>Ga0136597_1000858_pt1 | contig 12122 bp, 12 predicted proteins | sample AntRauTorcE11898_FD_101385 | JGI IMG/M metagenome (GOLD analysis project Ga0136597, IMG submission 101385) | Saline lake microbial communities from Rauer Islands, Antarctica - Metagenome Torckler E11 #898 | ecosystem: Environmental > Aquatic > Non-marine Saline and Alkaline > Saline | place... | reverse complement strand
GAGTCGTAGTCCCACCAGTCGTGGGGCGCGTCCTGGTGGTGCCAGCGGTAGCTCCCGTCCTCGACGTCGAACGCGACTTTCCCGGCCGTAAACGGATTCCATCCGGGCCGGGGCGTGCCGTACCACGGTGCGGGGTTGGCACACGGGACGATCACGGTGCCCGTCTCGACGTCGATGGCGCCGGAGGCCCACGCGGTTCCGCCGCCGTGCTTCCAGGAGTCTCCGACCCACTCGTCTTCTGGGGTCATACTGGCGCGCCACTGTGGCTCCCCGTTCAGGTCGACGGCGTCGAAAAAGCCCGAGACGCCGTACTCCCCCCCGAAGCTCCCCTTCATGATCGTGCCGTCGTACGCGAGCGGGGGGAACGATGAGGTGGTCCCCCACGAGCGCTCCCAGACGAGTTCCTCGTGGGCGACGCCGTCGTCGGCGATTTCGTCGCGATAGGCCGCCATCCCGTTGTAGTACCACTGTCGCTCGCCGGTGTAGCGGTCGAGCGCGACGGTTCCCAGGTCGAGCGTGCTCTTGAGCACGAGGTCGCCGTGGATGGTAACCCCGCGCTCGGCCGGCGCCGACCCGGAGACGGCGCCCGCCATCGGCACGTACTGGTACGACCAGAGGACGTCGCCGTTCCGGGCGTCTAGTGCGTAGAGTACGTCCGGCCCGAAGGTGACGTATATTACCGGTGGGTCGCCGCTGACGACGACCGGCGTTCCCTGATAGTTGTTCCCGGAAGTGAGGGTCCCGTCAGTTCCGGGCTGGGGCAGATCGATCTGGTACTCGATTTCCAGGTTGCCGACGGTGTCGGGGTTGATGCTGTCACCGGGGAACCGGCGCTGGCTGTCGTAGGCGCCGCCGGCCATCAGCCAGTCCTCGGTGTTCGCTCCCGTCGCGAGCAGGTCCTCCTGCGTGACATCGACCGTGGGGATGCGGTCGACGTCGTTCTGGACGAGTATCTCCTCGCCCGGCATCGTGTCGTACTCCGCTTGCAGCAGGAGATCGACGTCCTCCAGGTGGGCGGTCGGGTTCTCCCGCAGTCGGTTCATCGGGTGCTGTCGGGTTCGGTCCATCTGTTACCAGGCCGCCGCCGGCGCGCGGTCGTGGTCGTCGATCCAGACAACGTCTTCGACGAGGAACTCCTGGCCGATGACCATCATCGCCGTGCTGGCGGTGGTCATCGTCGTCAGGTTCTCGTCGGAGATCTCACCATCGGCAAGCCGGCGAGCCGTGTCACCGAGCAGGTATACGCCGGCGAGCATCGTCTTCACGTCCCAGACGCCCTTCTCGATCATCGCCTGGGTTATCAGCACCTCCTTCTGCCAGAGATGCCAGTCGAGACCGTCGATCCAGAGGAGCGACCCTTCCATAGCGCGGTGGTGCAGTGGCGGCGAGGAGCCCTGTACGATCCCGTCGTCGTAGTCGTCGCGGCCGAGCGCCGAGATATCCGGGTAGTTGGCGGTCCGCTCCCACCAGCTCAGCTGCTCGCTGGCGTTCACGACGTTGGTAACGAGTGCAAGCTGTTCGTGTTCGGCGAAGCCGAGATCCGAAAGAACCCCCGCCAGGGAGTCCATTCGGCACAGCTGAGTGGTCGTCGCCTCGATGTGATCGTCGGTGAACGCCGGGAGGTTGTCCTCGACGGTCCGGAAGAAGCCCACCTCGGAGAGGTGGTCGACGAGCGCCCAGCCGGCAGAGACGAGGTCTCGGTAGGGCGTCTGGCCACGTTCTGGACAGCCGATCCCGCGAAGCTCCGGGACGCGCCGGATCTCCCCGGCGAGTTCGGCCAACCGCTCCTGGATCAGGTCGGCATCGAGCGAGCCCGAGAGATCGTCACGGATCGCCCTGCCGTGCTCGGTGAGCGCTTCGTTCGGTAGCTCGTCGCTCGGCTGGAGCGACTCGATCGTCGGTTCGGCCGGGGACCGGATGGAGAGGTCCAGCGTGCGCTGAAACCGTTCCCGGTTCTCCGAACTGACGGACCCGTAACTGAACGTGCTTCGCGGGTTCTCGCCATGGGCCATGGCGTACACGTCCGTGGGCACGAGGCTTGAGCCCATTGGAAAATATCCGTTCGAGCCGCTCAGTTTCGGCGGAAACCAGTCGGTGACTCCGATACTCGCGGCGGCAGGGAAAAGGAGAGGCGGTTACTCCCCGATCGGCACTCCGCTGTAGACGACCAGCGCGATCACCCAGTAGGCCACGTAGAGCCCACCGAGCGTGTAGCCGTGCCAGCGCTCCATGCGCCCGCTCGCGAGGAAGTAGCCCGCCAGCGCGGTGACGATGATCATCGCCGGCAGGTGGAACGTGAGTACCGTCGGGCTAACCGTCACGTCGCCGAACAGGGCGACGATACCGATGTTGCCCGTGACCGAGAACAGCACGCTGCCGATCACGTTGCCGACGCCGATCTCGGGGAGTCCCCGTCGCACCGGTTCGATAGTCAGCATGATGTCCTCGAAAGTGAGGATGAGCGTGAGGAACGTCGCGCCCAAAACGGTCCCCTCGATGCCGAACGACTCGATGACGACCTCCGACCCACCCTCGAGCAGCATCGCCGCGACCACGATTCCCACGAGCGCGAGCACCGAGAGCCCCAGCCAGACGGCCCCGGAGTCGGCGAGGCCGCCGAGCAGACGGTCCTCCGGGATCGGCTCCAGTTTCTCAATCCCCTCACTACCGCCGTCGCCCCGGAGCGCCTTCCCGATCTCCGTGTCGCGGAACACGGGAGTCTCCCGCTGTCTCTCTCTGAGGATCAGGTAGCCGAACGTCCCGAAGAAGAAGGCGATCAGCACCAGCCCGTAGCCGAAGGTGAGGGTGCCCGTAACCGCCAGCGGCACGATCAGCAATGGTCCGAGGACGAACAGCGCGACGTAATCTCTCGGGAGGTTCACCGGGAACGGTTGGATGATGGCCGCGAGCGCGAGCGTGATGCCGGTGATCGCCAGCCCGGTCCCGAGCGCGGTGCCCAGCGCGGCCCCCTCCATCCCGCCGGCGGAGAACACCAGCGCGAGCACGGTGTCGTCGAACTCGAACCCGGTGAAGAGGATAGCGAGCGCGAACAGCGAGAGGCGCATCCGAAGCGACGCCCGCGCGAGGTAGCTGATGAGTTTCTCCGTCGACACGGCGAGGAGGCCGATCCCGAGGAGGAGAATCAGCACGACTCCGAGCGTCCCCTGTGACTCGATGAACCCCTCGATCGCGCCCTCGATCCCGCCTTCTCCGCCGGCTTCGTCGGCCTCCTGGGCGCTAGCGACGCCGACGGCTCCGTCGACGCCAGCCACCGCCACAGGGGCGACCACCGAGAGGAGAAGCGCAGCGATCAGTGCGACAGTAAGTGTACGTCCGTTCACACTCCCGTCCCTCACCCTCTGGGGGGTTCTACCTTCGGGATCGGAGAGGGTCTACCGTTGAACGATCCTACACGCGATCGTGGTCGGCGTTTTCGGGGGCGTCCTCGGCGGCGTCAGTGCCCTCGGCGGGGTCGACGTCGTCGGCGGCCTCGACGTCGTCGGCGTGGAGCAGGAACAGCGAGTCCGGTTCGGGAGAGGCGCGGAGTTCGATGCGCTTGCTCAGCCGGTAGTACTTGCGCTGGCTGAGGCGGTAGCTCTCGACGATCCCCTCCTCTTCGAGGGTCGAGAGGTGGTGAACCGCGGTTTTGCCGTCCATACCGACGTTCTCGGCCAACTCCGAGACGTACCGGGGTTCGCTCACCAACTCCCGCAGGATCTTGAGGCGCGCCTTGCTTCCGAGAACGTCGAACAGGGACATCCGCTCCGGTGCTACGGTGCCCACCCTTTTTAGCTCTCCCCCCGACCTCACGCCTATGGCAGATCTACCGGGGACCGAGGACGAGCCACGAAAGATCACCGAGGGCTACTTCGAGCGGGAGGTACGGCTCTCCCGGGGGGCGACGGCAACGTTCCTCCGGGATCTCGCCGACCAGATCGAGGCCGAGCCACGGCTGACCATCTCCACGGAGGACTGGGAGATTCCCTTCGAGTTCGACGAACCGATCGAAGTCGAGGTGGAGTACGTCGGGGAGAAACACGGGCAGTTGGAGTTGGAACTCGAGTTCGAGCACTCGCCGGCGGACGACCAGATCGACGTGAAGTAGTGGGCCACGGCACACGACCGGATCCGGCCCCCGTGCCGGATCTCCGAGACCACGCCGTGGCCGTATGGTGGTCGATCGATCGCAAAACGGAACGTCGAAAACCCGCCCGAGGACTGCTTACTCGTCGTTGTTCCGGTACGCACGGAGCAGCGCGCCGGCGCCGATGGCCGAGAGCGCGCCGGCGATACCGAAGCCGGGACCGCTGGCTTCCGTGCTGTCGTCCTGCTCGTCGGGGGCCGCGGAGGTGACCTCCGCGGGCGTCCCGTCGGGCGTCGACGTCGACTCGGCCGTCCCCGAGTCGCCGCCGCTCGTGAACTCCTCGTAGGAGATCGGCCCTTCCTCGACGATGACGCTGGACTCCGGCACCTCGCCGGCGTCGGGATTGCTCCCGACGGCCGGGCCGCCGGGTTCGCCGACGACGAACCGGCCGACCATCCCCAACGCCCGGTGGGGCGCACAGTAGTAATCGTAGGTGCCTTCCGTCGAGAAGGTCATCTCGATCGAGCCTTCGCTGATGATTTCGGTCTCGAAGGCCTCGGCGCCCTCCGGAATCCGGTCCTCGAAGGAGACGACGTTGTGTGACCCGTTTTCGATGGTCCAGCTGATGGTGTCACCCGGTTCGATCTGGAGACCGATCGGGTCGAAGTAGTAGTCGCCGTCGTCGGTGCTGCCCATCAACACCTCGTGAGTCTCAGGCTCGCCGGACGGCGTCGCCGTCGCCGTCCCGCTGCTGCCACCCGAGAGTTCGACGTCGCCGCGCATCGAACTCGGGTGGGCGCCACAGTAGTACGACGCCATCGCGGACTCCGCGGTGAACGTCACCGTCTGGTCCTCGCCCTCCGTCGAGACGAACTCCGACTCCACGATGGTGTTGCCGTCGGCGTCTTCGATCACGACGTTGTGTGGGGCGCCGTCGCCGTTCTCCCAGTAGAACTCGTAGGTTTGGCCCGCTTCGAGTTCCAGGGTGGGGTTGGTCGTGCCCTCGATCGAACCCGGGGCCAGCCCTTCCCAGCCCCCCGTGACGCCGTTGAACTCGAACCGCTGGGCGACGTCGTCCTGTGCGCTGGCGGTTCCTGCGACTACCGATGTCGCGACGACACCGGCACCGATCGTTCGGAGCACCGACCGTCGAGAGGCTCCATCTGCAGGCGTGTTCACGCATTGTATAAGGGGATTTGACGTTTTAGGGGTTCCGTTCCCGGACAGTGCGACGAGGGTAACTGGGAGCAGAACCAACAGTAGACGGGTCGTACCGACGCTCCACGTGAGTCGTAACGGAGGCCATCGGCTCGTCCGCTAGCCTTACAATCGAGGCGACCTATGCTAACTGATATGTCACGCACTCGGCGATCGGTCCTCGCCTCGATCGGGGCTGGCACCGCCCTCACCGCCGGCTGTCTCGGCGTCCCCGGCTCCGACGAGAACCAACGTGTGAGCCTGATGTTGAACTGGACGCCCAACGGGCTCCACGTCCCCTACTACGCGGCGAAGGCCCAGGGGTTCTACGCGGAGGAGGGCGTCGAAGTCACCGAAATCGTCGGCGGCGACGGCTCCGACGCCTCGGCCCGCCAGGCCGGTCTCGGCAACAACGAGTTCGCCGTCACCAGCAGCGATCAGGTGCTGCTCACGACCGGCGGCGGCGTCGACGTCCAGTCCATCGGCGCGATGATGCAGCAGTCCGCCAACGTCGTCTTCTCCACGCGCGAGGCGTTCGGCGGCGAACTCACCGACCCCCAACAGCTGGCCGGGAAGACGGTCGGCACCGGCCCGGGGATGGTTCGGATGCTCACCGAACTCTACCTCCAGGAGGTGGGCGTACGCGAGGACGTTGAACTCGTGGATACCGGCTACGAGACGGTCCAGCGCGTGCTCGCCGGCGAAGTCGACGCCGCCGGCGGCGTGTTCGGCGACGCCATCGACGCCCGCTATCAGGGCGCGACCGTCGACTCGCTCAACGTCGCTGCGGAGGTTCCCTCCTACGGCCACGTGCTCGCGACGGCACCCTCCTTCGCGGAGGAGAACCCCGAGACCGTCTCGGCGTTCCTGCGCGGGACCGCCCGCGGGGCCGCGTGGGCGACCAACAACCCCGAGGGGGGCGTCGACGCGCTCGTCGAAGCCAACGAGAGCATCAGCGAGGTGCGCGAGCAGGCTCGTGACACCTGGGAGACGCTCGCGAGCGACCACATCGTCGGCCCGGCCGTCGAGGAGCACGGGTGGGGCTGGCACGAGTCCGAGCCCTGGACGACCGTCGCCGAGGCCCTCGAGAGCGCCGACTCCGGACAGGTTGCACCGACGGAGGACGTCTGGACCAACGAGTATCTGGACACCGAGTTCGAGTACATCGGGAGCTACACCAACCAGATCTCGTGAGCGTCGCGGGTGACCGACTTCGGGAGCGGCTGACGCCGCCGCTGGCGGTGTTCGTGTTCGTACTCGTCGGCTGGAGCCTCGCCGCGGCGGGCGCGCCGCCAATTCTGCTCCCCGGCCCGACTGCGGTTCTCGACGCCTTCCTCACCGATACGGGCGCGTTCGTCGACGCCATCGCCGTCTCGACGGTCACCGCAGCGGGCGGTCTGGCGCTCGGTGCCGCGGTCGGCCTGATGCTCGCGTTCGTGAGCGTCGGCTCCACACCCGGGCGTGCGGTCGTCGAACCAGCGGTCGTCGGCTTCCGGATCGCGCCGCTGACCGCCATCGCCCCCCTCGTCTTTCTCTGGTTCGGAACCGGAATCCCCGTCCGGATCGTGCTCGTCTCGGTGATGACGACGTTCCCCGTCACCGTCGCCTCCATCGACGGCCTGCGGTCGACGCCGCGTTCGTATCTGGATCTGCTCGGCTCGGTCGGGGCTTCGGAGTGGCTGACGTTCCGGACAGTTCGGCTCCCGGCGGCGCTACCCAGCGTGTTCGCTGGCCTGAAGCTGGGGGCGGCGCTCTCGGTCACCGGCACCATCGTCGCCGAACTACTCACGCTCCGGGGTGGGCTCGGCGGCGGCGTCTGGGACGCTGGCCGGTACGCTCGGACTGCGGAACTGTTCGCGTACCTGTTCGTGATCGCGGTGTTTGGGGTCCTTTTCTACGGCGTCGCCGCGCTGGCCGAGCAGTACGCGACTCGGCGATGGGGCATCGACGGCGGCAGCAACTAGCTACTCCACGCGCCGACGCACGCGCGCGCCGAGCAGTCCCACGGCGCCGTACAACGAAAAGCCGATCACGAACACCAGCGAGAGTGACGCGAGCATGATGTCCGGCCGGATGCTCTCGGCGGCGAGCAGAATCAGGTAGCCGAGGCCGCCGTCCGAGACGAACCACTCCGCGAGAACGGCGCCGACGACAGCCAGCGTCACCGACTGGCGCAGACCCGCGACGACGTCGGGCGCGGCGTACGGCAGCCGAACCGCGAACAGCACGCGCAGGCGGGAGGCGTCGACGGATCGCGTCAGATCGAGCGCCGCGTCGGGAGTCTGTCGGAACCCCGCGGCCGTGCTGATCGCCATCGGGAACAGCGCCATCAGCGCCACGAACCCCACGCCGGTGGCGAAACCCACGCCGAAGTAGATGATCAGTAGCGGCGCCAACGACACCACCGGCAGCACGCGCGCGACGACAAGGTACGGCAAGATGGCGCGCCAGAGCGGCGGGATCTCGCCGACGGCGACGCCGATCATGAAGCCGAGCAGTGTCCCGACGGCGCCGCCCACTAACACTTTCACCGTCGTCGCCACCGCCGCGTCGAGGTAGAGGTCGGGGTTCCCGATCAGCCGCCGGGCCACCTCGATCGGATGCGGAAGCAGGTACGGGGGAACGCCGAGCAGGCTCACGAACGCCGCCCAGAGGACGACTGCGCCGGCCAGCGCAAGAACCGGATAGCTCCACTCCGGCAAGCGGGGGTGGCTCATCGGTCCGAGCGCAGCGATCCGTCGTCCGTGCGATTCCGTCGCAGTACCTGCCGGATATCGGCGACCTGTTCGGCGAACGCGGCGGTGTCCATCGTCGACTCCTCGCGGGGTCGCGGGAGCGACACGTCGACGCGGTCGACGATCCGGCCGGGGTTGTCGGCCATGACGACCACTCGATCGCCCAACAACACCGCCTCTGGGACGCTGTGGGTCACGAACAGCACGGTCCGGTTCGAGTCCCGCCAGCTTTCCAGCACCGAGGCCGCCATGTCGTAGCGGGTGAGTTCGTCGAGTTCGCCGAACGGTTCGTCCATCAGCAGCGTCGACGCGCCGAGATGCATCGCGCGCACGATGGCGACCCGCTGGCACATCCCGCCTGAAAGCTCACGGGGGTAGGCGTCGACGGCGTCGCCGAGCCCTGCGGCGGTGAGGCGGTCACGGGCGCGCTCACGTTGGGGTTCGCGGCCGGCAAGTTCGCGCAGGAACACGACGTTCTCCAGCGCCGTCTTCCACGGGAACAGCGTGTGTGACTGGAAGACAAAACCCAGATCTCCCGCCGACTGGGCCGTCTCAGGGGGGTCGCCGCCGACGCGTACTTGGCCAGCGGTTGGCTCCTGGAGTCCGCCAACGCTTCGCAGTAGTGTGGTCTTCCCACAGCCGGAGGGGCCGACGACGGTCACGAACTCGCCGTCGTCGACGGAGAGCGAGGCGGCGTCGAGAGCGAGTAAATCGTCGAAGCGTACCGTCAAGTTCTCAACCTCGATCACGAGCGACACCCCCGCGCTGATTCATCACCGGAGCGACGGGCCCCCACGGGAAGGACGTAACGGTCGAAACAGTAGATAGAAGAATCAGAATTCCTTACATATCTGTGAAGTGGAACGACTGGTTTCGGACTCATAAACTTCATACAGCTATATAGAATGGAATCTGTGCCGTTGAACTCGGTATGCCCCAGCTTACGGCTTCGTGACACTTCTCAAACCCCAGTCCTCTGGTCCATCGGCGGCAAGATCACGCTCCAGCCTACCCCTCACTTCTGTCGAATGACGAGAAACGCAGTCGTTTCAGGAATCACCGATGGAGGATGGCCACCTCTACTACACGCGACGGCGAGATTGGGTCGGTCGGCTCGGAGGTGGAACAGGTTCGGGAGCCGGAGCTACCACCCTAGTCACCGTCGATCGACAGCTTCGTAGAAGTGGTCGTAACCCGTAGACGATCTTTCGACCGAAAACCCGGCGACGGCGGTCTCTCGCGCCGGTTACGCGATATCCCGGGAGGTGTCGATGTTGACGCTCTCGGCCAGCCGAAGCTTGATCGGCTCGGAAAGCGCCTTCCCGCCGCGGAACTTGGGGACGACGAGGCGGTTCTCCACCTCGGCGTTCGTGATGTTGGTCCGCAGGTCGAACACCACGTCAGCGACGTGGGCCGTGAGGTCGCGGTTCGACGGGATATCCTGGCCTTTCAACCCGTGGAGAATCGCGATCCCGCCGGTGTTGACCATCACCGTCTGCAGTTCGTTGAGGAAGCGTCGGTAGCGACTCCGGTCGTAGCGCTCCAGGGCGTCGATGACGTCGACGATCAGCGTCGCCTCCTCGGGAAGGGTCCCGATCAGGCGGTTCGCCCGGTCCAGCGGTGCGTCGCCGCCAACGTCACGGACCGTCGGCGAACCTGTTCGCGTGTTCGCGGCGGCGATGGCGTCCTCGACCGACTGGTCCGATCGGACCGTCGTCAGGTACAGCGAGGGACGGGCGGCCGTGAGTTCGTAGAGGAACAGCTCCGACTGGCTGGCAGGCTCCGCGGAGAGCAGCACCATCGAGCCTGCCGGGAGCCCGCCCTCGATCTCGCGATCGAGGATCGAGATCCCGGTCGAGAGCCGCTTGGCCATGGGGCTCGTTACTCGGCACCTCGGGAAAAGGCTTCCTGGAGGTGTCACACAATCAAACCGTTTCTGTGGCCCCCTCGAGCGCTGTCGCGGCGGCGTCGTACCGCTCTCGGACCCGTCGGTCCGCGAGTGGGTTGCCGACCGACTCCGGTACGACCGTGAGCAGCGGACAGCCGAGCAGATCCGTCGCGTTCGGCGGGCGGGCGCTCGTCCGGACGAGAACCGTCCCCACTACGGGTGTGCCGACGGCCCGGGCCATCGACGCCGTCTTCGCGGCGTCGCGAAGCGCCGGCGCACAGGCCGTGCTCACCAGCACGACGCCGTCGGCGGCCCGGAGCGGAATCGCGACGTCGACGCCGGCGCCGGCGGGTGTGTCGATCAGTATCGGTGGCCGATCGTGTGGTCCTCCGTCGTCCACTTCCCACGCCGACCGGATCCGAGCCAGCCACTGGTCGGTCGCCACCGCGTCGTCTGTCGGCGCCGGGAGGACTCGACAATCGTGCGCGTCGCTGTACCGGACTCTGTCGATCACGTCCACATCGTCGGTCGAATCCGCCCGCGGGACCGCCGCGAGCGCGTGCAGGTCGGGCATGTCGCGGTCGGCGTCGACGACCAGCGGGCGGCCGGGGAGGGCGGCAGCGAGGCCGAGCGCAGTGGTGGTCTTCCCGACCCCACCCTTGCCGCCGGCAATAGCGAGCATGAGCCGACTGCTCGCGGTTTCCTAGAAGAACTCTCGGGTGAAAACCAGCTGCGAATCCGATACGGGACGTCAGTTCTCCAAACGACGGCCGAACGGTGCCGCGGTTAGTTCTACAAACGACGGCCGAACGGTGCCGCGGTTAGTTCTACAAACGACGGCCGAACGGTGCCGCGGTTAGTTCTACAAACGACGGCCGAACGGCGCCGCGGTTAGTTCTACAAACGACGGCCGAACGGCGCCGTCGTTAGTTCTGACAGCAGCCGCCGGCCTCGCCGCCGAAGTCGACGACCAACTGCGACGAGATGGCGTCGTTCACGGCGTCGAGTTTCGCCTCCATCGCCTCCTGTGCATCGAGGAACTCGGCCATCTCCGGCAGTGAGTGGAGTTCGTGCTGTGCCTGCCGGACGTCGTCGACCAGTTCCTGATCGGCCGAGCCAGTCTGGCGGGCCGTGTTCAGCTCCGCGCGGAGCGACTCGAACTCGCGAATGCGCTGCTGGGCCTCCTCGCTGGCTTCGACGGCCGCCTTGGCCTCCTCGAAGCGCTGGTACTCGTCGGTCGCAGCGATTCGCTCGCCCAGTTCGGTTCCGAGGTCCTCGACGGTCTTCGCCACGCTCATGCCCGGGATTGGGGTTGCCTCGGTTTAGGGCTACCGACCGCGGTTGCCCGTACCGTGGTCCGTTTCACCGACCGCGGTTGCCCATTCCGCGGACCGATCCTCCGACCGCGGTTGCCCATTCCGCGGACCGATCCACGGACCACGGTTGCCCCTTCCGCGGACCGATCCTCCGACCTCAATCCGCCGCCAGCGAACGGTGCCGTTTTTGCCCGCCAGAGTGAGGTCGCTCCCATGCGCTCGGTGTTGATTGCCGCGGCTATCACGCTCGCGGCGACTGGTGTCGTCTGGAAGGGGTCGGCGATGCTGGAGGGCGCCAGCGAACAGCTTTCGGGCTACTACGGGCTGCCGCCGGTGATTCAGGGGTCTATCGTCGCCGCCATCGGTACCAGTTTCCCGGAGCTATCTATCGCCGTGCTCTCGGTACTTCGCTACGGGTCGTTCGAACTCGGCGTCGGCACCGTCGTCGGCTCGGCGGTGTTCAACGTGCTCGTGATCCCCGGCGCAGCCGTGTTGCTCTCGGAGGGTGAGCTGAACGCCAACCGCGACGTCGTGTACAAGGAGGCGCTGTTCTACATGCTCTCGGTGGCGGCGCTGCTGATCGTCTTCTCGCTTGGCGTGATCTACTACCCACACGACAGCAGCCGACTCGCCGCCGAGATCCCGCGCTGGATCGCGCTGCTCCCGGTGGCGCTGTACGGCCTCTACGCGTTCGCGCAGTACGCCGACACCGTCGACTACGTCGCCGACCCCGACTCACATCGGGACGTGAACGCCCTGAAGCAGTGGGGCCTTCTCGCGGCGAGCCTGGTGCTCGTACTGATCGCCGTCGAGGGGTTCGTCTACGGCGCCGGCGTGTTCGCCACGGCGTTCGGCATCTCAGAGGCGCTCTGGGGACTGACCGTCATCGCCGCCGCCACCTC
>Ga0136597_1000855_pt1 | contig 12155 bp, 7 predicted proteins | sample AntRauTorcE11898_FD_101385 | JGI IMG/M metagenome (GOLD analysis project Ga0136597, IMG submission 101385) | Saline lake microbial communities from Rauer Islands, Antarctica - Metagenome Torckler E11 #898 | ecosystem: Environmental > Aquatic > Non-marine Saline and Alkaline > Saline | place... | reverse complement strand
GCCATGTACTCGGCACCCCCGAAAATGCTCTGGCGCGGATCGAGGCGGTCGGAAACGCCGACCTCCTGCGCCGTAAGCCGCGTCAGCATCATGATGCCCCGTACGCCCGTGGGGCTGCGCGCGGTCTCGCTCCAGTGGGACTCCTGGTACGCCTGCGCGGCGAGCAGTACGAAGGACAGCCCGTGTTTCTCGGCAGCCTCGCGGAACCACTCGCGGTAACGGGGGAAGCGCTGGTCGGTGCGCCGTATCAGATAGCGCACGTCGACGTAATCGAATACCCGGAAGAAGCCGTAATATTTCTCCTGCAGATCGTCGAGGTGCCCCGCCGACCGGTATCCCTCCAGCCACCGGGTGACGGCCGCGTCCAGTTGGGCCGCGTCGGGCGGCATGGCCCAGGCGAGGTGCTGCTCACGCGATAGATTCATCGGGGTGAGCAACTCCGGGTAATAGCGCTGATTGATCGCGGTGATATGGGAATCGGCGACGGTGCAGTCGATTTCGCGATCCCAGACCGCACGCAGCAGGGCATGGGTGGCCACGTTCGGGATCTCGCGCCAGTCCGGTACGGGGTAACCCTGCTGCTCGAGCGCCCCGAACAGTTCCGCGTAACTGCTGTCGGCCACGACATGCACCCTGTCGACCGCCGCGAGCTCCCGCAGATTCTCCGGTTGGGCCGTGTCCCGTCGGCAGACCACCTGTTGCGTGATCCGCTGATAGGGCGGACCGAAGCGCAGCGATCGCTGCCGATCCGCGGTAATGGTCAGGCCGGCGGCGGCCAGATCGCCCTCACCGGCGCGTAGCGCCTCCAGAATGGTCCCCGTGGACGAGTACTGCCGGTACACCGCGTCGACACCGATCGAATCCGCGAACGCCTCCACGAGTTCGTATTCGGGGCCACTGCGGCGGCCATCCCGATTGAAATACACGGTGGTCGGGGCGTTGCGCGTGAGGACGACCAACTCGCCGGAATCCCGGATCTGCTGGAGCGAGCGGGTGGCCGCAGCCGTTGTCTGTCCCGCCAGCACCAGCACGACCGAGCCGATTCCAGCAGTGATTACGCGCCTCGTTCCCTGCATAACGATTTCCCCCCCCCCGATACTCACTCAAAAGGGTAGCAACGATCTGGAGATTTGGCTCAGCACCGGTGGTGGGCGGTCGTTTGACAGTGAATACACGAATGCGAATAATTCGCGCCCCTATCTACGGGCATGCATCAGACGCTCGCGCCTGCGGCAGCCCGCAAAAGCAACCAGCCGGGGAGAAAACAGCATGCGATTCCGTCGATCCGCCCAGACCATGGCCGTCCGCCGGGTGATCGGACTGATGGGGGCCACGTTGCTTGCAATCGGGCCGGTCCAGGCCGAAAACGGCGAGGAAGGGAGCGACAATCTCGAACCCGTGGTCGTGTCCGCGACCCGCACGGAAAAACCGGTTTCGGAACTCGCGCGCTCCGTGACCGTCGTCACCGAAGAAGAAATCGAGGAGCAGGCGAGCCTCGACCGCAATCTCGGCTCGATCCTGTCGAAGACGGTGCCGGGCATGGGTCCGAGTACCGAGGCCAACAGCAACTTCGGCCAATCCCTGCGCGGGCGCAATTATCTTGTGTTGATCGACGGTATCCCGCAGTCCACGCCGTTGCGCGACGGTTTCCGCGATTTGAATACGATCGCGCCGTCATCGATAGAGCGCATTGAGGTGGTGCGAGGCGGGACCGCCGTCTATGGTTTCGGTGCGGCCGGCGGACTCGTCAACATCATCACGAAGGAGCCCTCCGACAAGCCCGTCGCCGGCTACTCCCAGGCCGGCGCGAGCTTCTCGACCGAGGAGACTGACGACTCCGGCATCTATGAGACGGAGCATCGTGTTTCCGGTACTTCGGAGGACTGGGACTACCTGCTTTCGGGCTCGTACGTGGAGCGCAACGGGCGCTTTGATTCCGAAGGTCGTCGGATCCCGCCGAATCCACTCGGTTCGCAGGGCGGCTTTTCCGATACCGATGAATTCAGTCTCCTGGGCAAAACCGGTTACGAATTCGACGGTGGCGACCAGCGGATCGAAGTGATGTTCAATCACTTCAAGAACGAGCAGGATACGGATTACACGTTCGGTGCCGAGGGCTTCACGACCAACAACGATCCGACGCCCAACAGCAGAAGGACACCTGCGATCCGGGTCGAGGACGCGCTGCCGGGTAGCACTGCCATCGTCGACGCGGGTACCGAGAACACGACCGGCAACCTGACGTGGTTGCATCGTGATTTTGGTGGCAGTCAGATCCGCTGGAATACGTATTTTGGCGATCAGTCGATTGTCTATCCGCGCTTTCCCAACTTCCCGCAGGGGGAAATCGAATCCGAGAAATTCGGCTCGCGCGTGACCGTGAATACGCCGCTGACGCTCATGGAGCGTGATGTCACGGCGATCTGGGGTGTGGATTATCTCGGCGACGAAACCCGGACCAACCGGTTCGGCGCCGGTGCGACCTCGGGTGTGCCGGATATGGATCAGGACGCATTCGCGGTCTTCGGCGACCTGGAGGTCCCGATGGGCGATATCGGCCTCCTGCGGGGCGGTGTCCGGCATGAGGAGATCTCGGTCGATGTCGACACCGTCGATCCGAACGGGTTTGGCAATACGGTTACCGGTGGCACGCTCGACTACAGTGAGACGCTGTTCAACCTCAGCAGCGTCTTCTATCTGAGCGAATCGTCGGAAGTCTTTGCGAGCTACTCCCAGGGTTTCTCCATCGCCGATATCGGTCGAGTGATCCGTGATGCCGGTGCATTCGGCGCTGGTGACACGTTCAGTGCCGAGGACTTCGAATCGGATGCGGAAAAGGTCGACAATTACGAAATCGGATACCGATTCTTCCAGGGGCCTGTCAGCGGATCGCTGATCGGCTTCTACAGTGAGTCGGACAACGGCGCGACCTTTGATCAGAATCTGCAGATCCAGAAGTTCAGCGAGACCATTCACGGGATCGAGGCGACACTGGACTATGCGCTCAACCGGCAAACGAATGTCGGCGGCACCTTCTCCTGGGCAGAAGGCGAAAGCGAGAATGAAAACGGTGTGACCGAGGATCTCCCGAGCACCCGGATTTCGCCGGAGAAGTTGACGGGTTATGTTGAATACAGCCCGAGCACCGGCTGGGATAACCGCCTGCAGGTGCAGGCCATCGGCGATCGCGATCCGGATACCAACCAGTTTGGCGGCGGCGAGGTCGAAAGCTATACATTGGTCGACTTCACCAGTCGCTATGAGGTTGGTCCGGGTGCGTTACGGGTATCGTTGAGCAATCTGCTGAACGAGGACTACTATCCGGCGGTGAATCAGGCATTTGATTCGTCCTTCTCATATGCCAAAGGCCCCGGCCGTCGGCTGGGCGTGAGTTACGCCATGGAGTGGTAAACCGTCGTTCGGTTCAGATGTCGCGGGCTGTTTGGCGGTCTGCCTCTTTCGGGCACAATCCGGATATACGGCAAGAGGAGGAGTGACCGCGATGCAGCACGATGCCGACGAACGCGGATTCGAGGTCACGGATGCCGGATTCCGGGTACCGGGGCAGGATCTGCTCACGGGCATCGACCTGACGCTGCGCCCGGGCCGTCTGTATGGTCTGATCGGCCACAACGGCTCGGGCAAGACCACGCTGCTGCGCCTGCTGGCTCGCCAGCAGGCGCCGACGAGCGGACGGATCACTTTTGACGGTGTTCCATTGCAGCAGTGGTCTCAGCGGGATCTGGCACGTCGAATCGGCTACATGGCCCAGCACCCGCCCGAGGCGACCGGTTTGACCGTACGGGAGCTGACGGCGCTGGGCCGCTACCCTTGGCATGGCGCCGTCGGGCGGTTCACGGCGGAAGATCGCGCGCAGGTCGACGAGGCCCTGCGGCTGACCGGGATGGAAGAACTGTCCGCGCGCCTGGTCGACACCCTCTCCGGCGGCGAGCGCCAGCGGGCCTGGTTGGCGATGCTGGTCGCCCAGGACAGCCGCTGCATGCTTCTGGACGAACCTATCTCGGCGCTGGACGTGTCCCACCAGATGGATGTCATGCAGCGCATCCGCCACCTGTGTCATCAGCGCGGCCTGACGGTCGTCGCCGTTCTCCATGACGTCAATATCGCGGCTCGATTCTGCGATGAACTCGTGGCCCTGCACGGAGGCCAGCGGGTGGTCACGGGGCCCCCCGCCGAGGTGGTCCAGCCGGCGATGCTCGAGCGCATCTACGGGGTGCCGATGGGTGTCATGCACACGCCCGAGCAGGCACTGCCGATCAGCTACGTCGCCTGAAGCGATGCCAGCCGGAGACGAGGTCGAGTGTGCGGCCAGTGACCCGCCGATCGCGTCGCTGCCCGATACGCTCAGTGTCCTGCTGCGCGAACGCTGGCCGTTCTGCAGTGATCGGATCGTCCACGATGCGGCAGACAGCGAAGCGATCTCTCTGACCGACTCCGGCGCCAACGAAGCGCTCGGCGCCTGCTTCGAGCACTGGTGCCGGACCATGCCCGGCGAGGACCGCCGCGGCCTCGGTTCACTCTGGACGCAGTGGTATGCCGTCACCGTATGGCCGCCGCTGATCACTGGCATCGTGCTGCTCGGCAAGGTGCCGGAACTGACGAGTCGGGACACGCAACTGCTGGTGGACGCGGACGGATGCCCGAGTGGCCTGCGCGTCGCCACGGGCGTGCGGGTGGATGATCCCGCGACGTTGTTCGACGGTCTGATCCAGCATGCGACGCCGCTGATCGACACGATCGCCACGGCGACCGCGACTGCACCGCGCGTCCCCTGGAGCAATGTGGCCAACGTGACCGGCTGGATGCTGGGTGAACTGCGCACCGTAGCCGACGAGTCGGCGTTGGCGCCCGGGTACGAACTGCTCGCGCGAGCCCGGGAGGCGGATGGGTGCCTCAACCCCCTGTATACGGGTGCGGACCGCGCGATTGCGACCGGTCGTCCGGCACGGCGGGTCTGTTGCCTGCGCTATCGCCTGACCGGGTTCGACTACTGCGGCGACTGCCCGATCACCTGTCGTTGTCAGCCCGCCGATGGCTCATGAACGCCGCAGCAGCCACATGAAATAGAGCCCGCCGATAAAGGCCGCCGCCAGGCCGGCCGGCCATTCCTGCGGTACCAACAGCGTACGCCCCGCCCAGTCCGCGATGACCATCACGATCACGCCGATTCCGGCCGCACCAATGAGTTGGGCACGCGCGCGGCGTAACCCGAGCATGCGTGCCATGTGCGGCGCCATCAGCCCGACGAAACTGAGCGGGCCGACCAGCAGGGTCGCCACCGCCGTCGCGAGCGCCGCCAGAGTCAGCAGGACGAGGTGGGCGAAATTGACGGAAACGCCGCGCGCGCCGGCCGCCTCGGCGCCCAGGCCGAGCAGTTCGAGCCAGCGGTGGAAGGCCAGCATGGCCGGGCCGATCAACGCCACGACGCCAGCCGCGCCCATCACCAGGGGCCAGTCGACGCCATACGTGGACCCCGATACCCAGTTCAGCAGGCGCAGCCAGAGGGGACTGCCGCTGGCCGCGACGATACCGATCAGTCCGTCGTAGATCGCCTTGATCGCGATCCCGGCGAGCAGGATCCGCTCGGGTGCGCCGCCGCCGTGGCGACTGAACCACAACAGACCGCCGGTGGTCACCAGGGCGCCCGCGGTCCCCGCCGCGACCAGCGCCGGTTCCCCCGCCGCCGGCAGTGCGAGCACCAGGATCATCACGCCGGCCAACGCGCCGCCGCTGATGCCAAGCACTTCCGGGCTGGCCATCGGATTGCGCAGCAGCCGCTGCAGGACGGTGCCCGCCAGCGCGAGCAGCAGACCGGCGCAGGCGGCGCCCATCACCCGGGGTGCCCGCCACGGACTGGAATCGAGGATGGTGAAAACCCCTTCCAGGCGCCAGCCGGTCGCATCGCGCCCGAGCACCAGTGCGAACACGGTAATGGCGAGCGCCACCAGCCACAGCGCGGCGACGCGCCCGGGTCCATGGGTACCGGGGTGCGGCACGGTGGCGGTCTGCATCGGCGCCGCGCGCGGACGGACCTGACGCAGCAGCCACAGCAGCAGCGGCGCACCGAGAAGCGCCGTGACCGCGCCGGTCGGCAGCAGCCCCGTGGTGAAGGTGTCGAGCTGCTGCACGCACTGGTCGGTCACGAACAGCAGCAGGGCCCCGATCGCCGGTGCCGCGAGCAGGCGCTGCCCGATCGTGCGGGCACCGAGTTGCCTTGCCAGGGCCGGCGCGGCGAGGCCGACGAAGGCGATGATACCGACGGCGCTGACGATCGCGGCCGCCAGGTAGACCGCAGCCGCCAGCGCCAGCAACCGCGCACGCTGCAGTGACAGCCCAAGGCCGCGGGCGCTGTGATCGTCCAGGGTCAGGATCGCGAGGGGTCGCGCCAGCAGGCCGAGGAAAACGAGTACGACCAGCACGCGTGGCGCGAGGAACGTGACGCCGCTCCAGTCGTGCTGCGTGAGCGCGCCACCACCCCAGATCAGCAGGGCCTTGAGATCGAATTCGAAGAACAGCAGCAGGCCCGCGTTGACGGCGCCGAAGTACAGACTGACGACGAGCCCGGCCAGCACGACACTGACCGGTTCCAGTCCGCGGTGCCACGTCAGACCCAGCACGATCGCCAGCGCGATCGCGCCGCCGGCCACGGCGGCCGCCTCGCCGAACGGTGCCAGCAGCGCGGGCGCCGTCAGGGTCAGGATCGACAGGGCGAGTTGTGAACCGGCCGCCACGCCCAGAGTGAGCGGCGACGCGATGGGATTGCGCAGCACCTGCTGCATGACCGTGCCCGCCAGCGCCAGACCGGCCCCCGCCAGCAGGGACATCATCAGGCGGGGCAGCCAGGCGTGCAGGAACTGGATCGTGCCGATCGGGGCTGAGTCCGGCTGACGCCACGCCTGGAAGAGGGTGGCGGGATCGCCGAACGATGCCGCGTTGTAGCCGGCAAGTACTATGGCGCCACAAAGCAGCGCGATGCCGCCGAGAGGCAGGGCGCGCGGGCGGATGGCCTCAGCCGTCGCCATCGATCGCCGTCCCCAGCCGGTCGGCGAAGTGGATCGCCGACGGCACGCCGCCAAAACTCCAGATGGTCTCGAGTCGGTGGACGTCGCCCGCGCGCACGGCCGGCAGGGCCTGCCAGATCGCACTGTCCGCCATCATCCGCTCGGCGCGCCGGGGAATCGGCTCCACGACCACGAGGTGATCGGCCGCCTGGTCGAGGCGTTCGATCGGGATCATCGAAAACCCCCAGTAGTTGGCGCCACCCTGCCACGCATTGGTGAGCCCCGCCCGCTGAAGTACAGCGTCGAACAGCCCCGGCGCCCCGAAGACCTGGACGTGCCCGTCGTCCTGGAAGCGGATGACATAGACCGAATCGCCCGCCTCGGTTCGTGCCCGCAACCCGGCGACTGCCCGGTCAAGATCGCGCCGCAGGCGTTCCATTGCCGCGCCACGGTCCAGGCGGTCCGCAAGCCGTTGTGCAATATCGAGACTGCGCTCCAGCGCATCGCCTTCGCCTTCCGGGTCGTAGATGCGCAGGGTCTCGGTCGAAGCGATCGTTCGCAGGCGCTCCCGCGCCCGGTTGTAGTAGCCGGACATCAGGATGAGATCGGGGCGAGTGCCCGACAGGACGTCGAGATTCGGCTCGATGCGGCGGCCGACATCGACCGCGTCTTCCGGGAGCGCCGGGCGGCTGACCCACTTGCGGTAACCGTCGACGTCGGCGACGGCGACCGGCTCCACGCCCAGCGCGACCAGGGTCTGTGCGAGGCCCCAGTTCAGGACGGCGACGCGTTCGGCGGTTTGCCGGGCCGCGCTCAGCGGCGCGCAGGCGAGCAGGCACGCCACCAGCGCGATCGCGGTTGTTCGCAGCGACATGCGGACCTCTGTCAGTCAGCGCGGGGACGGCGATGATCGCGCCAAAGCAGACCCCGCGGGGCCCTGATGAGTCCCGCGGGCAGTCGTCTTTCCTGGTGCGGTTGATTCGTATTTACGAATTCAGGCTGCGCAGAATAGTCGTGCCTGGAGTCGATGTCCATCGGTGGCCTCCCGCTTGCCGGACGCCGGGAGGGCATTCACCCAGGCCGGCCGGCGGTGGTCAGGCAACCTCTTCAGCGGACGCCATGCGCCAGGCGGGGAACGGATCCGCGGCGTGTGACCAGTTGGCCGGTGCGAACGCCGTTTCCGGTACGAGCGCGGCGTCGAGACTTGCCTCGATCCAGGCGCGATCCATGTCCCTGCCGATGAATACGAGTTCCTGTCTCCGGTCGCCGAAATCTTCATCCCAGAGCGATTGCATGTACTGATGCCAGCTCGGATCGTCCGGCCACTGCGAGCGGTCGACGCCGGCCCACCAGAGGCCGGCCGCCTGATGCTGGACGGCGGCGCCGGCCTGCGACAGCTCACCCACCCATTCGGGCCGCGTGGACAGCCAGAACAGTCCCTTCGCGCGGATCACGCCCGGCCAGTCTCGGCGCAGGAACGCCATGAGTTGCTCGGGATCGAATGGTCTGCGCGCGCGGTACACGAAGCTCGCGATGCCGTATTCCTCGGTCTCCGGGGTGTGCTGCTCGGGCGTGTAGAGCTCGCGCGCCCAGGTCGGGTAGCGCTCGGCCTCGCGGAAATCGAACCGGCCGGTTCCGATCACGCGATCCAGCGGGATCTCGGCATAGCGGGTGTCCACGATCTCGGCCGCGGCGTTGAGGCCCCGTACCACGGCGTGGACGTCCGCGAGTTCATTGGCGTCCACCCGGTCCGTCTTGTTGATCATGACGACATTCGCGAACTCGATCTGCTCGACCAGCAGGTCGACGAGCGTACGGTTGTCGTCGTCGCCGACACCGCTGCCCCGATCCGTCAGGGACTCGGTCGAGCCATAGTCGGTGAGCAGGCTACCGGCATCGACGAGGGTCACCATGGTGTCGAGCCGCGCGATATCGTCGAGGCAATTACCGTCCTCGTCGCGGAACGCGAAAGTGGCCGCCACCGGCATCGGTTCGGAGATCCCGGACGATTCGATCACCAGGTGATCGAAGCGATCGCTCTCGGCCAGTGCGCGCACCTCCTCGAGCAGGTCGCCGCGCAGCGTGCAGCAGATGCACCCGTTCGACATCTCGACCAGATTCTCGTCCTGGCGCCGCAGTCCGCTGTCACCGCGTTCGATCATATCCGCGTCGACATTCACCTCGGACATGTCATTGACGATGACGGCGATCCGCCGGTTCTCGCGGTTGTGCAGAATATTGTTGAGCAGGGTCGTCTTGCCGGATCCGAGGAATCCGGAGAGTACGGTTACGGGCAGTCTTGCGGACATGTTGTCTCCATGGGTCTGCAGGGGGGGCGCTTTGTGCAACGCTGACTATGTTATATCGTTACGTTATGATATAACAATGCGTTCACGAGGCACCAATGGGGAGGGCAACATGCAGGAAACCGAAACACCGACACCGCTGAACCGGATTGCGCTATCGCGGCTGGCCACCGCCGTTGCGATCGGTCTGGGGGTGTGCGCGTTACCGGTCGCGGCTGATGGAGACGGGGAGGGCGGGACCGACGCGCTGGATACCGTCGAGGTCTCGGCCGGTGCGCCCGCACCCGGCGCGCCGCTCTATCAGTCGGCCGCCATCGATGTCGTAACCGGCGAGGAGAAGGACCAGCGCGAGGGGGCAAGCCTCGGCGAGACACTCGAACACCTGCCGGGCGTGACGAATATCGGCACCGGCAATCAGACGGGCAAGCCCGTGATCCGAGGTCTCTCGGGCAACCGGATCCGCATCCTGTCCAACGGGATCGGCGTCGATCACCAGCAGTACGGGGTCCGCCATCCACCTAATATCGACCCGTTCCTGAGCGATCGGATCGAGGTCGTGCGGGGGGCGTCGAGCATCCTCTACGGTTCCGGCGCCCTCGGCGGCGCGATCGATGTGCAGTCGCTGCCCCTGCGTTTCAGCGACGACGGCGAGCGCCACTCCGAGGCGGATACGCTGGTCGGGTACGCCAGCAACAATGGCCAGTGGGATACGGGAGTCAAAGGGGAGTCGCGCGGCTCGCGCTGGAGTTTCTCCGGCGGCATCATCCGTCGTGACGGCGACAATATCGAGACGCCGGACGGAAGAACCGCGTTCAATTCATCGACACCTGGTCCATTCCAGTCCGGCAATCCGTCGGACACGCCAGCGTACACGGGGGAGCTCGATTTCACCGACTTCGAACAGCTCAACGCCCAGGCGAACGCAGGGTATCGGGGGGATTTCGGCACGCTCAGTCTGCGCTACAGCGGCTGGCGCAACGAGCACAACTTCCTGTTGCCGCCGCCGGCCGGCAACGTCCCGCCGGGGCAGGGGCCCGAGGGCATCGGCCAAAACCTCGAGAACGATGAAATCCAGCTTGGTGCACGGCTGCCGGCCGGCGATGGCTGGACCCTGAAGCCGAGCCTGACCTGGCAGAATAACCTGCGCCAGTCGAATGCCGCGGGCACGCCGCGCAGCGATCTGTTCGATGGCACGATCGATCTCGAGTTCGACCAGTACACCGCGCGGGTCGAGGCCGGGCACGGTGTCCTCGGCCCGTTCGACGCGGGTACGATCGGGGTCGAGTATCGGCAGAAGCAACAGGATTCGCGCGGGACGACGCAGCTCGCGCCGGGCGGCGAGGTCGAGAATATCGGCGTGTTCGCGTTCGAGGAACGCACGTTCGGCGATCTGACGCTGCAGGCGGGCCTGCGCCACGACTGGCACGAGACCGTGGGTGACGAGAGCCGCACGCGCGCGGCGACCACCTTCAGTGGCAAGGATCGCAACGATTACTCCGTCACGACCGGTTCACTCGGCGGCGTCTTCGCGCTGACCGACCGTATGGCGCTCGCCGCGAATCTCGGCCGGGGTTTCCGCGCGCCGACCCTGTTCGAGCTGTATGCCGATGGTGTTCATGGTGGCGTGGCGGCGGTGCAGCAGGGTAACTCGGATCTTGAGCCCGAGCGTTCGCTGAATACCGATATCGGGCTGCGATGGCAGTCCCGGGGACTCGCGGCCAGCGCGACGGTGTATCGTAACCGGATCGATGATTACATCTATCTGCAGGATACCGGGACCACCGCCGGCAACGGGTTGCCGGTGTTCGGGTATCGTCAGGACGATGCCGTGCTTACCGGGCTTGAACTCCAGGCGCGCGGCATGGTCAGCGAGGCGGTGGAACTCGCGGGTACACTGGATGTCGTCGATGGCGAGAACGATGCGACCGGCGAGGACCTGCCCCTGCAGCCGGCCGATGAGGCGCGGGTCGAGGCGACCTGGTTCCCCGACGCCTGGACCGATGTGCGCAATCCATGGATCCGGCTCGGCGTTCGCTACAATGCCTCGAAAGATGCGGCGCCCGGTGAGCCGTTCGCCCAGTTTGACAACGCCCCGTTCGGTTCGGCATCGACCGATTCGTATACCGTGGCCGATCTGTCGCTCGGCTTCGCTTTCGGCGGGACGGCCGATCGACCGATGCGCTTCGATCTGGCGATCCGCAACGTCACCGACGAGAAGTATCGGGACTTCCTCGATACGTACAAGGGCTACGCGCGCAGTCCGGGGCGGGATATCCGGCTGCGGCTGCGGGTGCCGTTCGGCACGTAAATGGGTTGCCGGTGGCCGTCGTGACGCGGCGGCCACCGGCTGATCGTTGGCGCCTGCAGGGCGCTTGACTGAATGGCACGGGGGCTGCGTGGGCGAACGCCGGTCGCGGCCCCGCCGATCGTGCCGCCTGAGAGGTAGAGCGGATGAATGGTTATCAACGGATGTCAGGGCTGTTTGCGGCCATGCTCGTCACCAGCGGGGCCGCGTGGGGTGAATCCCGGGGGCACGACGCGCATGTGCACGGCACCGCGCGGATGGACGTCGCCTGGGTCGGCGGTGAATTGGCAGTCGATCTCTATTCGCCGGCCATGAATATCGTCGGGTTCGAGCACGCACCGGGCACCGACGAGCAGCGCCGCATGCTTCAGGACGCACTGGACACCCTGAGCGCGACCGAGCGGATGTTCTCGATCCCCGAGGCGGCCAGGTGTGTGGCCGGTCACGTCGATGCAACGCGGGTTGTGGGCGACGATACCCATGACGAACACGACGAACACGACGAACACGACGAACACGACG
>Ga0136597_1000842_pt1 | contig 12265 bp, 10 predicted proteins | sample AntRauTorcE11898_FD_101385 | JGI IMG/M metagenome (GOLD analysis project Ga0136597, IMG submission 101385) | Saline lake microbial communities from Rauer Islands, Antarctica - Metagenome Torckler E11 #898 | ecosystem: Environmental > Aquatic > Non-marine Saline and Alkaline > Saline | place... | reverse complement strand
GGTAGCGCTGCCGATCATGTCGAGCAGCCAGCGCGGATAGATGCCGATCAGCACCACCAGCGCCAGCAGCGCCGCCAGCACTATGCACTCGCGCAGGCTGACATCAGGGAAGCCTTCGCGAGCCTTGGGCAGGTCGCCAAAGAACAACTGTTGCAGCATGCGCAGAAAAAGTGCAGCAGTGATCAGGATGCCAATAAGGCCAATTGCGGCGATCCAGGGGAAGACGGCGAAGGTGCCAACAAAAATCTGCACCTCGGCGACAAATCCCGCCAGACCCGGTAGTCCGAGGCTGGCAAAGGATGCGATCACGGCGGCGACTGTCAGGCGCGGGGCGACCTTCGCCAGCCCGCCGAATGCGTCGAGGTCGTAGGTCTCGCTGCGTGCCCAGAAGCCGCCCGCGATGAGGAACAGCGCGCCGGTGATCAGGCCATGCGCTACCATCTCGACCACCGCGCCTGTCAGCGCCAGTTCGCGCGCGCCCTCGGCCCCGGTCAGCATGGCTCCGGCTGCGGCGATGCCCATCACGGTATAACCCATGTGGTTGACCGAGGTGTAGGCGATTCGCCGCTTCAGGTTGGTCTGGCCGAGTGCCACGATCGCTCCCCAGAGGATCGAGGCGAGTGCGACAATCGCCAGAGGCAAAGCATGGGCCGCGAACGCCTCGCGCATCATCTGGAACGGGATGCGGACAAGGCCGTAGGTGCCCATCTTCAAGAGCACACCCGCAAGGATGGCTGAGACCGGGCCCGGCGCCATGACATGCGCAGGCGGCAGCCAAGTGTGGACTGGGAACAGCGGCGCCTTTACCGCAAAGCCGACGACGAAGCCGAGCAGGACAAGCCCGCCACGCAGGTCCATTCCCGCCAGCGGCTGCGCCGCGATCAGCGCCCGCATGTCGAAGGTGATGGGATCGACCGAGAGCACCAGCCCGATGATCGCCAGCAGGATCGCCAGCGACCCGGCGAGTGTGTAGATGAAGAACTTGAGCGCCGCGCGTTCGGCGTCGCCATGCCCCCAGCGTCCGATCAGGAAGAACATGCCGACAAGGCTGAGATCGAAGAAGACATAGAAGATCAGCAGGTCGAGCACCAGGAACAGGCCGAGCGAGACGGATTCGAGGAACAGAAACCAGGCGTAATAGGCGCGCGGGCGTTCGGGGTTCTCCATCGGCCAGGCGATACAGGCGATGAACAGAACACCGCTCATCAGCGACAGGGCCAGCGACATGCCGTCCACACCGACCCGCCAGGCGACGCCGAGCGAGGGGATCCACGCGGCCTCGGCCACGGCCTGAAATGCGGGCGCGCCCGCGCCGGAGTCGAACTGCGCCCAGACGATCAGCAGCAGCACGAAGGACAGCGTCGATGTGCCGATCGCCACCAGTCGCGCGGCATCGCGTCCAAGCGTGGGCAACAGCATCAGCGCCAGCGCGCCCAGCATCGGGATCAGGATGGCGAGTGTCAGCATGTCATGCTCCTGCGGCTAGGATGGCAATGACGGCAAAGACGCCGCCGATGATGTAGGCGTAATAGTGGTGCGACAGGCCGGTCTGCAGGCGGCGCAGGTCGCGGCCGATCATGCCGGTTACATGGGCGGCGCCTTCAGGGATGCCGTCGGACACGGCTTCGCCAAAGCGGTCGCCGACCCGCGCCAGCCAGTCGCTGAATGCGGCGGTCCAGCGGATGCCTTGATCGACGACACGGTTGTCGGCTGCAGCGATTGCTGCCGACCCGCTTTGGGCGAGCGCCGCGACGCCGCGCGGTCCGGCGTCGAGGATGCGGTCGTCGGCCCAGGCGGCGGCGCGCGCCAACGCATCGACCGGGCGCACAATGACCAAGTCGATCAGCGTGGGCAGGCCAAGCCAGTCGGACGCTTTGGCCGCAGCCCCCTCGGCGCCGAGCGCCGGGTATTGGCGCACCAGAAAGACGCCACCTGCAACGCCTGCCGCAACAAAGGTCAGCGACAGGCCGAGCGCCAGCGCGGTGCCTTCGGGCAGGGTGCTGCCGAGCAGCGCCGCCGCAGCCTCGGATATTGGCGAGAGCCACAAGAGGCTGAACCCCAGTGTCATCATGGCTAGTGCCGCTATTCCCAGGGTTTCGGCCCAGCCGGGGGCTTCGATTTGGCGATCATCCTCGGCGCCGCGGCCATAGACCAGAAGCTGAAACCGGATCGCGTAGGCGGCGCTTAGCCCGCCGCCGATCATCACCGCCAGCGCCAGCCAGAAATTCACATGTTCGGCTGCTTTGACGATTTCTTCCTTGCTCCAGCCCCCCCCCGTGGCCGGTATACCCGCCAGCCCCACCGCCGCCAGCGCGGTGAGACCTGCGACTAAAGGCATCGCCCCGCCTAGCTGCATCTTGTCGAGCCGGTAGCTGCCCGTCGCGTCGCCCGCCGCACCCGCCGACAGGAACAGCGGCGCCTTGAAGGTAGCATGGGCGATCAGGTGCAGCGCCGCGACGCCCGGATAACCCGCGCCCACCGCCACGAACATGAACCCGAGTTGCGCTGAGGTGGAGGCTGCGAGCAGCCGCTTGGCGTGGTTCTGCAACACCGCTGTGACGCCGCCCGCCAGCGCCGTGGTCAGCCCGACGGCGATGGCCGTAGCACCGAAACCGGGGGCCAAGGCCAGAGAGGGTTGCAGCCGCGCGAGAATATAGGCACCCGCCGCCACCAGCGTCGCCGCGTGCAATAGCGCCGACACCGAACTTGGCCCCGCCATCGCGCGAAAGAGCCAAGGCGAAAACGGCACCTGTCCCGCCTTGGACGCCGCCGACAGTAGGATGCCGTAGACCACGACCCATTGCAGCGGCCCCTCTAGCGTCGCTATGCCCGCATAGTCGAACGATCCGGTGGCGACGAAGAGGGCCATCGCGGCCGCGAAGAGGCCCAGATCGCCGAAGCGTGTCATCACGAAGGCGTAAAGGCCGGAGCGCGGGTTTTCGATCTCGCGCCACTTGTGCGAAATCAGCGCCCAAGAACAAGCGCCGATCAGCTCCCATCCGATAAGCAGGGTTAGTAGGTCGTCGGCCACCACGACCAGTTCCATGCCGCCAGTAAAGAGAATCATCAGCCCGATCAGCCGTCCGATACCCCGTTCATGCTCGTGCTGGGTGGCGTGAAAGGTCACCGCGAGCGCAACGACTGGCACCATCACCGCCATCGCGGCGGAAATCGGGGGCAGCGCGGCGGACAACCTGATGGTGTCGGACCACGCCAGCGTTGCGGTCCAATCCTGCGTCGCCGCCAGCAGCGCCAGGATCAGCGTGCCGCCCAAGACCGCGACCGATATCGTGCCCAGCCAAGCGCGCGGGAGGTCGCCCATGGCGGCGATGATCGCGCCTGCGACGATGGGAAGGAGGGGAACCAGCCAGAGCGTCATTGTTTAAGCGTTCCCAACGCTTCGATGACATCGGCCTGGCGTTTGCGATAGACGGCGACGACCAGCGCAAAGCCGATGGCCAGTTCCACCGCCATCACTGCCATGATCAGGATCGCCAGAAGCTGCCCGCTGGGTGCGCCCTCAAGCGTGTAGGCCCAGAAGCCGACAGCAGCGAGCAGCGTGCCGTTCAGCATCATCTCGAGCCCCATCATCAGCATGACGAACGATTTCTGCGACAGAGCCCCGAACAGGCCGATCCCGAAGAGTGCGGCCGAGACGATCAGGATGGCGGTCAGGGTCATCCTAGTGCTCCGTGCCATGGGTTTTGTGCGGATCGCCCGGTGCTATCTTGTCTGACGTCGGATCGGACGTGGCGGTGTGATGTGTGTGTCCTGCGTGTTCGTCATTTGCGGCGGCAGGCTCGTCCGTCTCCGCTTCATCGTGGGACTGGTGCGTATCGACATCCTTGACGTCGGCGTCTTCCATGATCATGTCGTGGCCCGCATGTGCTCCGTGCCCGCCATGCCCCCCGTGACCGCCGCCCGTTTCGACCTTTCGCCCGGCAGGCGCGCCTCCGGGGTGCAGGCCCGGTGGCACAGCGCCTTCGTTGGTGTCGCCAAAGCGCCCCCCCCGGCTCGACAGCACCACCGCGCCGACCATCGTCGCCAGCAGTGTCACTCCGGCGGTCTCGAAGATCAGCATCGACTGGCCCAGCAGTTCGATGCCGAGATCGCGCAGGGTATCCCGGCCCGCAGGCAAGGGGTTGTTCGGCAGGTTCGTGGTGAGCACCGCGACTGTCAGCCCGACAAATGCGGCAAACCCGGCGCCGATCGACAGGCCGTACTGATGCACCATCCGCATCGGGTTCAGCCCGGCCGGGTTCATCATGAACATCACCATGAAGAGAGCCATCACCATCATTTCGACCGCCATCATGAACACGGTGGCGACGCCGATGAATTCGGCGGACATCAAAAGCGCGATCCCCCCCACGGCGATGAACGACACCATCAGCGCAAATGTCGCACGGATCATCGAATCGACGCGAAACACGCGCCAGCCGCTCCAGATCGCCAGCGCAGACAACGTATAGAAGGCCAGATCGGTCATGGCAGCGCCGCCAGTCCGGCCCACAGCAGATCGACGAAGGACAGTGGCAGTAGGACCTTCCAGATCAGCCCCAGCATCCGCGCCACCGGCATCCGGGCCAGCAGATGTGAAAGCGCGATGACAACCGCCATCACCGCAAGCGTCTTCAGGATCAGCCAGACCGCGCCGGGCAGCACCGGTCCCAGATAGCCGCCTAGAAACACCGTGGCGGCCATGGCCGAAAATCCGACCAGCATTGCCAGCCGGGCCACCTGCCAACCGGCTCGGTCGGCACCGGAATCCTCGACCGAGGTGCCGCCCGCCAGATCGGCACTGTCGGCGTAGTCGAACGGGCCGCGAAGGGTCAGCGACAGGCCCAAGAACAAAAATAAGGGTAGGCCGAGCGGCTGACGGAGGACATTCCACATCCCTGCCTGGGATGTTACGATCTCGCGCAGGTCGAGCGACCGGGCCGGCAGAGCGGCAGCGATCAGCACGAACATGCTCAGCAGCATGACCGGCAGGCCGATGGCGACATAGCGGTAGGCCCCGATCAGGGCTAGTGGCGAGTTCGGCGACCAGCCGTGCAGAAACACGACTACGACCACCAGCGACTCGCAGGCTCCCCAGAGGACAACGCTGGTGCTGATGCCGATCACGGCTGTATTTGGGCCCAGGGGCACCATGGCAAGGCCGATGGCGGCAAGGGCTAGGTAGCTTGCGATTGACAGGAACCAGTTCATCCGGTCGGGCGCTTCGGTGGTCAGGCGCTGGCGCGACATGTACGAGGCAGCGGCACGCAGCGGCGCGGCAGCGGTAAGGGACATGCGACCCTGCCCTGCGACCAAGCTGCGACAGGTTGCGTCGAGGATTGCCGCAACCCAGATACCGAGTGCCAGAGCCGCAATCATCGCGGGAAGGACCAAAACGAAGTTCATGACCCGTGCCCTACATGAGACGCGTGGATGGTTTCGGTGTCCCGCTGGTCATCTCCGTCACCGCCGTTTGCGCATATCCGTTGCAGGGCGCCGGTGTCGAAACTGTTCAGGACCAGCATCGCCTCGTGCCATTCCAGCCCGACAAGCAGATCGGTCAGGTGTATTCCGTCGATATGCGGCGCCTTCGGGTTGGCCGGGTCGGCGATCAACCGGTCGAACCTGTCACGCACGTCGGAACCGTCATGCGTGCGGCCCAGTCCGGGCGGGATCGCGGCCCTCGCGCCGGACCAGCGGATGAGTCGGGTCTGCGTCGCGCTTGCCGTCAGCCCATTGCGCAGCAACCGATCGGCCAAACCGGGCAGACCCAGCAAGCGCAGCAGCGACACGCCTTGATTCCAGTCGACATCGAAGGGCGGATGCACAACTGCAACCTTCTGGATTACGTCGCCCTGAAGCGTCAGGGTCAGGACGAGGCCCGGTGGAAACATTGGCAGGAAGGGCCCGAAATCGGCGGTATAGGCGTCAAGCTTCAGCCCGTCTCGCATGTCGTCCGCGGTCATCGCCATGGGTCGTCCGTAGGGCGTGCCGCCCATCATCCCCTCCCCACCCTGGCCATGCGGACCAATACGACGCCATTCGTTGAGCGGCGCATCGGGTAGTATGTCCGGTTCGGTTTTGTGTGCTCCCGATAGCAGGGCGTCGCGGGTCTCGGTCAGGACCGACACGATATCGACGGTGTTTGCGGCAACGATTGCGGCTGGCAGCAGGTCGGGCTGTGAGGATTGCCAGAGCACGCTGGCGCGCGGATGTGGGAACTGATCGTGCAGCCGGTGCAGGTGCGGTATCAGTGCATCGGGGATGGTTCCGGCGACCAACAGGATCGCCGCTGCACGCGGGCTGTCGACGAGTGTCAGCCCCGTATGCAAGGCCAGCCGCGCCGTCTGTGGCGGCGCGTCATCGCCGATAGCGACGAAGACCGGCACGGGCGCCTGGGTCGCAAGACGGCTGATCCAGCTCATTCCCACCGAAAGATCCCCTCGCGCCAGCCGTAGAGGATGCCGACTGACAGGATGACGAGGAACATGCCCATTTCTGCCAGCGCCTTTACCCCTTCCTCGACAAAAACAACGGCCCAAGGGTACATGAACATCATCTCCATCTCAAAGGCGACGAAGAGCAGGGTCATCGTGTAATATCGGACGTGGAACCGCTGCCATGCATGGGTCTGCGGGTCACTGCCGCCCAGCACCGGGCGTTGCTGCGGTGCCGTGGCCGGCCCCGCGACGTCAGCCCCGGCTGCAGCGCGCAGGGCTGCGGTGAACAGAACCGACAGGCCCAGGACGAAAACGATGGCGATGAGCGTTGTCATGCGGATGCGCACCCACCTTTTGGAAAATCAGCGAAACTGCGGTCAGGGCCGTTGTGGACATTTCGAACGAACCGGCTGGTCACCCGGCCGCCTTGTGGCAGCCAACGGGCAAACAGGAAGGCGGCGGCGAGCATGTCAGGACCAACGTGCGACTGATGCCACGCCTCCTTGGCGCTGCCGGCCACCGCAGCGGCAAGCCGTCTTCTGCTGCGCATCTCAGACCACACTGAACTGACCCATCATGCCGCCATCTTCGTGTTCGAGTATGTGGCAATGGAACATGAACGGCTTGTCCGGGGTCGCCGGTTGATCGAACCGCCCCGCGATCTCGGCGCGCCCGTCCACCAGCACTGTGTCTTTCCAGCCGCGATTGCGGGGCGACACCGGGCCACCGTTCTCGCTCAGAACCTGAAACATCACGCCATGGATGTGCAGCGGATGGGCCATCATCTGACCTTCGATCGTCCAGATTTCGGTAGCGCCACGTTGCACGCTGAAATTGAGCCTGTCCATGTCGAACGACTGACCGTTGATGGAATGTCGGTTGCCGCCCCGCCGCATCATGCCGCCCATGCCTGTCTCGAGCGCAATGTCGCGCCGAGACGCGTTCCGGGTGTCCAGATCAGGCATTTTTCCGCCGATGCTCTCGGGCAGGCGGTCGATCCGGGCGGCAGGCGCGCTGTCCACCTCAATTGGCAGGACATCGAAACCAGCTTCCTCTGCACTGTCCATAATGCCCCCTCCCATCATGCCACGACCACCCATCATACCGCCCATCATGCCGGTGTTGGGATTTGGGCCGCTAACCAGGACATCACTAGCGCCATCGCTGAAATCAATCAGCACCTCCGCCCGCTCGCCAGGGGCGAGCCGAAGGGTCTTTAGCGGCGCAGGTCGATCCAGAAAACCCGCGTCCGTGGCGACAAGGTGCAACGACCGGCCCGCGCGGGAGGCCAGATCGTAGACGCGCGCGTTCGAGCCGTTGAGCAGCCGCAAACGAACGATGCCACGCGGCACCACGGCCCTGGCGCCCACCTGCCCGTTGACGAGGATCACGTCGCCGGTGAATCCCATCATCTCGTCGCGCATGCCGGGATCGTAGACCATCCGTCCACGCCCGTCGAAACTCCGGTCCTGAATTACCAGGGTCAGATCGTCGGTTCCGTACTCCGCCGGCAAACCGCGCTCGTCGTCACGACCATCCGTCAGTTGGATGACACCGGCGAGACCCTTCTGAACATGATCCGCTGTGCGCAAATGGGTGTGTGAATGATACCAGATCGTCGCGGGTGGCTGGTTGATATCCAGTTCTATCGCCCACGTCTTGTCCGGTGCGATCGGCAGGTGCGGTCCGCCATCCGCGTGGCCGGGCACGAGAAGGCCATGCCAATGCAGGGCGAATGGTTCGGTCAAACGGTTGGTCACAGAGGCCGCTACAGCCCTGTCCGCGGCAAGTCTCAGCGTCGGCCCCAGAAACGTCTGATTGTTGAAGCCCCAGGTTGCCGACGGGTCGCGACCCGTGAAGTTCGTCTCTCCTGCGCGCGCGACAAGGTCAAAGGCACCGGAAGAGGTCGCGTCGAGCAAAGGTGGCATCCGCAGCACGGCACCACCGGCCTGAGCCCGGATCGTTCGCGGTAGTCCGGCGGCAAGACCGGCTGCGCCAGCCCCCATCAGTAAGTCACGTCGTGTCAGTGCCATTTGTCCAGATCCTTCCTCGTCGCAGCACATTTCAAATCATTTCCGGCGGCGCTAACAGCCGCCCGCATCATTTCACCACCTCGCCCGCGACATTGTGCAACTGATCGTTATCAATGTGCCTGTATCGACGCCACCGGGTCAATCACGCTGATCTCGGTACCGTCCTCAACTTGGCGTAGGACCACGTTGCAGGACAGCATGGCGCCCATTCATGGTTCGATCTCTATGGCCTTGTGGACTATCATCGGGTTGCGAGCCCCCAAGATGCGGTAAGGCTCCATATCGACATCGATCTTTTTTCAGGATTGCCGTGATATCGACTTCGGTCAGAATGCCAAAGCCCATCGTGAAAAGCTCCTTATACTCTAATCGGTCTCGGCACCGATTCAAAGGACGGGACCTGCTTTGCCGTCATCGTTCGTAGTGCGAGCGTCCGTTCCATCGGTACAACGACGCAAACGTCACAGGAACAATGCACATCTCTTGCAAACGTTCCATCCACTCCGCTGACAGTTTCATTTTGTCGGAGATAACTGAACCGCCGGGTCAGTATCCGACCGCTGAGATCGTATGATTCTCGCGCTTTTGGCCTGGATCACGATCAGTTTGAAGATCGTCGGCTGCAGTATGGGGCTCTGCGCGATCCAAAGTCACCCGTTCACCTGAATCTGCCCTTTAAAGGCAGGTCGCTCGTTTTCAAAATATCTCACAGCCAAGGCCCTTTCCGGAATGCAGCGCGGCCCGGCTTGTGCCTTGAAGCTTGCCAAGATCTGCCGCCTATCGCCTCGACAGACATCGACCGTTCCCAAGTCGTCGCGATGCTTGCCATCGCAGGCATCACGTGCGCTCGCAAATGGGTGGGTTGCCGAGCTATCTCGCGGCTGGCGGAGCGAGCCAAAGCTGTATGGCTATCGGCCCGGTCCAGGATGATTCTAACGTGACGTCGACGATACGCGCCGACCGAGGACTCCGACAGACCGACCGCCGCCCTCGTGGTTGCAGTACTCGTGCCTTAGCGGGTCAACTTCCGGGTACGACTACCATCTGGTGACCGGTACCCTGAAAACCAATTTCGCCGATCAGGCTCAAATCACTGGTGTCGAGCACCCAGATCTTTGGCTCCTCGGCGCTCGAAACATACACCTTGTCGGTGCCATCCACAGACCTCAGGTGGTAAGGACCCGGTGCCAGATTGACAAAGCTGACGTCGCCGGTGTCAAGGTCGATGCGACCGATCTGATCGGTCTCGCGCACTGCGGCGAACAGCGTCCCGCCATTTTCGGACAGATCAAGGCCGTGGAGTGTCCCACCCATCTCGAAGGTACGCAGAACCACCATTTTTTTGGGTTGATCTCGGTGACTGTGCCGTTACCCTCGTTGGCAACGTAAAGGGTGCTGCCGTCCTCGGTCATCGCCAGGTGGCCGGGACTATCTCCAATTTCTGCCTGTGGGCCGGGCGTCCAGCCGTCAACCGCAATGCGGCTTACCGTGCCGTCCCCGGCATTGCCCACAAATAGCGCCTCGCTGTCGACCCCGAAGACGGCATAGTTCGGCGTCGATCCTGTCTTGACCGTTGTGATCAGCTCAAAATTCTCGAGTCCGATGACCGAGACGGCATCGGCGTTGATCAGTGTCACAGCGGCAAAGCGGCTATCCGGGCTGACCGCGACGTGCTGTACGGCACCGGGCACGTCGATCCGGCGTAGGATGTCGCCGCTTTCGCGGTCGATGATCGAGACGGTACTGACGAGCGGGTCGGACGGTGCCTCGGCGCTGTCGTCCGGCATCCCGTGGTGCGCTTCGTGATCCTCTTCGGATATCCCCGTGGGTTTTTCGGGCGCCTCGCCCGCCGGGCGAGCGGCGAGGCTTCCGGCGACCAGCAGGCTGCCGTCGGGGGTGCCGGCCAGACCGTGCACCGCTTCGGTTCCCGCGATGCGACCGACCTCGGTGTCCGTTTCCGCGTCGATAGCCAGGATCTGGTTTTCCTCGCCGAGCGGGATATAGACAAATGGCTCGGCATGCGCGGGCGTGACGCCGAAGTGCATCGCCGCCAGACCGATCGGTGCTGCGGTTTGCAGAAGGTGTCGTTGGATTTTCATCATGTTCTCTTGTTCGTGTCGGGTTTCGGTTTGTGCCGGGGCAATGCCCAGCTGGGTGCAGACCCGGATCATGCCGGAGCTGCCATGTGCCGGGACGGCGCCGTGGCCATGATGTGTGGCCGATGATGCTCATCCGTCCGCTGGCCCTGCGGGAATATTCGCGCCTGTATGGCAGCGGCAATCCCGACAGGATCGCGGGGTACGGTCACGCAGCGGGAGCCTGTGTCGTCAGGCCCAGTACCAGCCAGTCCTGCATGCCGCCCCGGTAGTAGTATATTTTTCCCGGCGGAAAGCCGTTGTCGACCATCGCGTGCATCGCGATCGAACTCTGAGGGCAGGCCGGGCCATTGCAAAACGCCACGACTTTCTTGGCGGCGTCGCAATTCCAACCGGACGATGACTGCATACATCCCAACGCGTCCAGACGATCGGTAACCTCTCCAAACGGGATCGAGATGCTTCCCGGAATTGTTCCCTTCAGCCGCCAGTCGGGGTCGCGCATATCCACCACGAGATAGTCGTCATCTCCCAGGCAGTCCAGAACCTCAAGCTCCCCGACAGGCGTAACGCCTTCGATCGGAACAATCGGCTGCAAATATCCTGTGATGAGCTGCATGTCGTTCCGGTGGCGCTCGATTTCAACCGGTCCACCAGGTAATTCGACAATCAGTTTCGTCTCATCCGCCGTGATTTTAAGCAGTTCAGCCATCAATCGGTCTCCAGTTTGGGTTCGTTTCATTTTGCGCCCCGCTCGCCCTTATTCCGGGGTTGGTGCGCCTGTCGAAGCAGGTTTGCGCAGCCGCAAACTCGGTGCAAAAGCTGCCGGGAACACGACTGCGATCCCGGATTGCGCCACCGTCTGTGGCCAGTTCAGTCGCTCGCCACATCTGCTGGGCCGGCCGACCAGTGGGACTCTGCCGGGTCGCCATAGCTGTCGGTGAGATAGACCGTCAGCGCATCGACTTCGCTCTCGTCTACGTAAGCCCCATAACGGTTCTGCATCTTTTCGATTTCGGCATCCCAACCGACCTGGTCGAAACCCGGATGCTGCACGATGGGCGCCACTGAATGGCAGGCGGTGCAATAGGCCTCGACCAGATCGGCACCGTTGCCCGGTTTGAGCAAGAAGTCGCCTTCCGGCAGATCGACATAGTTCGAATAGTCCTGCGCGCTGGACGACGTCGCCATACCGGCGGTCAGTAGCGCGGCAAAGAATAGGTTTATTCGGGCCATCAGATGACCTCCACATAGGTTGCAAATGCCGTAACGGCGTTGATCCGCCGCCCATTGCTGGCGACGTCTTTCTGGGTGACGGCGAAAGGCTGTGTTACCCCCTCGACGCCGGTCGCCCGCGTCAGGATGCGCAGTGGGCCTGTAGAGTTTGGCGTCACGCGCAGGTGCCAGACGCGCCAAACATATTTGCCGTAGGACTCCTCCATCTTGGCGGGTTCCCAGCTCGCGCCTTCATCAAGGCTCACCTCAACCTTGCCGATACCAATTCCGGCGTCGTAGGCGACGCCAGTCAGGTTGGCCTCCTGTCCCGCCTGCAGGCGGGTGCCATCGGCCGGCGTGCAAACAAACGAAGTGATCTGCACCGGGTCCGGCCCCCCAGCCTTGGGACCTGCCCATATATTGTCGATTGGCTGTGACCGGATCTCGATGCGAACGACCTGCTTGACCCATTCTGGCGAAT
>Ga0136597_1000833_pt1 | contig 12384 bp, 13 predicted proteins | sample AntRauTorcE11898_FD_101385 | JGI IMG/M metagenome (GOLD analysis project Ga0136597, IMG submission 101385) | Saline lake microbial communities from Rauer Islands, Antarctica - Metagenome Torckler E11 #898 | ecosystem: Environmental > Aquatic > Non-marine Saline and Alkaline > Saline | place... | reverse complement strand
GTTCGGCCGTCGAGTCTGTCTCATAGCCGAGGTCCGTGACATCCGTGAGACGCTGGTCGACGATATCGAGATTCACGCCAACGGCCTCAACGTACACATCACTGAGTTCCGCCTTCGACTGCTCGATCGCAGTTTCGAAGTGGTCAGCGGCAGTGGCGTAGTTATCATTGGCGTAGGCGAGCTGGCCTCGTTCCAAATTGTATTGGACGGTATCGAGGCTACTGTCGTCGACAGTCGTCTCTGGTTTCTCGTCGAAGGCGATGAGCTCGGAGTGCAGGCGTTCAGCGTCTTTCTTGGTCTCTAAGACCTCATCGGCACTGGGCTGTGCAGCAGCACCCACACCGGCAGTGGCAGTCACTGCGGTGAGGGCAACCACAACAGCCAGGACTTGACCGAGTCGCTGGAGCGTTGCACTACCTGAGTCGTCATCCGAACGCTGATTGAGTGGTATCGTCATGATGGGTACACTCCGAACCGTTGGTGTGTGAGTACACATGCCCAGAGTTCCTGAGTCGACAGTCGTGTGAACGGGAGGCGTCAGGGGGACCGTGGGAGATACGCCGGTGAAACCGCCGTAGGGAGGTGAAATCACACGAGACGGGGCAACTCGGGGCATGTACTACTTTGTAGGGCACATGAATGATTAGATATCACGCCTGATGGTTGCATCAGTGGCGATTGTCCGGAATAAGTGGACAATTGAGACAATCGTTTCGCTGGTAGGTTTTCTTTGTACTCGCTCACGCACGGAGAAATATTCAAAATTGGATTCCCGACGAGTCCATTACTCTTCGTGACGCTTCCGATTCAACAGACGGCAGTCTATCGTATTTAAACGAAGGAGACTCACATCAGAGAGTTCGTTATGATTCATGACGGGGATCGCTGCTGGCTTGCGATTCACGTGATTCAAATCGGGAAGAGCCCTGAAAATCAATCGGTGGTTGACTGTTGCTAATTTGATTTCGTATTTGTGCTATCTAATTGCAGCAGGGAATATGGTCAACTATATGTAGTATTTCTATTTTCATGCCCTACTTATTCTAATGATAGAGTACATTCATTGTGAATTGGAGCTGTCCAAGCGAAAATGGTGATTTCACCGGTACTCTTGCTGGTATGACTCTATCAGATTTTTGCACTCTTTTCTAAATCGTTTTGTTGCTCCATTTCCTTTAAATCCTAACCCACGGACACAACTATCTCGAACAGTCCACTCGTAATCATCACCACGAGAATCATCTTCTCTTCTTGCTTCCTCAGCGCGGTGATCTATAGCCCAATTATAGGCTTCTTCATCACAACTTCCTTGAGCCATCATTCGCCGGATGACACCGGCTACATTATCGGCTTTTGTACTTCCGCGTTTGACCGATTTTGGCCAATCCCAATTAACTACTGTCTTGTATAATGGAGCTGGTATTTCATCGTTTTCGCCTACAGAACGAGTATTTAGTTCCCAATCTTTTTCTGAGTAGTTCTGTGATTGTTGGTGATCTGCATCGGTAGGTTCTTTTTCTAAGAGATCGCCGTAACCTGCTTCTCGAATTAACCTTTTGAATACATCGTCTGGTGAATCAAATGTGCCACCAAGCTCGTTGACAGCCATTTTTGTGTCATCACCGATTCGCACTGTTGGACTCATCTATATACCTACAATGTAACATTGTAACCTCAAAGTACTTTCGGGTCGTCTGTAAAGAGAACAATAAAGTAAGAACGAACTTCCAACGACTCGGTACTATCCCATGGGTGGTATTATATATGGCCAGAAAATTAGTCTACTATGAAATTCTCAAGATACCAAACAACCTATCCAAATACGGCCAGCCTCCTGCCGCAGGGCTTTATGAACGCCGCTGGAGACGAACACCATCTAAAAAAAGCGATTGAGCGGAATCGGGTTGATTATCTTGAATTAGTTGAAAGATTGGTTGCCAAATCACCTGCAGAGTCCATTGCTCACGGGTCCTTCCAGAACTCGCTCCATCAGAAGGGCAAGTTCAGCGCCTTTGTCTCCGAATTACGCGGCAGTCGGATTATGAATGAATTATGTTATCCGATACCAGCTGATGTATCTGGGGGTAGTGGGTTACCTGACCTCAAGTGTGATACCTATGGGAGGAACGGTCTCGATATTGAGGTTACTCGATTCTCCAGTTGGGATAAAATGGATAATGTACAGATAATTATTTCAGACATTTTTGATGGGACAAAATATGTCCCTGTTATAAACTGGACTGATAATTTTCACATAATGCCATATAATTTTAAACAAATTGTCGCAAATGAGCGGTTTGTAGATGACATATTAGATAAAGTAAAAGGGATAAATCCGAATAGCCCACCTTCAAAGGTCGAAAATTATGGGATTAAGATTGAATTTAAAAAGGGTAGTGCCTCAGATGGGATAATTGCGTCAAGTACCGTTCGTGCATTTCCTGTCGATCCTGTAGGAAGTATAAAAAGTAGAATGAGGGATAAGGTGAGCAAGCAACGTGGCGCTCGTCCTCTTGTGATCTTCGTTGATAGCAAATTATCATTTCTTGACCTGATTGATATGGAGCAGATACTTCACGGAACTTCTACGAGTACTTCTGGCAGACTAAATGTTTCACAAAAATTGAAAAAATATGAGTCTGTTTGGAGTGATTATCTGAGGGATAAGGGTTACCTTCCAGTTAGCTCAGCCGGTCGGATTTCCGGGATTCAGGATGGCAATGAGGGCATACTCTCTGAAAAAGAATTTAAATATGTTGCAGGCATCGTCTTCTTTGACGTGTCGAACATAGCTTACTTTATCCCTAACATCTATTCAAATAGAGTTGAACACAGAACCATCAATGAGGAGTTAGACGGAATCATTCATAAGAGGACTTTCTCTGATATATAAAAAACTGGCTTGCTAACTGTCTGTTAAAGAAAATAGAGCAATAATCTTGGTGTATAAGAGAATGAAACCCTCTAAACGGGTCTAAATTGAGTCGATATACTTCATGATGCTTCCAACTCAATAGACAGTAGTCCGCTGTATTTAAAAGAAGATGGCTTGATCAGAAATTTCGTTATTCCTGTTACTGGCTTAAATAGACATTTGGCAGTGGTTCATCTTCCCAAGATATGTTAAGTTCTCCTTCTAGTTTGTCAGCATCAGCAGAGGTGATTATTACCTTCTGTGTTTCCCATTCTATCTTCTCAAATGTTTCTTTGCTCAACATTGATTCTGTATCAACTAACGGTTCAAAATTTGCTTCAGGAACATAGGTTTCAACCCGTATTGGTTCAGTATAAAAGCCATCAACGTCATCAGAATCGACACATCTCTCACCGAATATCACCGATATATCGGTCTTTGGCCCAACATATTCCGTTGTTACTCGAAAGAGATCGATTTGACTATGTTCATCTCGATTCAGGTCAATACGGGTAGGGGATTCGGATTCATTCCATTCTGATGTCATTTCAATAGTGTAGTGTTTATCGGCAGAAACTTCGTATTTATGTTCTCCGCCATCAGGGCCGTGTGGGTCAACTCTTGCTTCAGTTGTTTCATATGACCCTTCTAGAATTATCTTTGATTTGCAGTTACTTCCTACTGAACTCCCTACATTTTTTACTTCGATTTTATAATTTGCATTAGCTATCGACTCCTCGAAGCTGGATTCTCCGCTTCTACGAATACCTCTATCAAATTCCAATATTGGTCGGTTCCACCAGTCTATTGCGAGACCCCCAGCGAAAGTAGCAGCAAATCCACCTAACGCGCCAGAAATTATTGAGGCAATCAAACTCATGTTTGTCGATATGTTGTTCACACAATTAAGTGAATTGAGTCTGGTATATCGAACCAGTCTTGTTACACAATATCGAACTCTTCCTGGGCTATTACAGGGTTCTCCATATTCCGAATTTTAGTCATCGTGACACCTAACTTTTCCATTAGTACTGGAGTGTCTTCGATAACTTGTCTGGCTTCATTACGCAGCCGGTAGTAAGTTTCTCCATCTCGTCTTTTTGTTTCTATGAGCGCCTTATAGCCCGGATTTCCCGTGATTTGATTGGTTTCGTTAACTCTGTTTGAGAGTGGTCCTAGGATACTGATACAACTGTGAGTATTCCCACTACGAATTCCTTCAGCGAGTTGATTAGTTGTCACGAAATTCCCATTATCATATAAATACTTTAGAAGAGTGACTTGACCACGAGGCATATCAGTACGGCACAAAGCTTGTTTCAGACTGTCTCGTTGATATTTCATTATTGTACAAAATGTATCATTCTATGACTTAGTTTCTTCGAATAATATGAGATGAATTTAGAGAAAGGGATCTAACAAGTCACAGACTGCAGCAGGATTAGTGCGATTGTTTCATACACCGTAACGAAACCCCAGCGAGCCGATCACAACTGATTCGATCAGAGGTGACCGAATTAAACTACTCTATGGGTGGAGCACTCTGGGTACCTCTGTGAACTCGGGGGAGCCCAACAGCTGATTGTGTAGATTGTCTCAATTGTCCAGATCGTGTAAACTGTTAGGAACACATCGACATTCTACACGCTAAATTTCATCGCCAGACAAGTTCATTGGTGACGTTCACCTTTCCAGTAATATCGCCCATCCAGCGGCGATGTGATACCCTATGGCTCAGTCATCGACAAGCACACAATCTACCGACAGTCGACCAGTAGCATCTGGAATACCCCTACGAAACGATAGCTGACCAACTGGACGTTCACATCACCCTACGGTCATCGTATCGTCCCCCCACAACAAACGACCTCAAAATACATATCCATGAAACTCACCGTCAAAAACCTCGCCCAGCATCTCGAAGGCCTCGCCCTGACTGCCATCCCCAACGGCAAACTCGACGACCTAGATTTGTTCAAGGGTGAACACGTCGCAATCGTCAACGACAGCTTCGAGTCAGTCGTTCGCTCGGCGGTCCCCACAAACAGTCCCCAAGACGAAGCGGTCGTAGCCCTCGATGCAGCAACCCGGAGAGATCTCGATGTCGAAGCCGGCGATATGGTTCATGTCCAACCACTCGACCTCCCTGACGTGGCGACTGTGCAATTCGAAGTCAGTGGTGGGTTGCCAGAAGACTCAGTCGTCGTTGCAGAGCTCCGCCGGCGACTCAACGGTCGTGCAGTCAGAGAGGGAGATTCATTCGAGGTGACACTACACTCGTTGGATGAGGACCCAATCACAGTCACCGTGACCGAGAGCGCTGTCGATGGGCTAGCGGATGTCTCCGATTTCACCGACATCACGTTTGCATCCCAAATTGAGGACGAAGAGGAGTCAGATGACTCTCGGAGTGCGAGTTTTGCAGACATTGGTGGCCTCGACGAGCCACTGCAGGCGGTTCGTGAGGTTATCGAACCGTTGTTTTCGGACACGACTGTCTATGACCAACTCGGAACGAAGCCGCCCTCAGGAGTCCTCCTGTACGGCCCGCCTGGCACAGGGAAGACATTGATCGGGCGAGCGGTTGCCTCGGAGGTCGACGCCCACTTAGAGGTGATTAATGGCCCAGAGTTGTTCGACAAATTCTTCGGCGAATCTGAGCGGCAGCTCCGGGAAGTTTTCGAGCGAGCTCGCAAGAACGCACCAGCGGTCGTCTTCATCGACGAACTGGATGCCATCGGCTCATCGCGAGATGGGAAGAGCCGACCGCAAGACGGCGTCATTACGCAGCTGCTTACGCTCCTCGATGGGCTCGAGAGTGACGAAGACCTCGTGGTAATGGGGTCGACAAACCGTGTCGACGACATTGATGAGGCACTCCGCCGCCCTGGTCGGTTTGACCGTGAAATCAAAATCTCAGCACCGGACCAGGCCGGACGCAAAGAGATTCTCGAGATTCATACCCAAGAGACACCGCTGGCTGATACGGTCGACTTGGAAAGCTATGCAACAGCGTGTGCTGGCTTCACTGGGGCTGACCTCCAAGCACTCGTCCAAGAAGCGACCGCGGAGACGATTCGCCGGAGCGGGGTCTCAGTCGATACTACCGACGACGAAAATCTTGAAGTGACCAACCAAGACTTCCATGTCGCACTGAGCGACATGAGTCCGTCTGCCCTTCGAGAGTATCGAGCGGCAGTCCCAGAGACAACGTGGGATGACATTGGTGGGCAAGCCGACGCCAAGCAAGCACTCAAGGAGGCTATCGTCCTCCCACAAAAACACCCAGACCTGTATGAATCAGCCGGGCTCGAAGCCACTGGTGGAATCTTGCTGTATGGCCCTCCAGGAACGGGAAAAACGATGCTCGCAAAGGCTGCAGCCAATGGGTCGGATGCGAATGTGTTGACAGTCGACGGCCCAGAGCTGCTGGAAGGCCGTGTGGGCGAATCAGAGAACAACGTTCGAGAACTCTTCGAGCGAGCCTGTGAGAACGCTCCCTGTGTCGTCTTCTTCGATGAATTCGAGGCAATTGTAGGTCAGCGCGGGTCCCACGAAGAAAACCCAAGCTACGACGGCGTTGTCACCCAGTTGTTGACCGAGTTCGACGGCATGGAGCCGCGTGAAGACGTTGTCATCGTTGCAGCCACGAATCGGCCAGACATGATCGACTCAGCGCTGCTCCGCCCTGGTCGACTCGACTGCCACATTCAGGTTGGCCTGCCTGAGGTGGCTGCCCGACGAGAAATTCTCACCATCCACACCCGAGATGTCCCCCTCGTCGAGAGTGTGGATCTCGAGGAGATTGCAGCTAAAACCGAGGATTTCACGGGCGCAGACTTGGCAGCCGTCTGCCGTGAGGCGAGTCTGTCTGCTGTCCGTCGAGCGCTTGATACCGGTGCCAGCGAGCCAGAGTAACGCCAGCTGACTTTAGCGAGGCTCTTGGCGCTGTTGATGCATCGAACAGCGTCGACAAACAGCTTGGTTCGAACTGGTCTACAGAGTCAGATGGCTCCTTCCGCATGTTCAACTGAGATTGTCTGGATTGTCAGGATTGTCTGGACAATCTCAAATTAAAAATTTGTCAGCCGTGAGAAATACACGGCTATCGGTGTAAGTACCTAGTACATGAGTCGAATTGTTTCGTCTCCTATCCAGTTCCCTCCGTTTACCACGAGGGATCGGAGACTCACTGTCATCTAGGGGTCCTTCCCCGAAGTGACTGACCCCGCATAGACTGACTCCATCGATCGCTCCCGACACAGAGAGTATCCCAGTTAGCGACGTCTCTGTCTCGTGAATCTCCACCGACACAAAGAAGCCACAAACCATGTCCAAACTCCCATTCGGAACGTCGACCGACAGCTCAGTAACCAGCGACACAACTGAGAAAGTCACAGTCTATTCGCTACTAATGACTATGGCCCTTCTCTCTGGGCTTTGGATCGGGACAGGAATCCCAGTCCACTTCGCAGAGGTTTCCGGAACCAGCATGGAACCGACCTTTGTAGGGGGTGATATCCTCGTTGGGATCGAGACAGATTCTATCGAAACAGGTGATATCGTTATTGTCCAAGACGAGGCCTGCTTCTCGAATGAGTACGTCGTCCACCGGGTCGTCGACATCACTGAACAGGGGTATGTGACCCAAGGAGACAACAATCCGATTACCGATCAAGAAGACGCGGGCTGTGAGGCTCTGAGTGAGTCTGCAATCACTGCAGAAGTCATATACAAAATATAACGGCAATCAACTGTGGAGGTTGAGAACTATGCTACCAGATAGTAAATAGGTGACCTGTATTATGACTTGTCTCATAATCACCTAGGTGCTTAAGCAGAGTTGAGCAGATATGAAATAACATAATTGATAAAAATTAAGAACATTTTCTGTCCTGGATTCATCAAAGTATGGATAAGAGTTAACAGTAGTTGGTAACACGGTTTCCTTTTTATTCTTGTCCAAAAACTGAAGACCCGTCTCAGAAGACTTCGAGACCGCTAAAACAACTCTCCGAATACACATCGAGTTTCTGGTGGTTCGGTCAGCACCTCAAGATCATAGGGGTCGTCTTCGATAGCCTTGATCAGCCGTCCCGTAGTGAATCGCTTGCCCTCACTCAGATCTGTACTGAGTTCCTCCGCACGCAGGATAGTCGACATCATCCCGATGTTGTACGGGTAAATCGATGATCTCGTAGTCGGAGAGCTCTAACTCGAAGTACCGATCGATACACTGTTTTGCTCCGGAAGCGCATCCGCTGTCCGGCGCTGGCTGGCGAGTCGCTCACAGATCTCGTACCACTCTTGGCTCTGGCGTGCATCCTTGTTCGCAGCCTGTTCTGCAGTATCGTGGAAGAGCAGCCCAACTTCTCGTTGCGATACACTGGTGTTGTGCTCGGGTGTAGAATCCCGATAATCGACGAATGCGTTGACAACGTAGTCGAATAGTGACTGCGCGGGCATTCCTCGTATGCCCCTAGCGAGGTGTAGCTATGCGAAAGTGATGGAGCAGGCGTCGTTCGGCCAGTCAGCGACTCGATCGAGAGAGTCGACCGCTCGTGAGTTGTTGTGAGTCCCCCATTGAGCGATGCCGTTGCGAGGTCCACAACTCGATCCCGCGCCGTCTCTACGGTGAGTTCTGTACCGTCATGCATGACTGTGCCACCAACATCACCAACTGTTTCGCTGGCCAGTGTGTCGGTCCAGTCGACAGCCTCAGCAGGGAGACACTCTTCGGCGTCATCCCCAAGCGGCAGGTCCCCCGTCTAGGCTGCCACAGGATTCGAGATGGCAGAATCTCGTCGACCATCTCTGGTCCTCACGCCGACTGATTCCATAGCTGAATCCCTAGCCACCAAGTATGGAATGCCAGCCTCTTCGAATGCCTCCATGACGGGTGTCGCGTGGGCGTCGCTATCGACTGAGGTTACGAGCCCGATCTTTCCTGGAAGTTCCGGGAGCGGCTGCTTTCGCTCGTCGGTGAACAGGCCATCCTCAGCGAGCAGTTGCTTGTTGTTGGTGTAGATCTGGCTATACTCGCTCTCGCCCATGTGAGTGTGATTGATAGACTGAACATCGCTTCGACGAGTTCGAATCTATCCTTTCTGAGGAATGGAGTGGCCAACTTACTATGGACCACAGCTAGAATAGAACAGTCGTACGAGCCAAGTTTAACCAACAGTAGCCGTTTATTCTCAACGTTGTTGGTTAATAGCTGTGACCTGTTTTTCATACGGAGAGTCAAGACAAAGTGCTACGTAACCTGTGTAATATAATATGATTCGATCTGTCAGAGTTGAAAAATTAGGTAGTTTCAGGAGATCGTACTTCTTGTGATTAACAGTTTGTTGTATAGATACATAATAGTGGTTTTAGCGCTCTGTATATGATTCGATATTTTAAGATCAAATTATATAATGTTAGAACTGCTAGTAGGTCGCCCATAATCAATAATCCAATATTTGCTTTTATAGAAGCCGATATTTTCTGGTTTTAGTTCATCAGGGTGTACCTTATCGCTATAATCAGCTAAAGCTGCTTGTACTTTTTCAACTATTTCTTTGAAATTGGTGTGTGGGTTAGTGCTGTTTAATTTCTCAACCACATCTACTTTTGGCATTATGATCCAATCTCCCTCAGAATCGCTATTGTAGATGGGTAGAAATGGATACTGTCCTACATTTCTCCATATTTGTTGCTCACGCAGGTTTTGAGTTTTCCCGGCTCCCATTTCTCCAGATATACCATACCGTGCGATCTTTGAGACCAATGCCTCTTCTCTATTAGTTGATGGGAGTGAGATAACAATGCGTCCAGTACCGATCCCTATTATATCAATACCAAAATCTCTACCTACTGTATCCAAAATCTCTGCTTCACCGGGTGAAAGATCCCAAAAGTATGTTAATTCTTCACCAGCTGGCCATGACCAGCTACGGCCTTCATAATTCCATTGTTGATTATCTTCTGATACGGATATTTCACGAAGGTCCTCGTGGCGTGCGACCTGTAACCTATGTGCTATATCAGTAAGAGCCGATTCAAATGAGGCTAATTCTCTAACCGTATCAGTCATTTAGCTGTCTTTCAATCATAGAAGCTAAATAAACAACGAAACTGTTATTCACTATGATCATATCGTGTTGATATGACTCGGTGTGACTGTACGAAAGATGACCTCCGGTCGGATGAAGATATTACTATTCCACTTGACCTTCCGGATGATTGGCGGTGCCCACGCAAAACTATAGAAGGTAGTAATCGGTGTATTTTTCATTCCCAGTCAGGGTCAACTACAGGCGAGGCAGCGACAAAAGCAGTTATAGAATCATTATCTGCGACACCTACTGATCACCCATTCGCAGCTGAATTAGATGAAAGAAAACTAAATGTGGCACGCAAGCGATTTATCGGGGCTCGATTTAATACACTAATACTCACCGATGAATTGATTGAACAGACCGACACCCTTCCAGTTGATTTCCGGTCAGTCAATATCAACACATTAGACATTAGTGGCGCGCGGATTGAATGTGATTTACATCTATTTGGTGCGTCAATTGAGTCATTGAATGCTTCAAAAACGACGGTCGTCGGGTCAATAAAAGCCGAGAAACTATCTATCGAAAAAGAGTGTACATTTGAAGATTCAAATATTACTGGTGATGTCAAGATCCATGATGGGACGCTGAGTTCATTTACAATTATTAACGCTAAAATTGGAGGACGACTTGAGCTTAATAATACAACAATCCAAGGAGATGTCTTTGGGACAGAATGTATCATCGATGGCCGTTTTGAGTTTAAAGAAGGCGATGTACACGGAGGAATTTATTGTCCAGGATTAAGTCTTCGCGGTGAAAAGCGATTTTCAAATACCTCTGAACTCACATTTAGAGGGACCTCGGTAGAATCGGGAGTCACTCTGGAACATTTGCGGAGTGAAGGTGAAATTATGTTGAATGAACTTAAGGTTGGTGGAGATCTCTGTTTAGACTTTGCCGAAATAAATGACAGCCTCTGGCTTGGGGCTGTAGCTGATGAATCAACAACATTAGGTTCTGTTGATGTGTCTGGTAATCTCACTGCTAAGAATGCGTATGTTGGTGCAGAATTTGATTTTGCAGAGTCCGAAGGGGGTATTGAAAAAGGCCCCCAAGTTGGCGCGAGTATTGACTTTTCGGGTATTCATGTAGAAGGAGATATGCTATCTAGTCGGCTCTGTTGAAATCCTCAACCGATGATATTTTTCCGAGGCCTTGCTGAATACAGCGCGCGTATAGGTCAGGCGTATGAGTCGGATGTGGCAGTAAGATATATTAATATATGTGAATTAAATAGGTTATGGGAAAAACCAAAATTGAATGCAAAAAATGTGATGAGAATTTTTCGCCGCACGGACATGCTCTTGCGAAAGGAGCGGCTGTCGGTGCCGCTGCGGGTCTGGGTGGTATAAAAGGAGCAGGTATTGGCTGGGTTGGGGGCCCCGGTTCATTTGGTACAGGTACTCTTGCTGGTGCCGCAATGGGTGGCGGCGCAGTCGCACTAGGTGCCAAAAGCGTAACCAAATGTCCTGAGTGTGGAAAACACCAACTGTTCTAATTAACTAATAATTTGGTCGATTCATACGTCTAACTGCCAGCACTCTTAATATCAACGTGGAGATCTATCGCTGCTTGATGCTGAATAGAACCTCTGTATTCAGCACAGTGCTTCTATCAACTACTGAGGATTTCAACAGAGCCCATCCACTATAACACATCCAGCGATATTGCCGTAGAGAGTGAGTGATCCACCGGAGATGCAACTGCTGCAGTTGAGAATATCGTCGACAAACTTGATGACTTAGGTCTTTTAGGGTGAGACTCAGCGTTAATCGTAGTAGCTGAGTCGTTCTACTACGGTTGCGAATGCTACGTTTTCTTGGACAGTGTCGATTTTGATTCGGACTTGTTCTCCTTTCTCAGTGTCGCCGACAATGATAACGAATCCCCGTTCGACGCGAGTGATTCCGTCTCCTTGATCACCGATATCTTCGATCTCGACAGTTCGAGTCTCGCCTTCGGTCACCGGCGGTTGCTGTGAATCCTGGCTTGTGTCTGGACTGGGTTCGACTGTGTCACTCGATTCAGTCGGCGATGTTAACACTGCAACGCGATAGTTGTTGCCTAGGTTCGCGTACCCGGTTTCGATTTCGTTCTTTGGGATCTCGATAGTGTATGAGTCATCTTGGGCTTGCACTTCAGCGGTGAACAGACAGGAGAGTTGCTCTGGAATATTCATCACGTGATTCTGATTATGTGTTTGTGTTATTGGTATCTTGACTCTACTCATTATGAGTAACACTGTGCGAGACACACGTTGTCGAGTCAATGGTGTCTTTGACCTTGGTCCGAATTACTTAATGCTTTAATTAGGATTGAAGTTTGAGTAGTTTTACAGAGATTTAAGTAGGTATATCCACTAAC
>Ga0136597_1000830_pt1 | contig 12404 bp, 9 predicted proteins | sample AntRauTorcE11898_FD_101385 | JGI IMG/M metagenome (GOLD analysis project Ga0136597, IMG submission 101385) | Saline lake microbial communities from Rauer Islands, Antarctica - Metagenome Torckler E11 #898 | ecosystem: Environmental > Aquatic > Non-marine Saline and Alkaline > Saline | place... | reverse complement strand
GTGGTCTGCAACTTTTTCGACGAATTTCTCGCGTTGTCGATGCTCGGCTTCTTGTGAGGCCAAAAAGTAGATGTGCGGTCGGTCGGCACAGAATTCTTTGAGCAACGCAGTCTTTCCAACACGTCGCCTCCCGTATACGACAACAAAATCGTGGCCTGAGGACCCAAAGGAACTATTGAGTGCGTCGAGTTCCTCAATTCGATTGTAGAAGGTCATACTCTAAGTAATCATTAGTACGATAATGACTTATAGATTGCGCGAATGGGCCTGCGACGCGAACCAAATCTCTTCACTACCTGTATCGGAATAGTAGGTGTTCAGTTGAAGAGTTCGGTATTCACTGTCGAGATCAAACTGCAACAGACGAAATGTATCCCTAAGCTACTAATTCTGGCAATTCATGTACGTAGCAATTGTATCTGCCTTAGGACTATAGACAAGACCGTTTTCGATTGGTACAACTGGGACTCCGGAACCACTGTCAATGGTCCAGAGACGCTCTCCACCAGACAACGAACACCCAATGAGTCCACTATCCGAGGGAACAACAACAGTGTCTCCTGTAATAATTGGCTGGCTATTCGGGGAAGGATTACATGGAAGCGTCCACCGTTGATCTCCCGTCGTCAAATCGAGTCCATAGAGAGTTGCTTCGTCAGAAATGACGACGGTCTCGCTACCAGTGGCGGGAGGAGAGATTCGTCTCTCAACGAGTGGGTGTGACCAACGTCGCTCTCCCGACTGGATGTCAAATGCTACAAGATCATACGACGGGTAGCTCGCAAGCAGTACATTTCCTGTTCGAACCATCGTCGACTGTATTTGTGGCCCCTCGATCTTCCAGCGTACACTTCCATCCTCCCGAGAAAGTGCATAGATTCCCTGCTCAGTGGATGAGGAAACAGGAAGCCCCATCACCAGAACCTCCGGTTCTGGTTAGCAGTCAGAAGCTCCGCTTCTGACGACACCCTCAAGCGCGAGCTGTCAGGCGAGCGGTAGGGTGGGGTAGTTCACTGGCCTGCTTTGTCGGCATGGATTGACCAATGAATATGTACATCTGGATGTTGATGATCGAGATGTTCACGGAGTAGTGCTCCTGTTTCAAATTCGTTGTGACAGATGTCACAGAAATATAGATGGTGTGGCCATGGTGCTGTCTCTTTGTGGAGATCACCAGGTAGATTCTTATTTTGGATATTCTCGTGGCCAAGGATTGATGAACTGATTTGCATCGATATTACATCAAAATGCAGGAATTTTGGGTGGTCAACAATAAGTTCCGAGATTATGGCAAACGGAATTGCGATTAGCACCACTACTCCTACAATCTCGAATGAGAGTTCTGCATCAGTAGCAATCAAGACGGCGAGGATATCCTCAGTTACTCCGAATACAATCCCTATGATGAAGAACTCAAGCAAACGCTTGATTTTCTCTTGGACCATATTCTATAATCGATCTATCGCTATATTATTTGACCACCATTTCTCTGGTCTGTGACATTCAATCTTACCAGCACACAATCTCAAACAGAGCTAGCAAAAACGTAGTTTAATGCCTGTAAAACGGCATATTCTTTTTTAGACTTTTCGATGTATATGTCATTCCTATTATCTATCAAAAATTTTATCAGAGCTGTAAAAATGAATATCGGACCAAATCGAGAGAATTGTTACCGGACGACTGTTACAGGTGCAGGCGACCGTCTCGCAACGGTTTCTGCGACACTGCCGAGGAGCACCCTCGATACGCCGGACCGACCATGGCTCCCCATGATCACGTGGTCGACATCATTGTCATCAATATAGTTGAGAATCGCATCCGCTGGCTGATTCGGACCCCACTCGACGGTTGTCGTCGTTGTGACGTTGCCATCGAACTCTTGGGCGAAGTCTTCGGCGTCTACCAGTAACTGCTTTGCTTGTTGTTGTATTTGTTCGTACTCCGCTTCGGAGTGGACCAACTGCCCCTCGCCGTAGTGTGTTTCCATCGGGTCAATGGCGTGGAGGACCGTGGTTTCGACGTCCGGGAAAACCGAAAAGGCATATTCGAGCGCTTTTGTCGACTGTTCTGAGCCGTCTATTGGGACGAGATGATGCTTTGTGCCTGTCCGTTGGTGTGGGCGGACAATCGTGACTGGGACCGTCGCTCGTCGCAGGACACGCTCGGCAATGCTCCCTAACAGGATTCGTGATACCCGCTCTCGGCCATGGCTTCCTATCATGATTTCGTCGACATCAGCTTCCTCACAGAAGCGCATGATCTCACGACAGGGGTGGCCGACTCCGTGTGAAACAGCTGGTCGATGAAGAGTGCGAACTGACCACTGGGATTCCTACCCGTTTCAGATGATGTTTGGGATTCCGTGCAAGATGCAGGGCGCGAATATGCCAAAGGGTCGACCGCTGGCGACGTTTCATTCCGAACTGAGTCAGTGGCGTCCGGCCGAAGGGGGTTAGGTCAGTAGTCGATGAGTCTATTTTCTCATCCTGTCGCGATTGACAACCCGCTCGTCTGCAGGGCATTCGCAGGCAGTTGGTATCCCGTCGACAATGGTGACACAGTACTCGTGATCGGCAGGATTGAGGTGGCTCTCGTTGCGGATGAGCACATCACCGTCGTACAAGGAGAACGCGCAGGCTTCGTACTGGGCTCGTTTTAGGACACGATTCGTCGGGCCGAGTCTCTCAAATGCAGTTTGAGTCATTGTGGGATGGGACACTCATTCGGAGTGTCCGCACCCCTTGGGGCACGAAAAAAATTCTCTCAGCGTAGTATTCCGTTCGTGTTCAGTAATCGACGTCGACCAGTTTCGGGATGCAGATTCAATCGGTGAGCAAACTCACCATCGTCTCCAATTCTGCGGTGATATCTGCGAGATCGCCTGAATTCCACACAAATGATTCTTCGGTACCAGCGTCGGTAAATCGGAGTGACGCTCGGACGCTACGGCTTGGATCATGCTGCAATAAGGCAAGCGCATACACAAGCATCTGAGGTCGGTAGTGATCGGCAAGATCGCTTGTAGTCGTCGACGAGAGGTTGTTGGTCTTGTAATCGATGATATGGTAGGCCTCAGGCCGAACCAATAGTCGGTCAATGTCTCCGACAATTCGATTGTTACCCAGCCGGGCTGTGACCGAATACTCGTTGAAACTGGCTTGGAGACTGGCAGAAGCTTCGGTAGTGTCGACAAACACAATTGCATCGTCTGCATGCCTGACTACCTCACGAAGATCATCTGCTGTCGGTTCTTCGCCGACCATATGAGCGAGTCGACGAGTGAACGACTCCCATTCGTTTTTCGGCGGTCTAAGTTCGCTGATTCGGTGGACGACCGTCCCAAACGTCGTCGGACTGAGGCCATCCGACTGTGTCGCTTCATTGTGTTCGTAGTGATGACTATCGTGGGAATCCTCTGCGACTGCAGTTACCAGTGTGGTCGCTGCGACTCGTATCGCAGGATCCTGTGTCGGTGGCGAGGGGATAGTTATTGTTGGTACTGTCTCTGTGGGCTCTGGTTCAGCATGCCAGTCGACTGGTCGTGACGGTGTCCGAAGCATATAGCTGGCCTCACCAAGTCGACCTTGGGCCTGTCCACTCTCGACTGCCTCTGTAAGAAGCCCACCGTCTGCAAAGAGAAGGGGTTGAAGCCAATCACGCCAGCGAGTTGCATTCTCAAAGTCTTCGGCAGCAACGAGTTCTGGCTCACCGCTGTCTGGATTGACATCGATATCGTGAGTCCCACACAACAAGAGGTGATCACGCGCTCTCGTAGCAGCAACATAGAGGAGGCGTTTTGCTTCAGCTCGTTCTTGTGGCTTCGAGAGACGATCGGCATATTCGTGGACCGCAGTTTTCTCAATAGCAAAGGCGTCGTTGGGGTGTGGACCACCAACTGCAGGAATTGGGGGCACATCGTCTGTCCCCTCGACGAACTGGACGTACCCATGGTCGTCGACACTCCGGCCGAAGTTGAGACTGCTCCCGATATCTGGGACCGTAACGATGGGGAATTCTAAGCCTTTGGCAGTATGAATCGTCATGATGCGAATGCCCTCTGCATCGCCGGGAATTGTCGCCTCACCTTCTCGGGGGTCAGCTTCGGCCTGTCGATCAATCCGATGGAGCATTCCTGCGGTCGTACGAATCCCATTCTCACTCCATGTCTGAACCTGATCGCGGAACTTCTCGACATTCGCAACGGCCTGTCGACCGCGTTCGTCAGCACTGATGCTGGCTAAATAGCCTGTATCGTCGATTACGCGTGAGAAGATACGATTCCACGAACGAACGCCGTCTTTGGCGTCTCTCTCAGATCCACTGAGCCGTCGCCACGTCGTGAGGAGGTCGAATGCATCTACAAGCTGTGGATCATCCGTCTGTTCGAGTGCTTCCCACACAGAATCCGCATCAGCAACTGCTGGGGCAAGCCGATCATCAGTGAAGCCGAACAGTGGTGACCGAAGCACACCATACAACGAGATATCGTCTGTTGGATCTCCCAATACACGCAGTAGGTTGATGAGTGCCTGTACTTCGGGTGTATCATAGAAGCCGACACCCCCGACGACTGTGTATGGGATGTCGTATTCTTCAAGGGCTCGCTGATACCGATCGAGATGGGTTCGTCGACGAAGCAAGATAGCAACGTCATCTGGGGTTGCCTCACGGTGCTCGCCTGTCTCAGTGTCTTGTACTGTTGGAGGATCTGCGAAAAGATGGGTCAGCCGTGCAGCGAGTGCCTGTGCTTCGGCCTCGGTGGTGTGATCCAGTGCACCCTCAGCAACAGGGTGGTCCTCGCCGAACAAACTCGCCGCCGTCTCAGCATCATCAGGGACGACTAGATACTCGATACTACCCTTTAGGCCCCCAATGTTCTCAACGCGACCCCGTTCTGTACGCAGTCGCTGTGGGGGAGACTCGAAGGGCGCATGGGTGTCTCCTTCTGCAGCAAAGAGGTGCTCGAAGAGTTCGTTCAGGAATGAGAGTGGTTCATCAAGCGTCCGGAAATTCCCGGATAATTCGAGCGACGTGGGGCTGTCTGCCTCGCTGTCTGGAACATCGTCGACAGTGAGTGCTGCATTGACTCTCTGTAGGTCCTCACGGGCAGATCCAAATGTCGTCACGTCGGCCCCACGGAAGCCGTAGATGCTCTGTTTTTCATCGCCGACAAGAAAGACGTTCGTCGCCGTCTGTTCGTCGACCCCGGTGAGTTGTTTTACGAGTTCCCACTGGCGTGGATCTGTATCTTGGAACTCGTCGACCATCACCGCTGAAAATTGCGCTTGGAGCCGTTGGCGGACTGCATCGTTTGTTGCGAGCATCTCAAGGGTTGTCTCGATCACATCGGGGAAATCTAGACTGTCACGACGATCTTTTTCGGCCGAATATGCTTTGAGCACCTCATCGAACACTCTGACTAACGGGAGTGCGTAGTGAGCACTGTTGGTTTCGAGCTTCCCGGGTGTTGTTTCGACCGCCTCAGCATGCGGGTCGACTGCATCAATGATCTCATTGAGAATATCTTTGAGATCGTCGTAGACATCGCCGTGGTCGCCCCACTCATCCCGACTGCCAACAATATACCCTGAGCTACTGTAGAGTCCACCATTCTTCTTCTCACAAGCCTCGTATAATTCTAGTATTGCTTTTTGGCACTCACGAGGTTCGCTCTGTTCTGGTGTCTCGGCGAGTCGACCGACCACAGATACAATCGTCTCATAGGCTCGTAGTCCGTCTTTATCTTGAATGTCCGCAGTTGGTGGCAGTCGGTCTGTTAGCGGCTGTAGCTCGGCCAGCAGGCCCTTATCATAGAGTGTCTCGCGGGCATCCTCGACCGCTAAGTCACAGACAACATCCCACAGCATGTCGACATAGTCGTCGACATCGGCGTTGTGCCAGTGGTCTACTACTGCTTCACTCTTCGGTCGGTCATCAAGCAGTCCAGTGAGGACGCTAATCAGTTGGCTGCGTCCCCAGAGTTGAGCGAGCAACTGTACATCCTCGTCGTCTTGATTGTGTTCGAGCCACTCGGTTACAACGTCTCGTTGGAGCGTCCCCGCACTGTTTTCATCGAGAACGTCGAATCCAAGCGGGACTGGGGCTTCGATAGCCCGCTCTCTGAGGAGTCGACTACAGAAGGCATGAATCGTATGGACGTATCCGTCTTCGAGTTCGTCGAGGACGTCTCGCCAGCGGTGGTAGGCTGCGGGGGAGTCGACTGCGCCAAGGCGGTCGTAGACTTCATCTCGGACACGTTCGGTCAATTCTGCTGCAGCCTTGCGAGTAAAGGTGATCGTCGCGATATTCTCGGGGGTGAGATCGGGATTGTCCTCCAGGATCGTCACATATCGTTCAGTGAGTGTCGTCGTTTTTCCCGTCCCAGCACCAGCAGTAATGGCGACATTTCGATCCTGAACGAGTGCATCTTCTTGTTCGGTCGTCAGCTCAATCTCGTCGACTTCTTCAGTCATCGCTCATCACCTCCCTTAGATTCGCATCGTCCTGTGCCCGCAGTGGGACGTACGCACTCTCGTCTGACTGGGCTTCCGTTCTATGCTCTCGTTTTCGATGATGGCGGACATCACACGCACGACGGTAGTCACAGTACTGGCAATGGGCCTCACGAGACGACAGCAGTGTCGTGTGGAACCGACCCTTTGAGATAGCATCGTCGACAGCGCCAAGCCACTCTGGGACGATTTCTGCGAGAAATTGACGAAGCTCAGCTTGTGAGTCAAATTTCGATTCAATACCGCGTGGGACTTTGATATCGTTCGGTGGGCGAACTTGGTAATAGGTGGCCGATAGCGTCGCTTCAGCGAGCAACTCCTGGCTCACTGTTTTGTCGGCTGCGAGCAGGTAGATCGGGAGTTGGAACTTCGTTCCGCCGGTTGTTCGTGTCATATACGGGGCGCGGCCCGTTTTGTAATCATAGAGATTCAGTCGGGGGCTTTCGTCGTTACCGGTTACGTCGACGCGGTCGATGTACCCACGGATCGACACTGTCGAACCATCGGGTCGCTCGACCTCGCAGGGCCCTGCCTCCGAATCTGGGAGTCCCTCACCAAACGGCGTCTCGAACCACCGTGGTTGGCTATCTGTATTCTGTGAGATTTCTTCATCGAGGAATGCCGCAAACAGCCCACGTTCTGGTGTCTCATATGGCCGTGTGCTCTTGGCATATGGATTAGCCTCTTCATCTCCAAGACCGGCGAACAACTCTGTCAGCCAGTGGGTGTAGAATACCCCCTCGTACTCGAAGTCAGTCCCAGAGAGTTCATCCAGTGCTACCTCAAGCAAGCGTTGTTCGAGTTCACGTCGTTCGTACGCAGCAATGTCAACACTCTCGCTGTCTCTGTCGTTTGTCTCAGCTTGAATTCCTGCATAGAAGCTTTCGAGGACATCGTGGACGTAACTGCCAGTCTCTAAGGGTGTGGGTGTTACCTCAACAGGGTCTGCATCCTCGATTCCAAGGACCTTCTCTGCATAGAATTTGAATCCACACTCGACATACCGCTCAATTCGGCTGGCACTGTAGGGCTCTCGCTTTGTGGCTGGATAGACCTCATCGACTGTCTCGGGACGTAGTATCCCATCATGTTGAGAGAGGCTGGCTGTCCGGCGATTGTCTGCACAGAGGAGGCCACGGTCGGTTCGTTTTGTCTGTCTGGCCGATAGATCACCATGGGTTCCAGCCTGGTCGACGGCTGCTCGCCGATCAGTGCAGTCGGCAATATGCCGTTGAAGGTCCTCACGAGATCCCACTCGGTCGTCGACGCCTTCGGTCGGTTCGATATCGGTCACTCGTTGGAGTTCATCCAAGACTGGAGAGCGAACGACAGCCGAATCTTCGTCTCCCGTCTCTGGCGTCGTGAGTATCACATCATCGCAGTTCGCAAGTAGCGTCGCAAAGAGGTACCGACCACGAAGTCGCTCGTCGGGCCTCTCAAATCGTGGCGTAGCATCGGTCATTTCTTCGAAGAATGCCGGGCGCTCTGGGCTCACTGGGAACTGCTCGCTCGTTAGTCCAACAATGAAGACCTTCTCGAAGGATCGCATTCGGGCATCCAACATACCCATCACCTCGACAGCGCCACTCGCCGTACTTTGGGGAATGCGGATCGGGATCCCATCAAATCCACGGCTGAATACTGCCAACGGCGAAAGCTCACTGGATATATTGTACAGTGGCCCAAACGAATCGAGAACTTCGACAACGAGGTCATAGGCCTGTTTTTCTACTGCCCGTTCGGTTTCGCTGGCGTAGTCCTCAATGGCCGTCGGGAGCCCCAATTCTTCATCGAGGAGTCGACGAAGGCTGTTGGTCGCTTCATCAAGATCACCAGAACGGAGCACATCGAGTGTCGACAGAAGCTCCTGTATCTGTGTCCGTGTCTCAATATCGACCGTTTTGAGAAGTGGTTCTAGGCCGACCGTGTCTCGTCGACGGGCGGCTGCTGTGAGAGCGGCGGTCTGATCAGAAGAGACGAGATTCACTAATGGATTCGCCAGCAACGACGTGAGGTCTTCTGTGTGTGGGTTCTGCTCTGCAAGGCTTAGTAGGTCGTGTACAACACTGCCTGTGAACGTTCGATTCAACTGTGTCGCCGCAGTGGTGACGTGTGGAATCTCGAACGTATCGAAGGTATCCTCCACATACCCACCGTAGCCCTCTATATCAGGGATAACGACCGCAAGATCATCTGGATCTCGACCGTTCGACAGTGCTGTTCGAAGTTCACGGGCGACAAAACGGATCTCACGCTCTGGTGTGGGTAGCTCTCGCCAATGAAGTGTGTCGGGTGTTTCGATGGTATGGGATTCTGGTCGATATAGTGCGTTTGTAATCGCTGCAAATTCTGCTGCAGGGCCGTACTCTGGTTCGATTCGTTTCTGTTCGAACCCCAACGATTCGTAGGTGGCTTTAGCCTCCTTGGCAACAGCGTCGACACCACTTTCTCCATCGTGATGGGTCGGGAGGATCGCAATCATCCGAAACTCGTCGGTAAGTCGCTCAATGATGGCTCGCTCGATAGGTCGGAACTCGTGGTAGCCCGAAAGAATGACCACATCAATTTCGGGCGAAAGTGCTGATAACGACTCTTTGGTGGTACTAACGGTCTCGAATAGTTCTCCACGGGTCTGGAACCACTCGTCGACAGTTCTGTCTAAGAGTGTGCGATACTGCCGATAAGCATCGACAGTTGCGGTGGCAATTCGTGGATCGAGATCAGATGTCTTGAACTCTGCTTTGAGGTCGTCTGCGGTCGTAACGCCTGCTTCGTCGAAGAGCGCGAAATGGCTACTAAATGTATCTGCCAGTCCTGCTGATGCTGGCTCACCAGAGAGGATGTTTCCATCCTGTTTGGTGACTTCATCGAGTGCGTATTCAGCGAGTCGACGGTTTAGCTGGCCGGACAACCGAGGGATTGGACCGTTGATTTTCTCAGACCACTCGCGGACGACGGAATCAAGCGTTTCTGCGCGAAGCCGCATGGGGCGATATTCACTCGCCCACGCCTCTGTAACGGTGTCACGCCGGCCATCGTTTCGCGCAATATAGAGAATACTGCCAAGAGAATCATCAGCGAGTCTGTCGACCATTTCGAACGCTCGCTGTTCGAGAAGTCCATGAGTAGGACCAGTCAGAAGAATCGAATCCATCTATTGATGAGTACAACTCAGGGACATTACTTCATTGTTGAGTTTACAAGCATACTATAGATGGACAACAACTCCCAACCAACAGCTCACTGCTGGTTCTGTACTTTATCTATTTGACACTTCACACAGAGATCATCAGCAAAACAAGAGATACCGTCGTACGGGCAATCGTATGCCTCCACATCCACAGACAAGCGCCGTTTCTCGTTTTTCCAAATCTTCTCCCAGACATCGATATCCATGTCTGCAGAACTGAATACCACCTCATCATCCCTATCCACGATCTTTGCCACTGTGACAGCGTGCTGCTTGTCTCTCACAACCCCAATCGCTTCAGTGAACGATGAACACGGAATCTGTTCTTCGCTCCCTGAATCATCAAGCAGATGCACCAGTACCCGCCCATCATACGATTCCGTAGGTTCTAATCGGTTATTCACGCTCTCTCCATGTCTCTTCTTCGAATGTTTATACTTGATTATGGTTCTGAAATCACGAGAGAAATGGTCGACTACGGATAGTATACCGACCCACTCCCACAGTCGTGATCGACGACCCGATCTGGCAGGCTCACACGACCACAAACTAGAGCTTCGACAGATCGGGCCTCCTCAAGTCCCCGATAAACTTGCTGGCTGGCAGGAGACTCCAGACTTCAGTGCCACTCCTCAAGATTAAAAACGAAGCTCTCGGTGTTAATTCGAAGCCATGCCTCGTCAGACTCGGGTGACTTCTCAGGTTCGAACTCTATCAACCCATTCTGATTGTTGAGCACGATGTGGAGCTCGCTGTCTTCGTACCCGAGATCGGTGGCGGTAGGCACATTTGCTAACCCGTCAAGTTCCGATTCAAGAAATTCGTTACTGACCATTGTTGACTGAGTAGTGTTCCCGACCGCTATGATCTGATTTCGCAGACGGTGCTACGGCACCAGCGTGGTAGGTATGACACCGTGATCTCTGAGCACCGAGTTGGGCCTGTGCGTAGTTCCGAGTTACTCCCTGAGCCGATGCTACTCTACCCTCATCGGTCACAGTTTGTTGGGTGGCCATACAGTGGAGACGCATAGATCGGGTTTTAGTACACGTCGACTACTGTTCGTATGCACACAGTATTGACAGGCTACTACGACCAACTGACCGGTAAACACACGCTACTACGATGAGAATCCTCGACGTTGACCGTCTCATATTCATTGTCGGATTGGTAGTCTGGATTGTCAGCGTTGGTTTTGGATTTTGTTCTCCAGCCTCAGACAGCCTTTCTAGTACATCTACCACCAGAGATAATTTGTTTCGGGACGCGAATGGTTCTATGGCACTCACAAACGAGAGCGGTACGTTCGATCTCGATGGAGAACTAACAGTGAACCGACTGGGGTTCGGCGCGATGCGTCTCTGTGGCGAGGGAATCATCGGACCTCCCGAGGATGAACAGTCTGCGAAGGAAGTCGCCCAGCACGCGGTCGAACTCGGCGTCGACTTTATTGACACCGCAGACTCCTACGGGCCGGGTGTCAGCGAACGCCTGCTCGGTGAAGCAATCGATACAGACGACGTGACGATCGCCACGAAGGCCGGGCTGCTTCGAAACAGCGACGGCGAGTGGCTCAGCCACGCCGATCCCGACTACATCCGCAATCAGGTGCTTGTCAGCCGTGACCGTCTCGGAGTAGACTCGATCGATCTCTACCAGCTGCACAGCCCCGATCCGGACACGCCGTTCGAGGATAGTGTCACGGCGTTCGCCGAACTCAAAGACGAGGGGTTTATCGATCACATCGGTCTCTCGAACGTCAGCGTCGACCAACTTGAGAAAGCCAGAGATCACGTCGAGATCGCGACGGTCCAAAACCAGTACAACGTGTTGAACCGCGACCACGAGGATGTGCTCCATGCCTGTGAAGACTACGACATCGGCTTCATTCCCTACTTCCCGATTGCTGCCGGGTCAATCTCCGACGTTGATGCCATCCAAGAGGTGGCCGACGCACACGACGCCACAATCTACCAGATTGCGCTCGCGTGGCTGCTTGAACACTCAGATGTGATGCTGCCGATCCCAGGTACCGGAAGTCTCGAACACCTCAAAGAGAACGTCGCTGCCTCCTCGATTTCGCTCTCGAATGAGGAGTACAGCCGGTTGACAGCACTAGACGGCTGAGTTATGGAAGTTACAAGGCTAAAACCTCGCCCTTCAGGGCAGGGATACAGCCGGTGACATCCTCCTCGCCGTAAACGGCGGGATTCTCTCCTTGAAGAAAGATAGATCACCTGCGATCAACAACTCTACTTTCTCTGCAAAAACTGTTGTTTGGTAATAAGCCACAAACGTTGAAGACAATGGACAAAGAGTCACTACCTAGACGGATATATGTCAATTACTTCAGCAATCGGTGGAAACCGCACAACATTCGACTCGGTAAAAGACGTCCTCGCAAAAGCAAACGAGCGCAAAACCGGCGATGAGCTTGCAGGTGTTGCTGCCCAGTCGGATGCCGAACGTGTTGCCGCCAAAGATGCACTTAGCGACCTCACACTCGAAACACTGCGAGAAAATCCAGTTGTCCCCTACGAAGACGACGAAGTGACCCGAGTGATCCAAGACGCCGTCCGCGAGCCGGTCTACGAGAGAATCTGCGACTGGACGGTCGGTGAGCTCCGTGAATTCCTCGTTGACGCGACCACGACCAATGAAGACATTAGCGCTATCCGCCCCGGTTTGACAAGCGAGAT
>Ga0136597_1000829_pt1 | contig 12410 bp, 15 predicted proteins | sample AntRauTorcE11898_FD_101385 | JGI IMG/M metagenome (GOLD analysis project Ga0136597, IMG submission 101385) | Saline lake microbial communities from Rauer Islands, Antarctica - Metagenome Torckler E11 #898 | ecosystem: Environmental > Aquatic > Non-marine Saline and Alkaline > Saline | place... | reverse complement strand
TCCCGACCGCAACGTGGAGCCGGGGCCGCGTTTCGCCGAACGGGTCATTCCCGTGCAGAACGCCTACATGGTGCGCAGTTTCCTGCGCGATGTCGCCCGTCGCGGTACCGCCCGCGGGACGCGTGTACTCGGCCGCGACGATATTGCTGGCAAGACGGGCACGACTGACGATCAGCTCGACGCCTGGTTCTCCGGTTTCAACAGCTCGCTCGTCGCGACCGGCTGGGTCGGCTACGACGCGATGAAATCGCTGGGCCCGCGTGAAACCGGCGCCCGGGCGGCACTGCCGATGTGGATCGATTTTATGCGTACGGCGCTGAAAGGGACGCCGGAGACGTGGCCCGATCTGCCCGCGGATATGGTCACCGTCCGCATCGACCCGCAAACGGGCGAGTATGCCGGCTCCGGCTCGGAGGATGCCGTCTTCGAGATTTTCCGCAGCGGCAACGCCCCGGAGCCGCCCCCCGGGGGGGGTGGCAGCAGCAACGGTAGCGGCGCTGACGATAGCGGCAACGGTGGCAACGGCGGGGATCCGCTGTTCTGAGGCCCGTCAGGGCCGGGGGTGCGGTATGACGCGAGCGCGTCGGCGTGGCCGATGTGATGGGCAGGGCGCACCGCGCGGGGCCGTGGCGCAGCAGCGCGCTGAGATCGCCCGCGTGGCGGCTCGCCTGATGGCCGAAGAGGGAGTTCACGGATTCTCCGAGGCCAAAGCGCGGGCCGCCGACCAGCTTGGCATCCAGGGCCGCCAGGCGCTGCCCCGCAATGACGAGATCGAGGCGGAGATTCGAGCCTGGCAGGCGCTGTTCCAGGCGGACGAACAGCCACGCTGGCTCGCGCGGATGCGCCACACGGCGCTGGAGGCGATGGATCTGCTGGCGGGCTTCGCCCCGCATCTCGCCGGTTCGGTCCTGCGCGGGACGGCCCCGCAGGATGCCGAGGTCACGCTGCATCTCTTCACGGAACCCCCGGAACGGGTGGCGACATTCCTGCTCGATCACGGTATACCGTGGGAGCTCGATGCCTGGGTGGGGCGTTTCGGCCGCGGCGAGGTCGAACTGCCGATGTACCGCATCATGCCGGGCGGTCAGCCCGTGCGCCTGATCGTCTTCCCCTCCGAGGGCCCCCGCGAGGCCCCGCGCTCCCCCGTCGACGGCAAACCCATGGCTCGCGCCAACCGGACCCGCGTAGCCGAACTGCTTACTTCGGACGCGCCCGAGCGGTGCCAGTCCCTGAACCCGAACCCGAGGCCTTGACCGTTTCCACCATCGCCGCGACGTGTTCAGGGTCGATGGCGGGGTGGACGCCGTGGCCGAGGTTGAAGACGTGGCCGGGGGCGTCGCCGGCGCGCTCGAGCACCTGGCGGGTTTCGCGCGCGATCGTCTCGGGTGAGGCGTACAGCACGCACGGATCGAGATTGCCCTGGAGCGCGACCCGATCGCCGACGCGCCGGCGCGCGTCGCCGATATCGGTGGTCCAGTCGAGACCGAGCGCATCGGCGCCGGTGGCGGCCATGTCCTCGAGCCACTGACCGCCGTTTTTCGTGAACAGGATTACCGGCACCGGGCGCCCGTCGGCCGCGCGTGTCAGGCCGGACACGATCCGCTGCATGTACGCCAACGAGAAGCTGCGGTACGCGTCGGGTGAGAGGGCTCCACCCCAGGTGTCGAATATCTGTACGGCCTGGGCACCCGCGGCGATCTGCGCGTTCAGGTATGCGGTCGTGGCCTCCGCGAGTACCTCGAGCACCCGGTGCAGGAGATCGGGGCGGTCGTAGAGCATCGCCTTGATCGTGGCGAAGTCCTTCGAACTGCCGCCCTCGATCATGTAGGTCGCCAGCGTCCAGGGGCTGCCGGCAAAGCCGATCAGCGGTACCCGGCCGTCCAGCGCCGTACGCGTCTGGCGCAGCGCGGCCATGACATAGCCGAGTTCGGCCTCGGGGTCGGGGGCCGCGAGTCGTTCAACGTCGCGTTCGGTGCGCACGGGGTTGCTGAAGCGCGGCCCTTCGCCGGTAACGAAGTGCAGCCCGAGCCCCATCGCGTGCGGGATCGTCAGGATATCGGAGAAGATGATCGCCGCGTCGAGCCCGAAGCGATCGATCGGCTGGAGGGTGACCTCGCAGGCCATGTCGGGGTTCTGGCACAGGGTCAGAAAATCGCCCGCCCGCTCGCGCACCGCGCGGTATTCGGGCAGGTAGCGCCCCGCCTGACGCATGATCCAGACCGGTGGCCGGTCGACGGGTTCGCGCGCGAGTGCGCGCAGCAGGCGGTCGTTCCGCAGCTCGGTCATCGTGTGGTCGCGATGTGGTGGCGGGTGTGCCCGGCCGGATCAGCCGAGGCGGGCTTTTACGCGGGCGCTGACGGCGCTCATGTCGGCTCGCCCCTGAACCCGGGGTTTGAGCTCCGCCATCACGCGTCCCATGTCCTTCATCGAGGCCGCGCCGGTCTCCGCGACCGCTTCACCGATCATCCGGTCGAGTTCCTCGTCACTGATCGGTTCCGGCAGGTAATCGGCGATCACCGCCAGTTCCGACTCTTCCTGCTCGGCGAGGTCGGTACGGTTGGCCTCCGCGTACTGGGCGATCGACTCGCGATGGCGCTTGGCCATCCGGTCCAGCACCTCGAGGACCTGGTCGTCGCCGAGTTCGGTCTGATCGTCGATCTCACGCTGGCGTATGGCCGCGTGCATCATTCGCAGCGTACCGAGGCGGGCCTTGTCGCCGCCCTTCATCGCCGCCTTGATGTCGGCGGTCAGCCGTTCCTTGAGCGAAGTGGCGGACACGCCAGCCGGCCTCAGTAGAGGCGAACGCGGCGCTGGGCTTCCTTCGCCAGCTTCTTCTGGTGCCGTTTGACGGCGGCGGCGCGCTTGCGCTTGCGCTCCGCGGTCGGCTTTTCGTAATACTCGCGGCGGCGCGTCTCTGTCAGAATGCCCGCCTTCTCGCAGGAACGCTTGAAGCGCCGCAGTGCGACCTCAAAGGGCTCGTTGTCGCGTACACGTACAGATGGCATGGATCCGGATCACCCCTTCAACCAAATGATGCCCGTGGATCGGACGGTAGACCCGTCCGGGCGTAAGCTGTCAATCATACCATGCTGGAGCGCGGAAACAATGCAGGCGAATGGCGATCGATGTGCGGACACTGTTCCCGGGCCGGCGTCGGCACGTGGCTACCGGAGTTGATCCGATGCGCGTACTCGGCATAGAGACCTCGTGCGACGAAACCGGTCTCGCGCTCTACGACACCGAGCGCGGCCTGCTCGCGCACGTGCTCCACAGCCAGGCATCGGTCCACGCCGACTTCGGCGGCGTGGTCCCGGAGCTGGCGTCGCGCGATCACATCCAGCGTCTGTTGCCCCTGACCCACCGCGTGCTGGCGTCGGCAGAACTGGATGAAGGCGCCATCGATGGCGTCGCCTACACGGCGGGGCCCGGTCTGGTCGGCGCGTTGCTCACCGGGGCCGCATTCGCCCAGGGGTATGCGTGGGCGCGGCGTCTGCCCGTGATCGGTGTCCACCATATGGAGGGCCACCTGCTGGCGCCGATGCTCGAGCCCGTGACACCGGACTGGCCGTTTCTCGCCCTGCTGGTTTCCGGGGGGCATACGCAGCTGGTCGCGGTCGATGGGCCAGGTGACTATCGTTTGCTCGGCGATACGGTCGACGATGCCGCCGGCGAGGCCTTCGACAAGACGGCGCAGTTGCTCGGGCTCGGGTATCCGGGTGGGCCGGCCGTCGCGGAGGCGGCCCGGAGCGGCCGGGACGGTGCGTTCCGGTTCCCGCGGCCCATGACGGATCGCCCCGGTCTTGATTTCTCCTTCAGCGGCCTGAAGACCGCCGCCCGTATCGCCCTGGAGCGCAGCACCGGCGAGGCCGATGTGCGCGCCGATATCGCCCTCGCGTTCGAGCAGGCGGTGGTCGATACGCTGGTGATCAAGTGCCGGCGCGCGGTCGATGCGACGGGCCTCCGGCGCCTGGTGATCGCAGGTGGTGTCGGCGCCAACCGCCGGCTGCGTGAAACCCTCGCTGAACGCCTCGGGGACGTCGAGCGATTCTTCCCGCGCCTCGATTTCTGTACGGATAACGGGGCGATGATCGCCTATGCGGGGGCTATGCGGCTGCTGGCCGGCGAGCGCACGCCGCAGCGCGTCGGTGCCCGCGCGCGCTGGCCTCTGACGGAACTGCAGCCTCCGGGGGCGGCGATTTGAATGTTTCAGCGTTTCCCGAGCAGGGCGCGAATGTTGCTGCGGTGGCGCCAGAACAGCAGGACGGAGACGGCCGTGGCTACGATGACCAGCGCCTCCTGGTGCGTGGTCACGCCGACATAGACGGGAGCCAACAGGAAGGCCGTCAACGCTGCGGCCGCCGATATGCGCACGATCGCCCAGGCGATGCCCCAGGTCGCCACGGTCAACAGGCCGGCCATGGGCGTGGCGACCAGCAGGGCGCCCAGCGCCGTCGCCACGCCCTTGCCGCCGCGGAAACCGAAGAACACCGGATACAGATGCCCCAGAAACGCGGCCGCCCCGGCGAGGGCCTGAACCAGTGGTTCTGCGTCCAGGGTCCGGGCGATCGCGACCGCCAGCGCGCCCTTCGCGACATCGCCGGCGAGCGTGAGCGCGGCGGCATCCCGGCCCGCCAGGCGCAGCACGTTGGTCGCCCCGGGATTGCCCGATCCGCCGGTACGCGGGTCGGTTCGTCCCAGCACCCGGCAGCAGATGATCGCGGACGACAGCGATCCGAGCAGGTAGCCACAGATCAGCAGGAATACAGGCGACAGCATGTCGGCGGGCAAAACGGGCGCTCCGGGGCGATGGTCGTGGGGCGCCATTCTAGCGGTGGGGGCCCGCGCCGTCGCGTCAACGTGGTGATGACCCCGCGATGAACATGGGTGGGCGGATGCCGCTTGTGCTCGTGCATGGCTGGGGGATGGGGCCGGGCGTTTTTGACGACTGGCGGCTCCGGCTGCAAGCCCGACGTCAGGTTTACTGTCCGGCCTGGTCGAATCACGTCGCAGCGGCAGACACCGATTACTGCGACGATCCCCTCGGCGCGATCGCCGTGCGTGTTGCCAATGATCTGGATGGGCCCGCACACTGGGTCGGCTGGTCGCTGGGTGGCCTGATTGCCCTCGCCGCTGCCCGGCGAAGCCCGGCGGCCGTTGGTCGCGTCACGCTCGTCGCGTCGAGTCCGCGCATGGCGGCCGCCCCCGATTGGCCCGGTATCGATCCGACCGAACTGGAGCGGTTTCGACGCGAGCTCAAGGGTCAGCCCATGGCGACCCACGATCGCTTCCTCGCACTGCAGGTCCGCGGGAGCCGGGAGGGCCGATCCGTGCTGCGCGCACTGCGGGCTGCAGTGGCCGCCGATGGCCTGCCACCCATGGAGGTCCTGCTGTCCGGTCTCGACCGGCTGATGCAATCCGATCTGCGATCCGATCTCGACGCGTTATCATGCCCGGTAGACGCGGTGCTCGGGGCGGGTGACGCGCTCGTTCCGGTTGCCGTGGCCGCGCGCCTCGAGGCGCTGGCGGTTCCCACCCGGGTCATCCCCGGAGCGGGGCACGCGCCGTTTATCTCACATCCGGGCGTCGTTACCGACGCGATTATGGAGTAAGGCCTTGACCGAGCCGCACGCCGAAACGCTCGATCCCCGGGCCGTGCGGCGCGCCTTCGAGCGCGCTGCCGCCACGTACGACGATGCCGCCGACCTGCAGCGTGAGACCGCTGATGAACTGCTCGACCGCCTCGCCGCGGTCAAGATCGACCCCGAGCGCGTGATCGATCTCGGCTGCGGCACCGGCCATGCACTGCCGGGGCTGCAGAAGCTCTATCGCGGGGCCGAGGTGATCGGGGTCGATTTCTCCCATGCCATGGCGACACGTGCGCGATCCCGGCCCCGTGGGGCTGCGCGCCTGCGCCGGCGCCCCCTCGCGATCTGCGCGGACATGGAGCGCCTGCCACTGGCGGATGCGAGCGTCGACGTCGTGTTTTCGAGTCTGGCGTTCCAGTGGGCGCGCGATCCGGTCGCGCTGTTCGGTGAGATCCGCCGTGTCCTGCGCCCCGACGGCGCCTTCATGTTCGCGAGCTTCGGTCCGGATACACTGATCGAGCTGCGCGCGGCCTGGGCGGAAATCGATGACCGCGTCCATGTCAGCCATTTCCCGGACATGCACGATATCGGCGACGCGATGCTGGGGGCCGGACTGGTCGACCCGGTCATGGATGTCGACCGCCAGCAAAGGGTCTACGCGGATCTGTCCGCGCTGATGCGCTCGATCAAGGCGATCGGTGCGCAGAACGCGGCGCGCGGCCGCCCGCGCGGTCTGACCGGCCCCGGCGTCCTCCGCCGCCTCGAGAATGCCTATGCGAGCCGGGCCGAGGACGGGCGCCCGCTGGCATCCTGGGAACTGGTCTATGGCCATGCCTGGGGGGCACGGATACCGCGTCCGGGCTCGGGGACCGCGCAGGAATTTCACATCCCGCTCGAATCGATCGGGCGCGCCCGTACGAATCGGGGAGATTGAGCGGGACAGGGGCATGCGCTAGCATTCCCGGCTGGACGAGCGTGGCCCGCCACGCATCGCGACCGCAGGGTAGGTACCCGGGAGGGTTCCGGTGAAGCATGATCCCGATCGCGAGGGCTGTGGGCGGGGCCGGAATCCCGCCGCGCCGGCCGGTGCCGTGCCGGACCTGACGAATCTGCTGGAGAACCTGGATATGCGGCCATTCACCACGAGGGCAGCCGCTTGCATCGGCATCCTGCTCGGCGCGACCGGAACGGCGCACGCCGAGTGGGCCGTGAACATGCCCCGGGGCGTCACGCCGATCAGCCGCGACGTGTACGACCTGCACATGCTGATCTTCTGGATCTGCGTGATCATCGGCGTGGTCGTTTTCGGCGCCATTTTCTGGTCGATCCTGCGCCACCGGAAGTCGCGTGGAGCGGTCGCTTCCCAGTTTCACGAGAGCACGACGGCGGAGATCGCGTGGACCGTCGTGCCGTTCCTGATCCTGGTCGGCATGTCGGTCCCGGCCGCGAAGACGCTGGTCGAAATGGAGGACAGTGCCGACTCGGATCTGACGATCACCGTGACCGGCTATCAGTGGATGTGGCATTACGAGTACGTCGGCGAGGGCGTCGAGTTCTACAGCAAGCTGTCCACGCCGCGCACCGCGATCGCGAATATCGACGCAAAGGACGAGGATTACCTGTTGGCCGTGGATAACCGCCTGGTGGTGCCGGTCGGCAAGAAAATCCGCTTCCAGCACACCTCCGACGACGTCATCCATTCATGGTGGGTGCCGGCGCTGTCGGTGAAAAAGGACTCGATCCCGGGGTACGTCAACACCAACTGGGCCCGGATCGACGAGCCCGGCGTGTACCGCGGCAAGTGCACCGAGCTTTGCGGCCGCGGCCATGGCTTCATGCCGGTGGTCGTCGAGGCCCTGCCGGAAGACGAATTCCAGCAATGGCTCGAAGAGAAGAAAGCGGAGCAACAGGCGGCTGCCGGCGACGGCGCCGACAGGCTTGCCAGCGTGAACGGGCAGTAAATATCCCGGGCCGGCGGCGCCGGTCCACCAGGAGTCGATCATGAGCGCAGTCATCCACGACACCGAGCACCACCACGACGACCACGGGCCGGCGTACGGCTGGAAACGCTGGCTGTTCACGACCAATCACAAGGACATCGGTACCCTGTACCTGTTCTTCTCGCTCGCCATGTTCTTCGTGGGCGGACTGATGGCCCTGGTGATCCGTACCGAGCTGTTCCAGCCCGGTCTGCAGATCGTCGATCCGCATTTCTTCAACCAGATGACGTCGATGCACGCACTGGTGATGATCTTCGGCGCCGTCATGCCCGCCTTCGTCGGTCTGGCGAACTGGCTGGTGCCGATGATGGTGGGCGCGCCGGATATGGCGCTGCCGCGCATGAACAACTGGTCCTTCTGGATCCTGCCGTTCGCCTTCACGCTGCTGCTGGGGACCCTGTTCCTGCCCAGCGGTGCGCCGGCGGCCGGTTGGACGCTGTATCCGCCGCTCTCGCTGCAGACCGGGGCCGCATTCCCGTTCGCAATCTTCGCGATCCACATGATGGGCATATCGTCGGTGATGGGGGCGATCAACATCATCGCCACCATCTTCAATCTGCGTGCCCCCGGCATGACACTCATGAAGATGCCGCTGTTCGTCTGGACCTGGCTGATCACGGCGTATCTGCTGATCGCCGTCATGCCGGTGCTCGCGGGGGCGGTTACCATGCTGCTGACGGACAAGTTCTTCGGCACGACCTTCTTCAGCGCGACCGGTGGCGGTGATCCCGTGATGTACCAGCACATTTTCTGGTTCTTCGGGCATCCCGAGGTCTACATCATGATCCTGCCGGCGTTCGGGATCGTCTCGCAGATCATCCCGACTTTCTCGCGCAAGCCGCTGTTCGGTTACAGCTCGATGGTCTACGCGACCGCCTCGATCGCGTTTCTGTCGTTCATCGTCTGGGCGCATCACATGTTCACCGTCGGCATGCCGCTGGCGGGGCAACTGTTCTTCATGTTCTCGACCATGCTGATCGCGGTACCAACGGGCGTGAAGGTGTTCAACTGGATCGCGACGATGTGGCGCGGGTCGCTCACCTTCGAGACACCGATGCTGTTCGCGATCGCTTTCGTGATCCTGTTCACCATCGGCGGTTTCTCCGGGTTGATGCTCGCGATCACCCCCGCGGATATCCAGTATCACGACACCTATTTCGTGGTCGCACACTTCCACTACGTGCTGGTCCCGGGCGCCGTGTTCGCGATTATCGCGGGCGCCTACTACTGGCTGCCGAAGTGGACCGGGCACATGTATAACGAGACACTCGGCAAGTGGCATTTCTGGCTGTCGACGATTTTCGTCAACGTGCTGTTCTTCCCGCAGCATTTCGTCGGCCTCGCGGGTATGCCGCGCCGGATTCCGGACTACTCGCTTCAGTTCATCGAGTTCAACCAGATCTCGACGATCGGGGCGTTCGGTTTCGGCTTCTCGCAGCTGCTGTTCCTGTACCTCGTAATCAAGTGCGTCCGTGGTGGCGAGAAGGCGACCTCGCAGGTCTGGGAAGGCGCCGAAGGACTCGAATGGACGCTGCCATCGCCAGCGCCGTACCACTCGTTCGAGACGCAGCCCGAGGTCAAATAACGCACGATCGGCGCGCGGGCCACCTGGCCCGCGCGCCGGCGGGGAACCACGACGGATGACGCGAACACGCACGACCGAAGAGCAGGCTCGCCGGCGCGGGATCATACGTACCGCCACGCTGCTGGCATTGCTCGCCCTTGGTTTCTATATTGCGTTCATCCTGGTCACCGCTGCCAGCAACTGACGGAGACGCCGATCGCTGGATCGGTTCCATGAGGGGACAACGACAATGACAGAAGCGGCTTCCGGACCGGGTCACTATTACGTTCCGCACGAGACCCACTGGCCGATCATCGGCTCGATCGGGCTGTTCACGCTCGTCGGCGGTTTCGCGATGTACCTCAGTGACATGCCGCTCGGAATGGTCGTGTCCGTCATCGGCCTGCTGCTGACGCTGTATATGATGTATGGCTGGTTCGGGACGGTGATCGCCGAATCCGAGAAGGGCATGTATCACGACTGGGAAGACCGCTACTTCCGCATGGGGATGGGCTGGTTCATCTTCTCCGAGGTGATGTTTTTCGCGGCGTTTTTCGGCGCCCTTTTCTATGCGCGCGTGTACTCGATCCCGTGGCTCGGTGGCGAAGGCAGCGGCGCGGCGACCCATGCGGTCCTGCACGACGCTTTCACTGCGGCGTGGCCGACCAACGGCCCGGCGGCGGTGGGCGGTGCGTTCGAGACCGTGGGCGCGTGGGGCATCCCGGCGCTCAACACCGCGATCCTTCTGACCTCGGGGGTCACGATCACGCTCGCGCACTGGGCACTGAAAAAACAGAACCGCGCCTCGCTCGTCCTGTGGATGACGGCGACCTGGGTGCTCGGCGTGATCTTTGTCGGATTCCAGGCGTACGAGTACGGCCATGCGTGGAACGATCTCAACCTGACGCTCAACAGCGGCGTCTACGGATCGACCTTCTACATGCTGACCGGATTCCACGGTTTCCACGTCACGCTGGGCGCGATCATGCTGATCGTGATCACGCTGCGCTGCATGAAGGGCCATTTTTCGTCGCACAACCACTTCGGCTTCGAGGCCGTCGCATGGTACTGGCACTTTGTGGACGTCGTCTGGCTCGGCCTGTTCATGTTCGTGTACTGGTTCTGAGCGGGCGCTCCGTCGCGGCCACCAGAAGGCGCTGGCCGCGGGTCAGCGCCTTTTTTCGTACCTGCAAGGCCCACTAGCCCCGGTGCACGGCGTTGGGTTCGATCAGTCCCATCCACCCGGCGAGCAACAGCAGCAGGAAGGCCGTGACTGACAGGCCGATGCGCCAGGTGAGCGCGCGTGCGGTCCGATCCGAGTCGGACGAATCGCGCATCATGAATAGCAGGCCGGAAGCCAGGCTGCCGACGATAAGCAGCAGCAGGAACGCCAGCAGGATTTTCGTGGTCATGTTCCGGGTACCCGCGTTGGATTGCGCATGAAACATCGATTGTACCGTGGCTGCCGCCTCCGGGGTGCGCTCGGATTGGATGCCCGGTGTTGAGCGCTCGACCGCGCTGGTTGCCCTGGATTGCCGCAGCGCTCGCCATCACCCTGTTTTCGGGGCTGGGCGTCTGGCAGTTGCAGCGGGCGGCGGAGAAACGGGCGGTGATCGCCTCGCTGGCGGATAGCGGACAGCCCGCGCTGGACCGTCTCCCCGGGACATCGACGACGCTGCGTAAAGCGGCCCGGCGCGAGGTTCGGATCCAGGGGCGCTACGAGGGCGAGCGGCAGTTCCTGCTGGATAACCGCATCCTGGAGGGTCGGCCCGGTTTCGATGTCCTGACGCCACTGGTCCTCGACGATGGGCGGCGTGTGCTGGTGGACCGGGGCTGGGTCGCCGCCGGAGCGGGCCGGGAGCCGGTGGAATCCGTCCGCCTGGCATCGGGGGAACGGGTCACGGTGGAGGGCCGACTGTGGTTGCCTGAACCGGGGATCGCTCTGGGCGCCGCCGTTACACCCGGCGACGGCTGGCCGCGCCTGGTAACCCGTGTCGATTTCACCGCGCTGGAAAAGGCGCTGGACCGAAAGCTTGTGCCGGCGGTCATCCGGGCCGCGGGCGATGCGCCGTGGCTTTTTCGTCCGCGCGATCTGCAGCCTCGGTTCGGGCCCATGCGGCACTATGGTTACGCCTTCCAGTGGTTCGCCCTGGCCCTTACGGTTCTTGCAGTGGCGTGCATCCTCGAATGGCGCCGACGACGAATGGACAAGCGATGAATACGATCGAGGAAAACCGCCGCAAGGGCCGCAGGACCCTGATCGGCCTGTTTGCGCTGTTCTTTGGGCCGCTGCTGTTCGCCCTGGCGTGGTATTCGTTCGCACCCGGATATACGCCACCGTCAACGCCCCACGGCACGCTGATCGAACCGGCGCAGCCATTGGAGCCGTTCCGTCTGGACTCGGGCGGGGGGGAGACATTGACGCTCGAGACGTTGCGCGGCCAATGGTACCTCGTGCATTTCGTGCCGGAACGTTGCGACGCGGCCTGTAAAGAGCGTCTGTACGAGACCCGCCAGGTTCGTGACGCCCTCGGTGAAGACCGTTCGCGCGTGCGCCGCCTCGTCGTGGCCGGCGCGGGGCGTGGTACACCCGGGCTCGAAGAGGTGCTTGAAGAGCACCCGCGCCTGCTGGTCATGCAGGGCGATGGGCGTTCCGGGTTCGGGCGGCAGTTCCCCGTGGAGCGCAGCACGGACACCGTGTTCGTTGTCGATCCGAACGGCAATCTGATGATGCGTTTCGCGCCCGACGTACCCGCCGCGGATATGCTCAAGGACCTCGAGAAACTCCTGAAGCTTTCACGGATCGGCTGAATGGCACGTGATCCCCTCATGTTCCGCCTCGGCTGCGCGGCGACGTTCCTGACGCTCTGCGTGGTCGTGCTCGGCGCCTGGGTGCGTCTCTCCGACGCCGGGCTTGGCTGTCCCGATTGGCCTGGATGTTACGGCCATCTGGATGTGCCACGCGTCGAGGCGGAAGTGAATGCCGCGAACCAGGTCTGGCCGGAGCGCCCGGTCGATACGGCGAAGGCCTGGAAAGAGATGGTCCACCGCTACGTCGCCGGCGCGCTCGGCCTGCTGATTGCTGGCATCGCGACCGTGGCACTTCGGCGTCGACGCCGGGGGGTTCCGATCGGCCTGCCGCTGGCGCTCGTCGGACTGGTGATCTTTCAGGCCCTGCTCGGCATGTGGACCGTCACGCTCCTGCTGAAACCGGTGATCGTGTTGGCCCATCTCCTCGGTGGCCTGACCCTGCTGGCGCTG
>Ga0136597_1000828_pt1 | contig 12427 bp, 10 predicted proteins | sample AntRauTorcE11898_FD_101385 | JGI IMG/M metagenome (GOLD analysis project Ga0136597, IMG submission 101385) | Saline lake microbial communities from Rauer Islands, Antarctica - Metagenome Torckler E11 #898 | ecosystem: Environmental > Aquatic > Non-marine Saline and Alkaline > Saline | place... | reverse complement strand
TCGATCGCCCCTTTGAGCAGATCATTGCGATAATACGTGGGGATGATAACAGAGACGGTTTTTTTCTCAGACATAGGAGTCGGGTGGGAGCTACCTCGATGAGATTACTCGAAAGTGGTGTTATATAATGACTTCGATACAAACTCTCCGGGACACGGCTACTGTGCCTCCCACGTCGTATCAAAAGGATTCTATCCGCTCGTTCGATAACTGGAGGTAGATGGAGACTGTCGCGATATATCTCACCTCGATGGCACTCGGTGGTGCCCAGCGTATCGCCCGCAATCTCTGTGCTGGGCTCGTCGACAAGGGCTATAATGTCGACGTGATCCTCGTGGACGCACGTGGGGAGCTACTCGATGATCTCCCCAAAGAAGCATCCGTTGTTAATCTCGATGCGAACCGAGTCGTCACGAGTGTGCTTCCGCTCACTCAGTATCTTCGACGACGACAACCCGACGTCTTGTACTCGATGATGACCGAGTGTAACGTGATCGCCACGGTGAGCCACAAACTGGCTCGAACCGACACGCGTCTCGTCGTGAGCGAACACAACACACCGACAGCGAGCGCATCGACACGGAAAGATCGGTTCGTACTACGGCTGGTACCACACACGTATCCTCACGCCGACCACATCGTAACGGTCTCGAAGGGCGTCCGCGACGATCTCAGAACACTCCTCGATCACTCCCCGGTCGACATTTCGGTCGTGTACAACCCAATCGCTGTCGAAGAGATCCGAACACAGGCACAGGAACCGCTTGATCATCCCTGGTTTCAAAACGACGAGATCGATGTCGTGCTGAGCGCGGGTCGACACGCACCACAGAAGGGGTTCGATACGTTGCTGCGGGCGTTTGAGCGCCTTACCGATGAGCAGGCGAGGCTGGTACTGCTCGGCCAAGGGCCGGAAACAGCATCGCTCGAATCTCTCGCTGTGGAGCTCGGCCTCTCGGAGCGTGTCGAATTCACCGGTTTCGTGGAGAACCCGTTCAACTACATGGCAAACGCCGACGTGTTCGTGCTGTCGTCATGGTACGAGGGGTTCGGAAACGTCCTCATCGAGGCAATGGCGACCGGCTGTCCGGTAGTCTCGACGGACTGTCCGAGTGGCCCTCACGAGATACTTGAGGGGGGAACGTACGGTCCACTTGTACCAGTACAAGATCCCGTGCGGATGGCTGAGGCCATCGATACCACGTTGGCCGATCAACCCGAACGTATGTTTCTAACTGCGCGCGCTGACGAGTTTTCGATCCCACGAATAACCGAACAGTATACGGAGATATTTTTTGACAGAGAGAACGACTACAACTGAATGGTGATGTTCGGGAAATGACTCAGAAGGAAAACGGCGGCTGCTTGGAATGTCGAATCGGAGTCTGTTGTGGTCAACAGCCCAGAATCTTCGTCGTACTTCCGCCGGATATCTGATTCGAGAAACTCGAGTACGTCATCGAGATCTTTGTCACCAAGCACACGGAGTGCTAAAGCGATGTTCGTCCCTGGCATAGCGCTACCTCCATGCGATTCGGTGCCAGATAGATAGAGCTTCGAATTGGCTTGCGAGAACTCAAGTGCCTGCTGAATGACTTCTCTATTCCAAATCGTGTGATTGGGTACAGCTCGTCGGAGTGTTGCGAGCGAGCTCAGGTTTACGGGGTGGTAACCGATCTCGGTTCGACGCCGCTCTGCGGAGCGGGAGTAATAGTGGAAGACCACTTCATTCAGAAGAAGCCGCCAGTGGCTCGGACTTCGAACGACTGTACGAAGAGCATCTGTCGGATTCGGTCGAATATAGTGTTTGATCAAGCCATCGTCGTGGAGCCGCATCGTCGACGGAAGCATGGTGAGAAAGCGACGAAGGAGTCGAGCGATCTCCGAATCGTCGTCCGCGAGAGTAGCGATAGATGCGGCGAAAATCAACTGGTGGTTCAACGTCCGGTCGAAAGAGAGGGTAGTCCCATCGATCTCGACGGGTTTCCACAGTCCGAGGCGTTCGTCGAAGGGGTGCAGATGAACGATTTCCCGAGCGACAGCTGCGAGTTCGGGCCGGTCGAGTACCGTACTCGCCCGCGCCAGGGCACGAATCGGTGCGGCCTGACCGACAAGTCCATCACAGCTATCCTTCCCAGGGGCATCACGCGCATGGAACGTAAACCCACTCGGCCGGAGTTCGTCTTTTAATAGATACGACACGGCATCGGCTGCAGCGTCACAAAATCTATCTTCGGCCGTTATTTGGTAGGCCTCGGTCAGTGTGAGCAGCCAGTGTGCAGTGGTTCGAACAGGCGTTGGCAACTCCTGGTCGACACCATACTGCGGGGCGGGAAACGAGCCGTCGTCTCGCTGGAAACCGAGTGCTGCGTCCGCACTCCGAACGAGCAACTCGTGAGTCGTCGTCGAACGATCAGTCGAATTGGATTTCGACATCGAGTTCTTCTACAGTACAACACTAGTGTATAAATCCGTATCGAAGGACCACTTCGAAGCAACGAGCACGCTGCCATCGGCTGAAAGTCACTAAACCGAACAGTTATTCAAATAGTACGGCTAGCCAATCATCATGGAATCACCGAACGTACTCCTCATCATCCTCGATGCGGTTCGGGCCAAAAACTGTAGTTTGTACGATCACGTGAACGAGACGACGCCGTTTCTCAAGGAGCTCTCCGACGGTGCAACGGTATACGAACAGGCACGGTCGCCGGGGACGAACAGTATTACTAGTCACACGAGTATCTTTACCGGCTATGCGGTTGCGGAGCACCAAACGACGGCACACGAAGCGAGAATCGACCCCGAGTCGACAATCTGGGAAACGCTCCGGGCGGACCACGACTACGCAACCGGACTGTTCACACCGAACCTGATCGTCGCACAGTCATCGAACCTGTCTGACCCCTTCGAGACCGTCGTTTCGCCCACGGGAACGATGATGAACCTCCGCCGACAGAAGGTGTTTGCCGAGGCATTCGGACCAACAGATATCAATTCTTCTGAAAGCGTGGGCGAGAACTTCAAGCGAGCGATGGCCGACGACGCACCGCTCAAATCGCTGGCAAACTGTGGCTGGCGGTTCCTCGTCGATGTAGAGCAGTCGTATCGTCCGGCTTCGGAACACAAAGTACAGCCCGCACAGCAGTACGCCGACGAGTTCCTCGATTGGCAGTCCGAACAGAACACACAGTGGGCGGCCTGTCTGAACTTTATGGATGCCCACCGGCCCTACAAGCCCACATCCGAGTTCGATCTCTGGAGTGGGTCGGAACTCCACCGAATCCACGACGGAATGAAGGCGTATCACGACGTGCTCGGTGAGCAGCCGTGGTGGAAACTGCACGCGATAGAGGCACTCTACGATGGCGGGATTCGGCAAGCCGACGCCGCGATCGAACGGATCGTCACCGAGCTGAAACGCCGCGGTGAGTTCGAGGATACGTTACTCGTCGTCACGTCGGACCACGGACAAGGATTCGGCGAACGGAGTCCCGTCACCCCGAAGGCACGGATGGTGAAACACTCGTGGGGAGTCCACGAGGTACTCACACACGTCCCGCTTGTTGTTAAATACCCTAAACAAACGACGGGGGAGACAGTGTCGGAGTTGGCTTCGTTACAGCGGTTCCCCGATGCCGTCCAGTCGGTAATCGATGGTGAGGAACGAAACGACGATCCCTTCGTCACCAGTCCAGTGCTCGTCTCGACGGCGAATCTCAAAAAGGAAAGCGCCAGCCAGCTACCCGACTCGGAGATGATACCTTTCTTGATAGGTCCGTGGCGAGCGGTGTATCGTCAAGAGGGGGATACGGTCGTCAAATACGTCAAACGAGACAGTGATGCTGCCACGATCCGTGTCGTCGACCACCACACGTCGTACAAGGTCGACGAGAGTGATGACGGCGTCGTCGACGAAGTATACGGGGCGGTGAGTCCTGCGGGGATCAAGGCCAACCGAACCAACGCGGTCAGTGAGGAGGTCAACGAGCAACTACGGGAGTTGGGGTATCTTCGCGAGTGATTACTGGTATCGATCGCTACACGATACCGTTGCTGTGTCCGTGCGGACTGCCGCAGGCATCGTCATCGGAACGCCGAGCGTGAGGTCGTCGAAACCAGTGTCGGGCCGACCGGTTACAGATAGCCCATGTTTTCTAACTGCGACCGGGTCGCGGGATCGAGGTCGGACTCCCCGCTCGTTGAGACGTGCTGTAGCTGTTGGAGATGTGTATCCAACATCGCCTTGAGTTCGTCTTCGTTGCCTCGTGATTCCATTGTTTCGTCTCTATCGGACGTGTAGGTGAGTTTCGAGTCGGGGGATGTCCAGACGCCGTACTGTTCGAATGGAGGATACTCTTCCTGTGGATACTCGAGTCCGTCGGTCGACTCGAGGAGATGAACGAACGCCGCCTCACGGGACGCCGTCGATAGCGAGATACTGTTGGTCTCCGGTGGTGCCACCCCGGCCATCTCTAGAACCGTTGGGTACAGATCGTTCAGTTGTATTACATCTGTTCTCCGCCCAGCGTCGAGATATCCCGTCGGATCATGGATCAAGAGGGGAACGCGGATCAGTTCATCAGCAAGGGAGAACGAATGTCCAAACATCCCCTCTTCACCGATCAGATCGCCGTGATCGCCGAAGAGAATGACGACCGTGTTCTCATACTCGGCGAGTTCTTTAAGCCGGCTGATGAGTCGTTCGATCAGTGCATCGGCCTGTAAAATGGAGGCCCGATACAGGTCTTTCATAAGCGGGATGTGAGCCTGATCGATCTCGAACCGACCAGTTCGGATCCCGTGCCGGTTGCGTTTGAGCTCCTCCTGATATCGGACGTTCGTGTGCAGCTCACGTAGCCCGGCGTCGCTGAAATGACGGATGTAGTTGATGTGTGGACGATAGACGTGATGCACATCGTTCAGATGAACCATGTAACAGAACGGTGAAGACCTGTTTGCCAAGCGCTTGAAACAGTTCGTTACCGTCCGAGCGCCCTTGAATCGGTGCCGGAAGAACGCCTTTCGACCCTTGACGAGCGGTGCTTCGGAAATCTGTTTGATTCCCTTGATCAGTTCCGGACGGGAACCGTCTCGGAGCCCGCTTTTGACGTTCGAGACCCCGTATCCGACCATGCCCGGCATTCGAGTATGGTCGTGAGTAAATCCTCTCGTCATCCCACCCGACTGGAACCAACCGTTGTGGGTGAACGACCGTGTCTCGTACCCTTCCCGTTTGAGGAGCTCCGCGAACGTCGGGTGATCCCCGAGGATCGCCTGTTCGTCGTTTACTTGATGTTCTCTGGGGTACAGACCCGTAAAGATCGATGTGTGGACCGGAAGCGTCCAGACGGATGGCGAAATAGCTTGCTCGAACACCGTCGACTCGGCGGCGAAATCATCCAAGAAATCCATTGTCCCCTCAGAGTCATTGAGAAATGAACAGAAATCGGCCCGGAGGCTGTCAACGGAGATGAGGAGAAAGTTCGGATCTGACATACTCATTTCCATGCGAACGATCAGATATGAACATTTTGGAAGACAGTCACCGTCATCACAGATACCCCATCGCTTCCAAGTGGTCCTCCACCGAAGTCGAGACGTCGCCTCCGGAGCGGGGTTCCGGTATGTGTGACTCCGAATCGGTTGCCGAGGTCACTACCCACGGGACGACCTTCACGTTCGGGTGGAGAAACCCTTCCGGATGGCCGTAGGCCCCGAACTCGCCGAAGGCGTTGCCGTGATCGGCAGTGATGATCGCTCGCTCGGCGTCGACGTTGTCCAAGAGGATCTCAACCTCGTCGAGGACGAACCGGAGGTTTGCCTCGTAGAGTTGCCAGTGGGTCTCCTCGTCGACGGCACCTGATTTCAGATGCTCCCACCCACGTGCTTCGATCTCCGTCCGCTCTCGACCTTCCCATATCGCCTCGGCGATGTAGGGGACGTGTGGCTGCATGTAGTGGGCGATCAATCGGTCATGGTCTTCGTCACGGCCGAGAGCAATCGTCCGATCGGTGATCGGTCGAGGTGGCACGCCGTACCCGTCAGGATGGTCGTCTTGCCAGATCATCTCCAAGCGAGCGAACGTCTCTCCCGAGACGGCATCCCACTTCGGCCAACAGAACGGGACAGTCTCCTTGGGCGGGAACTCGTTATCAAAGAAGACCGATTGCGTGTGGCCGTTGCCCGTTATCATCGCGGTGCGAGCCACCTCGTCGCGCCACTGACGCGTGAACGTTCCCGTGAGCCACTCACGGGAGTGGCTCCCGACCGACAGCACCCGATCGATGGAGTCGATGAACTCGTAGTCGTCGGCGACGGCCTCGAGTACATCGACACGACAGGCGTCGAGAACGATCAGCAGATCCCAATCGGCGTCGTAGACGTTTCGGCCGATCGGTCGACGGGACGTAAACGTATACCAGAGGCCGAGAAACGTTGTGTATGCCCCATGCATCGCACACTGTTTCAGCCCGTCGTCGTGGAGTTTGTCACGGTGTTCACGCAACCACTGCCGGAGCGAAATGCCCATGCTACTGACTGGTGTCGCGTCGTGTATTAAATCGGTGGCGATCCGTGTGTGAACGGTCCGATCAGTCCACTACTGTTTCGAGGACCTCACGGAGTCGGGACACGTCGACGTCGAGATCGGGGCCGTCCTGTCGGCATTTGAGACGGTGATACTCGAAGCCGGCCGCCTCGGCGATGCGTGAGAAGTTCTGTTTCCGATTGTCCCCGAACAGTTCGACAACCGTGGTATCCTCGCTGTAGACGAGGTTGGACAGACCCGCCCCATGTGGGCCAACGACCGCTTCGGCGTCGGCGAACAGTTGCACCTGCTCGGCGACCGAAAATTCTTCGAGACGGTAGGGTTCGAACCCGTAGGCAGTAAGCACATCAAGGACGGCCGTGTCGTTGTGGACACGTCGTTCCCGCGCGCCCGCCCTGGAGACGTAGATTCGACGCGAGTGGTCGGTTCCGGAATCGTCACGCAAACGTGCCGTTTGGTGTTTGAACCACTGGTGTTCTTCGGGCGAAACCGTATCGACGAACGAGTGAAGCAGCACAGAGTTAGCCCGATAGACTGAATCCGTCGCGTACCGGACCGAAAAATCGTCACCGCCGAGCAGGCTGAAGGACTCTCGCATCCACGATGGGGGATCGGCGGGAAGGAGTAGCGTCGGTTCACGGCCCGTTTCCCGACGGAACGTAGCCAACAGGCGGAGTTTCGGGAGGGTTTCGATCGTCCAGTGGTAGTAGTTCCGATACCGAGGAACCAGCGGACAGAGCAGCTCGGTTGAACTGTCGACGGCGTCGAACGAACGGATATCGCCACCGATTACGTTAGCCGTAAACCGTGGACCGTCCCGAAACAGGTGTTCGATGAGCGGGGTCGTCGTATACTCGGGGGAGGATGTCGGGGTCGCCAGCGAGTCGACGACCAATTCGCCGTCAGCAGTGAACACTGCACCGCTCCCGGCAAACAGGTGTCCATCGGGGATCGTGGCCACGAACCGATTCGTCTCCTCTTTCGACGGGCTGTCGTGATCACTATCACGAGGACTGGCTGGTAGGTGATCCGGATACACCTCGGCAGTCTCAAGGAGTCGACGGCGGGGAAGCGCGTCGATGACGCCGCGTTCGAACAGCGTCGCAAACATCCGAGTGAAAACCAGTTTCCGGGAGAGCAGTTCGACACCTGCGGCACACGTCGCTACAGGGCCGTCGGCCGCTAGTTTCCGCCGTACTTTGCGGGCGGAGACGCTTCTGCCAAGTTGCATTTCTTGTGTATCTGGCATCTCGACAGGCCATCGTAAAGAACGATTGGAATCGAGTCGGACGACTTTTCACCTTGTGATACACAGCCAGAGCATATGGTAGACAGCGCAGTCGTCGCGGGCGGTGCCGGCTTCCTCGGTAGCCATCTCTGTGAACGACTTCTTACTGACGGCTATGAAGTCGTCTGTGTAGACAACTTCGGCAGTGGGGCCCGATCTAACGTAGCACACTTGGAGTCGGAGGATCGGTTCGAAATCATCGAGGCAGACCTTCGTGAAAACCCATCCTTGCCCGCGGTCGATGAGATCTATCACCTTGCCTCGCGGGCATCCCCGGCGGACTTCACAGAGTTTCCCGTGCGAATCGCATTAACTAACACCGAGGGAACCCGCTTTCTACTGGATCACGCACTCGAACACGATGCGACCATGCTCTTTGCAAGCACCAGTGAGGTGTACGGTGATCCGGAGGTCCACCCGCAACCGGAGACCTACACCGGGAATGTAAACATCCGTGGACCGCGAGGCTGTTACGACGAGTCGAAACGGTTCGGTGAGACGCTGACCGTCGCGTACAACGAGGCCTACGACCTCGACGTGCGCACAATACGTATTTTCAATACCTACGGACCACGGATGCGTCCCGACGACGGCCGTGTCGTCCCGACGTTCCTGTCGCAGGCGCTGGGTGGTGAGGACCTAACAGTCTACGGTGACGGTAGCCAGACGCGAACATTCTGTTATGTCGACGATATGACCGATGGAATTCGTGCCGTCATGGGAGCCGATTCGATGAAGGGAGACGTGGTGAACGTTGGTGGAGAAAACGAGATCAGTATTCTGACGCTCGCCGAGCACGTCCTCGAAATCTGTGATACCGACAGCGAAATCGTTCACGAACCGTTGCCGGAGGACGATCCAAGCCGGAGACGCCCCAACATCTCCAAAGCATTGGCGACACTTGACTGGGAACCGACAGTGGATCTGAGCACCGGATTGAGCCACTGTCTCGACTATTTCCGATCGGTGTAACGAAATTCATTTTACTTGGCGAAATAACCGCGAACTATGCGGAGCCACTACTCGCTCGAAAATCTCAAACGGGCTGTCCGAAACCCGCATCTCTTCGTCAGGGAAGGACACCGACTACTCAGTCTCCCAGTTCACTACCTCTACGGACGGTATTTGGATCGAACGCTTCCCGAGAGTGAAAACGTCATGGAGCGTGACTGGGATACGCTCATCATTCTGGATGCGTGTCGACACGATTACTTTACCGCCCACAATGAACTGCCGGGTGAACTCACGTCGACGATTTCTAGCGGGGAGAAAAGCTGGGAGTTCATGCAACAGAACTTCGTCGGCGGTGAGTATCACGACACGATCTACATCACGGCCAACCCGTTTGCGAACCGACTCGAAGACGGGACGTTCTACCACGTCGATTACCTAGCCGATGAGTGGAACGAAGAGATCGGAACCATCTTTCCGGAAGACGTACGAAAGGCCGCCGTCGACGCGAACCGCCAGCACCCGGACAAGCGGTTGATCGTTCACTTCATGCAGCCCCACCGTCCGTATCTCGGAGAGCAGGCCAACGAGCTACGCCGTCGAGTCGACCTGAAGGGGTATCGAAACGAGGGTGACGGCGTACAGATCTGGGGGGCAGCAAAACAGAAGGAGGTCACCGTCGACGAAGTACGCCGAGCGTACGGGGAATCGCTCGATATCGTTCTGGCGGAAGTCGAGGGACTCATCGACGACCTCGACGGCAAAACGGTCGTTACGGCCGATCACGGTGAGATGCTCGGCGAGTCGGAGGTGACAGTTCGTTGTAGGCTAGAATCGATGTTAAATCACAGTACTCTCACGAGTTCTAGAGTGTAGACACTTCACGGATGTTCATACATCTTTTTGTGTGCAAGATGGTCCGTGTCGCTCATCAACCATATTCCTGTGATCGGCTGAGATCACGACTTTGCCGGAGATGTTTGTCAGCAACTGCTTGAGTAGTCGAATGCGATATCCAAGTTCCCATCGCACGCCTACCAGATCTCGTCGACGGTGACGGGATAGTTGCCTTTCCGGAGCGGCTTTTACACGTACTGGTAATCGAGCTCATAAACACCGAAACAGAAACACTATACACATATACCAGATACACTGTACAACATCGCCGATGTCACGTATACAGTTGGGCCAAACTTCCATTATATTTTTTATTTCACGTCTATTGACATCTATTGTCGGGTTTGCGGCGACATTGTATATTGCCCGGAAAATTGGGGCAGAGCCACTTGGTATTTATAACGTCGGTATCGGGTTAGTAGCATGGCTTGGTATCGTGGGTAAAGTTGGTGTTACGGGGGCAATCGCCAAACGCGTCAGTGAAGGAAATGAACAAAATAAGTATGCTGTTGCTGGAACACTACTAATTAGCTTTATATTTATACCAATTGCGACTGCTATATTATTTTTTCGGTCATATGTTAACCAGTACGTCGAATACTCTGCTGCCGTTTTTGTTATCCTGATTTTGTTTGCTTCTCTTGCGTACGGGTTGGTAAGCTCATTGCTCACAGGATACCATTTAGTACATATCAAGGGGATTTTGTCGCCAGTGAGAACGGCCGGCCAAGGAATCATCCAGATCGTCGCGGTGATCGCGGGACTCGGTGCAGCCGGTCTATTTTGGGGCCATCTCGCCGGTCTTCTTCTTGTTCTTGGAATCGGTTTATATATCATCCGAGGCGAATTGTCATCGATCGAGCGTCCCGAAAAGAGACACTTCCGGAGTTTATTTGATTTCGCGAAGTTCTCGTGGCTTGGTAATCTTCAGTCACGGATGTTCAATTATACCGACATTCTCGTGCTTGGGTTTTTTGTCTCTTCGTCTCTCATTGGAATTTATTCCATCGCATGGAATGTTGCAACATTCTTGATCCTTTTTTCTGGAGCATTGTCATCAACACTGTTTCCCGAAATGAGCAAACAGTCCGCACAGCAGGATAAACAGGCTACCAGTGATATCGTTGAACAGTCACTCGCTTACGGAGGCTTGTTCCTCATTCCCGGCGTCTTCGGTGGCGGTATCCTCGGTGAGCGCATCCTCCAGGTGTACGGCCCTGAATTCTCACAGGGAGCGACAGTCTTGGTTGTTCTCATCGTTGCGAACCTGTTTATGGGATATCAAAACCAACTACTCAATGCGCTCAACGCTATTGATCGTCCAGACCTATCATTCAGGGTCAACGCAGCGTTCGTCACAGCAAACATCATTTTCAATGTCATACTCATTTATTTGTATGGTTGGATCGGTGCTGCCATCGCAACAGCTGGCTCTACCGCAATTAGCCTCGTCCTGTCCTACTATTATTTGTCAAAAATCATCACGTTTGAATTGCCGCAAACGGAGATACTCCGACAGGGGTTCGCCGCCGCAGTGATGGCAATTGTCGTCTACGGCGGACTCGTCTTCGAGAACAGCTACCGCTTAGTCCAGCACAATGTTATAACAGTGCTTTTGCTTGTAGGAACCGGTGCTGCAGTGTACTTCGTACTGCTACTCAGTCTTTCACCGCGGTTTCGGAAAACCGTCGACCGAAACCTTCCAATCAGTGTTCCGTTGATTTCACAATAAGTACGGACAGTACTGCTGCCGCCGTTACGCTTCGGAACTCGTGTAGTCCTGTTGGAGCCGCTCTTCGGCTTTATCCCTATCTTCTGGATATCCAACATCAATGCGCCATCCCTCGAGGCCGATCGCATCGATCGTTCGACCGCTCCGAATGAGCAGGTCAATAGCCTCACTGATCTCGTATTCCCCACGGTTCGAGGGCTGGACGAGTTTGCAGGCGGGGAAAATTGCTGGTGAAAACGTATAGAAACCAGTCATCACGAGGTTCGACGGTGGATCGTCCGGCTTTTCGACGACATCGGTGATTTCGCCGTACTTGTTGGTGTCACAGACACCGTACCGACTCGCTTCCTCCCATGGTACTTCCTCAACAAGGAACGCCGCATCGGCGCGGTCCTCTTGCTGTCGACGGACGACATCTTCGAGGTTCGCATGGAAGACGTTGTCACCCAACATCAGCATGAAGTCGTCATCGATGTGCTCCTCAACTGAGAGCAGCGCGTGAGCTAACCCCTTCTGTTCGCGCTGGTGGGTATAAGTAATCGGAACGCCCTGGTGCTCGTCACCGTAGTGGTCGATGATTCGCTCTTTCAGATAGCCAACGACGACGATCAGCTCGTCGGCACCGAGCTCGACGAGTTGGTCGAAACAGTGGGTCAGGATGGGCTGTCCGTCGACTTCAACCATCCCTTTCGGCTTGTCTTCAGTAAGCGGCCGGAGCCGGGTACCTTCACCGGCGGCCAACACAACAGCTTTCATACTAATTCGACCGTGGTAACGCGTGTGTATATGTCTTTTTATAAGAATCCTATCGCGTATCACCCATCGTCGTATCGTGAGTAGGAGAAACCAAAGGTTGAGTAGCCGTGACAGATAGTAGTCAGCCAATGCGAATCAGCATCATCGGGAGCGGCTACGTTGGAACGACTATCGCAGCCTGTTTCGCCGATATGGGTCACAATGTCGTCAACGTCGACATCAACGAGGCGATCGTCGAGGCGATCAACAGCGG
>Ga0136597_1000827_pt1 | contig 12453 bp, 10 predicted proteins | sample AntRauTorcE11898_FD_101385 | JGI IMG/M metagenome (GOLD analysis project Ga0136597, IMG submission 101385) | Saline lake microbial communities from Rauer Islands, Antarctica - Metagenome Torckler E11 #898 | ecosystem: Environmental > Aquatic > Non-marine Saline and Alkaline > Saline | place... | reverse complement strand
GGATCGGCCTACCGTCTCGGGGGCCAACACCTGAATGAGGAATTCAGACGCAGCAGCGAAGTGCGCCACCTTCTGCTGCTGTATACGCAGGCGCTGCTCACGCAAATGGCCCAAACAGCGGTCTGCAACCGACACCATACGATTGATCAGCAACTGGCGCGGTGGCTGCTGCTGTCGCTTGACCGTCTGAACGATAACGAAGTCTCGATGACGCAGGAGCTGATCGCCAACATGCTCGGCGTGCGTCGCGAGGGCGTTACCAATGCGGCCATGAAACTGCAGCGTCTCGGGGTCATTCGATACAACCGGGGCCACATCCGGGTACTGGACCGGCAGCGACTCGAGGAACTCACGTGTGAGTGTTACGCCGTCGTGAAGCAAGAGACGGATCGTCTGCTGCCCCAGCCGATGCAGAAGGCGAAAACGTCCGCGCTGTAAACGGACCAATGAGCTGCCACCTTTACCTGACACATGAATCGCTCGCCTTGCCCGCTACTTCCATAAAGACCGCGTCCAAATTTGACATTATACGTCGCGGTATGTTCGCCAGCATACAGACCGCGAATCCGTGCGAGAGCATTCTCTCGTCATCGTCCACGAAACCGGGGAAGTCCAGGCGATGAAGATGAACGGCGACACAACGCACCGGGAGAGAACGGACCCACCGAGTATCGCGAACCCGCGGGTATCGAAACATGGGGACGCCGGGAGCGACACTTCCAGGCACGACATTTTATGGAACGGACGAGTAACGGTCCTCACTCCGGTATTCGGACTCGCCGGCGTAACCGCAATCTACCTGCGCGCGCTGCAGTGCGTCGAGATGGAATATCCCTGGCTTTACGAGGTCCGCGAACAGACCGAGAAGTCGAACCCGTTCGCTGCATTGCTCGCGCGCCTTTCCCTCTGCACCCCGGATACAGCCGCTGCCGTGCAGACCTCCCTGCTGGAGCAGTTCGACTGTCAGCTTGCTTTGCTTGTTGGCGAAACACTCGCTCGACGCTTACTTGCGATGATCCGGGCAAGAGTAGAGGGGACGGACATGGCGTCAACACCATGCCCGGATGAGATTCGAGAGCAGCTTACCCTGAGCGCCCTCCGGGCGGAGGCTGACGCGCGACTCGCACGTGGCGAGCGCGACCGAGCGCGCCGTGCAAGCGAGCACGACGACCTGACCGGGATCGCGAACCGATCGCGCATGCTTGATCGTCTGAAAAGCGCAATCGCACTGGCCGATCGCACAGGGACACCAACCGCTGTTCTGTTCATCGATCTCGATCGTTTCAAGCAGATCAATGACGATCAGGGGCATCGCACCGGCGATGCCATGCTGCGCGAGGTTGCAATTCGACTGCAGGAGGCGGTCCGAAAAACCGATACGGTCTGCCGCTACGGCGGTGACGAGTTCGTCGTGATCCTGACCCCCATGGAACGCCGATCAGAGGCCGCACCGGCGGCCGCGCGAATGCTCCTGGCGATCGGAAAAGTCGGAGCAACAGGTCCCGGGATGCCCGCGCTTTCGGCCAGTATCGGGATCGGTCTCTACCCGGAAGACGGCGCGGATCCGGATGCCCTGCTCAGTCGGGCAGACCGGTCAATGTACCGCCACAAACGCGGTCAACGTGACCGAGTGCCCGCTGCGAACGAAGACAGCCCATGCGTGCAACCCGAGGTCGCGTCACGCGCACAGAGCAACGTTCCGCTCGTCTACGGGGCACTTGCCAGCCTCACCCTCAGGGAATGATCCGCAATGACCCATCCGGATGAAGAAAACGGCTCACTCACCCGTGGAGTCGAACAGCACGATGCTGGAGACGCCAGCGGGATAACCTTGCGCACGACTGGCTCGCAAAAACCCCGTAAAAGGACTACGCCACGGGAAGAACCTGAGCCTGATGCGAGTCGGCTTTACCTTCGCGAGATCAACAACCAGCCCCTGCTGACGGCGGAAGAAGAGCATGCGCTCGCAAAGGCGGTACAGAACGGGGAGGCCGAGGCGCGTCAACAAATGATCGAGAGCAACCTCCGGCTCGTGGTCAAGATCGCCCGACGCTATACGAATCGAGGACTGCCGCTGCTCGACCTGGTCGAGGAGGGCAATCTCGGTCTGATCCACAGCATCGGGAAGTTCGATCCGGATCGCGGCTTTCGCTTCTCCACGTACGCCACCTGGTGGATTCGCCAGACCATCGAACGGGCGCTGATGAATCAGTGCCGCACGATCCGGCTGCCGGTTGATATCACCAAGGGCATCAATCGGTATCTTCGTGCTTCCTACCAGTTGAGCCAATCACTGGAGCGAATCCCCACGGTCAAGGAAATCGCGACACACATGGGCTGTTCGCTGGAAGAGATCGAACGCATGAAACGCCAGAACGAGCACGTTACCTCGTTGGATCTGCCGATCTCTCAAGATGGGGAAGGTTCCATGCTCGACCTGATCCCGGATCCCGCCATGCAGGAGCCTCCCGCGGTGGTCGGCGATGCAGAGATACTACCGCATATCGAGCGGTCACTGGATGGACTCGGTGACCGGCAAAAGGACGTCCTCATCCGGCGCTTCGGTCTGCGTGGCCATGGCACCTCGACGCTCGACCAGATCGGCACCGAGATGGGAATCACGCGCGAACGCGTGCGACAGATACAGATTCACGCGCTGGAGCGCCTTCGGCGGACTCTCGAAGCGCACGGGCTCTCGGTCGAGACGCTGTTCGCGTCCGGCAACCTGAAATCATGAACGCCTGACAAACCTTCAATGAACTTCTGATTGCGGGATTTTTTGCCTCTGGAGGGGAGTGCGCTCGTTATACCGTCGTCGCGGACCTCGAGCGCATCTGTAGTAATAACGCCCCTGCTGGTGAACACACGATCATCCGATGGGGTGCGAATGCGCCTGCGGCGCTGCCGTCTCGAGCCGGTTGCACCATTGAGCGAAGGTCTGGCCGATCGCCGTGCCATCATCATCGTGCGGCGGTTCAGAAACGCCAAGCTCCGCGGGTGTGACCGTTTCCATGCCGCGTGATCGGAATAGGCGCGCCACCATCCGGCAGGCCTCCGCCTTTTCATTGCCTTGACCCTGGGTCGCGAAGACGCAGCCGACCTTGTCGCGCAGGTGGCGCCAACCGTTGAAACCGAGCGCGTCGAGCCAGTGCTTGATCTCAAAGTGCAGGAGCGATCCGTGGCAATTGATGCCGAACGCCAGCGCATCCGCCCACATGATGTCTTCCACGCCAGCTGACTCGAGGGCTCGCAAGCGTACCTCGGCGCCATCGCCTTGCGCGCATGTCGAGACGGCAGAAGCGGACTCCGGTACGCGTCCGCACTTATTGTATTCAAAAACCACCAGGATTCTGCACATGCTGTGATTACTCTCGTCGTCGATTCGGCTGTCACACCTTACGGTTGATCCGCACTGGATCCATGGTCCTGATCATCCGGTCGGATCACTATCCGTTGACGGCTTCATTCGGGGGCCTGGCGTGTTTCATGACGGCGTCCATACCCGCCTCGATGACGCGGATATGGCGATGCCGGACTTCAATGACACCTTCCTCGGACAGGCGCGTCATCATGCGGCTGATGGTTTCCAGCGCGACCCCCAGGTAATTGGCAATGTCTTCGCGGAACATGGGCAGATGGATCGCGTCGGTGGCGAAGCCCGCCGCGCGGTATCGCGCAACCAGGTCCGCGAGGAACATGAGCAGGCGCTGGTGTGCGGTATGGCGGCCGAGTTCGCGGAAATGGGCATGATCGCGACGAATCGTACCGCCGGCGAGTTGATGCACCCGCCGCTGGAGCCCCGGATGCGACTGGGCAATCGCGAGCAGGCGATCGATCGGGATCGCGCACACCGTAGTCCGTTCGAGCGCGACGGCGCGCGTGCAGTGCCGCCCGCTGCCGAGACTCTCCACACCGGCAATCTCGCCCGGGAGTGTGAATCCGATCACCTGCTCGACGCCGGTAACGTCAACCATGCTGGTACGCAACGCACCACTGCGCACGGTATAGACGGCCTCGAACTCGTCTCCCGAATTGAAGATCGTATCGCCCCGGGCCACGGGGCCGCGGCCGTGCGCGATACGGTCGATTTCACTGTAGATTTCATCGTTCAGCGTGCCGGGAAAGCACGACCGTCGGAGGGCACAGTGGAAACAGCTTCGGCCGTTGGTCCGTTCCGCGTGAACGGGGCGGTCCGGATCGGGGTAGAGCACGGCGACGCCGTCCCCGCGCATATTGCCAGTGCGTGCACTTTGCTCCAGCGACTCTCCACTGATGGGGGAAATCCTTGCCATAGTCCGATTCCTGGAACGGCGAATGTAGGCGCAGACGGTAACTTCGAGCGCGTTCCGGGCCTATCGGGGCGTGGCGGAAAAATAGCGTAGGGGATTTCCCTAGCAGGCGGCATGGGCCCGTGTTCGTTGGACGAGAACGCAGCGCCAGCGATGGTCCACCAGACATTCCATCCCGGGCGCAGCCAAAGTGGGTGCGATGCAAAGCGCCGATTTCACCGTGCATGGGCGGCGTCGACGCGATTGCGGGTCGATCAGCCGGCGCCGAATCCCACTGTGTGGCAACCGGGCCCTCAGCGAAGATTGCGCCCGAGCCGGTTGTGCACCGCGGTGGCGGCCGTGGCCGCATGAGCCATGCCCACGGTCATCTGGTTGAGTGCATTGACGACATCGCCGGCGGCATAGAGTCCCGGCACCGACGTCTCCTGCTGCCCGTCGACCACCAGCTCGCCATCTTCGTCGCACTGGGCGCCGAGTGTGGTCGCCAGGGCCGATTGTGTTTCATGTCCCATCATCGGATACAGTGTATCGAACTCGAACTTCCGCCCCGTGGCCAGCAGGATTTCCACTCGGCCGTCGAGCGTGGGCCGCAACGCCTCGATCGGGTCCGATACGAGACGGATGCCCGCCTGTGTGAGTTCCTGCCGGTCCGCAGTACTGAACGGCGGATCGTCCGGGCTGAAGAACAGCGTGAGATCGCGCGTGTACGTCCGCAGGAACAGTGCATGACTCAGGCCGGTCGTGGTCGATGCCAACAGGGCGACATTCTGATCGATTACCTCGTAGCCATCGCACACCGGGCACCAGCGAACGCTGCCGTTGAGCGTCGCGGCCCGCACGTCCGGTATGCCGGAGTCCCGATCCTGCACGCCGGTCGTGAGGATTACGCTCGAAGCGTGGATGGGTTCCCCGCCCGCGGTCGCGGTGAAACCGTCTTCGCCGGTCCCGAGCGAATCGACCGATCCCTCCTGCAGCACCGCGCCATATCGCCGAACCTGTTCGCGCATGCGCGCGAGCAGGTTTTGGCCGGATATGCCGTCGGGAAAGCCGGGGAAATTGTGTGTCAGCGGTATGGTCGCGGCCCGGCCGCGATCCGCATCGATCACCAGCACGTGCCGTCGGAAGCGGGCCAGGTAGAGGGCCGCGGTCAGCCCGGCGGGCCCGCCGCCGACGACCAGACAATCCCACCGCTCGTTCGCTTGCACTGGACAGGCCTCGTCCGCGTTTCAGAAGGGTAGGCCGGCGGTGGAGCGCCGTTGCGCGCCTTGGACCGCGGTTACCGGCATGGGTGCGCCGTGACACGATCTAAAGATCTACCGCCCACTCGCAGAATCCCGTCTTTCCAGGGGCTCGGAACCATAGCGACGATGGTAGTACTTGGCGGCCGGAGCCGCACTCATGCCATGGGCGAGAATTGATGCGCAGACCACCAGACTACCGGCGGTCCAGGCGATCTCTTGTCCGCTTTTGTTGAGTATCATCATTCCGTAAAACACGGCCGAAATCCCGATGGGGCCGAAATAGCCCGCGGTGACCGCCATCCGGTAATCGCGCCACAGTGGTAGCAAAGGACGCAACAAAAGCAGCACTGGCAGGCGGCGGAGGAGTAGCACCGAAAGCGCAAAGGCAAGGCCTCCCCATCCCAGCTCCACCCACTTATCCAAAGGAATCATCACCCCAAAGAGCATGAATGCCGGCAGGGTGAAAAAAAGATTGATCGATTCCTGGATATTGCCCTCAACGGCGCGGTCTTTGCCATCTACCACCTGGTCAAAGGCGACGCCGGCGGCAAAGACCGCCAGTATGCTGTCCATGCCCACGACCTTCCCCAACCCCAGGGTGCCCACCGTGAGGGCCAGGGTCATCGCCATAAACGAAGGGTGGTCGATCGCGTCTTTTCTCTCGGCCAGGTTGAGTGCCCGACCGGCGAGCCAGCCGACGAGCGCGCCGAATGCCACCGCGCCCAGGGTCTGCCACAGCACGACTTTGAACAGCCATTCACTCCAGACCCCTCCGGTCTGCTCGAGTAGCAGTAAGGGCAACAACACAAACGGAAACGCCAGGCCGTCATTCGCTCCCGATTCGGTAGAAAGGGTATGGCGAAAACGGCCCGGAAGGGAGCTCTTCGCCAGGTTGCTGGTGACGATGGAACTGGCCACTACGGGGTCCGTGGGGCAGATTGCCGCCCCTACCAATAACGCCAGCAGGAACGGAATCCCCAGTGTCCAATAAGCGAGCAGACTGCTGATCAAAAACATCAACGGCATCCCCAGGCCCAGCAATACCAGGAAAGTCCGCCAATGTTGAAACGGGTAAAGTCGAGGAATCCGCAGGGCAATCCCCATCAGGGAAATACCCAGCGTCAGTCGTGCGGTTTCCTCCAGTATTTTTTCCGAGTACGCCCAGGTGGCCGGCTCCAGCGCACCCAGCCCCAAGGGGCCGAGAAGAATGCCGGCGAAGAACGCCGCTACCGGCATCGGTACGATTGAACGATTCAGGGGCCGGGAGCCCAGGCACAGCACGAGCACCAGGACACCGATAATGGACAGCGCGATATTGAGTTGATCCATTGATGCTTCTGTTCCTCTGATGGATTCCTTACAGGGTAGACCACGTCCCCTCGGGGACCGGATCGTGATACCGCACAGTCCACTTCAACCTGCGCGGTGGCCGACCTCGGCGCTCAGAGTAGTGATGCCGGACTACTGGCCGCCTGCAGGTTGACACAGTAAGTGTGGCGTCTATGCACGCTGGATATCCCAACAAATCCTCAATCGTGCGGGGAAGGTCGGTCAGTGGGGGGTGCCACCCTGCTGGATGGGTGCGGGATGGATCCCCGAACGCTCGGGACGGTCGATGTTCAGCTCAGCACGACCGGGGTCAACCGCCGATCGCGACGTGAGAGAACTATGAAAACAAGCAGCCATGGCGTAATCGTGAGGGCGAGCCTGTACGTCCATCGATGCGTGGCGACCATACTCGATATGGATTGACACCCGAACCGGAATTGGGAATAGGCATGGAACGAAGAAGCCGACTGAACGCGATGCGTGATCGCGGGACCGTTTCTGGCATCTCACGCCCTGAACGCGTCTCGACGGGGATCACCGGTCTCGACGAAATCCTCGACAGCGGGTTTCTGGCTCGGCGCCGCTATCTGGTTCGCGGAGGGCCAGGCCTCGGGAAGACGACCCTCGGACTCAACTTCCTGACGGCCGTCGGTGATGTCGAGCCATCCCTGTTCATCGGATTCCACGAACCGGAGGCCGAATTGCGGGCCAATGCGGCCAGCATCGGTATCGACACCTCCCGCGTGAATTTCCTGAGCCTGGCGCCGACCGAGGAATTCTTTACCGGGGCGGGGGCTCATGGCGTGTTCGCCGCTTCGGACGTCCAGCAGACGCCGATGACCAACGCGGTGATCAGGGCCGTCTATCAAACCAGGCCGGTTCGCGTATTCATCGATTCGCTGACCCAGCTCCGGTTCATATCCGCCGACCTCGCGCAGTTCCGCAAGCAGGTCATGTCCTTCCTGCGGTTCCTGAGCGATCGGGGCGCGACCGTGCTGTTCACGTCGGAATCCACCCGCGAGGTCCCCGACGACGACCTCCAGTTTATCTCCGACGGCATCATCGATCTGCAGCGAGCCCCATCGTGTGGGTATCTCACGATCACCAAATTCCGCGGATCCGGTTTCCAGCGCGGCGCCCACGAGTTCCGTGTCGATAGCACGGGATTTCACGTGCACAACCGGATTCTGCCGCCGCCCCAGCAGATCGTGGAATCCACACGCGTGCAGATGTCGTCCGGCAATGCGGATCTCGACGCGATGCTGGGTGGTGGTGTGGAGGCGGGCACGGTGAGCCTGCTGACCGGACCCACGGGCATCGGCAAATCGACCCTGGGCGGGCTGTTCGCGATCGAGACGGCGCGGTCGGGACGGGCCGCCGTCTATCAGTTCGAAGAAGAGATCAACGGCTGGATGGCACGCCTGCGCGCCCTCGGCGTGGACCCCGATACTCCCCTGCGGGAGGGCCGGTTAGTGCTGGAGCAGGTGGAACCCCTGCGTTATCTCGCCTCCGAGTTCACTAACACCGTCTGCCGACAGGTCCGGGAGAAGGGTCTCGATCTGGTGGTGATCGACAGCGTGGGCGGATTCGAACTGGCGCTCGGAGGGACAAGCGAAGAGGTACGGGCATCACTGCATGCTCTGATCAAGACCCTGTCACGAATGGGGGTGACGGTTGTCCTGCTCAACGAGAATCACGCCGTCGTCGGTAACCTGAAGGCGTCCGAGCGCGAGATCAGTTACATCGCCGACAACGTGATCTACCTCTGCTACGTCCAGACCGGAGATGCTCTGGCCAAGGTCCTGGGCATCATGAAAAAACGCCTGTCCGCCTTCGATTCGACTCAGCGTGAGTTCGATGTCACGACGGGCGGCGTTCGCATCGGGCGGCCAGCCTCCGCACTGGGTGCCAGCGTAGGTCCCGGTCAGGCGTCCGAGGAGCATTCGTTAGCGCGGCGGACGGTGGAGGGATCATTCTCGTCGTCCATCAGCCCGACCAACCTGGATCGATAATCCGGCCAATCCATTCCAGCGAATAGCCGGCCAGGCATGCGCCCAAGACCGCAAGGACGATATAAAGGATCAGAACGCGGGCACGGACGAGCGAGATGACGGCGACCAGCGCGTACACACTGACAGCGGCCCCGGAAATCAGCAGGGCTAGCGCCGCACCAGGACTCATGCCCATCTCGATCAGTCCGCGTACGAGGGGCAGCGCGGCGTAGCCGTCCAGATAAAGCGGGGCACCGACGATCGCCGCCAGGGGGATGGATGCCGGATTGTCGCCGCCCACGGCCTGCTCGATCCAGGCCGCCGGCACGTGGTGCTGCAACAGCACCTCGAGCACCACCGCGAGCGCCAACCAGCGGGCGACCAGGCGTGCATTCGACCAGCTCTCGCGCAATATCCCGCCGTTGTTCTCGCAACAGCCAGCGGCAGCGAGTTGATCCGCGCGCATGAACCGGTGACCCGGCCCCGAGAAGCCGGGAAGGGCGGCTGTGATGCCGCCGGCGAGCAGCCCGATCCCGAGCGCCGAAACCGTCTTGGCGACCGCGAACGGGATGCCGAGAATGCCGGCGGTGACGACCAGCATGGCCGGGTCCGTGATGGGTGATGAGACCCAGAACGCCAGCACCGGAGCGAGTGGGATACCGCGGCGCAACAGCGCCGCGATCAGCGGCAGGACGCCAAGCCCGCAGACCGGAGTGATCGCTCCCGCCAGACTGGCGATGACCACACTGCGGACCGTGCTGGCGCCAATCCAGCCGACGACCCGGTCCGACCAGTCGGCGACGCTCAGCCAACCGGCCAGCAAGGCGGCCACGCCGATGACCGGCAACAGGGCAAGGAAACCTTTCGCCGCCTCGAGTGCCAGCATGGGTGCAGGGGTCGGAACGAACGAGCCCAGGATCACCAGAAGGCCGGTGACCAGCCAGGTGACGGCTTCGGCGCTCATGAACGGGCGTCGGACGGTCTTTTCGGTGTCGAGGTGGGTTGCCATGGTTGCAGATTGGCGCGAGACTCAGTATGAGTCCAATGGGTTTATTTACACCACCGAATGAGTTTCTCTCATAGCAATAGACTTCGTCTCGATTGGCTGGAGACCTTCCTCGCAATCGCTGAAACCGGGAGCCTGACCGCGGCCGGTGAGCGGGTCGCCCGGTCACAATCCGCGATCAGCCTCCAACTGCGGCAATTGGAAGACGCCATCGGTGCGCGTCTGTTTGAGCGAGGGCATCGCACGGTCCGCCTTACCACCGTGGGTGAGCGCCTTCGCCCCTACGCCCATCGCGTCGTTGAAGCGGCGGACGCCGCACTCGGGGTGGGAGAGGTTCATGAGGACCGGCTGGTGCGCGTGGGGGTTCCGGAAGAGTATGCCGAGGGGGTGATCCCGCGTGCCCTGGCCGGTCTCGCGCGACACAGCGTCGGGCTCGCTGTCGAGGTCCACTGCGCGGAATCCAGCGTAATCGAGGCTCGTGTACGTTCGGGCAGACTGGACCTGGCGTTCGCGATTGCAGACGAAATCGAGGAGCCGGGTGACAGGATCGCAACCGACCCGACGGTCTGGCTTCAGGCCCCCGGATTCGATATTTCCCGGAGACCGCTGCCGGTCGCGCTGTTCGACCAGGCCTGCAGCTGGCGGCGGCGCGCCATCGCGGGCCTCGAGGCCGCGGGCATCGAGTATCGGGTAGCTTTTACCAGCGCCAGCGTATCCGGCGTGAGAGCGGGCATCCGCTCGGGACTAGCAGTCGGCGCGCTTGGCCTGTCGACCGTGACGGGGGATCTGGAGCGGGTAACGGGCGAAGGAGCGCCCGCGGAGCTGCCGCCGGCCGAACTCGTACTGCTGCGTGGCAACACGTCCGACCCGGTCATCGAAAATGTCGCGGCACAAGCGAGCGAGCGGCTGGTCTTGGGGCTGGTCTGAACGGCCGCGCTCATGCCGGCCTCCGGGTTGTTCGCCCTGATCTCGTACTGCGCATAATGTATATTATGTTAAATAAAAGACTGAGACTACACTCGAATCGATCCACAGAACCGGATTAGACACCTGCCCGGCCAACGGGCTCTGCGACACCAACTCCTCCTGATTCGACGTCCTGATTGCGTGTCGCCGCGCCCTGCTGTCCGAAGCCGCTCCTCACTGGCGTTTCAACAGATCGCGTATCTCCGCAAGCAGCACTTCCTCGCGGGAGGCGGCCGGTGCCGGTGGTGGTTCGGCTTTCTCGGCCTCTTTCCGGTTGACGGCGTTCATCGCCTTGATCGCCATGAAGATGGCGAAGGCGACAATCAGAAAGTCGACCACGGTCTGCACGAATGTGCCGTAGTTCAGGGTGACGGCCGCGGTCTCTCCAGTGGCCTGGCGCAGGGTTATGGCCAGTTCGGTGAAATTCACGCTGCCCAGCAGCACGCCCAGTGGCGGCATCAGGACATCGGCGACGAAAGATGAAACGATCTTGCCAAACGCCGCACCGATGATGATGCCCACGGCCATGTCCACGACATTGCCGCGCATCGCGAATGCCTTGAATTCCTGCACCATGCTCATTGCTAAAACTCCCTGAATCCGTTGAGAACGCAACCGCCCTGCGCTTCGATTGGACGAAGTGCCCTGGAGTGCCTGCCAGTCGCCAACGCAGAAATCCCGGTTCGGCGATAGCGTAGCTCAATCCCTTCACCTCGACAATTTCTGGAAATCTACCGTAACTCTCTGTAAATACGCCTTATAACTAATATGTTTTTGAAGGATTTCAGTTAGAAGCACTATCTCACATTTTTTGTATAAATATCATGTAAAGTCCTGTTATAGAACGACTAATATGTACTTACGCAAAGCGACCGCGATGCGAGCACATGCAGCCGTGTTCGAACCGCCTGCGCGGCATGCGCCGCAGGCATCGATAGAGACGGGGTCCTGCGGCTATAATTGAATGGTGATATCCTGCCGCTCCAATCCCCTGGAGGTCTCATGACACAACGTTCCGACGCCCGCGCCACCCTCGAAGTGGGCGACCGCCAATACCGCATCCATCGTCTCGATGCGGTTGCCGACAAGGACCAGATCGCGCGCCTGCCCTATTCGCTGCGCGTCCTGCTCGAAAATCTGCTGCGCCACGAGGACGGCGAGACCGTGACGCGGGACGACATCCAGGCCCTGATCAACTGGGATCCGGCGGCGGAACCGAGTCACGAGATCGCGTTCACCCCGGCGCGGGTGCTGCTCCAGGACTTCACGGGGGTGCCCGCCGTGGTCGATCTGGCCGCGATGCGCGAGGCGATGACGACGCTCGGAGGGGATCCGAAACGGATCAACCCGCTCTCCCCGGCCGAGCTGGTCATCGACCACTCCGTCCAGGTGGACAGCTACGGCGACGCCGACTCGCTGCGCCGGAACAACGAGATCGAGTTCGAGCGTAACAAGGAGCGCTATCAGTTCCTGCGCTGGGGCCAGCAGGCATTCGATAATTTCAAGGTCGTGCCGCCCAATACCGGCATCGTCCACCAGGTCAATCTCGAGTACCTCGCCCGCGGGATCTTTGGGGAGAAAAAGGACGGCGTCCTGCAGGCGTACCCCGACACGCTCGTGGGCACGGACTC
>Ga0136597_1000820_pt1 | contig 12504 bp, 17 predicted proteins | sample AntRauTorcE11898_FD_101385 | JGI IMG/M metagenome (GOLD analysis project Ga0136597, IMG submission 101385) | Saline lake microbial communities from Rauer Islands, Antarctica - Metagenome Torckler E11 #898 | ecosystem: Environmental > Aquatic > Non-marine Saline and Alkaline > Saline | place... | reverse complement strand
GGATGCCAATTCCGGCACAGCCGACTACACGCTCTACCGGTCCTCGGGTCAGTCGTTCGAGGGCATGGCGAACAGCACGGGTGCCAGTCCAGTCGGCGCGGATGCGCTCGCGCTGTGCAAGGCCCTGGGCCTGTTCCCGATCGACAGCTCCCTGGGCGGGGACTTCTTCTATATCAGCATGAGCGGCGAGCGCGTCCCGATTCGCGGCGGCCTCTGGGGCAACGGCGCCGCCGCCGGGGTCCGCGCGCTGGACCTGGTCCGCGCGCGCTCGGTCGCGAACTCGGGCTTCGGGGTCCGCCCCGCTTTTGTCGTCTGAAATCTGCTCACTGTCACCTGATAGCCGGGCGATAGCCCGGCGGAGATCGAATGAGTCGATCCCCTCGCACAACGCGACCCGACAGGACCGGAGATCTGCTGATCAGGCAGAAAGTGGAGGGGCTGATCGAGTACGGACATGCAGCCCTGCGGCAGTTCCCGAAATCCGAGCGTCACGTCCTGGCGGCGGAGATCCGCCAGCTGCTGGGCTCAGTGCCGTTCGCTCGAGGGCCGCGCTGATGGGCCGGCGATCAAAGCGCTACGTCCAGGCTCGCCGCAAGCGCATGCGCAAGCTGCCGCTCAGCACGATGACGCGGCGCGAGGTGGCCGAGCTGATGGGTGTCTCCGAGGTCACGGTACTGCGAGACGAGCGAGCCATCGGCCGCTCATGCCGGATCCACACCCGAGCCGAGATCTCGCACCTGGGCGTTGCTGCTCGGCAAGCGATTCGATCGACGCCGACCCTCGAGGAGCGTCAGCAGGAGTCGGCTCGGCTCATGGCGCGCTGGATTAGGTTGCCCATCGCCCGGGTCGCATGACCCATCGCGGCGGATCGATTGATCGCGTCAATCACGCGGGTCCTCTGTGGGGCAGAACACATATGGTGACATCGAGCGCGGAATATCTCTTCCCACACAGCACTCGTTTGGGTACCACCCCCTGCACAGACCACGGAACACGGGGCCTACAGAGGGGGTCTGTTCGCGCCCTTCGCGTGGCCCATCCCCGCAGGGGTCTGGCGGACCCTTCGAACTGGAAATATGCAGCCCGGCCGCCCTGTTGGGGCCCGCCCTGATGGCTCGCAAGAAGACCCCGCCGAAGCTGCTGAACCTCACCCAGGCCTCGAAGGAGCTGGGCGTCACGCGCCGCGCCATCCGCAAGCACTTCAGTGACGCACCCGAGCTGAATCACGGCACCGCGCACCGGCCGCAGGTGGACCTCGAGGAGCTGCGCGCCTGGCGACAGGCCAACTGCAGCGACGCGAAGCGCCATGGGTCGGCCAGCCATCTGGCCAGATCCGGGGATGACGCGAGCGTCGACAGTGGCGAGGACGTCCCGCCGGTTACCGACGGCATCAGCTACAACGAAGCTCGCCGGCGGCGGGAGGTGCTCCGGGCCCGGAACGAGGAGATCGTGTACCAGCAGAAATCGGGTGAGCTGATCCCGGCGACCGAAGCCCTCGAGCTGGTCAACGGCGCTGCGCGGTTTCTGCGAGAGGGGTGGCAGACCCGGGCCCGTCGGCTGGGCACGAAGCTCGCCGAGGCGAAGACCTCGCGGGAGCGGACCCGGATGCTGGTGGCCGAATACGACGATCTCCTGAACGACTTGGCCGATCGCTATGGGGGCTGAGGCTATGTCCGCCGCCGAGGATCTGCCCGCAAGCGCCTGGCTGCGCGAGCGCTTCGCACGGGCCATCCGTCCGGTGTCGGATCTGAGCGTCGATCAGTGGGCTGAGCGGGAGCGGGTAGTTCCCCCGGAGAGCGGATCCCCATACCCGGGGCCGTGGCGGCATGAAGTCGCGCCCTACCTGGTCGAGATCATGCAGGTGCTCTCGTTCAACCACCCGGCCAGGAACGTCTGGATCAAGAAGGCGCACCAGACTGGCGGGTCGGAAGTCGGCCTGAATTTCTTCGGCTACTGCGCTGACGTCCATGCCGCGCCGATGCTCATCGTCCTGCCGACGATCGAGGAGGCCTCGAAGTACAACCGGATCAAGCTGCAGCCGATGATCGATGCGACGCCCGCTCTCGGTCCGCATCGGGTCCGCACCCAGCAGGCGCGGGAGGTCGGCGGCTCCACCGGCAGCTTCAAGCGCTTCGTCGGTGGCGGGTTCGCCCAGCTGACCGGTGCGAACAGCTCCTCCGGCCTGCAGATGGTCTCCGTGCGCGCATCGATCTTCGAGGAGATCAGCGAATGGCCCGCCGATGCCGGCAATCGCGGCGACCCCCTCGAGCAGGCCGAGAAGCGGAACACCGCCTGGAGCGAGGCCGGCTACAAGCGCCTCTATCTGTCGACCCCGGGGATTGCTGGCATGTGCCGGATCTCGGCGGGATACGAGAAGAGCGATCAGCGCCAGCTCTACGTCGAGTGCCCGCGCTGCGAGCTGTGGATCACCCTGATCTTCGACCAGCTCGAGGAAGCGGGCGAGGAGATTGTCCACCGGTGCCAGGCGTGCAAGCATGAGATTCATCAGCACGAGCGAGACGCGATCGTCGCCGCCGGGCAGTGGGTGCCGTCGTTTCCGGACGAAGAGCATCCCCCGACCACGGTGCTGACGCGGGACGAAGTCGACAGCTGGCGCGATCGCGACTGCGGCCGCCGCGACCACGGTTACTACGTGACGCAGCTGCACAGCCGGATGGTCTCCTGGGAGGACACCTATCGCGGCTGGCTCAAGGCGGAGGGCAACCCGGAAGCGGAGAAGGTGTTCGCGCAGCAGGTGCTGGGCGTGGCCTGGGAGCAGGAGCGCGACGCCCCGGGCTGGGAATCGCTGATGCTCCGCCGCGAGGACTACCAGCTCGGCCAGATCCCGCCAGGCGCATTCGTGCTGACGGCCATGGTGGACGTCCAGGGCGACCGCCTCGAGTGGGCGGTCTACGGCTGGGGCGTCGGGATGTCGGCGTGGCTGGTCGACGTCGGCGTCATCACCGGAGACCCGGGCCAGGACGAGACCTGGGACGAGCTGGACGAGACGCTCGTCGGGCGCACCTACCCGGATGCGAACGGCGCCCTCTGGCCCATCGACGCACTCGGGATCGACGCCGGCTACATGAGCCACATGGTCTACCGGTTCGCCCGAGCCCGGCGCCGTGAGCGCGTCTTCGCCCTGGACGGCCGCCCGGGGCATACGCACCCACTCATCGGAGCGCCAAAGCGCCAGGCGGTGTCGTGGGGAGGGAAGCGCATCGGCTCGGTCCTGCTCTGGCCCACGGGCACCTGGCCCGCGAAAAGCTGGGTCTACGCCAGCCTGCGGAAGACGGTGGAGGGTCCGGACGACAAGGACCACTGGCCCACGGGTGCCTGGCATTTCCCGACCGAGGTGGGCGAGGACTTCTTCCAGCAGCTGACGGCCGAGTACCTGGATGCCGTGAATCGGGGTGGCCGGATCATCCTCGAGTGGAAACAGGTCCGCCGACAGGCGAACGAACAGCTGGACCTTGCGGTCGGCGCCCTGGTGCTCGCCCACCACCTGGGTCTGGACCGGTACAAGCCCGCGGACTGGGAAGACGTCGCGAACACCCGGGGGATGCCCATGGTCACGGCCTCCGAGGCCGAAGAGAAGACCGACCCGCTTCATCGCCGCGGCCCGACGAAGACCGCAGCGTCCGAGCTCCGGCGCGGCCGTCATCGCCGCCGCCGGCGCACCCTGACCAGCCTCCGGGGGAAATGACATGCCGCAACCGAGCTGTGCCTGCGAGACCTGCCGGCGAATGCGCGAACTCACGGCGAAGCATGATCGCGCGCAGCAGATCCTGGAGAGCGGGGAAGGGGCGCTCTCCCTGAATGTTCACCAGGCAACCGGCTTCACAAATATCGTGATTGAAGCGGAGGACCGCGAGGGTCTGGAAGAGGCTCTCGCCATGCTCGAGGAAGAGATCCAATCGGCCCGCGGGCGCCTCGAGCGCTTCGGCCACGCCCGCCCCCGCCGGCGGAAAATCCGCAGTCGCTGGATGGAGAAGCGCTGAATGCCCACGGTAGCCGAGCTGACCGCGATGAAGGACACGCTGATCAAGCAGCGCGCGTCCGGCGTTGCTCGAACCCGCTTCGCGAACGGCCAGCAGGTGGAGTACCGCGGTGACAAGGAGATCGCAGCGGCGATCGCCGACCTCGATCGTCGAATCGGCGCGGGCGGGGATAGCAAGCGTCTCCGCCAGATCCGGACCTACTCCAGCAAGGGGCTCTGACCGTGGGCTTCGATATCCAGATCGGCCGCTTCCGCATCAGCGCCGGCGTCGCCCCGGCCTACGAGGGGGCCTCCACCGCCCGGCGGAACAAGGGCGTCTCCGTCCCCAGTACGAGCGGCACCCAGGCGGTCATCGCCAACGGGCAGGAGGCGCGAGACCGCGCCCGGCACCTGGCCCGGAACAACCCGTGGGCGAGCAATGCGGTCGAGGCCTGGGCCAGCAACATGGTCGGCAAGGGCATCGATCCTCGCAGCACCATCGAGAATCGCGACCTGCGCGAGCGAATCCACGACCTCTGGTCCGAATGGACGGAGGTCGCAGACGCCGACGGCGTGCTGTCCTTCGCCGGCCTCCAGAACTGCGTCGCGCGGAATGTCGTCGGCTCCGGCGAGGTCTTCAGCCGCCTTCGGCCCCGCCGCGATCGCCGACTGCCGGTGCCGCTGCAGATCCAGCTGCTCGAGGCCGACCAGGTCCCGTTCCATGTCACCCAGCAGATCGGCAGCAACCGGGTCGTCGCCGGGATCGAGACGAACGCGATCGGCCGGCGCGTGCGCTACCACATGTACCGGGCACACCCGTCCGATCCCCTCGGGATGCGGGATGGTCGCATCGTCCAGGTCCCCGCCAGCCAGGTGCTGCACGTGTACCTGCCGGACCGCCCCGGCCAGATGCGCGGCGCCACCTGGTTTGCATCGGTGCTCCAGAAGCTGCTCGATGTCGACGTCTACGACGACGCCGAGGTCATGCGGAAGAAGACCTCGGCGCTGTGGAGCATTTTCATCGCGCGAGCCGCGGACGAGGGAGCAGCCCCGGCACTGAGCGGCGACCAGGAAATGATTGCCACCACCGGCGACACCGGGGAGGCGGAAGCGGGCATCGAGCCCGGGACGGTCAACGTCCTCGAGGATGGCGAGGAGCCTCACTTCGGACAGCCAGCTGATGTCGGCGGCAACTACGAGGCGTTCATGCGCTCGCAGCTGCAGTCGATCGCCGTGGGCGTCCGGGGCCTGACCTACGAGCTGCTCACCGGCGACCACTCGAAGTCCAACTTCACCGCCGGCCGGATGGGCCTGATCGAGTTCCGCCGGCGAGCTCTGGGCTTCCAGGACCAGCTGATCAATCACCAGTTCAACCGCCGGGTCTGGCGCGCGTTCCTCGAGCAGGCGGTGCTGTCCGGCCGGCTGCAGCTGAAGAACTCCGACGATTTTGAGCAGATCGTCCGGTCGGTCAAGTGGGTCGGGCACGGGTTCGAGCACGTCCAGCCGCGCGAGGACAGCGAGGCCATGGTGCGGCGGATCCGGGCCGGCACGAGCTCGCGCAGCGAGGAGGCCTCGCAGATGGGCCGGGATCCCGAGTCCCTCGAGCGAGAAATAGCGGCCGACAACCAGCGCGCCGACGAGCTGGACCTGGTCTTCGACTCCGATCCGCGCCGTGTTGCGCGGAGCGGGACCTACCAGGAAACCGGCACCACCGAACAGGAGCAGGGCAATGGCTGACCACGAGAAGGGCTTCGGCGCGGCGCAGCTGGAGATGCTGCAGCTGCTGTCGCGCGCGCCGATGGCCATGGAGCCGCGCGCGCTCCAGGCGCTGTTCGGCAGCATTCGCGCGAACAGCGCGGGGATCTTCGACGACCTGATGGGCCGCCCGGACCGTGAGCGTCCCACCGTGCCGCCGGGTGTCGCGCTGATCCCGGTCTCCGGCCCGCTGATGCACCGGAGCCTGGCCGAGAACGGCGGGCTGATGTCGCGGATCTTCGGCCTCCGCACCTACACGAACCTGTGGCAGTCGATCGAGGAAGCCCTCAACGACGACGGGATCCAGCACGTGGTCCTGGACGTCAATTCCCCCGGAGGCGCCGTCAGCGGTCTGTTCGAGATCACCGACGCCATCTACAACGCCCGGGGCCGCAAGCCGATGACGGCGCTGGTGGACGAGCAGGCCACGTCCGCGGCGTACGTCATCGCGAGCGCTGCCGATCGCGTGCTGATCCCCCGCAGCGGGACCGCGGGCAGCCTGGGTGTGCTCGCCATGCACGTCGACGAGTCCGCCCTCAACGAGCGGATCGGGCTGGACTTCAGCTACGTCACCTCGGGTGCACGCAAGGCGGACGGCAACCCGGACGAGCCCCTCTCCGAGAAGGCCCGCGCGGATCTGCAGGCGGAGGTGAATCGCCTCGCCGGGATCCTGTTCGAGACCGTTGCCCGCAATCGCGGCGTCGATGTCGAGAAGCTCCGCGGCCAGGAGGCTGCGGTCTTCCATGGGCAGCAGGCCATCGATGCCGGCCTGGCGGATCGGGTCCAGTCCGTGCAGGAGGCTCTGCAGGAAGCCGCTCCGCCCCGCCGCCGGAATGCCCGGGCCCAGTCGTGGAATCGTTTGGTGGGCAACCGCCTTCACAAAAACAATGACCACCACTCGAAAGATTCGGACGCCCGGGAGCAGACGATGAGCTACCACCTCTCGACAGAGCTGGGCAAGGCCATCCAGGCAGCCACCACCGACGAGAAGCCGCGCGAGAAGCTCGTCGGCGAGCTCGCCGAGGCGGCGCAGATCGGACCGAAGACCATGGAGGCGGTCATCGGCGGCGAGATCGCCGGCCCGCCCGACGAGGTGCTCGCCAGCTGGGCGGGTCTCCTCGAGGTCGACGAGAAGACGCTCAAGGACGCCGCTGCCAGCGATCGCCAGGCCACCGGTGAGCAGCCGGCCGCAGCCGAGCCGAAGGGCGGCACCAAGGTCGTCGACTTCGACAGCGCCCGCGCTCGCTCCCAGGGCATCAGCTACGCGACCGAGGTCACGCAGCTCTGCAGCATCGCCGGCCGTCCGGATCTCGCTGCGGAATTCCTGCAGTCCGAGGCCCCGCTGGCCAGCGTGCGCAGTCGCCTCATGGAGGCGCGCGCGAACGAGGGCCCGGGCGAGATCGACGGGCGCACCGCCGGCGACGACGCAGACGACAAGAACGCCACCGAGATGTGGGGCCGTGTGCACGAGCGGCTCGGCGCCCGGCGGAAAGAAGGTGGCGAGCACGGCTGAACGCCCGCTCGCCGGTCCCTGAAGGAGGAGGCCGACTGTGACGACCAAGACCCAGACTCTGCCCGAGGCCGCCGGCTTCCTGTACTCGGAAGCGCCCGGCGACCGTTCGCGTGACGCCATCACCGTCAAGTCCGCCGAGGACCTGGTGGCCGGCGCCATCATCACCGGCGTCGACGGAACCGTCACGGCCACCGCCGATGCCGGCAATATCGGCGACGGCACGATGGCGGCCACTCCGGTCGGCAAGGCCGGCGTGGAGGCAGGCGACTACGAGCTCGTCGTCACCGCCAAGGTCGCTTCCGCCGGCGACTTCGAACTCCACGACCCCGACGGGGTGCTGGTGGGGACCGGAAACGTCGCCGCCGCCTTCGACAACCAGCTGGCCTTCACGCTGCAGGACGGCGGGACGGACTTCGAGGTCGGCGATCGGTTCACGATCACGGTCGAGGATCCGAAGTGGATCGAGCGGGCCGCCACCGATGTGGCCCGCGGGGTGCTGCTCGCCGACGTCGACGCCACCGGCGGAGACACCGCCGGCGTCGCGGTGGTCCGGGATGCAGTGGTCAACGATGCGGAGCTCGTCCACGTGACGGGCGCCACGGACGCGCAGAAGGCGACCGGCAAGCGCCACCTGGCGCGCGCCGGAATCGTCGCCCGCTGATCGGCGGCGCAGAAGCGACTCGAGGGAGACTGAACCATGGCAGGCATGGACGTATTCAAGGCCAACGCGTTCTCGATGATGACGCTGACCGATGCCATCAACATGATGGACTATCGTCCGGGCTTCCTCGGGTCGCTCGGCATCTTCCGTCCGGTACCGTCCCGGACCACCGTCGTGGCCGTCGAGCAGCGCAACGACACGCTCGGCCTGGTTCCGACCACCCAGCGCGGTGGCCCGGCGACCCAGCGCAACTTCGGGGCGCGCGAGGTGCGCAACTTCAACACGCTGCGGCTGAAGGAGACGGACAAGCTCTATGCCCACGAGCTTTCGGATCTCCGCGCCTTCGGCAGCGAGACCGAGCTCGAGGCGGTCGCCACGGAGGTCGCCCGGCGGCAGGAGCTGCTCACCGAAGACGTCGAGCTGACCAAGGAGCATCACCGGCTCGGCGCGGTCCAGGGGATCGTGACCGACGCGGACGGCTCCACGCTGATCGACTACTTCAGCGAGTTCGGGATCTCGCAGCCCAGCGAGATCGCGTTCGACCTGGCCAATACCACCGACCTCAACGTGCTGAAGAAGCGCGTGGCGGACAACGTCACCCGCCCGATCCGCCGGAACAGCAAGGGCCTGGTTCGCGAGAGCGACCTGATCATCGGCCTGTGCGGCGATGGGTTCTTCGACGAGCTCGAGTCGAGCCCGGTGATCTCGGAGATCATCAAGCGCAGCCCCCGGGCCCTGGAGCTCCTGCAGAGCGCCGTCTTCGGCATGATCGATTTCGCCGGCGTGCGCTGGGTCAACTACCGCGGCACCGACGACAACTCCACCGTGGCGATCGACACCGACAAGGTGAAGTTCTTCCCCGCGTCGCCGCGGGTGTTCGAGGTCGCGTGGGGCCCGGGCGAGACCATGGAGTCGGTGGGCGCCCCCGGCCGCGCGCTCATGAGCCGGATCATCCCCGACCTCATGCGCGACGAGTGGGCCGAGATCGAGGTGGCCTCGTACCCCCTCTACGTCTGCAAGCGGCCGCAGGTGCTCCTGCGCGGCAAGCGCGGGGCCTGATCGGCAGCACCTGACGTAGCGGCAAGGGAGACACGCGATGGCACGCAATAGCGGCGGAACGCGGCAGGCGCAGACCCGGGCCTCGTCCGGAAGCCAGGCCGAGAGCCAGACGCCCGCCACCGAGGCAGGCGCTGGCGACGAGGCCCGGGTCGAGGAGCCGACCTCCGCAGACCAGCAGGGTTCCGGCGAGAACGATCCGGCCGACCAGGAGCATCCGGAGACCGATTCCATGGAGCAGGATCGGGACGACGGCCCGGATCCCGAGCAGGTCGAGGCGGGCATGCGAGAGCTGCTCAGGGTGGCCGAAGGCCGCGTGGCGAACGTGCTGTATCCGAAGCCGGACAGCATGAGCGCCGAGGACTATGGGTACGCCCTCGCCGGCCTGGTGGAGCGAGGTCTGGCTCATGACGGCTCGAAGCCGAACCTCACCGTCGATGGCCGGGAGGTCGCGCGCGAGCTGATCGCGGAGGACTGATGAACGCCTTCACGCAGGCAGCGACAGCGCTCCATGGCGACGCGAACGTCGCGGTGGACGCGACCTTCACGCCGAGGGTCGGAAGCGCTGTCAGCCTGAGTGCTGCGGACAGCGAGGGCGTCGTGATCTCTGCGGGAGACGAGACGCACGGCGGCTTCGACACCGGGTACCGCCGGTCCCGCACCCGCATCACGGTCCTGCAGGGCGCCCTCGCGGGCCGGCCCCAGGACGGAGACGAGATCCAGGTCGGTAGCCGGGAGTTCGTGATCCGCGGCGCCGACCCCGACGCCGAGGGCGTTTCCTGGCAGCTGGACGTGGACGAGAAGGCATGACGGCCACGATCCGCGAGCAGGTGCTCCAGGCGTTCCACGACAAGTTGCGCGCGATCGAGATCGCAGGGCTGCGGGTCGATCGGAACCGGGACATCCCGGTCGAGGACTACCCCAGCATCGTCATGGTGGATGGCGGCCAGGTCGCGGACGCAGAGAACCCGGGCGTCAAGGGAATCGAAATGCGCGTGGACGTCGAGTGCTTCGTCCGCGCCAACACCCCGGGCGAGCTCGCTCCGGCATTCGACGAGATCTACGGCAAGACGGTCCAGGCAGTGCTGGCGGATCGCACCCTGGGCGCCCTGGCCGTGGACATCGACGAGGACGAGCTCGACGACCCGATCATCGCGCGGGAGGAGGGGGTCGGCCCGACGCTGGCTGCCTCGCTCTCGTTCACCGTTCGGTACTGGGTCGACCCGGACGACCCGTACACCCTCGCGTCGTAGGAGAGGCAGACATGGCCGAGAAGATCCAGCAGGGCCCGCGCCGTGAGGCAACGTCGCGCAAGCAGCGGGCCGAGCGGCGGCCGAAGCCGGAATCGAAGCGCCCCGCGGCCGTGACTACCACGACCGGCGGTGACGCCACGAAAGGCGCCGATGCCGGCGCCAAGCATCGGGAGGGCTGATCATGCAGCGGCGCATCCAGGCAGTACTGCTGAAGGAAGAGGGCACCGCGGGGGACGATGCCGCCCCCACCCCGGCAGACGACGCACTCGGCCTGGCCGGGATGTTCAGCTTCGTCCGCAACGCGGACGTGCAGGATCCCGACGAGGTGACCGGCGCTCTCGACGACGCCGAGTTTCACCTGGGTCGGGTCTCGGCGCAGATGACGCTGCCCCTGTATCTCAAGGGGTCCGGCACCGCCGGCGATGCGCCGCAGGTCGGCCTCCCGCTGCGCGCCTGTGCCTTCGGCGAGACGCTCCAGGCAACCGCCGTCCCGACCACGGGCACCACGACCGCAACGGCCGGCACCATCAGCAGCTTCGATGTCGACACCGCCGTCGACTCCGACTGGTCGACCACCGACGGGGCCTACGAGGGCATGCCGGTCACGCTGTCCGGGAACCCGGCCACGCCCGTCACCACGATCGTGACCAAGTACACCGTGGCGGCCGGCACTGCGACGGTGGAGGTGGCGCACAGTTTCGATGCCGCACTGGACACCTCGACCGAGGCCAAGATCGAGCCCTGCGCCGTCTATGTGCCGGCTTCCACGTCGGTCCCGCACGTCACGGGCTACGGCTACGAGGACGGTGTCGTCGACAAGCTGGTCGGCGCCCAGGGCACGTTCAACGCCCAGATGACCGTCGGCCAGGTCGGCCGGATCGAGTTCGCCTTCACCGGCCGGGCGCTCGCCCAGGCGGACGCCACCTTCCCCGCCGTGACCGTCGAGGCCACGCGCCCGCCGGTGTGGAAGAACGGCTCGTCCCTGCTCAACGGCTCGCCGGTCGGCGTGAACGGGCTGTCGCTCAGCCCGAACCACACCGTGGTGCAGCCCGACGACCCCAACGGCATCGAGGGGTACGACGTCCCGCAGATCGTGGGCCCGCGGCGCATCCAGGGCCAGATCGATCCGAACCGTCGGCTGGTGGCGACGGAGTCGGTGGTGGCGGCGTTCCTCAACGGCACCACGGGGGTCATTCACGCCCAGGCCGGGAAGACTGCCGGGAACCAGTACGCGATCACGTGCCGCAGGGCGAAGTACCGCGGCGTCGAGTCCGGTGAGCGCGGCGGGATCTCGATGCAGAACATCCCCTTCTCCGCCCTGGGCTCGGACGACGAGACCTGGCTCACCTTCTGGTGATCGATGGAGCTGCCATGGAACCCGTATCGACGCGCCGCCAGGTGCGCTTCACGCCCCCGGACGCCGAGCCCCTCGAGGGCCAGGAGCAGCCGCCGGTCTACCTGATTCGCGTGCCGACCCTGCTCGAGCGCAGCGAGGTGGAGGCGTCCGTGGTCGGCGCCGGCGTCCGGCCGGTGGGCGGTGCCCAGATCCGGGCCTCCCTTCGCGCCGCGATCGAGCGCTGCATCGAGGAGCCGGCCGAGTACCTCGAGGCCCTGGACCGCAAGGACGCCGAGGAGGCGGACGCGCAGGACATCGCGCTGCTGCACGACGCCGAGATGCGCGTGGCCGACGACCCGCAGTACTCGCGTCTCGTGCAGATGAGCATGCGCTGGGCCCCGTACCTGGAGTGGTTCGCGCTGCGTCACCAGCTCGAGGGCGTCGAGCACGCCCCGTTCGCGATCGAGCACAAGAACGGGCTCGCCACCGAGGCGTCCCTGGCGGAGATCCCGCGCGATCACCTGACCGCGGCCGCCGGCCGAGCGGTGGCGCTGCTGCTGCTCGGGAACGAGGAAAAAAAAGCCTCCGCCTCGCCGTCGCAGTAGCGATCGAGCCCGAGCAGTACGGCGAGGAGGAGACCGCTCCGGATGGATCCGCCTGGGAACTGTTCGGCACGCGGTACGAGACGAACCCCCGCTTCGAGGTCCGGACGGAGGACTGGAAGATGCTCCGGCTGTGGCGCGCCTACCGAGGAAGCATGACGGCGCCCGGCCATCTGCTGGAGGGCGGGGGCATCTACGACCAGCCCGCAGTCATGCTCGACGCATTCGACCTGATGTCCGCAGCTGCTGACGAGATCTTCGCAGAGCGCCGTCGCGAGGGGGCTCGGCCGTGAGTGCTCGATTCCGCATGGCGCTGCGAGGCGACCTCCGCGCGGCCGCCGAGGCGGAT
>Ga0136597_1000815_pt1 | contig 12563 bp, 10 predicted proteins | sample AntRauTorcE11898_FD_101385 | JGI IMG/M metagenome (GOLD analysis project Ga0136597, IMG submission 101385) | Saline lake microbial communities from Rauer Islands, Antarctica - Metagenome Torckler E11 #898 | ecosystem: Environmental > Aquatic > Non-marine Saline and Alkaline > Saline | place... | reverse complement strand
TCTCAACGCTCGAACCGGATCCGATGTGGGACGCCGAGTCCCACGCCGACGCCGTCGACGCCCTCGGCGCCGAGAATCTCACCTTCCGCATCTGGGGCGGGGACTGGTGTGGCGACTGCCGCCAACAACTACCTCAGTTCGCGGCCGCCCTCGACGCCGCGGGCGTTCCCGACGAGCGCATCCACGCCTACGCGGTCGACCGCGAGAACGGCGAGAAAGTCGGAGAAGGGATCGAGGAGTTCGGGATCGAACTGATCCCGACCTTGATCGTCGAGAAGGACGGAGAAGAGATCGCGCGGTTCGTCGAGAGCGAGGACCGACCCCTTGCGGAGTATCTCGCTGCGGCGCTTTCGGCGTAAGTTCGCGGCCGCTACGTCCCGCTCGGTTCGTGATTCTTCGGTGCGTCTGTCGGCCCGTTCGAGTCGGACGTGGGTTGTTACCAATCCATACTCAGCTTTTTACTGTCGTCTGTGCTATAAGTAACTGAGGTGACGACGACGTGCCCCAACTCACTCCAGTGAGCGTGCTTCTCCCCGGCGACGGGGCCCAGGCGCTCGACCGTATATCGGTCGGCGACGCTGGGCTCTGCGGCCGGATTGCGTGCGTCGTCGTTCCCGCCGTCGAGTGGGCGACCTGAGACTGTTCGCCCCAGACGGCCCCGTCCCGATTCCGACGCGTTCGGGCTCCTAGACCCGGCTCTCTCGGAGACGGCGACGCGGCTCGTATCGCCCTGCTGACGCACACACCACCCCTCCACAGACGATGTACCCACCGACGCTGAGGACGCAGAATCGGACGAATCGAAACCTCCCGAGCACGGGAATGGCGCTGCTGTTCGCCGGCCTGCCGCTGGCGCTGCTGTTCGCGGCGACGTTCCCCGGTGCCACGGCCGGTCTGGTCGTTGGCGTGGCCGCGGGGACGACCCTGCAGCGGTGACGACCCCCTCGTGGGAGTTCGCACTGATCCTTTTCTTCGTTCGCCCAGTTCTACAGGTTCGCTTCGACCCACTCCAGCGCCGCCTCGAGGTCCGTCTCCGGCGGCGAGCAGGTGAAGGAGCGACAGGCGTACACCGTCGGCTCACCCGCCCGGGCCTCGCGGCCGGCCCAGACCGGGGGCGCCTCGTCGAGGCCGAGTTCGTCCAGCCAGTCCTGCAGGCCCGCCGCCGTCGGCGGTCGGCGAGCGACGATTGCGCCGGGAAGGTGGCGGGAAGTCAGCGTCTCGCGCCACTGGGCGGGTAGTTCGTCGGCGGCGACAGTGAGTTCGAGCGATCCGCGCGCCGCCGCGTCGGCGGCGACCGCCAGCGTCCCGTGTTCGACGGGGCTGGCCTCGATGCGCCCGCGGTGGGTCGCGAGCGTCTCCCGGGCCACGGTCGCCAGATCCCTGTCCGTGAACCCGTCCAGATCGAGGAGGAGCGAGACGGCGGCGCCGACGCTGGAGGGCGTCGACTGGTCGGTTAGCTCCTGGGGCCGGGCGACCAGTTCCTCGCCTTCGTCGCTGGAGAGGTAGAGCGTGCGGTCATCCTCGTCGTAGAACGCCTCCGAGATGACTGCTGCGAGGTCGAGTGCGAACGAAAGCGGCGCCACCTCGCCGGTCGCTTGGTACAGTTCGAACGCGCCGCGGCCGAGGAACGCGTAGTCCTCGAGCGCGGCATCGATCCCTACCTGGCCGTCTCGGAAGCGCCGGGAGAGGCGCTGTGTATCTTCGTCCCACAGATGCTCACGAACGAACGCCAGCGCCGACTCGGCACGGTCGATCAGGTCGTCGTCGCCGAGGACGAAGCCAGCCCGGGCGAACGTCTCGATCTGGAGGCCGTTCCAACCCGCGAGCACCTTCTCGTCCCGGGGCGGGCGCGGGCGCTCCTCGCGGGCCGTGAACAGCGCCTCCCGGGCCTCGGCGAGCAGGTCGCGGATCTCCCCCTCGTCGTCGGGTTCGTCGACAGTTTCGCCCGCCGCCTCCATCTCGGCGCCGACCAGTTCTTCCACGGGAACCGTCTCGTTCAGCACGCTCGTGCCGCCCTCGAAGTTGCCGCCGGCGACGACGCCGTAGCGACGACAGAACAGCGTCGCTGCTGGCTCGTCGAGTACCTCGCGGACCTCCTCGGGCGTCCAAACGTAGAACGCACCCTCCTCGCGTTCAGGGGCTTCGCCGTCCTCCAGGCGGTTCGCGGGCGTCTCGCTCCGGGCGTCGAGGGTGCTGTAGAAGCCACCCTCGGGGTGAGAGAGTTCGCGCTCGGTGAACGCGAGCGTCTCCCGGACCGTGTCGACGTAGCGCTCCGTGCCCGTCGCGCGGTAGCCCGCGAGAAACGCCGCCGGGATGGTGGCGTTGTCGTAGCCCATCTTCTCGAAGTGTGGGACCGTCCAGTCGGCGTCGACGCAGTAGCGGTGGAACCCGCCGCCGAGGTGGTCGTAGAGGCCGCCGCTCGCCATCGCCTGCAGCGCGTTCTCGGCGACCGTCAGCGGCTCGGGATCGCCCGAGAGCGTCGCCACGCGTAGGAGGAGTTCGACCCTGCCCGGCTGGGGGAACTTCGGGCTCCGGCCGAAGCCGCCGTTGTCGCCGTCGGCGCCGCGGATCGCCGCCGCGGCGGCGTCGTCGAGTACGTCGGTTCCGGGCGCGTCGTCGCCGTCGGCGGCGTCGCCACCGTCCCCACTCCCGGAGTCCGTCGGCGCCATGCGGTCCCGCGCGGCCGCGGTCCACTGTTCGGCGCGGTTCTCCATCTCGTCGCGCTGCTCCGAGTCGCTCCAGGAGCCGGCAATCTGTCGGCAGAGCTCCGGGAACGCCGGGACGTTCTGGCCGCGCTGTGGCTCGGCCGGGAAGTAGGTGCCAACGTAGAACGGCTTTCCCTCCGGCGTCAGGAACGCCGAGAGCGGCCAGCCGCCCCCGCCGGTGACGAGTTGGCAGACCATCTGGTAGACGCGGTCGAGGTCCGGGCGCTCCTCGCGGTCGACCTTGATCGGGACGAAGTTCTCGTTGACGGTTTCGGCGATTTCGGGGTCCTCGAAGGACTCCTCGGCCATCACGTGACACCAGTGGCAGGCCGAGTACCCCACCGAGAGGAAGATGGGTACGTCGCGTTCACGGGCCTCAGCGAGTGCCTCCTCGCCCCACGGCTGCCAGTTCACGGGGTTATCGGCGTGCTGCTGGAGGTACGGGCTGGCCTCCTCGTCGAGTCGGTTCCGGCGGTCGCTCATTACCGGGAGAAGCGGTCCGAGGGGGAAGTAGGCGGTGGTCGCGTCGTTCGCCCGCGTTCACTCCGCGTCGAGACTCTCGACGACGCCGACCAGCGACTCGCTCTCGGCGTGGCCGTGGTTGACTGTCAGCGGCGACACCGACACCTCGCCCTCGACCAACGCGCGGCGGTCGCTCCCGTGCGGGTAGCGGTCACTGTGGCGGTCCGCCAGTGGGAACGGGTTCTCGAACCCCTCGGTTTCGGGCCAGACGGCGTCGGTGAGTTGGACGGCGGTCTGGCCGTCGCCCAGATCGCGCTCGACGGCGTCGGCGTCGTGGCCCACCTGCAGGTCGTAGTCTGCGGTCGGGCTGGTGATCCTGGCCGCCGGATCGGGGGAATCGACGGGCGCGTTGACGTTCAGCAGATCCACGTCATCGAACGTCTCCGTCGCGAGCGCGCGCTCGAGCAGATCCGCGCCGACGCGGGCCGGCCGACCGAAGTCGTACTCCTCGGGTGGCTGCGGGAAGAAATCCACCGCGTGGTAGGCCGAGACGGCGACGGCCGGAACACCCAGGAACGCGGCCTCGATGCCCGCGCCGACAGTGCCCGAGCGCCCGACCACGTAGTTGCCGGCGTTGGGACCGTCGTTGACCCCGGAGACGACGGCGTCGAACTCGGTGTCGAGCCCGTTGAGGGCGTACGCCACGCAGTCCGCCGGGGTCCCTTCGAGCGAGTAGCCCCAGGGGTGGTCGTGGCGGACGGCGCTGGTCGAGCGCGCGCGGCCGACGCCGCTCTGGTTCTGGTGGGGCGCGACGACGGTCACGTCGCCGACGGCCGTGAGTTCCTCGCGGAGCGAGGCGAGGCCGGGGGCGTCGATCCCGTCGTCGTTGGTGAGGAGGATGTCGGGGTCGGTCATGGTGGTTGGTGGACGGTTGTGAGTAGAAACGGTTGTGATTTGGGTGACCGTGGGGACTCGTGGGAGCTCTCTTTGCCGGGGATCGCTCGCTTCACTTTGGGACTCCGTTTAGGGAACTCACCGCGAACGAGCGAAGCGAGTGAGCGGGCCAAGAAGGCCCCGAAAGGGGCCGACGCCGGCTTTTGGTCGAGCTTTTGCAAGGGCCCTCTGGGGCCCGCGGCAAAAGCTCGGTTCTACATGTCCGACCAGGCGTCGATCCCCCGGCCGACCGAGGAGATGGACGTGATCCAGCGCACCGCAGCCGCCTTCTTCAGTAGCTTCGCCCCCGGGCCACCGAACGTCCCGAACGGCAGCGAGTCGATGTCGTGGGCGACGGCCTCGTCGCCGACGGAGATGAGCGTCCCCTTGTCCTCGTAGGTCCACGTCGAGAGCGGCTTGCCCTCGATGGCGCTGACTAGGTTCTCGCCGGCCACTTCGGCGGCCGTCCAGGCGGCGACGGCCGTCGGCGGTGCCACGTCGTCGTCACCCTGATCGACCAGCGCCGTATCGCCGATGGCGAACACGCGGTCGTCGCTCGTCTGGAAGTTGGATTCGGCGAACACGCGGCCCGAGCGGTCGTCCCGGTCCAGATCCGTGTTCTCGAGTTCCTCCTGCCCGGTGATGCCGCCGGTCCAGACCAGCACGTCGTACGGCATCTCCGCGGGGTCTTCGTCCTCGCCGCCGCCGAGGTAGACGGTGTCCTCGTCGACGCTGGAGATGAACTCCCCGCACTCGATGTTGATGTCGATGTCTTCCAGACGCGTCCGGATGGCCTGCTGGACCTCGTCGGGGTTGTTGGGGAAGACTTCGTCCAGTCCCTCGACGAGGTGGACGTCGATCGGCGCGTTGTGCTCGTCACGGTACTCGGCGATTTCGCCGGACGCCTGGATGCCCGAGAGGCCGGCGCCGCCGACGAGCACCTGTGCGGGGTCGGCGACGGAGGCGTCCGCGGCGGCCTCCTTCACCGACTGGTGGATCTCGCGGGCGTCGGCGAGGCCCTTCAGCGTGAGCGAGTTCTCGCGCAGGCCGTCGATCCCGAAGAACGCGGTTGCGCTCCCGATCCCGAGCAGGAGGTAGTCGTAGTCGACCGCGTCGCCGTCTTCGAGTTCGACCGACTGGTCGTCGGTGTCGACGCCGACGACGCGGTCCTGCCGGAACTCGCCCCACTCGGGGAGCAGTGGCTCGCAGGGGATGGTGATCTTCGAGGCGACGCTGGGGTCCCGGATGACGCGGTGGGACTCGTGGAGCACGAGGTGGTAGTCCTCCTCGTTGATCCAGACGAGTTCGACGTCCTCCTCGAGGCCCGCCTTCGGCACCGCCTCTTTGAGTGCGTCTACGGTCCCAGTTCCTGCATACCCCGCGCCGACGACGACGATGCGATGAGTCATGTGCGACTCTGCACAGGGCACGGGTAAAGTCGCTGCGGAACCGTTGCGGCGCCGGACGAGAGTCCCGTTTTCGCCCGACAGCGAGACGTCAGACGCCGCCAGTCAACGTCTACTGCGTCGCCGGCCGCGAACGCAGGAACCAACAGCCCCGACTGCCACTACCCGATAATGACCGCACCGAACCGGAACACGCTCTGGGCCCGGGCGCTCGTCGACGAACTCGCCCGCAACGGCGTCAGGGCGGCCTGCATCTCGCCGGGGTCTCGATCCACGCCGCTGACGGTGGCGTTCGCCGAACACGAGGAGATCCGGGTGTTCTCGCACCTCGACGAGCGCGCCGCCGCCTACTTCGCGCTGGGCCGTGCCCGCCGGACTGGCGAGGTGACGCCGCTAGTCTGTACCTCCGGCACCGCCGCCGCGAACTACCACCCCGCCGTCCTCGAAGCCGACCAGTCCCGCGTCCCGCTGCTCGCACTGACGGCCGATCGACCCCCGGAACTCCGTGACTCCGGCGCAAACCAGACCGCCGACCAGGAGAAGCTCTACGGCGACGCCGTCCGGTGGTACAAGGACCTCCCCGAACCGGAAGCCGAGTCCCGAAAACTCCGCTCGCTCCGGACGACAGTCGCCCGCGCTCTCGCCGAGGCCGAGGGGACCGACCCCGGACCGGTCCACCTCAACATCCCGTTCAGCAAGCCCCTCGAACCCGTCGAGGTACCGGGCGACGTGCCCGAAGACCTCGAACCGCTCGCCGCCGAGGGACGAAGGAGCGAGAACGAGAGTCCCGCTGGCCCTGGTGGCGGCGTCGGCGCCGGCGTCGCCCCCGGATCGTCGTCGCCCGCGTACGTTGAGCGCCGACAGGGAGCGCCGGAACTCCCCGACAACGAGATCCGCGCCGTCGCCGAAGACCTCGACGTCGAACGGGGACTGATCGTCGCCGGCCCCGCCGACCCCCACGAGATCGATCCCGAAGCTATCGTCGCACTCGCCCACGCGACGGGGTTCCCGATCCTCGCGGACCCGCTTTCGGGTCTGCGGTTCGGCGGCCACACCCGTGTCGCGCCCGTACTCGGTGGCTACGACGCCTACCTCGACGAGGCGGTCACGAGCGACTGGCCCGATCCCGAAGCAGTCCTCCGGATCGGCGCCTCGCCGACCTCGAAACCGCTGCGGAAGTACCTCGCCCGAACCGGCGCCCAGCAGATCGTGGTCGATCCGGCGGGGAAGTGGCGCGAAGCCGAATTCACCGCCAGCGACCTCGTCGTCGCCGACCCCTCGCGATTGGCGGAGGCGCTCTCACGCGTCGTCAACACCCCTGACTCGGCCGATTGGCGCCAACTCTGGACCGACGCCGAGGGAACTCACTGGGACGCCGTCGATGCCGAGGAGGACCTGTTCGAGGGCGGCATCGTCGCCGACGCCGTCGCCGAAGCGCCAGAACCCACCACGCTGTTCGTCTCGAACTCGATGCCCGTGCGAGACCTCGATCGGTTCGCCCGGCCGAGTCCCGACGCGGTGACGGCGCTCGGGAACCGCGGCGTCTCGGGTATCGACGGTATCACGTCGACGGCGCTCGGTGCGGGGTCGGCGACGACGGACCACCTGACGCTGGTGATCGGCGATCTGGCGTACTACCACGACATGAACGGTCTGCTCGCGGTCGCGCGGTGTGACGTGGACGCGACAATCGTCCTGATCAACAACGACGGCGGCGGTATCTTCCACATGCTGCCGATCGAGTCGTTCGATCCGCCGTTCACTGGGCAGTTCAAGACGCCCCACGGGATCGACTTCGAGCCAACGAGCGACCTCTACGGCCTCGACTACGAGCAGGTCGACTCCCGAGAAGGATTCGTCGACGCGTACACCGACGCGGTCGCGAGCGAGGTGACAACCGTCGTCGAAGTCGTCACCGACGCTGCCGATTCCCACGGGACTCGTGATCGACTCCGCGAGCAGGTGGTTTCTGAACTCGCCGAGAACTTGGCGGAGTGAGTGTACATGCGACCCGGTCCGACCGCGGGCTTTTTGCGGGCAGGCGTCGCGGTTCCGGCATGGTCTCAGAGCTGTTCGACCCGGATCGCTGGCAGCAGGTCGACGGCGCCGGCGAGTTCGACGACATCACCTACCACCGCGGCGTCGACTTCCCGGCGGTCCGCATCGCGTTCGACCGGCCCGAACTCCGGAACGCGTTCCGGCCGGGTACCGTCGACGAACTCCACGCCGCGCTCGATCACGCGCGCAAGCAGGCCGATATCGGTGCCGTCCTCCTGACCGGCAATGGTCCCTCACCCAAGGACGACGGCTGGGCGTTCTGTTCCGGCGGCGACCAATCGGTCCGCGGCGGATCGGGCTACGAGTACCGCGGCGACGACGAAGCCGCCGAGGACGACTCCGAGGCGGTCAAGACGGCGAAAGCCGGCCGCCTGCACATTCTGGAGGTCCAGCGGCTGATCCGCTTCATGCCCAAGCCCGTCGTCGCCGTCGTCCCAGGGTGGGCCGTCGGCGGCGGCCACTCGCTGCACGTCGTCTGTGACCTCACGCTCGCCAGCGAGGAGCACGCGAAGTTCCTCCAGACGGATCCCGACGTGGCCTCCTTCGACGGCGGGTTCGGCTCGGCGTATCTCGCGCGCCAGATCGGCCAGAAGAAAGCTCGCGAGGTGTTCTTCCTCGGGAAGACTTACTCCGCGGAGGAGGCAGTCGACATGGGGATGGCAAACGAGGCAGTTCCGCACGAGGACCTAGAGGATACCGCTATCGACTGGGCCGAGGCGATGACGAGCAAGAGTCCCACGGCGATGCGGATGCTGAAGTACGCGTTCAACATGGCCGACGACGGGATGGTGGGCCAGCAGGTGTTCGCCGGCGAGGCGACCCGACTGGGCTACATGACCGACGAGGCCGCAGAAGGTCGGGATGCCTTCTTGGAGGGCCGCGAGCCGGATTTCTCGGGGTTCCCCTGGCACTACTGAACCCCGAAACGACGCTTAGTTCTGCGCCGGGGTGACGCGCTCGAACAGCGCTTCGGCGTGGTCGCGAGCGAACAGTTCCGACGGGAGCTCCGTGAACCACGCGGCCTCGGTGATCGATTCGTCCTCGACGCCGAGATCCGACCCGACTGTCGTCGACGACGCCGTGGCCTCGAACCCGACGACGGTGAACGACGTCTCACGCTCGCCGTCCGTACAGCCGACCTCGATGGCGCTGTGTGGGCGAATCGGCTCGATTTCGACGCCGGCCTCCTCGTCGACTTCGCGGACGACGCTCTCGACGAGCGACTCGCCCGGCTGGAGGGTTCCGCCGGGGAGCATCCACGCCTCGTCGTCGGCGTCGTAGATCAGCAGCAGCTTCCCGTCGTCGTCCAGCACCGAGGCCACGGTTACCCAGCCAGTCGAGAACGGCTCGCCGTCGACGAGTTCGTCGTACCGGCCGGGCTCGACCTCGTTGACGGTGTTCGTCTCGTAGAGGTCGTCGTACTCGGTTCGTGGGTCGGCCCGGTTCATGAGTCGACGTTCGACCGGGCGACCGAAACAGTTCCGGCTTCGTCGCTTCCGGCGGCGGCTACCGCGGGTCCCAGCCAGCGAACGTCTCGCCGTTCTCCAACTCCACGTCGAGTGCCTCGAGCACGCTCGCGAGCGAGGTGTAGCCACCGACGAGTGACGCGACGCCGACGGCAGTCGACTCGTCGTAGGCCTCGACGAACTCGTCGTGGAGCGCATCGTCGACGTCGTGGTCGAAGACGGCCGCAGCGTACCAGAGGAGCAACGATTCGTCGCCGTCGAAACTGTCGAAGTCGCCGTCGGCGATGGCGACCATCTCCGCTTTCGTGACGCCGAGATCGCCGGCGATACCGACGTGCTGGTGCCACTCGTAGCGACACTCGTTCTCGGCGGCGGCCAGCAGGATCACCAGTTCGCGCTCGCGGTCCTCGAGGCCGCTGGACTCCCACAGCGAGGAGAGGAACGCGCGGGTGCCCGCCAGCACCTCGGGGTTGTGGCCGATGGCGGCGTAGACGTTCACCGGCTTACCCTGTAGCTTCGAGACGACCAGATCGCGGTACTCCTCCGGGAGATCCTCGGGTTCGAGATACGGGACGCGTGCCATACGCTACCGTCTCACGCGGGCCGTAAAGCTCTCCCGTCGTCGGCCGCCGGTCAGAATATCCGGTGCCGGACGAGAACCAACCCTTCATGCCCCGTCCGCTCCGACAGCCGACAATGAGCACGGAGACGAGTCAGGCCGACATCTCCCGTCGGCGCGCGTGGCTGATGGCCGCCCGGCCCCAGACGATGCCGGCGGCGATTTCGCCGGTGCTGGTCGGCGTCGGCGTCGCCGTCCACGAGGGGCTGTTTGCCGCGCTGCCGGCCGCCGCAGCGCTGCTGGGTGCGATCCTGATCCAGATCGGCACCAACTTCGCGAACGACTACTACGACGCCGTCCAGGGCGCCGACACCGAGGAGCGCGAGGGGTTTACGCGCGTCACCGCGGGTGGGATCATCGAGCCAGCGGCGGTCAAACGCGCGATGTGGCTCACGTTCGCCGCGGCTATCTTGGCAGGCACCTACCTGGTCTACGTGGGCGGCGTCCCGATCCTCGTTATCGGCCTACTCTCGGTGGCCTCTGGCATCGCCTACACCGGCGGTCCGTACCCACTGGGCTACCACGGTCTCGGCGATCTGTTCGTCTTCGTCTTCTTCGGACTCGTCGCCGTCACCGGGACAGTCTACGTCCAGGCGGCGGCCGCCGTCGCCGGCGTCCCTGTTGGCTTCCCGGCGGGAACCGTCCCGACGCTCGCCCTGCTGGCGAGCCTCCCGATGGCGGGGCTCACCACGAACGTCCTCGTCGTGAACAACGTCCGGGACAAGGAGGAGGACAGCAGGACGGGTAAACGCACACTCGCCGTCCGATTCGGTTACGGAGTCAGCCGCATCGAGTACGTGGGGATGCTGGCGCTCGCCTACGCAGTCCCGATCTGGCTGTTCCTCGGGGAGTTCGGCGCGCCAATCCTGCTGCCCCTCCTCTCGCTGCCGTTCGCCGCAATCGTCGCCCGGACGGTGGTCACGAAGACCGGCGGCGCGGCACTCAATCCCGCGCTGGAGCGTAGCGGCCAACTGCTCGCGCTGTACGCGGTGCTGTTCACGGCCGGCCTGATCCTCGGATGACGACCACACTACACCCCTTCACGTTGGATCTCGAACGGCCGCTCTCGACGGCCGATGGCGCCATCGAGGAGCGCCGCGGCTTCCTCGTCGGCGTCGAGCAGTCCCTGAACGGCGAAGCTGTCTGCGGCGTCGGCGAGGCGACACCGCTTCCGGGGTGGACCGAGAGTCTCGAGGACTGTGAAGCCGCGCTTCGTGGCGCGCCCGACGACTGGAAACGCGTCGACGCCGGCTCCGAGGAGCGCTCCTCGACGCCCGCGGCACGCCACGGCTATCGGCTCGCGGTCCTCGATGCCGAGGCTCGAAGCCAGAATAGATCGCTGGCGGCGCTGCTCGCCGAGCGTGTCGGGTTTCCCGAACCGGCCGACTCGGTGCCGGTCAACGCCACCGTCGGCGACGGGAGCGTCGAAGAGACCGTCGCCGCCGCACGTGAGGCCGTCGACGCCGGCTTCGGGACGGTGAAGCTCAAAGTCAGCGTGCGCGGCCTCGAGGCGGATATCGACCGCGTTCGAGCGGTTCGGGAGGCCATTGACGCCGCTGTTCGAGTCGACGCCAACGGCGCGTGGGACCGGGAGACCGCCGAGGAAGCGGTCAACGCGTTCGCGTCGCTGGGCGTCGAGTACGTCGAGCAGCCACTCCCCCCGGGCTCTTTGGCGGGGCTAGCCGACCTACGCGGCCGGCGCGTCGATATCGCCGTGGACGAGTCGGTGGGGGAGTGCGGCGTCGACGCCGTGCTCGACGCCGGCGCGGCCGACGTGGCCGTACTGAAGCCCATGGCTCTCGGCGGCCCAGATGTAGCTATCGACGCCGCACGGCGGCTCCTCGATGGCGGGGTGGATCCAGTCGTCACCACGACCATCGACGGCGCCGTCGCTCGGGCGGGTACGGTCCACGTCGCCGCCGCCATCCCTGGCGTCAGGGCCTGTGGGCTCGCGACCCGCGACCTGCTCGCGTCGGATCTCGGGCCGGATCCGGTGCCGGTCATCGACGGGGAGATCGCCGTCCCCGACGGGCCGGGGAACGTCGGAACGGCGTTCGACGGCCGACTCTGGGACTGAGCAGTCACTGATCGCGCTGGCGTACAGGCGACACGGTCGCTCCGCAGGATGCTGTGTCGCGCTCTGTCAGGCCATCCTGCGGCAGTTCTCAGCGCACGCAGGGGGTGGTCGCCCAATAGGTGAAGAAAGGTTGGTTGGATTAGTTCGCTGCCGCGTCCTCGGCGTCGCCGCCACGTGGCGGCTCCGAGTAGAGGCCGACTCCGGCGAGGGTCAGCACCACCAACACGGCCGGCGAGAGGAACGCGAAGAAGTAGTACGGCGCGAACTCGGTGAAGATGAAGAGGAACGTCTGGTCCTGCAGGCCGAACACGCCGGACATGAACACGCCGCCCGCGTGCCACGGCAGCAGCGCGCCCGTCGGCGTCCCGACCGCCTCGATAGCCCGCGAGAGTACCGAGCTATCCAGATCGTGCTCGTCGAACAGGTCCCGCAGCGTCATCCCGGGGACGACGATGCTCATGTACTGCTGGGCGGAGAACGCGTTGACGAAGAAGGCCGAGATACCGGTCCCGATCACGAGGCTGCGCTGGCCCGTGATGGCGCCGGTGAGGCTCGAGGCGAGTGTCGCGAGTACGCCCATCCGATCGAGCAGGCCACCCAGCGAGAGCGCGAGCACGACGACCGAAATCGTCCACGCCGAGCCAGCCAGCCCCCCGCTCGCGAGCAGATCCGTGACCAGTGTGACGCCAGTTTCGGGTGCGGTACCGTTGAGGAACACCCCCCAGGCGTCCGAGAACGGGCGTCCCTGCACCAGCACCGTGGTGCCGACGCCGGCGAACACGCCAGCGACGAGCGACGCGAGAGCCGGAATACCGCGGATTGCCAGCGCGAACGTGA
>Ga0136597_1000805_pt1 | contig 12654 bp, 9 predicted proteins | sample AntRauTorcE11898_FD_101385 | JGI IMG/M metagenome (GOLD analysis project Ga0136597, IMG submission 101385) | Saline lake microbial communities from Rauer Islands, Antarctica - Metagenome Torckler E11 #898 | ecosystem: Environmental > Aquatic > Non-marine Saline and Alkaline > Saline | place... | reverse complement strand
TGTCGAATAGAGACAACCGGGTGCACCCGCGACGGCCGTGCACTCGCGAATCACGGGAGAGTGTCATGTCTGAAAACATCGAATCGATTCTCACCGAGAAACGCGTATTCGAGACGAGCGAGGAAACCGCCCGGGCGGCGCGCATCAAGCAGGCCGACCTCGAAGCAATGTACAGCAAGGCCGAGTCCGATCACGCCGGCTTCTGGGCCGATCTCGCCCGCAGCGAACTCCACTGGCAGAAGCCGTTCAACCAGGTCCTGGACGACAGCGAAGCCCCCTTCTTCCGCTGGTTCGCCGACGGTGAACTGAACGTCTCGGAGAACTGCATCGACCGCCACCTCGAGGACCGCGGCGACAAGCCCGCGATCGTATTCGAGGGCGAGGGAGGCGACACGGCCACCTACACGTTCCGGGATGTGCACCGCGAGGTCTGCCTGTTCGCCAACGCGCTCAAGGCGAAAGGCGTGGAGATGGGCGACCGCGTGGTCATCTACATGCCCATGATCCCGCAGGCCGTGTTCGCCATGCAGGCGTGCGCGCGTATCGGCGCGATCCATTCAGTCGTCTTCGGCGGCTTCTCGGCCGATGCCCTGCGCGATCGCATCAACGACTGCGAGGCCAAGGCCGTGATCACCGCCGATGGCGGCACGCGCGGCGGCAAGGTCCAGCCGACCAAGAAGGGCGTGGACGACGCCATCGCCGGTGGCTGCAAGACGGTAAGCACCGTGTTCGTCTACCAGCGCGCCGGCAACGAGGTCAGCATGACCGAGGGGCGCGACGTCTGGTGGCACGAGGCCGTCGCCGACCAGCCGGCCGAGTGCGAACCGGCCCGGATCCCGGCGGAACACCCGCTCTATCTGCTCTATACCTCCGGCTCGACCGGCAAACCCAAGGGTATCCAGCACTCCACCGCCGGTTATCTGCTGAACGCGGTGGTCACCTGCAAGTGGGTCTTCGATCTGCGCGATGACGACGTCTTCTGGTGCACCGCCGACGTCGGCTGGGTGACGGGCCACACCTACGTCGCCTTCGGCCCGATGGCCTGCGGCGTCACCCAGGTGATGTACGAGGGCGCCCCAACCATCCCCGACGGTGGCCGCATCTGGCGCCTGACCCAGAATCATGGCGTCACGGTCTTCTACACCGCACCCACGGCGATTCGGGCACTGATGAAGCTGGGTGACGACTTCCCGAACAGCTGCGACCTGTCCAGGCTGCGTATCCTCGGCACCGTCGGCGAGCCCATCAACCCGGAGGCCTGGATGTGGTATTACCAGGTCATCGGGGCCGAACGCTGCCCGATCGTGGACACCTGGTGGCAGACCGAGACCGGCGCGCACATGATCTCGCCGCTCCCCGGCGTCACGCCGTTGAAGCCCGGCTCCTGCACCCGACCGCTGCCCGGGATCGCCGCGGACGTCGTCGACGAGGACGGCCACTCGATCACCGAACCCGACCAGGGCGGTTATCTCGTCATCAAGAAGCCGTGGCCGTCCATGCTGCGCACCATCTGGGGCGATCCGCAGCGCTACAAGGACACCTACTGGCCGAAGTTCGACGGCAAGTATTACCTCGCCGGTGACAGCGCCAGAAAGGACGCCGATGGCTACTTCTGGATCATGGGCCGCATCGATGACGTCGTGAACGTCTCCGGCCACCGTCTCGGCACGATGGAGGTCGAGTCCGCCCTTGTCGCGCACGAGAAGGTCGCCGAGGCCGCGGTCGTGGGCATCCCGCACGAAGTAAAAGGCGAAGGCATCTTCGCGTTCGTCGTCCTCAAGGGCGAACGCCCCGAAGGCGGCTATGACGAAGAACTGGCCAGGGAACTGATCCAGTGGGTCGGCAAACAGATCGGGCCCATCGCCAAGCCGGAAGACATCCGGTTCGCCGACAACCTGCCCAAGACCCGCTCCGGCAAGATCATGCGCCGGCTGCTGCGCAACGTAGCACAGGGCAAGGAAGTCGAAGGCGACACCTCGACGCTGGAGAACCCGGCGATCATCGAGCAGCTGCAGGGGCGCAGCTGAAACCAACCGGGCCGGGCGGGCGGCGATGCCGTCCGGCCCGCCATACCCTGCCGTGTGCCGCCAGCCACACCGCTGGCCGGCTCTACGAACCGTCGGTGAATGACAAGAACACGTCCACCTGGAGACCGGGCGAGCGCGAGACTGGCAACCCGTGCGGACCGATCAAGGTACCCTCAGCGATACCCGGAAGCGGTCGGCTGGATTCCCTCTACCTTCCATTCCCGCAGCGTTCCGGTAGCATGCAACCCTTTGCCAGCCGGTACACGCCGCACACAGGAACCTGCCTTGATGTCTACTCCGGAACCCGTCGAGTCCCAACCCGCTTCGCCGCCCAGTCTGCCCGGACTGCCGCTGCTCGGAAACACGATCGAGCTGTTGACCAAAGACGCCAACCGATTCTTCAGTGAGGCGTACGAGAAGCTCGGCCCGGTATTTCAGGTCAATTACCTGTTCCGCAAGTACACCATCATGGCGGGGCCGGAATCGCTGAACCACCTGTTGCAGTTCCGTGAACAGGGCATGAGCCGCGAGGCCTTTTTCGGTCCGGTGGACAAGCAGATCGGTGGCGTGGTGCTGCTCACCCAGCCCGTCGACACGTACCAGAACCTGCGCGGCCAGGCGCGTCTCGCATTCTCCCGGCAGCTGGCCGCGGAATTTATTCCTGATCTGGTGGCCTGCGTCGACGAGGGACTGGACCGTCATCCGCCGGGCAGCACCGTTTCGGTGATGGACCTTTGCACGCGTATCAGTTTCGATCAATACAGTCGGTTACTGTGTGGCGAGAGCCTGGATGCCTATTTTGATACCGCGAACCGGTATGCAGTGTGGGTCATGAATATCGGCGTAAAGAAACTGCCGGAATGCAGCGTGCACCTCCCCGCTTACAAGAAGCTGCGACGCGGGGTCATGCAGATGGCGGACGACGTCCTCACGCGCTACGAAAACCGTCCGGCAGACCATGGCATGCCGTTCACCATTCTGGATGCACTTGCCACCGCCACCGACGAAAACGGTGACCCGCTGCCGCGCAATGACCTGGTGGCAACCCTGCAGTACGGCATTATCGGCACCGTGGTCTACATGAACCGCGCCATCGCCTTTCTGCTGCACGATCTGCTCTCCAACCCGGAACACTACGAACGCGTGCGTAAGGAAGTGGATGATGTTTATGGAAACGGACTGCCGGACAGCCTCAGCCTGCGCGGCATGAGCACGCTTAACGCCGCGCTCAAGGAATCCATGCGACTGCACCCGATCTCGCTCGGCATGCCATTCATGGTGAATCAACCATTCGAGTTCCATGGTTTCAAGGTGCCGAAGGATCAGTTCTGTGTTTACAGCGGCGTCCCCAACCATTTCAGTGCAGACTTCTACACCGACCCGCAGCGTTTCGATCCGGACCGATGCCTCGCGCCGCGCAACGAACACAAACAGCGGCGCGCCTACGTTCCCTACGGGTACGGCAAACGTGTCTGCCCGGCCGCCGGTCTGGTTGAGACCTGCACACTGGTCGCGGTCAGCCGGATCATTCATCGACGCACGTTCGAGCGCGTGCCCGCCAATGATCCACTGCGGACCGTCCTCGCCCCGCTGCCGGCACCGGACCGGAAATTCCGCATCCGTTTCACCAGCGAACGCGAGTTCCGCAAGGCCGACGAGACGGTCCGCTGGCAACTCGCCGCAAACGCACTCGACGAACTGTTCGAAAGCGGCCGTCTGCTGAAACCCGCCATGCGCGAACGGCTGGACCACGTGACTGCCCGACGCCACGGACCCGGCGAGTACATCATCCGCAACGAAGAACGGGCCGACACCTTCCATGTGCTGATCGAGGGTACGGTCCGGGTCACATCGGGCACGGATGAACAACTGGCCACCCTCGTTCCGGGCGATCACTTCGGCGAGGTGGGACTCCTCGGAGAGGGGCACAGAACCGCAAACTGCCTGGCGGCAACCCGCGCACTGGTACTGGAAATGTCGCGGGACGACTTCCTGGCCATCGTCCGTAACGACGATCTTGTGCCCGGCGAAATTGCAGCGGCACTGCGTCAGCGCTACCTGACCAATCGCGTGCACCAGGCCGTTCCGGCGCTAACTTCCGAACGTCTGCGCGCCCTGGCTGGCACCGGTTCGCTCAAACCTTTCGAGGCCGGAGACATCATCATTCGCCAGGGCGATGATGCCGATTGGTTCTACATACTGCTCACCGGCGAGGTGGTCGTCCTGATCGAGGACGCGAACGGCACGCAACAGGTGGCAACACTGCAGGCGGGGGACCATTTCGGCGAGATCGGCATCCTCGAAGCACGCGCGCGAACGGCGACCGTGCAGGTCACGCCGGATGGCCCGGCGGACACGCTGGCCATCCCTCGCGACGCCCTGCTGGAACTCGTGGAACAACACCCACAGGCGCGCAGCGACATCGCATCGGTGATTCTCAACCGGATTGCGCAGGGGGCGGGATAAAGCGCAACGTCCAGGTCGGCATCGGGCTCTCACTCGGGACCACGAGCCTGTCCGAGAAATCCGTGTCGTTACGGGCGATTGGCGCGAGCGCGTTCCGGATTCGGATCGGGATCGGCCTGTTGGCCAGCGATAGCGGCAACCCAGGGTTCGGGCAGCTGGTGGTTGCGCGCACCGACGAGCACGAGGTCGCGGTACCAGTCGTGCGGGCGGCCCTCTCCGAGCCAGCCCTCCCGCGCGCGGTAGGTGAAGACTTCGTAGTCGGTCTCGCCATCCGCACGGATGACAGTATGGCTGACGCGGGCGTAGCCCTCACCTTCAGCGGCGTCCAGATTGGGCAGATCTACGGCATCCAGCCGATAGACCACGCCCCAGACGATGCCCTCCTGCACGGGCTCGACATCGCATTTCATGGAGCCGTCGGCGGCCCGCTTGCGGAACGCGAGGCGGAAACCCGGCAAGCGGGCGACGGCAACGGTGCGCGCGGACGGCACACGGGCCGTCATGCGCGGCACGTGCAGGTTGGAGCCATACGCGAAGTACAGCAGTTCATCCTGCCCGCTCACGCCCTGCCGTCCTCCGGTTCGAAATCGAGTGCAGCGGAGTTCAGGCAGTAGCGCAGACCGGTCGGCTGAGGGCCGTCCGGAAAAATGTGGCCCAGATGGGCCTCGCAGGCGCTGCAGTGGACTTCCGTGCGCGTCATGCCGAGCGATTTATCGGTGTGCTCGCCGACGGCGTCCGCCGAAAGCGGCTGCCAGAAGCTCGGCCAACCCGTACCCGACTCGTACTTCGTGGCCGCGTCGAACAGCGGCTGGCCGCAGCAGATGCAGCGGTACGTCCCGGCCCGTTTTTCGTCCACGAGGGCGCCGGAGAACGGGCGCTCGGTGGCGCCGCGCCGGGTTACATCGTACTGCTCACGGGTCAGGCGTTCGCGCAGATCCGCATCGTTGACCGCTTGATCGCCGATCTCTTTCGGTTCGCTCATGCTTCGTCCTCCGTTAGACTGACGTCCCTCCGGGCTTCTTCCCGACCCATGCTACCGCTACACCCGCACGGCGCCAATCCACGCCGCTGCACTGGAGCCGAATGTGAGTCGTCAGGCGCAGGCCTATCTGTTCGCGGGCGCCGCGATCTTTCTCTGGTCCACGGTAGCCTCGGCATTCAAGCTGTCCCTGCGCTGGCTGGATCCGCTGCAGCTCCTGCTGTTCGCGAATATCGTCTCGATCGTGGTGCTGTTCACCGTGCTCGCCGGCCAACGGCGCCTGCACCAGCTGCGCCACTATGCGCCGCGCGATCTCGGCCGTCTTGCCCTGCTCGGCCTGCTGAACCCGTTCCTCTACTACATCACGGTGTTCGAGGCGTATGACCTGCTGCCCGCCCAGCAGGCGCAGCCGCTGAACTACACCTGGGCGATCACGCTCGCGCTCCTGTCCGTGCCGCTGCTGGGCCAGCGGATCGGCGCCAAGGCCTTCCTCGCGCTGTTCGTGAGTTATGCCGGCGTCGTCGTCATCGCGACCGAGGGACGCGTACTGGCGCTGGAGTTCACCAGCCTGACCGGCGCACTGCTGGCACTCCTCAGTACCGTGTTCTGGGCGCTGTACTGGATCTACAACACGCGTGATTCAGGCGACCCCGTGGCGGGTCTTTTCACCGGCTTTTGCTTCAGTCTGCCACTGATCATCATCGCGACGGCGGTGTTCTCCGAGATCGAGGTCCCGACATGGCAGGGCGCCGTGGGTGCGGCCTATATCGGCACGTTCGAGATGGGGCTCGCATTCGTGTGCTGGCTGCAGGCGCTGAAGCGTTCCAGTACGACCGCGAAGGTCGGAAACCTGATCTTCCTGTCGCCGTTCCTGTCGCTGGTGTTCATCCACTTTCTGGTCGGCGAGGCGATCCACCCGGCGACCTTCATCGGGCTGCTATTCATCGTGGCCGGCAACGTAATCCAGCAGTGGCCGGCGCGCCGCAGCCGGGCGATCGCGGCGCACGAATGACGGCCCCGGTCTTCCAACCGGCCGTTGGCCTGCGCGGTCCGCATCGCCAGACGCTGGGCGCGTGGTTGATCGGCGCGGGCCCCCACCCGGCATGGCGTACGGAACGATTCGAACTCGCCGACGGGGATTTCGTCGACCTGGCCCATCTCCGCGGCACCGGGACCACACGGGTCTGCCTGTTTCACGGACTCGAGGGCTGTATCGACTCGCATTACGTGGGCGCACTGGCCAACGCCCTCAATCGGCGCGGACACGCCGTGACGTTCATGCACTTCCGTGGCTGCAGCGGCGAACCGAACCGCCTGCCGCGCGCGTATCACTCCGGCGACACCGGCGACATAGATGCCCTGCTGACTATGCTTTTTGAACGTGAACCAGCGGTGTCCATGGCAGCGGTCGGCTTCTCGCTCGGCGGCAATGCCCTGCTGAAATATCTCGGCGAGCGTGGCGACACCCAGCCCCTCGATGCGGCGATCGCGGTGTCCGTGCCGTTCGACCTCGCGGCCTGCGCCAACCGGATCAACCAGGGGTTTTCCCGCCTTTATCAACGCTGGCTGATCGACCGAATGAAACGTTCCACGCATGCCCGGGCACGGCGCCTCGGCGGCCTCCCGATCGACCTGGCGGGAATGGAACAGGTGCAGACATTCCGCGAGTTCGACGACCGCGTCACCGCCCCGCTGCATGGATTCGACGGTGTCGACGATTATTACGCCCGCGCCAGTTCCGGTCCCTGGCTGCGGCACATCGCGGCCCCAACCCTGCTGATCCAGTCGCTGGATGACCCCTTCGTCGGCCCCGAGCCAGTACCCGGCCCGGCGGATGTGGGCCGGCACACCGAGCGGGCGGTGAGCCCGCGTGGGGGGCACGTCGGCTTTCTCTCGGGCAATGCAGCACGCCCGCGCCGCTGGCTGCCACAGGCAATACCCGACTGGCTCGATGCCCGTCTACCACACCGGGAGCTGCTGGAGTGAGTCATCAGTCAATCACGCTCAACGACGGACGCGCCCTCGCCTGGGTGACATTCGGACCGGTCGACGGCCGCCCGGTATTCTACTGTCATGGGTTCCCGTCCACCGGTCCCGAGGCCGCGTTCGTGGAAGAAGCCGCCCACGCAACGAATGTATGCGTGTTGGCACTCGATCGCCCCGGTTATGGCCGCTCGGATCGTGCACCCGGTCGGACACTGACCGGCTGGGTCGATGACGCCGTGGCACTGCTCGATCACCTCGGAATCGATACGGCGCCGGTGATCGGCTTTTCCGGCGGTGGCCCGTACGCTCTCGCCTGTGCCGCGCGGCAGCCGGGCCGTTTTCCACGCGTGGCAATCTTCGGGGCACTGGACTGGCTGGCGAAACCCGGTGCGGAGGCCAACATGGCGGCGCTGAGCCGCCTGTCGATCCGACTGGCCCGGCAGTTCCCGCCGGCACACGCCGCGATCTTTCACCTGCTCGCCATCCTGATCCGGATCGCGCCGCAGACGCTATTCTCGCTGCTCTCCGCCGGCCATTGCCCCGCGGACCAAGCGGTGTTCAGTGATCCGCAGGTGCGCTCGAAATGGATCCGCGCCCTGCACGACAGCGTTATGCAGGGTGCCAACGGAGCAATCGATGAACTGCGCCTGTACGTGGCGGAGCGGCCATTCTCACTGGCTGATATCCAGGTACCGGTCGACCTCTGGCACGGACTGGATGACACCGTCGTGCCGCCCGTCCACGGCGAACGCATCGCCGCCGCACTGCCACTCTGCGAGGCCCGGTTCCTCCCCGGCGAAGGGCATTTCTCGACACCGGTCAAGGCAATCGGGGAGGCGCTGGAGCGGCTGGTCGACGCTCAGCATGGATCGCGGCCCATCGCCTGAAAGGCTACTTCCGCATGGCGGCAGGCGGCACAGCGTAGGTTGGGTTGAGCGCCAGCGATACCCAGCGCGTCGAGGCGTCGGTCGTCGATACGCAGTCCATCGGTCGGCGCATCGCCGCGGGATATCGATGCGCAGCGATTTGGCCTCGTCCCGTTGGGTTTCCTTCGTCAACCCAACCTACGCTCGGTGCGCTGCGAGAAATGGCGATGGCCACCATCCCGGGTCCGTGCTGAAACGTCGATATGCTCAGGGCGTACAAACACCGACAGCGTCGGGTTCGCAGGCGTGTCCATCGATCCAGAGGGCGTTGCCGAGCAGCGCGCCGTCGAATACGGCACCCTCGATCCGGGCATCGCGCAGGTCGGCGTTGCGCAGATCCGCGTTACGCAGGTCGGCTCGGCGCAGATCCGCCCAGCTTAGTGTTGTCCCGCGGAGCACCGCCCCGCCGAGATCGGCATCGGCCAGACTCGCGCGGGTCAGATCGGCGTAGTCGAGGCGCGCGCCTGACAGATCCACGCCCCCCAGCCGCGCATCGCGCAGCGACGCGTTGAGCGCCCGCAACCCCTGCAGCGTGGTGCCGCGGGCAACAATGACACCATCCTTGACACAACCACTCCAGACGACATCCACGCCCGCCGCCGCCGTGCAATCGGCCTGTTCCATAAGACCGTCGTCGAAATCGCGATACCAGCCGATGCCGATCAGCAGGACCACGACAGCGGCAAATCCCGTCAGCGCCATAATCGAACCGCGCTTCCCGCGCAAGCGGCCCGGCGGCGGCGCAGTAGATGCAGGCTCCTCGCGATCGGCGCTACGCTCGTCGACTGCGCGCCGCGCGGCCTCGAACCGCGCCCGCCCCTCATCGGTGCCGAGGTCGCGCATTTCGTCGGGGATCAGTTCCGGACGTTGCGTCAAAGGGGTCCAGCAGCGCTCGTCCGTGCTCACCCGATCGCTGAGACGCAACCGTCCCAGCAGCAGGTAGCGCTGGATCACGCCTGCCGAGTAGGGTCCCTGGACGGTCGTGCTGCGACGCACATACCAGATGGATTTTTCTTCTTTCGCACTCACGGCTGCCTAGATAGCAAACCGCTCTCCGGCATGCAACGGCGCGGGCCAGTCTGCGCAATTTGCGTCGCGATCGGCCACCCATCGGGGTATCCAACTTTCCCGGGACGGGAAAAACACCTATAAGAACCCGAGCGCCAAGCGTGATCGCTCGCGCTGCACGACCACACTGCACAACGGAAAACGCCAACAATGAATGCCGCGAGCATGAGTGACCTCAAAATCGAGACGGACTACCGTGAGCAGCCATCGGTGACACTGCATCTCGACTCCCCTTTTGCAGATACCGAGTGGAACGGTCGCGGGTTTGTCGGGATCTGGTGTCCCCGGCGACGCCTGAGCGTCAATTCCAGCGGTCCAGGGACCGCGCGCGCGAACCACCACGGATTCCTGCTTGCGGCATCCGAGCCCGGCACGGGCGAACGTGTCCATATCGATACCGCGAGCGACACGCTCGTGGCTTTCGACGGCTACGTCGTCGATCCGCCGATGCATCACGCGGCATCCGCCCACGAAATCACGACGTACTGGCGGGACCGGCGCAACGCTCGAATCAACGGTAATTTCGCGGCGGCGATCATCGATCCGCGCAGAGAGACGCTGACGCTGCGTACCGATGCCTTCGGCCTGACCCCACTGTACTACCGCGTCACCGACGGCATGGTCCTGTTCGGCACCAGTCCGGATTACCTGCTTTTCGGCGACGAGACGGTCGATCCCGTCTCGTTGCTGAGCCTGCTGAACAATGGGTTCATCGTCGGTGATGAGACACTGTACGAGGGTATTCGGCGCAGCCCTCTGGGTGGCGCATTGACCTTCTCGGGCCCGGACCTCCAGACCACTAGTGAGCGCTTCGACCTGGATGTAGCCGGCAGCGGCGACGGCCCACTGACCGACCGGGATATGGATCGGATCCAGGAACTCTTCCGCCAGGCCGTGGATCGCTGCCTTGCGCTGCGCTACAGCGAACCGCTGATGACGCTGAGCGCCGGCCTCGACAGTCGTCGTATTCTCGGCGCGCTCCTCGCCAGCGGCGAGCGCCCGGCGACCCTCACCGTGCGCATGAACACCGACGGCGACGATCTAGACGCCACGATCGCGGGCCACATCGCGGCGACGCTCGATCTGCCGCACACCGCGGCGGATCTGCCCGATCCCCACGCCTACGCCCGCGACAGCGCACTGCGACAGCGGCTCGTGGGCGGAGAAACGTCGATGCATGACTGGTCGCCCACCCTGCAACGCCTCTATCCCGATCAACCGGCAATGATCTTCGAGGGATTTCTTGGCGATACGCTGCAGGAACCGCTGCCGCACTGGGACGACGTTTACGAATCTCCCATCGCGGACATGGACCGCTATGCGGCGAAACTCGCGAGTCCCGGCGGCCCCATGCTATCGGCGGCCATGCAGCGCAGCGCGGACGTGGCCGAGCGGGCCCGCGCGCAGTTCGCGTCTTACGCGGATCGGCCGCATGTGAGCGACCTCGCCGAACTGGTTTCCGACATGCGCCGCGGCATCGCGCTGGGCAGCCAGTTCGTGCGGCCGCACCATCTGCAACTGCGCCCGTTCTTCGATCTCGATTTCATGCAGGCCATTCTCGATGTCGATCCGCGGATCAAGATGAAGACGTCAATCCGCAAGGCCTTCATGGAGCGGTTCCATCCACGGCTTGCCGAGTTTGCCGGCTCCCCCGACTACGCGGATCGCAAACCCGCCGCCCCAAGCCGCCTCCAGCGTGATCGCCAGCAGGCGTACATGACGCTCGTTGCCCGCGACCTGCCCGTTTCGAGGCAGCGTGAGCGTCTTGCCGAGGTACTGTCTCCGCGCGGTCTTGCGCTGTGCGCGCTGACACGACTCGCACCCGGCGCCACCCAACGCTGGTACTGGGCCCTGAGGCCGATCTTCGACGCCGTGCTCCATGCCGAGCGCACCCGACCGGCATGGTCCCGTCCACCCGCCTGATCGGCTTCAGGCCGAACGCGGGAGCAACGGTCCGATCCGACGCGCGAGCGGCGCGGGCAGCAGTGCAACCAGGTCATGGGCGGCGCGCAGGCGAAACCCGATCACGATGGCGGTGTAGGCAAGGACACCGACGGGAACCGCCGCGGCGACGATCAGTGCGTCAGCCCAGCCCTGGGATGCGAGGAAACGCTCGAGCGCGAACACGATGCCGGCCATGAGCAACGTCGCCGCTAACGGGCCGAGTGCCCCCGCCAGCAGCGTCGATATGCGGATCCGTACCAGGCGCGCACAAATCGTGAGTTCGACCGCGCCAATGAGCACCTCGGCCACGAGCAGCGCGATCACCACGGCGACAAGCCCGATCTGCACCCCAAGCAGGTAGGCCGCAACCAGCGCGCAGCCCCCAACGAGGCGCAGGGCGAACAGCAGGCCCGTACGGTCGCGGGCGAGGAATAGCGATATCACCGTCGCCAGCAGGGTCCGGACCATACCGATCGGCGCCATGAGCAGAATCAACACGATCACGGGCGACCAGTCCGGACCAAGCACCCCGTCGACAAACGGGCGTGCGATCGCCGCTATGCCACCGAGTACCGGAAACATGACGACCGCCGCGCCGGCCAGCGCCCGCTGCATGGTCTTCGCCGTCAGCGCATCATCCTGCTGCATCCGCGAGTAGGCGGGGAACAGAACCGGCTCGAGCACGGAACTGACGAACATCTCCACCGGCTGGCGCGTGAAGCGGGTAGCCATACCGAAGAGCCCGAGCGACCCTGCACCAAGCCAGCGGCCGATGATGAGACTGTCGGCATTGCGCAGCACCAGATGGAGCAGATTGACGCCGGTCATGTTCGCCGAATAGCGCGCGATACCGCGCAGCTCATGCCAGGAGAAGCGCAGGCGGGGCCGAAAGCGCGCCGCCCACATCAGGAAGATCGCTTCGGCGGCGGCGGAAGCAAGCATCGCCATGACCAGCGACCACACGCCATAGCCGGCCCAGGCGAGGGCCACGGCAACGACGGCGTACAGGATTGCACCCAGAGTGTCGGTGACCGCAACGGCGCCGAACTGCATCCGGCGATACAGCAGGGCACCGGGCACGCCGCTGAACGCGTAGAGCACGAGTGACAGGGCGATCACCTGGATCAACGGTTCGACCGCGGGCGTGCGGTACAACGTCGCAAGCAACGGCGCCGCCAGGATCAAACCGATCATCAGCAACACGCCAAGGACCAGATTGAGCAGGAATACCGTGTTGATCAGTACGTCCGACACCTCC
>Ga0136597_1000804_pt1 | contig 12663 bp, 8 predicted proteins | sample AntRauTorcE11898_FD_101385 | JGI IMG/M metagenome (GOLD analysis project Ga0136597, IMG submission 101385) | Saline lake microbial communities from Rauer Islands, Antarctica - Metagenome Torckler E11 #898 | ecosystem: Environmental > Aquatic > Non-marine Saline and Alkaline > Saline | place... | reverse complement strand
CTGGATCTACAATCCCGGATCACCGGAGGCCCACTCTACGTCAGAAGCCCAGGATGACTGGGAACACGGCTACTATACCGTCGATCTGAGTGCGGATGACACGTACGATGGCCCTGGTCGACTGACTCACGATGTGACACATCATCGCGCTCGACGGCGTCCCTTCTACACTATTGATTTCGATGTCACCCCATACGAGACAGCGGGTGAACTCAGAACAGCGTTCCACGACCACGTCCAGCGTAAACAAGTCTCACTCCAGAGTATATTAGATCAAGACGAGTTCTTGTTGGGGACTGAACGCCGGCAACCGTTGCTTGACCTCCGATTCGAAGGGACGCTTCAATTCGATCGGACCAATTTCCGTGTCGACGAACTCGCCGAAGAGGCCCACAAAGCCTGTGATGCACTCTACGTGCAGACAAACACCAGCCGCGTCACGACCGCAGAGATCCAAGAGCTGTTGGCCGACCTCGACGATGACGAAGTGTTCATCGATGGTCGGTTACAGACTGCTGTCCTCGAACAGCGGGTCTTCGAGACAATCGCCACCGAATCCGAGTATAGTGACCACACAGATGAGGTAGCCACACTGCTCGGTAATGCACACCGCATGGCCCAAGATGGCGAGAGTGCCGACGATATCGCAGATGTTGTTTCAGACCACCGCCGAGAGCTGTTCCCAGAGGCTACAGCCGACGTGTCGCTGGATATCGATGAGGATCCTTTCGACGACAACGAGAGTGAAGACGACGAAACGAGTCAACAGACAGCCGCAGTACCCGGAGGTAAGGCCGAATGAAGATTATCGACGTAACCTTAGAAAACATCAAATCGTACGAAGACAGAACAACAATTCCCCTCCAGGGCGGCGTGAATGCAATTCTCGGTGAGAATGGCTCAGGGAAGTCGACCATCCAGGAGGCAATCGGATTTACCCTGTTTGATTCCCTACCGTTCACATACAACGAGTTCGTCCGTGAAGGAGAGTCCTCTGGGACAGTCGAAGTGACCATCGAAGTAGACGAACGGGATGGCAAGCAACAGTATCGTGTCACACGCTCTGCTGGGTATTCTAAGTATGGTATCGCACGGTACGACTCAACGAATGAGGAGTGGGTCGACCAGGATATTGACTCGAAGACAAAGTATATCGACTGGCTTTGTAACCGGTTCGATCTAGCGGATAGTGACGAACTACAAAGCCTCTGGGAGTCCTGTATTGGAGTCCCACAGACCCGGTTTTTGTCTGACTTCGCACAGACAAGTGGGGCACGGACGACGACGTTCGACGAGCTCCTGAATATCGATGCATACGAAGAATCCTGGAAACAACTGAAGCGAGCTCCCGATCATATCGAAGCCGAACGAGGGCGCGTCCGTGATACAATCCAAGAACTGAAAGGAGAAGTACAAAGTCTTCCCGACAAACGTGACGAAAAAAGCCAACTGGAAACCAAGATAGAAGAGTTGGCTGGTGAAATCTCGTCGGTGGAGGCAGACCTCGCGGAGGCCACCAGTCGATACGAGGAATTAGAGGCAATTCAAGAGCGAATTTCGGACCTCAAACAAAAGATAGAGCAGCAAAACCAGGCTATTGATGCCAAAGAATCGTCGCTGGAGACTGCTCGAAGCGAACTTGACGACGCACAAGAAGCCGCCAATCAGTGTGAGGCGGCTCGAGATAGACACGAATTGTACCTTGAAGCGAAAACCCGCCAGGAAGAACTCAAAGGGAAGTTAGACGAATTGGAAGCGTTGCGTGATGAACGCAAAACGAAGGACGCTGAACTCGGACAGTTGGAAGTACAACGAGAGGCGCTCGAAGAGCAAGTAGCAAAATATCAAGCCGCGACCGAAGGTCTTGAAGAACACGAAGCACAGAAGCAACGCTACGAAGAACTTGATGACCGGATCACCGAGCTGGAAGCCAGCGAGGATACTGTCGGCCGGCTTCGGGATGATATACAGGCAGTCGACACCGAGGCTCGAGAGGATCTGGCAGATCTCCGAGCAACGGTCGCCACGATCGACGAAATCGAAGCTGAAGCTGCTGAGGTGACTGATGCAACTGAGCTCCGGAGTCAAATCGGGGACAAGAAAGCCGAAATCAAAGCCTTAGAGGCTGAAAAAGATGAGTTGCGAGAGAAACTCGACCGTCTCGAAAACGCGGATGCTGATGCTCCATGTCCGACCTGCGGCAAGCCGATGGATGCAACCCATCGATTGGATACGATCGAAGAACGCGAGACACGACTCGAGGAAGCCCAGGCCGAACAAGAGACGATCCGTAGCGAGCTTACGGAACTCGAAGAACGGCTGGATGAAGCCGAAGCAGTCGAAGACCGGGTCGCCAAACTCGATATGTATCGGAGCAAAGCGTCTGACCTTCGAGAGGACCTTCGAGACCACTCTGAGAAGCGAACAGCGGCTCGTGAGGAGATTGCCTCGCTTCTTGAGGCCATAGACGAACTCCCCAGTCTCAGGGCCGACCTCGAGTCACTTGAGGATGCCAAGGAAGCCTTCTACAATGCACAAGCGCAGGTCACCGAATACGAAGACAAACCGGATGAACTCGAAGCCGTCGAGGAGTCGATCGAATCGCTCGAAGCTGACTTAGAGCAGTTAGACACAGAGATAGCAACTTTCGGCGATATCGAATCCGAACTCGAGACAGTCGAAGAGACACTCGAAACAACCGAAGACGACTACCAACAGTTCGAACGGAACGAACAAACAGCCAACAAACTAGATACACGAAAAGAAGCCGTCGACAATCTTGAGAGTGAATTTGAAGCACTCGAAGATGATCTCCAACAGTTGACAGCAGACCTCGAGACTCAGACCGAGGCGTTCGATCAAGACGAGTTCGACACACTCGACGAACAAATTGACGAGCTCACCGAAGAAGTTCACACTCTCTCAGCAACGCAATCTGAAAAAGAAAAGACGCTCGACAAAGTTGCTGACAAAGTCGAGGCCTTGGAAGACAAACTCGAGGAGCGAAACGCGAAAATCGAGACTCTCCGCGAACTCGCTGCAGACCAACAGTTCGCAACATGGGTCCGAGAGAACGTTCGTGAGGCCGGCCCGAAGATGCGTGATGTCATTACTGACCGCATCGGGAGACGTGCCGATACGATCTTCCGATCGATCCGCGGTCGGAAGGCCGAACAACTCGAATGGACCTCGGACTACGACATTGTCGTTGTCGATGCAGATGTTCGAAAGTCGTTTTCGACCCTCTCGGGTGGTGAGAAGATGGCCGCAGCGCTGGCCGTTCGGCTGGCCATCTTAGAGCAAATATCCGGGCTTGGCATTGCATTCCTCGACGAACCGACCGCGAATCTCGATCAAGACAAGAAGGCCAACCTCGTTTCGCAACTCAACAAACTGGATACGTTCGAACAGCTCACCGTCATCAGTCACGATTCGACGTTCGATACAATGACCGATTACAGCATTACCATCGAGAAGCCCGATCAGAGTTCAGCGGTGATGGGTGACTGATGGCGTTCGATAAAGCGGCCGTCGCGGCGGCCCTCGACGACAACGTTGGGTCAATTCGATCCTATCTCGAAGACGATGATAATCTCGTCGAACGATACCAGGAGGCCTTTCGTGGACTTCCAGACCGGGGGACCGCAAGCGAGCTTCGCGAGGAGTTGTCTTCGGTCTCCTATCCGGGGGCACTCCCAACTGAGTCCTTTGACAGTGTCGACTCACTTGTAGTCCATCACGGCGCCTCTGACGGGTGGGACAACCACGAGGCAGTCAACGACTGGGCACGAGAGATCTTGATGGACGTGCCGATGCTTGCGGTTGACGGCTCCGAACTACCGCCAACCACTCAGTTCAACGTTCCACTGGCGTATGTCCAAGCAGCGTGGTGTCTCAATCACCACTCGCCTGCGGGTCGACTCGAACGTGGTCGAACGGGGCGGCTCCTCACACCAGGGGATATCACACGGTCGGGTGGCCAAGACGGCGATGACGAGTATCGATTCGTCGACAGTTCACTCGTTGGACTCGAACGGTACGAACACGAGGCAGATTTGGTAGTCGAGAAAATCGAGGACTTGGCAGCCCAATACGAAGCCGGTGAGGTTGACCACAGACCCGTTGTGCTCTACGATGGCCCGCTCGTGGCTTCGTTTGCCAATCCGAGACGTCCGGCGATCCGAAATCGCTACCTGTCGGCTATCAGCCGTCTGATCGCTGCCAGTCAACACCACCAGATTCCGTTGATCGGGTACGTCGCTGGGACCAACGCAGTCGAACTGTCGAAGATGACGCGACTGCTCCTCAAAGATGATCTGGGTACCGATCGGACGATCCCCGACGCCCGGGTGTTGGCCGGGATGATGAGTCCATGGGGCGATTCGACAGTCCCGTTCCTCTGTCGGCGTGATGGGAGCGTCGACGCACTTACAACGACCTATCGTGGGGTCGAGTATGACTTCAGCCACGAGATTCACTTCTCGTATCTCAAGGTACCACCAGGCGAGGGCCTCGACCGGCTCGAATTCCCAAGCTGGATATTGGATACAGACGGTCCCGCTGGGTATGACAGTATGTACGAGTATGCTCTGGATGTTATCCGTGCTGAAGCAGGGGTCGGTCGGGGGTATCCTGAGGTTCTCCAGCAGGCCGACACCGACGCCGTGCTCGATCAACAGGATCGACAGCAGTTCCTCAGGCTCCTCCAGCAGTGGGCCAAAACAAACGATATCCCACTTGAATGGGATGCGAAAGCCCTCAGCAAGGAGCTCCGTCGACGATGACTCACACCACAACGAATCCGCCGATATGTTCTCTAGAGTGTGCTCGTCGTCATACTCCGCCGACAGTCTGGACAGGAGAGTCTGAATTGCAACCTAACCACGGCCTTGGAACCGTTATCTCCACGACTTGCCAACAATGACCAACACATCACAAACCAATCAATCCGACACTCAGACCGACCACATCACCGACTGTCTCGCGATCGGGAGTATCGTCAGTTCGAACAGCCATATGGACTACACCGTCGAGATTTTCAATGAGACGGACCGAGAGCAGGCGCCTGGTCCTGCCGACTGTGGGTTCGGTCAACCTGTCTTGATCCAGAAAACTGTACAAGACACTGAGTATGTCATCATGGGCGTTATCTACGACACACACCTTGTGGATCCCGACCAAGGCCGATCCGGACCACGGCTCGCACAGGGAGATCAAAAACAGTTCACGCCTGGGTACGTCGAAGAACGAACGAAATTAGCTGGCGTTGCTCTCCTCGGAACCGCGGTAGTCACTGCCGATGGAACAATCGAGAATCCAAGCCATCAGATGCCACGGTGGACACTCGATGTTGAGGATATCGTCGAGCGGTGTCCCGACGGTGTGACGCGTGCATTCCATACCGGAGAGAACGGTGGCATTCTGATCGCGTACATGGAGCGATTGTTAGACCTCGCCGGCTCTCTTGGTGCGGAAGTCATGTTGGCGTTGCTCGATCGGCTCCGAGGCTCATTCCCTGCCGACGAACACCAACGGGTACTGGACGTCATCGAGAAAGACGTTCGTTGGCAGTCTTCTGTCGACCGTGGGGTGATGCGATGAGTTCTCCTTCATCCTCGATTGGAGACAGTGGCAAACTCGTCGGCACGGTCGCTGGTCCTGGCGACGGTCCCAACGAATTCTTCATTGTCACCCCAGACGAGCAGGCAGTGAAGACAGGGGAGTTCATCACTTACTCAGTCACTGTCGAGAGCGAACCACAGGACGTGATTGCCCGAGTGACGAACCGAGAGCAAGCCCGTGGCCTTCCGGAGACGTTTATGGCCGACCCGAATGTCGCTCCCGAAACGGTCGCTGGAACCCTTGGCGTTCCGACCGAGGATATCGATCTGTACCGTCTCGAAGCCACCGTCATTGGATTTTACGACACCCAGATGCAGACGTTCGCCAACCCTCGGCAACTGCCTCAGCCAGGCACACGACTTCGGACGGCTCCAGATAAGATGTTGGAGGCTGTGCTTCCTAATTTGGGCGTTGACGAAGCCGACGCTCGAACCACGCGTGGTGAGGTAGATCTGAGTTCTGTCGACGTGACCCAGCGTGATGGGCTCGCCCATATGGGATGGCTTCTCAACCGTGAAACCGGGGCAGTCGACGTCCACGTGCCAATTGATGAGTTCGCTGCGACACACTTGGCTATCCTTGCCTCTACTGGCTCCGGGAAGTCCTACACGGCTGGTGTGTTGATGGAAGAGATGATGATGCCAGATGTCCGGGCCTCACTCCTCGTCTTTGATCCTCACGGCGAGTACGATACCCTCGCCGAGATGCGGGGCGAAGAGACATTCAGAGACGACAGTGGGTATCAACCGGAAGTAGAGTACTTCGATCCCGACAACCTCCAAATCCGCATTTCAGAACTGTCCATCGGTGATGTGATGTCGATCCTAGACAACCCCAGCGATCGGATGCAGGAGCGACTCGACGGAGGGTGGCGTGCGATGCAACAACGGGAGTCCAGAACTTGGGGCATTGACGACCTGTTGGCAGAGATGTACCAACAGTACGGTGAGGACGACTCAAGTGTGGGTGCCTTGGAGTGGCGGCTCCGACGTTCGATTCAGCGTAACGACCTATTTACGACCGATGTGAACGTCCCACTCGAGGAGCTCGTTGCGCCTGGCCGTTGTACAGTCCTTCAGATGGATACGCTGAGTCGACGTGACCAACAGATGATCGCGACGGTCCTTCTCCGACGTCTGTATCAAGCCCGTCTGGCTGCCGTCCGTGGTCGAGGCGATGATCCGAACTTCGACGGCGAAATAATCGATTTCCCGCTGTTTTCGCTCTTCGAAGAGGGCCATCGGTTTGCCCCAGCCACAGGAGAAGCCCCATCGTTGTCGATCATGCGAACGATCACTTCGGAGGGTCGAAAGTTCGGATTCGGACTCGGCATCATCAGTCAACGACCCTCGAAGATCGACCAAGATGTCCTTTCTCAGTGTGGGACACAGGTTACGATGAAGATCCAGAACCCTACCGATCAGGATGCGATCAAAAACAGCGTCGAAGCCGCAGGTGAGGACGTACTCCGTGAACTGCCAGGACTTACGCCAGGACAGGCAGTTGTCTCTGGGGATTCGATGAATACGCCTGTATTGATCCAGGTTCGAAGGCGCCACACCCAGCATGGGGCAGACAGTATCCCTGCAACACAGGAGTGGCGGACTGCCCATCAGCAACGTCGAGACCAGCCCAGCCGCTCTGAAAGTGCAGACATGGGGGGTGGAGAGTCAACTGGAGAGCAGAATTTACTGGGTGGGGAGTGACGAACCCCTCAGTAAATGGTGTGGCTAGTAACGATCTCAATCATCTTCACCGTGCCGTTGGCTATCGCCTACGCGGGTGTCTCTGAATAACTTTTTTCGGCGACGTCGACTGGCGATCACAACATTTCTAATTGACCATGATCGTGACCATTGATATATATTCGACCACAATCTGTTACCATCACGGTCTTAGCACGACCATCAGATTCGGTTTCTACAAAGCCTTCTTCAGCAAGACTATTGACATGACGTGCGACCGTACTCTTTGATTTATCCAGCTCGCTGGCAATGTCGGTTATCGAAAGAGGCGTATTCAGAGTCAGTAGTTCTGAAAGCAGTTTTGTCTCAGCATCTGTCGCCCTCCCCCGCAAATTAATCTCTGGGAGGCGACGAACACTGTTGTCTATATCTCCGACCTGAAGGATCGTGTCGATGAATCTCTCACTAGAGAAGGTTGCGACGACCAATGGGAATAGCAGTTCACGAGCACCGCCGCCGAGAATAACGATTGTTTCCCCACCTGCTGATCGGATAAGATCTATACAGTAAAGCACGCTTTCCACAAAATCAGTATATGGTAGGTGTTCTGTGTGGAGGCTGAGGTCTGGAACAACCTGCGTCAAGACGTCTGCAACCTCTTGATAGGCATCATCACCACGATCGGAACTGTTCGATGGTTGCAAGAGCACTACCTCATCTTCATCATCAAGCCCTTCGCTCAAAACAGGCCGAACGACCCGTCGACTGTCGAACCCCAACGGTGAAATGTATGTCCGCATGACTCTATCTGTGAGCCAACTCCTCGTTATTGTTCCGGATTTGTGCAACAGTAACCACGAAACGCGCACAGCCAACCCACTCAGAACGACTGGTTGACCGGATCGGTCGTCGAACTACCCCAATCATGTCCTAAATCAATGCAATAGTCGTGGAAATATTGCATAGCCGGTATTATTTTATCAGTAGAGATGGATTGTTACTCGCTCGCATTTAGCGATGCCAGATGGTAACCCCATTGGCATGGATAGAGACGTCTATATTATATTTCGTGTATTTTTTGCGATAATTTTTTAACACTGGATAGTAAATAGACATTTGTTCGCCCCACAGAGAAGGCCCACAATGGCCGATACGGGTAGCTAGAGCTATCTGTATTAACACGAGGATTGGCGTCCATCCGACACACGACGCCACGGGCGATTCCCAAGCCATCCCATGCCAGACCCACCCGACTCAAGCGAACCCACGTTGACGGACTTTATTGGAACACGAGATTCGTTTCTCGTGGTTCGAGACCCGCAACTCAAGAAAACAGGTACACAGGCACGTGCGCAACTACGGTCGCTACCGCTCTTTTCGGAGTTTGGTCTCGACCAGGTCGCTCACCCTGGTATCTACGACAATGGGTTGCGCCTCGTTGAGTACGAGCTGTACCCAAACGAAAATCTACGAGACGACGGCATCGCCGACGTCGAGTTTCCGTTGGTTCACTATGTTAGCCAAGAGATGCTGACCGGTGACCTACAAGACGACGACCGAGTGTATGATGACCAAGACATCATCCGTCGACTCCTCCGTGAACGCCCTGAGGGAGTCCCATACGTTCTGGTTACCGACACGAGCTCGCCACGGATGCCCCGGCATACCCAAAAGCCGGGGAAGTCGTTCGTAGACGAATTCGAGTGCACAGTCACTGACTACAAAGGCTTGCTGAAACGGTATCTCCAGTACAACCTTGACTCGGCGTTGCCGCTATCGTCGACGCAGAATCTGTACTTCCATCAGATATCGTCCCACCACAAGCAAGCAGGTCTTGTGGCCGGTTCGATCCCGGAGCTCTTCGACTACACGCAGATCCCAGCCGACAGTCCAGCGTGGGAGCCTCTCTACTACCTCCTTCGCGAGGATATCGATCAGGTCCTGGAGGACTACTCCGAACGGATTCGAGAAGCCCTCCGTTCATGGACCGAACGAGGACCGACCCAGAAGATCGCCAATAGCATGCTGGATATGATCGAACGGGTGGAATTCGAGGAAGAACGACTTGACGACTACCGCTACCGCCACCAAAACAACACATGACTGTTACATACACACCGGCCGATTCGAAGCCGGATAAGTTACTCACCGGGTTCATCTCGGTGCGAGCACCGGAACTCAAACATATATATCGTGCCATCCAGAGTGCGACGAGCGTCGACGAACTCATCAACAAGTTCGGCCGTCCAACTGAGGATGGACCCGAATCCGACCATATCGAGGAGACTGTGCGATTCCTCAATGCGGTTGATTTGGTTGAGAGCCCCTCGGGCGATATCAAGAGTACTGTTGATCGCATCAATGGTAGTCTATTCGGCCAGCTCGCATTCGAGCCTCGGCTCCTGTATCACTGTAATCAACAAGAAGGACGGCAGCAACACTTTACTGAGATATATCGAGCGTTACTGAAAAACAATCGACGTACAGTAACAGCTGACAACAGTGAAATCGGGGCTTCCCTAAAACGTGAATCGGATTACAACTTCAGTTGGACTGATGAAAAGGTCAAAATGTGGGTGCGGTTGTGCAACCAACTTGGCCTCATTACCACGTCTGATGAGTATCTGACGCTCAGTCCTTGTCGTGCTCTCCTCCATGATGCTCTGGTGCTTGCTCCAATGTCGTCTGATGAAAGCCCGAACTACGCTTCTGTAGAAGTCGAGAACGGGGAGTTCCGCCGAGGTCTAGATTGGATCAACGACAACCTATTTGCGGTATACCAAGAGCGAGCAGGTACTCCCCAACTCCATCCAGCAGTCGCCGACGTACTACGTAATATGGAAGTCGACGGTGTGATCTCCCTCACCAGCCCTGGAGACGCACAGAATTCGGTGAAGATGCCTCCTGAAAACCTCGATAATGATGTTCGGGGGGAACGCCGTGACGTCACACGAATCTCGATCTACTCGCGTCCGGATGAGACCGCCTACGAATACCCACTCACGCAGTTCCTGACCTAACAATGAGCAACAGCATTCAGAACCCTTCGACCCCCGGCGAGATGGACCGCTACTGGGACGACGATGAGGTCGACCACTTCATCACGTCCGAGGCTCACACAGCAACAAAGACGCCAGAACAGTTCAAAGAGACACACGTCGACATCAACCGGATCTACGCGGATACCCTTACACCGATCGGTGTATCTGGTGACTTCGTCACACAAGAAGACATACTTGAATCGATTACGGCGTCGAAACTTGACGATCCCAATCGGATCTTCATCGTTCGTGGTGAACCAGGATCCGGGAAAAGCCAACTCTGTGAGTGGACGAAGTACCAAATCAACGGCTACGGTGACGATGATGACGGTATCGAAGACTACGTGGCGCTTCACGTCTCCCGTAGCCAGACCCGGATGGATCAAATCATTAACGTCCTTACCGAGCCCCTTGATGTCGATCCAAATGTCCAGAACATCGACGATCTCGATCCGCAGGACGCAGCGAGTGCCATCGTCGAGTACATGCGCGGTATCTGGTCTACCGAACATTTCACTGACCCGGAAGTCAGGGAACTAACCGAGAAACGGGGCGGGCAGAGTGATCTCCGTGCGATCTTTGCAAAGAACATACAGGAGTATCAAGACGCACTTGAATCCCGTGATGAACACCCGGACTTTAACCTCCTTACCCGGTCTGACTTTCGTGACCTCCGCCTCCAAGTAAGCTTCAGCAGCAAACTCAACGACAACCAAGACCTGCTCTATTCGGTGCTCAAAAATGAAGCCCACGAGTACCTCTCACGAACCTCGTTGGTGACTTCAAAGAACAACTCCAAGAATACTCCCAGCGCTATCAAGAACAGGGTATCAGGCCGGTACTCATCTGTGAGGACCTCACGACGTTCAGTGTCCTCAAAGAACAACTCCTCGATCACATTTTCGAACTTGGCAGTAGCCACTACGATATCGTCCTCGGGTGGACTATCGGTTGGGAGCAGGACAACATCGATGACGCGATGGCTCGCTCGGATGCGGCCACGTACATGAAAGGCCGTTCAGAGGGGTACTTGACGATGACCAACGAGAACGGTGAGGCCTATTTTCTCGATGATGATGCCTCAGTCGAGCTCACTCGGTCGTACCTCAATGCTATCAAACGCCACTCCCAAACCGGAAACACACCAGACCAAGTTGAGGAAGCTTTCAATGGACTATATCCCTTCAATGAGCGATTTATTCAGATCGCTTACCGCCAACTCAATGACGAGGGGAGTGATCGCAAGACTCCACGACTGCTCTTGTTGCGGGTTGTTAAACATTGCCTGAAGTCGAACCTGCAGCCATACGAGGCGATGAAGTCTAATTCATTCGTAGACAGGCCAATGCTGGACATCGACTCAAAGTATCACCAAATCTATCAGGATATCAGTCGTTGGTATGGACTTTCTCTAGAGGATGGTGTGGGGGTGAAGACTGGTATTTTTGAGGCTTTCGGGGTTCCCCTACCGACTGAGGAAGTTGATGTGAGAGATGGATACGTGGTTTTCAACAAGGGACAATGGAGTGATATTAAAGAGAAAATCAATCCAGATCCCCCCGAACACGAAGTGGAAGTTGAGGATGAACCAGAAGGTGAAGGAGATGTCGATGTAGGTGAGGACAAAGAAGAGGATGAAGAGAGAGAAAATGACGATGACAATGAAGAAGAGGAAATTACCCCGGTCAAGCCAGAACTAGAGCCCTCCGGAGAGGAACGTGAGAGACGGCGCAAAGTACAAGAATTCCAAGATTGGGTCACCAATGGTGAGAAGTTCCCTAGTTCCGACACGCTACACAGTGGCGCTGTTGAGGCACTTGAGCGATGGCATAATCCGACGCGGCTCGCTAATCCGAATGCGTCGACGCGGTCTGCGAGCGCAATCTTCTACGCCCGTGGAGACAATGTCCCCGTCTCTATCCAGGGAGACCAACAGCGACAGGCGAACATCGATATAGAACTTCAGTGGGGGCCAGAATATGCGGATCTGTACACGCCGATGCTTGAGTACGGTCTCCTTGGGACGTTCGATACTACCGATACGAATTTCGATCAACTCCGGGCGTGGGCAGACACAAACGTCGCACAATTCAAGCAAGATATGCGAGAGGAAATCGAGGACTGCCTTCCGACCGAGCTTACGATTGAGAAAACCTTGGTGCTGGGTCAGTTCTTCTTGATTAACGCTGCGAAGGGGAAGACGATCGAAGACGGCAAACTTCCCGCGGGACTTGTCTTTGAGGACTATGAACACGTCCGCCCGTACGGAAAGCCAATCGTCGATGAGTTCGATCACGACAGCGCGTTTGGAGAGG
>Ga0136597_1000796_pt1 | contig 12707 bp, 18 predicted proteins | sample AntRauTorcE11898_FD_101385 | JGI IMG/M metagenome (GOLD analysis project Ga0136597, IMG submission 101385) | Saline lake microbial communities from Rauer Islands, Antarctica - Metagenome Torckler E11 #898 | ecosystem: Environmental > Aquatic > Non-marine Saline and Alkaline > Saline | place... | reverse complement strand
TGTCAATTTTCGCAGCGCGTCGGAGCCTTGGTTAACTAGAGCCAGGAATCCGGGGCCCGCGCGTTGGGCGAAAATCTTCATCGCAGTGGATGCGTCAAGTCCCGACTCCTCGAACTGCTCCATGATATCCGCAAGAGATTTAATGGAGCCGTCTGCGTTCTTAACTTGGATGTTCATTGCTTCAAGCGCTTTTTTCGCCTTACCTGCAGGATTAAGGAGGCGAGTCATGACGTTTCTAAGCGCCGTACCGCCCATCTCACCTTGCAGACCGGCGTTACCAAGCATACCGATAGCGGCAACGGTCTCATTGATGTCCTGCCCTGCAGCGCGGGCTAGCGGGCCGATATACTTCATGGCATCCCCGAGCTGCCTCATGTTGGTATTGCTCGAAGTCATGGTGTTGGTAAGCGTCTCGACCACATTCGGAAGATCATCTACGGTTTTACCAAAACCTGTCATGATATTAGTGACGATATCGGATGCGTCGCCCAACTTCATCATTCCGATCGTAGCGATTTTCGCAACTTCGGGCAGGGCTGACAGGGTGTCTTGGACTTCAAAACCCGCCATAGCCAGGAATTTCTGGCCCTTTGCTAATTCGTCTGCCCCTTGGCCTACGGATTCGGAGAGCTCGTAGGTCTGCTTTTTTAGCATCTTAAATTGATGCTCTGTGGCCCCGGCAATTGCCGCCACCTCCACTAAGGCGGTATCGAGCTCCGTAAATTTATCAATGGCCTTGATACTAAAGCTCACCACGGCTGCAGTGATGGCAGTTAGTCCAATAATCCCAATGGTTGCTGCATGTCCGAGTGCTTGAAAGCCAACGGAAAGAATGCGGGCAGCCCCCGCCCCTTTCTTCATGGACCCGCTCATTTTGCCAGCGGATCGGGAGAAGAAAATCATCTGGCCGATGGCCGACCTCATGCCCCTCTGGAACCTCATGGTATCGGCTCCCACCGTTACCATCACTTTTCCAAGAGAGAATGCCATGATTTACTTTCCTTTGGACGCGTCCTTTGCGGCCTTTGCTTTGCGCTCCGAGGTTAGTACCAAGTGCGCTAGGTGGTGATTAAACTCCCAGATTGACTGGGAGCATACTTCGTCATAACTCATTCCGAGTTCTCGGCAGACCCAGAAGATGGCGTCGAGCTGTCCATCTTCTTCGAGTTTCCCTTGGCCTCTTCAAGATTGTCCGACATGAACTTACTGACGGACTTGCTGAGCACCTTAAACCATTTCTGATTCACGGGCGTATTCAGCAGCTTAGGTACGTCGGTTTTCTCGAAGATATGAACCCCTGGGTTTTCTGGTTCCCTGCAGCATTCAATCAGGAACTTAGCCGTAGCTAGTCCTGAATCAATGTCAATGTCTTCCCCATCCCCAATGCGACACTCCCGCATAATGCGGTTTTGAGCGCCGACTGTGGGGCATTTCACGAGGATTTTACCGCCGCCTTCAAGCTCGACGATATCGTCCGCATCTTGTGGGGATTTCCCTAACGTGAGTTCACGCAGTTGTGCTTTCTTCATTTTTGTTCTCCGGGTGTTTAGAGGGCTGATTTGGAATAATAAGCAGTGCCCTCACCTGCCAACTCAAATTCTACTGACTCTGTTACTAGATCGTCTACAGCGCTTTCCGTAGAGACGCTAGTGGCATTGACGAGTGCGCGCCTGCGCTGTACCCCGCTGATACGCCATTCAAGCACTTGGACCGAATCAGCAGCGTCCAGTACTGTATGAAACTCATTCTCGTCTACAGCTGCGCCGTAGGCCGTAAGCACGTTGATGTGACTTAGGGAGATTGAAAGATCCTTCAAGCCGCTATACTTCTTGCGGAAATCATCTGTCTCGGACATGCATGTAGAATCTAGCATGTTGCGCGAGTAACTCCACGCCGTACTTTTAGCGCAGGCCACTTCGAGCCTCGGCAGGTAGTTAGCGTCGACCGTCACCGCACCACTAGGAGCGCTGCCTAGGATAATCTCTCCTTCGAGATAGTTAACCGTGTAGGTAGACGCAGAGATAGTCGAAACCCCATCATAGACCGTAACGGACTGCGCGGGATCCAGAATCTGCTTATCTGCATCGGTGATCTGGTACGTCGTCCCTGACGTATTCGTGGTTGCTTCGCCAGTCATGCTGGTCGAGGTACCTGTGAAATACAGGGACGAGTTATATCCTGCGATTGGCATGGTTAGCCCCTATTAAGCCGGGTTAGTAGCCTTCGCACCCGTGAACGTCAGTTCTGCACTGAAAGTAATTTTGTCTCCCACGTCGGCTTCGATCGTGAAGGACTCTACTTTGCATTCGACGTGATGGCCGTCCGTACCGTCCCAGAGGATCTGTACCCACAGCGTCGCATCTGCAGTGCCGTCAAAGATCGTCTCGACAGATGTTTGCCCTGCGTCACTGGCTTCGTAATCCCCAGAGATCGAAACCGTACCGTCTTTCAGACCACTAAAGCGGGTACGAGCCCCGGTAGTGTCCGCAAAGTCAGTCGATTCGAGCTGGTCTCTAGTAGGACCAAAGGAGAGGCTGTTAATTCCGTCGACCTCAGTATAGTCGCCCGAGGAGGGAGAGGTGCCCCCGAGGGTCGATTCGTATACTGAGACGGTAGTTGTATGTCCTGCAATTGGCATAGCTTTGCTCCTAGCAATTTTCCGTGGATGTAATAATTACCCTAGCGCTTCTTATTTCATGAATACGTTAGCGCTGAGTGTCTTCTTAAGACCACGTCTGCCGTAAAGCGCGAGCGTGGGAAGGAACTTCTCCTTGTTCTCATCAATCGCTTGTGCAAGGAACTGGCTCTGGCCATTCCTGAATTGCTGCGTGGTTGCTTCGTGGACGGGGATAGCGTGGTCTGCGCGAAAGCCGAACCTGCCCTGAGGGCCTTGCTTTGTTTGCCTGGGTTTCTCGACGTAGTTCGACCGGAACAGCTCGCCCGTATCCACCGGTACTAACTCCAAAGCTCTGTCCATAACGTCGAAAGACCAGTGCGCGATTGCTCTTTCTGCGGACCCGTCGACAGAGTTCATGACGCGCGCGAAATTCGCCAAAACCATGTTGACACCCCGAACCCGTCTGCGCATAGCTCTTTTCATAGGTGTACCACGTAATGTACGAAACGGCCTTTGAGATCAGTAACTTTGTCCACTCGCGAAATCTCGATTGCTTCGTTCTGGTCGGTTGTGTCCGTTCCCGGAAGCCAGACCAAATCCTGGCGAGATAGTAATTCACCTGTAGAAAAACGAGAGTAATTAGTATACTCCTTCGTGAAGAATTTGTTTTCCTGCCACGCGCTATCTTCGATACGGCATTTAACTTCGCGAGTAGATCCATACGTTTTGACCGAGTCAGAGAAACCAGTAAACGATGCAACAGTAACCGTGTCTTTGTATGCCTTTTTAACGAGTCTTTCGAAGCGACTGGCCATTAGATCCTCCGATACGGCTGCAGGATCATCTCTACACCCACCTCGATACTTCCCGAGTGATACCAGATAGCCGCTTCGAGGACGTGCATTCGTCGGATGCGCAGGTCCTGCCCGCGGGATTCGTAAATGTTCGTAGCAATCATCTGGGCGGCCATCTGCAGGTCGTCAGGCAGCGGATCCACGCCACTAACCGCGTCTTGGGCTGGTGTGGTATACCCGCCGGCGTAAGTCACCTGCCAGTTGGGTTGCTCGACGGTGTAGTTACTCTTTTGATCCACGCCTGAGTGATGCCACGAGCGCGAAGGGACGATTTGCTGCAAGTGAATGACTCCAGCCTTCTCTTCGACCATAAGATCCGTCAGGCTTTGCGTGGTGTCGTTTACGATGTGCTTAACTTCCGCAACACTCCACACAGGAGTTCGCTCTAGGACCAGAAAAGGTTGGTCCCCACTGCGTAGCTTCTCGACGTGAGCGGATTCGTACCAGAACTCTCGGCTGCAGTAACCATCCACAAAGCGAGAAGCCGCCTTGATTGCAAACTCTAGGTCACTATCCGACTCGGTATTAGTGATGTCTAGAGCGCTTCGCAGGCGGCCTAACTCGACGTACTCTTTTTTCGTGAGCGCCATCTTTACTCCGGCATATCAACCTGATCGCGCCGATCTTCGGCAACTTCTTCTAGAAGGTGCTTGAAGAGGCTATCGAAGCCTCGGACGTGGTAGCTGCCTACATCGTACTCTTTTCCCAGCTCTCGGAGTGGCCCCATGTCATCTTCTTCGATGTAGGCGTCAATTGCTGCGTTAAGTGCCTCAGGATCCAGGCTCGCGTCTTCCTCGGCCTTTTCTTCGGCCTTGGTTTCCTTCTTATCCCGCTTTGAGGGTGGGAGATCATCGGGCTCAATAGCCTTGTCCTCTTCCTCGGTAAACTGCGGTTTGACTGCATCTGCGGGGACTGCAACGCCGCGAAGAACGTAGGCATCTGCTCGGTCGTGGTTCTTGAACCCGGCAACGTCACCCGGCTGGTAAATACCGTCGGATTTAATAAAACGAATGCGCTTCTTCATGGGCTTTCTCCGTGTATAAAACAGCCCCTGTTCCCTATTCTGAAATTAGGAACAGGGGCTTATGATTAGGCGGTGACCATATCGGCTTGTGCCGTGTCGGCTTCTGCGCCCGTACCCGATTTGTTCTGGATACGCGAGTCAGTATTTGACCCAAACAGGTAGCTTACGGCAGCGTTGGCGGACGAGAGCGTAGGGGCTCCGGTTCCCGCAGCAACCAGGACTTTACCCGCGACATACTTAGCCGCATCATGGATAGGTACTGGAAGAGCGACCGAAAAAGCCTTCTTCTCGTCATCTGCGTTCACTACGAACGAGTAGGTTTCCGCAAGGTGCTCATCAGTTGGCGAGCTAGTGCTGCCGTCCACACACGTTACAGTAACATCCACTTCGTCCCCCGAAGCACCACCAGTGGTAGTGAAATCGCCAGTTACGACAAGGAGGACGGACTGAGGTGCGCCGTTGTTCTCCTTATCGAGACGATCGAATGACTCGCCGATTACGGCGGTAGTGGCATCCTGCGACTCGAAACCCACTTTCAGGCGAGCACGCGCGAAGGGGTATTTTACTTTTGCTAGACTCATTTTATCTTCTCCAACCTTATCGGTTAAGTTCTTTAAGTGTGGGCCTTATTTGACACGGAGAACAGCCTAACCAGCGGCCCACGGACCGGAGAGGCTATGTTTTTTACCAGTCGATACCTTCCACGAGGACAGCACCATCGCTATACTCGTAGTAGAAGTCCGATCGGGTAATCAGTCGATGGACAATCTGGTCGCGACTGAAAGCACTAACCAGGGTGCCGTCCAACTTGTAACTTGCGTCGCGGCTGGCGTCGAGGCGCATACCTTCTGCGTCTGCAATCACCATGTAAGGTCGAACGACGAGGTAAAGTTCAGACTCGTCATTAGATCCGTCACCCGAGGCATCCAGGTTATTGGGGATCTGATTCGTCTCGAAGAACGGAAGACCCAAAAGACGTCCTGCCAGCATCTCAGTGGCAAATGGCGTGGTGTCCTGCGAACTTGATAATTTATCCATCAGGCCTGCCCAGATATCCGAGTTAAGAATCCATGCAGCGCCATCAGTTGAGTGGTTTGCAGCTTTGAGGATCCGGACAGCTTCCACAAGGTCGGTACGGATATTAGCAACAGTGCCCGTCCCAGTTCGTTCGAAAGTATTGTCCGATTCGATGAATCCTTTAAGGCCCGTAGGCTGCTTGGATCCGCCCACTCCACGGAGGAATGTAACGTCTTCTTTGAGACCGTGGTCTCGCATCATGCGACGAGTGACCATCCCATTAACATCACGGACCGAATCTGCAACGAGCTCGTGAGAGAGCACTGCAGCGGTGGTGAGCTTTTTCGGGTAGATCATGTCTTCGTCGAGATCCATCTTACCGACGGTGAAATCTTCTGACTCGTCGGCCCAGTAGGAGGTGATTCGCGAGAATTCACGGGGGATCCTGTGAGAACCGGCGATGGTAATCGAGTTACCTGCGATCTGACGCATAATCGTTGCGTTGTCGCGAAGCTCGATGATCTCATTGGCCATCGACTCAGGGATTAGAACGCCGCCGTTAGCGGGGTCCGAGGCCGAGTGTACGTCTTTCTCGTAGAGATCGACGACATCTTGGTACCCTTCCCGGTCTGCAGCCTCAATAAGATCCTGAGTGCTTCCAGCTTTCGCCTTAGCAGCAACTCGGAGGAACCTATCAAATGTCTTTTTACGCTCAGCGCGGTACGCGGCGTATTCTGGCGACCCGGTAGACACGTCTCCGTGCTTAACCTTGTCGAACAGTTTATTAAGCGGCCGCTCGTCCTCGATGGCCTTTGCCATCTCTTCGAACGATTTTTCGACCTGATCCGCAATCTCTTCACGGACACGATTGTCGAAATTTTCGTCCATCGCGCTTTTCAGCTTGGCGACGGTCTCGTCCACCGTAGACTTGACGATCGTCTCGTAGCCTTTGGCTTCGACGATTTCGCCGTTTTCATTTTCGATTACGGGTTTTGACATTTCTTAGCTCCAATTCAGCTTTTTTGATTTCAACGGCACGAATAACCGTGAGATTCACGTCTGTAATTGACGGCCCTGATTTTTCTATTTCAGGATCTTCGTCTTTTTCTTCCACGCCAAAGGTACTCTCTACCGTGAAAAGGCTTTTATTTTCTTCTCGATTTGCAAAATATGCTTTTTCGAGGTCTTCCCGGCTAATCCCACACGAAAGTGCGGTCATATCCAGTAACTTAGCGGCCATAACGGCCATAGGGGTTGTGTCGATCCCTGCGGCTTTGGCAGCTTCAAAGGCTTTAGCGCCTGCGCCCGGATGCGCCCCGACGTTAACCGCCGAATTTTCCAGGAGCTCTTGCTTGGTGATGTTAAGTGCAGGGAACCACGAGTTTTCGTCTGTGCGTTCTTTCGACACCTCGTATTCGAGGATTTTGAAGCCCACAGACGAGTCTGTAAGGTACTCGTGCTTGTACATTTTCCCGATCATGTCGGAAAAACCACCGTCGATGTCTTTAGGTACGGACTTCCAGATTTGCCGGAGTTTGTCGCCGCCTACCCACGTGTTAAGGGCCTTGCCGATAACAGGTAGGTTGTGATTATGTGCCCACAGGATGCTGCCGTTGTAGTTCTTAAGCTCCCATCCGTTGGCATTGATGGAATCGTTGTGGCGGTCTACGGTCTTGTCGGAGATCATCATCTGGATGATGTGCAAGTCTCCTGACTGAATAAGGGCCTCGTCCCCGGACTTAAGCTTCCAGCCTTGTGATCCGGCAGCTTGTTTCGTCTCTTCAAGGGTGAGGTACCCGGTCTCTGGACGGACATGACGCCGCTGCAGACCTTCCGTAGATTCTTTTAGGCGATCGCTCATTGTTGGCTTCCTCGGAAGTACTCCGAATTAATAACATCGCGTCCTTGGGAGTCCATTTCGTAAACTCCACATTCACGCAAGGCTGCCCGGACAAAATTATCGACCATTTTGTCGTTCTGGCGTCTGTTTTCCTCCGCATCCGAGCCCTCCGGCGTATCGGTATCCTGTGCGGGGTTGTCCTGGTTATTTTCCGCGTTTGCGTAGGTTGCAGGCGCGTAGAACGCGTCCCCGCCCTCGATAGGAGGCTTACCCGCTGCAGCACGCCACTCGTTAATCTGAAACGACTGAGGGGCGGCCTTCATCACGGCTAAGTTGTACTCTCGGTCCTCTGGAACCGGCGAATCGTAGTAGACCAGTAGAGGCTGAGTATCCCGGAACAGAGGGAGTAGCTTATCCTGCAAGAAGCTACGAATAAATTCCAGACGGGGCACCACCACGCGCTTGTTGTAGAAATAATCTGCGGCATCGATGGTGCTCCTGTTGCTATTCTCCACAATCCCGATGATTTCGGGAGGGATCTGGTTGTTCTGCAGGATAGTGTTACGCTCGAATTTTCGGAGCTCGATCAGTTGGAGCTCGTCAAAGTTAGGCGTTAAGTTCTCAATCTGGATCTTACCCGAGTGCCAGTGCGTCAGGAATTGCTTCTTTGCGCCCTGATAGTCCCGGATGAACTTATGCTTGGCCGCTAGCAGGTCTTGTTCGCCTGCTCCTTCGATCCCAACCAGGAAACTAGGCAGGGCGAAGTTGTTAAACCGTGCTGCAGTGAACTGGGCGGCGTTCTCGTCTGTATCAATCTCACTGGCAAGGCTCGAAGCCATGCCGACGCCCCGACCGTAAGGGTTAAACGGGCTCGGAGTCTTAAGGTGGATGATCTTGTCTTCTGTGTACTCCCTTCGAACCCGTCCCCACTGGACATCGTACTTGTTATATGTACCATCCGGCGTTTTCTTGACGGCATGGGGCGGGATAGGGATCAGTGCTTCCGGTTTTCCGCTCTTTCCGTCGTCAATGAGCAGGAAACACTCCCCTGCAAGGTCGATTTGGGCCTCGATTACGAACATGAAAAAGGCCTTATCCATCACGGAGTTAGGCTTTTCCATTAAGTCAAGGAACGGGTGTTGGGTGACTTCTTGGGCCTCGTTGGACCCAATCAGGTGCATTAAGCTCTTTTCGCCGCCGTCGTGGGGGGCTTTCTGCTTAATTTGATGCATCCACAGGGGCGTACCCTTGCCCACAGGCTTACGCATGGGTTTGAACAGCTTCCACGGCACGGCAGCGACATCACGACCGATGACCGTCACCGCAGCGTTAACCCACGGGTTAGTCTCGTAGGTTCTGAGCGCTTCCGCAGTTCCCCTGCGCCGATGATAGCCGTGGTAGCCTTGAGCCCCGGTCAAACCCCCGGACTGGCTATTGAGCTCGGCATGGCTTTTCTGTTTTCCTGTGATCAGGCGCTGAAAGAAGCCCATATTACACCATTATGAATCGGTTTTTGTCCGCAATACGCGCAAAAGCACCCGCTGCAGCATCCGTCTGGTCTTTAAATCCCAGCGGATACACTTCTATTTCATCGAGGAACGCGTACATCCACCTGCCTTTGCGTACTTTGATGATCCCATCCTTGGCAGAATGCGCCAAAGGCTGGGCTCTGGTTTCCTTATCTCCCGATGGGCGATCCCCGTGGACCAGAAAGCCTAACAGGAGGCGTTTGTAGGCGTCGATAACGTCCACTCCGGTAGCTCCCGGCTCCTGCTCGATGTAGATTTCTACGTCCCTTCCGTCCCTGTGAGCTGTGTTTCTGATTAACTCTCTGACGTTTGCGGGGGAGAACTGCTCTCGCTTCACGTCTAGGATGAAAACATCCCTGGTTCTGCGGTGTTGGGCCATTAAAACCCCGGCTGTGTAGCAAGCTTTCGGGTTTTTCTTACGCTCGGTTGCAGCTAAGTCCCAGTAGCGGACATAGTTAATGAGATCGTCGTAGGGAATCTCGATATCCGGCACGACTTCGAACCATTCGCGCTCAAAGAACCTGTCTCCCTCCTGGATATCCCAGTCACCATGCAGAAGCCTTCTACGCTCCACCACATCCTGGTTTTCGAGGTTTCCAAGGTAGGCGGGGTCGACTTCTAGTAATTTCTTGTTGTCGTAGATGCTTGACGGCACAAAAGTTACTGTTTTTAGTCTGTTTGCGTACTTTTTCTTGGCTTTTCGCAGGGTCAAACCATCGATTTTATCGTTCTGGCGTGCGTGGGGATAGTCTCTCCACCACATATACTCGCCCTCTCGACGCAGCAGCCAGAGAACTTCACCCCCTTCGGCCTTCATCGGGTAGTTTTTATCGACCCACGGAGCCAAAAATTTCTTCACCCAGCTTCCCGCATCCGGGTTGCAGGTTGCTCTCGTGTACGGTTTGACCCCGGACATCGACCTTGCGCGACTTAGCAGGTACCAAAACTGCTTCTCGGTAAAGTGTGTGAGCTCGTCCCAGCCCGTGTAGGCAATCTGCGCACCCTGATAGTTAAGCATGTTCTTTTCATGCTGCAGGTGAGCCATCTTAAGCCGTGCGCCTCTTTTGTTGGGATCATTGGGGTGAGGGAAGTCCCAGTACAGCCTTGACTCGGAGGGCTCGCCCCCAAACAGAGGGAAAATCTTGTGACTCTCGTCCCACAGGCCGCCCTCGTTCGTAATTTGGGTGGACTCACGACGGAAGATAACGCCGCCGAACTGGGGATTATGGATGTGCCTGACAGGCTCTAGAAGCAACGCCCACGTCTTTCCTCCTCCTGCAGCGCCCCCATAGACCGCAATGTCAGCCTTCGTGGACAGGAACTGCTCCTGAGGCCCTGGCTGGGGGGCTAGTACAATAGCGGTACAGTTTGGACAGGAATCTGGCCATGCGCCGTTCTTGCCCAGACCAAACTTTGCGTCGCAGTGCTGGCATTGAAGCTGGCGCTCCTTTTCTTTCTTGATCGCCCGAACTCGACTAACCATCGACTACCTCGAACTCCGCATCGGCAATTTGTTTCGTTTCTCTGCCATTATCGGGGATGAAACCGGTAATTTTATGCCGGTGATCGTGCGTATGGTCGTGTTTGTGCTCGACTTTGGTACTCCATTTCTTGGGATTCCTGCGCTCCAGGATCCAAGCTCGGCCCTTCCAGCCCCCGTTCATACGGATTTCTTCGAGGCAATCGATCTCAAACTGGGCCTCTCGACGCTCTAACTCGGTCAAAAAGCTAGCATAAGGCTGCTTACCCATGCGCCCTTTCTCTTTCCAGCGGCTTAATGTCCCCTGTGAGATCCCTGCAGCCTGCGCACAGGTCGCCTGATTGGCCCCGGAGCTAATCCCGTGAAGGATCTTCTCCACCCGTTCCTCTGTAAATTTGGACTGATGGTTGGTTTGCAGAGAGGTGCCTTGTGGCGTTACCACCTTGGGCCTAGGCCTGTCACGGTGGGCTTTCGCCTTGCGTTGTTGTACGCGTTTTTTAGCTTTCGCAAGAAAGTCAGACATGGTTGTCCTCCACTTTCAGAACAAAAGGGAGGGACAAAGTATTTAGTGCAGCAGCAACCAACGACTGCGTTCTACCATCACCGCTTGCAGATATTTCTCTTTGAACCGTGCCGGAGGGTCGCAAGGAAACCACTCGGTCTGGTCGTGTACGGCCCTAGTCGTTGTCCACCAGTCCCCGTCATAGTCCACGGCGTACCACTCTCCATGAAAAAGCCCCGCGAAAGCTACAGGAGCTTCGGGGGCTGGGAATTCTACCTCGGGCATTAGCTCGATGAAGAAATCATTTATGTCGATAACCACTATCCGATCCGTTGGTACGGTTTCTCGTGAAGCCTTAAGCGCCGGAAATCTTTTTTAGGTTCCGGGGATGTCCGCAGCAAGTGCCACAGCTCCCGGGTCACGTCACGATAATAATACCATCCAAGCTTATCCCATTTCAGGAACAGGTGCCCGGTCTTCTCGTGCCAGTAGCCTTCGTGTAGGTCGTAATCTCCGTGGAAGACGTGCGGCTTACCTAGCAGACCAGACCTGCCATCGTCCGTCACTACGCCCAATGTAGACCCTGCTTTGTAGGCTCTCATTTAGCTACCTCGATAAGCCGATGGCCTCCTATAGTATGTGCGTGTTCGCGGGAGACAAACTCGTATCCGTGAGGCATCCGCTTCGTGCCAAAATATTCTTTGTACACGTCCTTTGCGTCCTCTTCACATCGAGCGTTGATTGCGTAAATACAACTCTCGCGGGGGATCCTAATAAAGAATTCTTTCATGGTCACTAACTCTAGCTTGGGTTCTTGTTTGCGTGGGTGTGCCAAGACCCACAGGTCGTCCATCTCAGTGTATACCACCTCGATCAGAGAGTCAATCCACTGAGATACTTCGCATGCGGCAATCTGCTTTGCTTGTTCAAGGAAATCAATCGCCAGGGTAAGTCGGCTTATCTGCAGGCGACCGGGAGCCCTCTTGGACCTACTATCAAGGTAGGCTCGAAAGTGGTGAGTAGCTACGTCGATTTTCATCTGGATTTCGTTCATTTTGAGTCTCCTATATCTCGTCGTTGAGGCCATCCTACATTCCCGAACGGTATCCTGTCAACTCCTTTTCTTACCTTTTCCGAATAAAAAATTTCTCTTTGGTATCCAAATAAATGTACTTTGAAAAAACCTAGAAAAAATTTTTGAGAATATCTAGGAAAAATTAACTTTTAGCTAAGTCCTTGATTTTTAAGGGAAATAAAAAAACTAGAACCTAAAATACAAAAAATTTATTTTGGTGCTTGACGCGCAGCGTTCGGAAATTTAAGGGAGTTAGTCAGGACAAACTTTTGTGCGCGCCCTCCGCCTAAAAGTTTGTACCGCCCCCCTAAAAGTTTGTACGCGAACATGGCCTAAGTTGTTGGAATCATTAAGTTATTAACTTTTTCTTGGGGGCTGGGCAGACGTGAATTTAGGCCTAATCGCCCTAATCCGTACATATTTTTGTTTTTTCCTTGCATAATGTTTTATGCCATGCTCTAATAATGGAGCAAGCACGGCAAACACACGAGGAAGGCATCATGAATGACGAAAAAGACATAGACGCGCTGTCGATGACCCTCGCACGGCATGCCTTCGAGGCGGGCGCACCACTAGAGCTATGGGCCGCCTTAGTATGTGAGGCACGAGGTATGGAGCACCGTCTACCTCGGTCACAGGGGGAGCTAGTAGCCGCCTGTCTTACTGACATATACGAGACTCGAAACGTCCTCGATAATGCGGGCGTAGTAGCACCTACCCTAGATAATCGGGTAGTAGCCTAATTAGCACTTGACGCACATTTCATTAG
>Ga0136597_1000793_pt1 | contig 12725 bp, 9 predicted proteins | sample AntRauTorcE11898_FD_101385 | JGI IMG/M metagenome (GOLD analysis project Ga0136597, IMG submission 101385) | Saline lake microbial communities from Rauer Islands, Antarctica - Metagenome Torckler E11 #898 | ecosystem: Environmental > Aquatic > Non-marine Saline and Alkaline > Saline | place... | reverse complement strand
GGAAACACGGAGTAACGCTGGAACACAATGCCCCGGTTCCGGTCGGGTTCCGCCGGAAACGTCTCTCCTTCCAGCAAAAGCTCGCCCCGGGTCAGGGTTTCCTGGCCCAGCAACAGTTTCAGAAAGGTGGATTTACCACAGCCCGATGCGCCCACCAGCGTGCAGAACTCCCCCTCGTTTATCTCCAGATTCAGGTTTTCAAGTACGACCTGGTCACCGTACTCCTTCCACAGTTTATTAACGCTGATAAAACTCATCAGTGGCCTCCGGCGTTGTACCAGGGGAATAGCCTGCGATTGGCAAGGCGCAAGCACTGGTCGATGACAATGGCAAGGACGGTAATCCAGATAACGTAGGGCAGAATCACATCCATGGCGAGGTAGCGGCGAACCAGAAAGATCCGGTAGCCCAGGCCCTCGGTGGACGCGATGGCCTCGGCCGCGATCAGGAACAACCAGGCCGGTCCCAGGCTCAGACGAACCGCATCGATCAGCCTGGGCAGTATCTGGGGCAGCGCCATTCGGGTAACCACCTGCCAGCTGTTGGCTCCCAGAGTCTGGACCTTGATCAGCTGCTCGGTTGGCAGTTCTCGCACGCGCTGAGCCACATCCCGCATCATGATAGGTGCCGTGCCGATAACGATCAGCATCACCTTGGACAACTCACCCAGACCAAAGACAATGAACAGAATGGGCAGGATCGCCAGGGGCGGCACCATAGACAGTGTCGACACCAGAGGGGCCAGATTGGCGCGCACCAGCGGCAGAATACCGTTAACCAGGCCCACCACCAGCGCCATCACGGCGGCTATACCTATTCCCATGCCCAGACGTTCCAGACTGGCGACGGTGTCGACCCACATCAGGTAATCACCCGTGCGCCGGTCTTCCTGGAAAGCCATCCGGTCAACGGCGGCGGTCATCTGTTCCAGGCCGGGCAATAGTTTGTCATTGGGATTTTCGGCGAGTCGCTGCTGCGACGCCAATCCGTAGATCAACAACAGGATAAGAAAAGGGAGCACACCAAGCGCGGTGGCGGCAAGCCGGCCGGGGGTGCGGTTGATCAATCGCATGATAATTCTCCTCTGGTCACAGAACACGGCAATGGAATCGTGTGCAATCCAATCTCCCGGGCTTTTGTCCCGCCGTGTAACCTCTGCCAGAGGTCGGTGACTCTCGGACCAGCCATCCGGAGCAAAGTCGTTCGCCACCGGACCGGAACCCTAGTCACCCATTTTGTCCGTTTGCCTGGCCGCACAATATGCGGTGTTGCTGTGAACGGATATGAGTCTTCGCCAACGACCCACAATGCGGGCCTGACAGGTCGTTCCCCTGCAGACACTGTGCCAGACCCGGTTCCGGGCGGCTCGGCGGGTGTTATTCGATTCGCCGGACCCATTCCACGCACCCGACTGGTGCGTGCCTCCGATTTCTGCCTCATCCCCACGCACGCTGCTCCAGCAATCCCGCGGCCGCAGCCAGTATCCGTTCATGGGAGCGTGGATCACGGCCGGGGCCACCCGCCACATGGCCATAATCCGACATCAGCGGCTGAAGGCTGGCTCCGGGAATGCTGGCAGCATCATCACGGGCATCAGTCACGGTGAAATACAGATCCGTGCTGGCCGGCATCAACACAGCAGGTATGGTCAGCCGACCCAGAGCTTCACGATAGTTGCCACAGAAAACGGGATTGTCACTGATATCACCGGTTTGCCAGCTAGCCAGCATGGCCAGAAGATCGTTGGCATCCTGATGCAGATGATCCTGTTCCCAGAACATCAGAAGGTCTTCCGGCGTGGCAAATCCCAGTTGCTGATACAGCTGGCGGCGAAAGAACGCCTGGGAATAGGCCCAGCCGGCATAGACCCGGGCAAAGGCTTTCAAGCCCCGCACTGGCGGTGTCAGGTAGTACCCGTCGCGATACTCCTGATCGCAGGTCAGGGCCGCTTTCACGCCTTCCAGAAAGACCTGGTTATGAGTATGGCAACAGGCGGTCGCGCATACCGCCAATACGCCGGCCACCCTGTTTGGAAACAGGCAGCCCCACTGCAGCGCCTGCATGCCGCCCATTGACCAGCCCATAACCAGGGCAATGCGGGCGCCACCAAATACTTCATCCACCAGCCGTTTCTGCAGCATCACATTGTCGTAAAGACTGATAGCGGGAAACCCGGCCCCTGCCTGTTCCCCAGGCGTGTTTGAAGGCGATGATGACTCGCCCGCCCCAAGCAGGGAGGGAATCACGATGCAATATTTATCTGGATCAAGGGGGCTGTCGCCACCAACCCAGGGATGGTTGCCGGCAGCTGCACCGCCATAGTACGTGGGCAGCAGGATCAGGTTGTCTTTTGGTGCATTGAGTTTCCCGATCTGATGGTAGTGAAGGCGAGCCGATCGCAGTGTTTTACCACAGGAGAGAGGTAAGTCACCCGCCTCAAAATCTTTTTCAAGCCATTGTAAATCCGTCATATTTTACTCTCTTCCAGGCCAGGGCCCGGTTTGTGCGGCTGAACATTTTCCCTTTTTACATACATGCTGGCATGTAAGTTGAATGACTGAGTTGAAGAAAGAAACGTGCCAGTACACAAACCGAATACCCGCGTTTTCGCGGCTTAACAGAGGAAACTCCATGACTGACCTGACCAATACCCAGGCCCTGAAACAGAAACTTGCCGATGCTGGCGTCAAATACGCCATCGCCAGCTATGTGGATATCCATGGCATTACCAAAGGAAAGTTTGTACCTGTTGCCCACCTGGGCCAGATGATGGAAGGTTCCGAGCTCTACACCGGTGCGGCTCTGGACGGTGTGCCCCAGGATATATCCGACGACGAAGTGGCGGCGATGCCAGACGCCAACGGCGTCGCAGTTTGCCCGTGGAACCGCCAGCTGGCATGGTTTCCCGGTAATCTGTACCTGAACGGTCAGCCCTTCGAGGCCTGCTCCCGCAATATTTTCCGGCGCCAGCTGGATGCGGCCGCGGATATGGGTTACCGCTTCAATCTGGGCATCGAAACCGAGTTCTTCGTGTTTCGTGACACCGAGGATGGTGGCTTTGCCCCGCTGAGCGACCGCGATACCCTGGGCAAGCCCTGCTACGACCCCCGTTCACTGATGGACAACCTGCCCGTTGTGGACGAGCTGGTGGATGCCATGAATGAACTGGGCTGGGACGTATATTCTTTTGACCACGAAGATGCCAACGGCCAGTTCGAAACCGATTTCAAATACGCCGATGGCCTGACCATGGCCGACCGCCTGGTGTTCTTTCGCATGATGGCCAACGAAATCGCCCGCAAGCACGGCGCCTTCGCCAGCTTCATGCCCAAGCCGTTCTCCGACCGCACCGGCAGTGGCGCCCACTACAATATGTCCCTGGCAGACATCAAAACCGGTGAGAACCTGTTCGAACCCGGGGATGACGACCTGCACGGTTGTGGCATCAGCAAGCTCGCCTATCACTTTACCGCGGGCGTGCTGAAACACGGCGCCGCCATCAGTGCCGTCATCGCACCCACCGTCAACAGCTACAAGCGGCTGGTGCGTCAGGGCAGTATGTCGGGCTCAACCTGGGCGCCGGTATTCATGTGCTACGGCTCCAACAACCGCACCAACATGATCCGCATTCCCGGCGTGGGCGGGCGAATCGAATGCCGGGCCGCAGATATTGCCTGCAACCCCTATCTCGGCAGTGCGCTGATTCTGGCTGCTGGCCTGGAAGGCGTTCGCGAAGGGCTGGATGCGGGCGAACCGCACCACGAGAACATGTACAACTACAGCGACGCGGAAGTTGCCGAGCAGGGCATTGAGTATCTGCCCCGCAATCTGGGCGAGGCCGTTGATGCGTTTGAAGCAGATCCGCTGGCCCGGGAGGTGTTTGGCGAGGCCATGTTCAACAGCTTCGTCGAATACAAGAAAGGAGAATGGGAGAGCTACCAGAACCATGTATCCGAGTGGGAAGTTGAGCGTTATCTGAAGATGTTCCGAACTTCACCACAAAGTGCTTTTGCGGAAAGACATCAAGAATATACAAGGAATGTAAACAGGGAGTAAAACCTGTGTAAAGCTTGCTTCAGGACCGTCCGTACAGCGATTCGTGCCCATATAATAAGTGTGGATGAAACGGAATAATCGATGTTGGACGGAATCCTGATGAGACCTGCAAAAACCCTGTTTGTTGCCTTTCTGGCTCTCCTCACCCTTGTCTGGTTTATGGCCGACAGCTTGTGGCCTGAGCCGCTTACCTATTTCTCTTTTCGCCATGTATTTGTTCAATACAGTGGCGTTATTGCCATGGGCGTGATGAGCCTGGCGATGATCCTGGCGTTGCGTCCGAAAAGGCTGGAGTTACACTTGCGCGGGCTCGACAAGATGTACCGCCTGCACAAATGGCTGGGCATCACGGCCCTGGTGGTAGCCACCTTGCACTGGTGGTGGGCCCGTGGCACCAAATGGATGGTCGGTTGGGGCTGGCTCGACAAACCCGAGCGCGGCCCACGGCCGGAAGAAACCCTGGGCACACTGGAGGCCACTCTGGGCAGTCAGCGGGGGCTGGCCGAAACCCTGGGCGAATGGGGGTTCTATGCCGTCGCGGTGTTGCTGGTACTGGCCCTGATAAAGCGTTTCCCCTACCGTCTCTTTGCCAAGACCCACCGGTTCATTGCACCACTGTACCTGTTGATGGTTTTCCACTCCGTGGTGCTGATGGAGTTTGACTACTGGTCACAACCGGTGGGCTGGCTGATGGCGCTTCTTCTGACGGGAGGAAGCATTGCCGCGCTTTACTCCATGACTGGTCGCATCGGTGCCGTTCGCCGGGTCTCCGGCACTATTGATTCACTGATCCGCTATCCCAACCTTCGGGCGCTGGAGATTGCCACTGTTGTCGACAACCAATGGCCAGGGCACACCGCCGGGCAATTTGCGTTTGTCACCTCGGACCGTCGGGAGGGAGCCCACCCGTTCACCATCGCCTCTTCCTGGAATTCGGATGAGCGGCGCATCGTGTTCATCACCAAGGCCCTGGGTGATTACACCTCGCGGCTGCCGGATGAGCTGAAAAAGGGCATGACTATCCAGATAGAAGGCCCCTACGGCTGCTTCGATTTCCGGGACGAGCAGCCACGGCAGGTCTGGATAGGCGCGGGAATTGGCATTACGCCCTTTGTGGCGCGAATGAAAGAACTCTCGACCCGGCCGGACGGGAGACCCATCGACCTGTTCCATGTCACCTCCGAAACCGATCCAGTGGCCATGGAAAAACTGAAAGCCGATGCCACCGCCGCGGGTATCCGCCTGCATCTGATCCTCAGCCCCCGGGACGGCCGCCTGGATGCCGACAAAATCCGATCCATGGTGCCGAACTGGCGGGAAGCCAGCGTCTGGTTCTGTGGTCCCGCCGGGTTTGGCAGGCACCTGCGCGATGAGCTGAAAGCTGGAGGGCACCCGGCCGGTCGCTTCCACCAGGAACTGTTCCAGATGCGATAAAGCGTCCGTGATTAAACGGGTTCAGGTGAGCGTATGGACAGCAACTGTCGGAACTGGCGCTGGAAAAACGGGGTCTGTTGTTCCAGTGAAAAAAGGCCCGGGGCAAACAGCCAGGTCTGGGTGATTCCCATCAGGAAGGTGTAACAGAGCAGCCCCAGGTCCCCGGGGTGCTCATCGCTTTTCAACTGGCCCTGCTCCAGGGCTTTGCCTGCCAATTCGCCAAACAGCGCTACAATCGAGCCGGTCAGCTCCCGCTCCCGTTTCAGGGTCCGGCTCATGGCGTCGGTCAGTTCGGTCTTGTTCAGCAGAATTTCGAAGGACTGTCGGTAGCGCCGGTCATTGGCCAGCAACGACAGCCACTGCCCCAGGAAATGCTCCATGGCCTCCACCGGCCGGTCCGCCATGCTCCGGCATTCGTCAACCAACGATTCCAGAGGTTCCTGAGAATACCCCAGCACCGCCTCGTACAAGTCATCCTTGTTCTGAAAATGCCAGTAAATCGGGCCACGGCTGCAGCCCGCTTCCCTGGCGATCCGGCTCAGTGTTGTGAGTGAATAGCCATCCCGGCTGAACAGCGTCAATGCCGCTTCCAGAACGGTCTGTCGGGTTTTTTCAGCCTCTTCCTTGGTTCGACGCATTAACGGTTTTCTCTGTGTTGAATAAAAAAAGGGCACGACTATCGTGCCCTCGGGTTCTCAACGAAACAAGCAGTTCAGAGATCAGATCTCGCCGTCAGCCGCCATCTGCATGTAGTCATCGTTGAAGCGCAACTTCACGTTGCCGGAATCGCCCATGACGGTGCCATCCGGGAATTCGATGCCAACAAAGTCCGGGCTCATGGCGCCCTGCCCCAACAGTCCCTTGTCGAAGGAGAACTGGCGAACGCTGTCCATGGCCTCGAAGGCTTGCTCACTGTTGATGAACTCGACCGACATCTGCGGCTCCCAGAACATTTTCATGCCCGCGAGTTGAGCTTCATAGCCGGCCTGGTCGGTGCCGGACAGTTCACCCAGTTGAGCCCGGGCTTCCTGGCCTTCCTTGCTGTCGGATTCCAGTATGCTCATGGTTTCGTACCAGGCTCCAACCAGAGCTTTGCCCAGGGCGGGATTATCTTCCAGAGTTCCTGTGTCTACCAGGGTCAGATCCTTGATATGGCCCGGAATCTGGCTGGAATCGAACAGCGGGGTCGCGCCGGGATAGTTCGCCACTTCTGTCAGCAACGGGTTCCAGGTGGCTACGTGGCGGACGTCGTCGGTCTGGAAAGCCGAGACCAGGTCGGCATCGGAAATGTTCACCACGCCCAGATCGCGCTCGGACAGGCCAACACTCTCCAGAGCCCGCGCCAACAGATAATGAGACACCGACAGTTCCACCAGGTGAACCGTCTCGCCTTCCAGCTCTTCAATGGAAGTGGCGTCTTTAGACACCAGACCATCGTTGCCATTGGAATAGTCGCCAACAATCAGTGCGGTGGTATCCAGGCCGGACGCTGCCGGAATTGACAGGCCGTCCATGCTGGTGGCCACCACACCGTCAAACTGGCCGGCGGTGTACTGGTTGATGGACTCGATGTAGTCATTCACCTGCACGATGTCCACTTCGATATCGTACTTGTCAGCCCACTTTTTCATGATGCCGCTGTCCTCGGCATACTGCCAGGGCACCCAGCCGGCGTAGATGGTCCAGGCGATGCTGAATGAATCCTTTTCCTCGGCCAGTGCACCGGCGGACAAAGTTGCCGCCAGCACCCCGGCGACCAGGGGTTTGCTCAGGTTACGTGTTTTCATGGTTTCTCTCCTCGGGCCTGGCCCGTTTGATAATGGCTATGGTCGTTGTTGTGGGTGTCAGCTTGATGGTTCTTCGATAATCACCACCGGCGTTCCCGGTGCGACTGCCTGGCCGGCTTCCCGGCGGACCTCAATAACTTTGCCCGCCACCGGGCTCAGCAATTCGATTTCCATTTTCATGGATTCCACCACGGCAACCGGCCGCTGGGCCTCGATGACGTCGCCGGGTTTCACCACGCATTCCCAGACATTGCCCGCCACCTGGCTTTCCACCGCGTGCTGGCCTGCCGGAAGATCGGCAATATCATCCTCACCGGTGTCCTCAAGGGGTGCTTCGGAGCTGAAATTAATCTGCCCGGACTCGATCCACCGCTGCAGTTCTTCGTCGAAGGCCTGTTTGCGTTTGTCGGTAAAGCTCTGGATTCCGTCCTTGTTGTCGGCCAGAAACTGTTCGTAGTCCTTCAGGTTGAAGCGGGTTTCTTCAACGCGAATGGGGTAATCGCCATTGGGGAAGTCCCGGCGGATCTGCTGTAGTTCTTCGGCGCTGACTTCGTAGAAGCGCACCTGATCGAAAAATCGCAGCAACCAGGGTTTACCGGGCTCGAAAAAGTCGGTGGTGCGGTAGCGGTTCCACATCTGCAGGGTACGGCCGACAAACTGGTAGCCACCGGGCCCTTCCATGCCGTAGATGCACAGGTAGGCGCCGCCGATGCCCACGGAGTTTTCCGCAGTCCAGGTACGGGCCGGGTTGTACTTGGTGGTCACCAGGCGATGACGAGGATCCAGGGGCGTTGCCACCGGAGCGCCCAGATACACATCGCCCAGGCCCATCACCAGGTAGCTCGCATCGAACACGGTTTTTTTCACATCATCGATGCTGTCCAGCCCGTTAATGCGGCGAATGAACTCCAGGTTGCTCGGACACCAGGGAGCGTCCTTGCGCACCGACTGCATGTATTTGGCAATCGCGGTCTGGCAGGCCTCGTCATCCCAGGACAGGGGCAGGTGCACGATACGCGCCGGCACGTCCCATTCCGGCTGCTTCTCCAGTTCCTCCTCAGCGCTGATCAGCAGGTCCAGCAGCGTGCGCTGGTTCAGTTTCTGGCTGTCGTAATGCACCTGCAGCGAACGGATACCCGGTGTCAGTTCAAGAATGGCCTCATGGTTCTGTTCCCTCAACCACAACATCAGGGCGTGGGCGCGGAAGCGCAGGCGGATATCCAGTTCCATGGGGCCGTACTCCACCAGCACGTAGTTGTCACCGGCGGCCCGGTAGACCACGCCGGTTTCATGTTCGGTGGTGCTGAGGGACTCCAGAATCGGGGTTTCCGGCTTGATGGGCGTGATGTGAGCGGTGGCTGCCGTCAGTGTGGCGACGGATTCATCCAGTGCCTCACGAAGCGCCACTGCCTGATTCTGACACACCGGCACAAACTGAACCTTGTCGCCAGCCTTGAGCTGCCCCAGTTTCCACAGATCGGCACTGATCACCGTTACCGGGCAGACAAAGCCACCGAGACTGGGGCCGTCGGGGCCGAGAATCACGGGCATGTCGCCGGTGAAATCGACTGTGCCCACGGCGTAAGCGTTGTCGTGGATATTGGAGGGGTGCATGCCGGCTTCGCCGCCATCGCTGCGGGCCCATTCTGGTTTCGGGCCGATCAGGCGAACACCGGTGCGGCTGGAGTTGTAGTGAATCTCCCACTCACTGGCGAAGAATGTGTCGATATCCTCGCCGGTGAAATAGTCCGGCGCCCCGTGGGGGCCGTAGGTCACGTGAAGTTTCCAGGTTTTGCCAATGGTTGGCTTCAATTCAGCGGGTAATGTTGCGACGGTGACCGGTTGAGCTTCATTCAGTGCCAGCACGTCTCCGGCTCGCAGGGCACGACCACAATGACCGCCAAACTGCCCCAGGGTAAACGTACTGCAGGAGGTAAGGTATTCCGGGCAGTCCAGTCCACCACTGAAAAGGATATAGGCCCGGGCACCGTCGCCAGTGGTGGCGCCCAGTTTCAGTGTGGCTCCGGCGGGTACATCAATCACCTGCCAGAAATTTACCGGCTGATCATCCAGAGTTGCCTCAAGAGGTGCGCCCGCAAGCACGATTCGGGTAGCCCGATTAAAGCTGAGCACTGGCCCCTTAAGGGTAATTTCCAGACCCGGCGCTTCCTCGGGATTGCCCAGCATGCGGTTACCAAGCCGGAACGAATAGCTGTCGAAAGGACCCGACGGTGGTACACCGATTTCCCAGTAACCGATCCGGCCAGGGTAATCCTGAATGGTGGTCAGGGTGCCGCCACTGATGACATCTACCGTCGCAGGCTGATAGTCGAATTCGTTGAGGGTCCGGGTAAACAGTCGGCCCTCGACAAAACGCGGGTCGTCCAGAACCTGACGCACGTATTCCAGGTTGGTTTCTATACCGTATAGCTGACTGTCATCCAGCGCCCGGATCAAGCGCTGGCGGGCTGTTTCGCGGTCCTGTTCATGAACAATCACCTTGGCCATCATGGGATCGAACAGGGGGGATATCTCGGTGCCCGGCTGAATCCAGCTATCAATCCTCAGGTTATCCCCGGCTGGCCAGGCCACGTTGGTCAGCAGACCGGCACCGGGCTGGAAATCCTTGTTGGGATCTTCGGCGTAGATCCGCGCCTGAATGGCATGGCCGGAAGGCTTCAAATTACCGCGGAGCTCTGCCAGCTCCGGCAGGCTGCCGGCCCCCAGCTCCACCATCCAGCGCACCAGGTCCACGCCGTAAACCTGCTCAGTGACACCGTGTTCCACCTGTAAGCGGGTGTTCACTTCCAGGAAGTAGAACTCGGTGGTGTCCGGGTCATAGATAAACTCCACGGTGCCGGCACTGCGGTAGGCTATGCTTTCGCCCAACTGGCGGGCGGTGGCCTGCATGCGTGTGCGCACGTCGTCAGTCAGGCCCGGCGCGGGCGCTTCTTCAATCACTTTCTGGTTGCGGCGCTGGGCGGAACAGTCCCGTTCTCCCAGGGCAACAACCTGCCATTTGCCGTCACCAAACAATTGCACTTCGATGTGGCGCGCGTGTTGCACAAATTTCTCGAGAAATACGCCATCGTTGCTGAAGTTGTTCTGGCTCAGGCGCTGTACCGAGTCGAAGCTCTTACTCAGATCCTCGGCGCTGTAACAGCGGGACATGCCAATGCCACCACCACCGGCGGTACTTTTCAGCATCACCGGGTAACCAATGTTTTCGGCGGCCCCCAAGGCTTCATCCAGACCGGTCAGCAGGCCGGTGCCGGGCAACAGGGGCACACCAGCCTCTTCAGCCAGGGCCCGGGCGGTATGCTTGAGACCAAACTGCTCCATCTGTTCGGGTGTGGGCCCCAGAAAGACCACACCCTCGGCGTCGCAGCGCCGGGCAAAATCAGCATTTTCACTCAGGAATCCGTAGCCGGGGTGGATGGCGTTGGCACCGCTCTTGTGGATAACTTCAAACAGTTTGTCCTGATCCAGATAGGTGGCGGCGGCCGAGCCTTCACCCAACGACCAGGCTTCATCAGCCTGCCGCACATGCAATGAATCAGCATCCGCCTCGGCATAAACCACCACCGAGGTGATCCCCATGGCTCGCAGGGTGCGGATCACCCGACAGGCGATGGCGCCCCGGTTGGCAATCAGAACCTTCTCGAACTTTCCGTTCAGTTCCATACCAGCACCTCGATCGGTGTGGGGTTCCAGCCGTTGCACGGATTATTCAGCTGCGGGCAGTTGGAAATCATCACCAGTACATCCATCGCTGCCTTCAGCTCTACATACTTGCCGGCATCGGAAATGCCGTCTTCGAAGGTCAGGCCACCGTCCGCAGTCACCGGTACGTTCATGAAGAAGTTGATGTTGTGGGTAATGTCCCGCTTGGTCATGCCCAGCTCTTCATGTTCGGTCACCGCCACCAGCCAGCTGTCCCGGCAGGCGTGCATGCATTTCTTTTCCAGTGCATAGCGGGTGGTGTTGCTCTCCGCCGCGCAGGCGCCGCCCAGGGTGTCGTGGCGACCGCAAGTGTCGGCGGTGATTTCCAGCATCTCGTTGTTTTCCGAGGACATCAGCTTCGAGCCGGCGGTCAGGTACACATTGCCCTGCTCGCGGATGGTGTCCACGGCGCTGTAGCGTTCGGTTGGGTTGTGGGCGTTATAGAACAGTGTGTCGGCGGCCTGGTTGCCTTCCAGATCCAGAATGCGGACGGTTTCGCCGGCCTTCACCACTTTCAGGAAATACTCGCCTGCGGGAACGGTTTCGCGGAAGGCGGCGTTTTCAGGTTTCAATGCGCTTTGCTTGATCATTTCCGGCCTCCGTTACTGGAACAGGTGGTAAAGAGCGGTATTGGCGAAGGCCCGGGTCGCCTCCGGTGATGACAGCCTGCAAGGGTCGGCCTCGGTCACGGGGTCGGCCTTGAACAGTTGATAGCGCACGGGGTGGCTGGGGTATTCACTGGCGGTGTTCATCGGGTGTGGACAAGTGTGCAGCACCACGATGGTATCCATCTCGAAACGCAGATCAACGGTGGCACCGGCGAAGGAGGCATCGTCGGCCAGTGTCATATTGCCGTCGTCATCGGTTTGCACCTTGCTGAACCAGTTCAGGTTCGCAGTCAGGTCTTTCTTACCCAGGCCGTACTTGGCCAGTTCGTTCAGAAAGCTGGTAAAACCGTTGCGGTGGTAGTGGTTGTGGGCTTCCTGATAGGTCTTTTTGCCCCAACGCTGCTCTACCAGACCAGCATTGCAGGTGCCGCTGACAGTATCGTGCCAGCCCATGTCGTCACGAATGATGGACGCAAACACCCGGCCCATATCGGAAAGCAGTACATGGCCGTGGGTCAGCTTGAAGGTGTGCTGGTTTTTCAGGGTGTCCGGCATGTTGTACCGCTCGAGCGGGTTCTCGGGGTTGTACATCAACATGCCGACGTTGGCACCGCCGGTTTCATCAATCAGGCGCAGCACATGGCCACGGCGCATAATGAAAGACCAGTGGGATCCGCCGGGAATCAGATCGTCGTAGAGGGGGGCTGCTGTGGACAACATGGCCATTTCCTCCTGGCTAGGGCGTTTCAAAAAAACGAGAGGCGTCAGTAACTGAACGATCCTCCCGGGCTTTTGTCCCGCCGTGTAGCCTTGGAAAAGGCCGTCAACTCTCGGACCAGTCACCTGCGTTCTCTTATTCGGGAGAGGCAGGCCGGAACCCTAGTCGACTATTTGTCAGATTGTCGCGCTTTGATGGTGGTTACAGGAACCGACGTCTCGCTGCGTGGTTCTATACCAATCAAGGTCTGTGCCACAGAAGCCAAAGCTTTGATATTACAGCCAAAGCCTTGTTGTGGGCGGAAAGGATAAGAGGTTTAACGACGGACGGGTGCCCGCCGTTGGTGCGGAGAAGGTGCGGTTGGTCAGTTATCGTGCATGAGAAGACTTACTTCCCGAT
>Ga0136597_1000777_pt1 | contig 12894 bp, 15 predicted proteins | sample AntRauTorcE11898_FD_101385 | JGI IMG/M metagenome (GOLD analysis project Ga0136597, IMG submission 101385) | Saline lake microbial communities from Rauer Islands, Antarctica - Metagenome Torckler E11 #898 | ecosystem: Environmental > Aquatic > Non-marine Saline and Alkaline > Saline | place... | reverse complement strand
GTCCGCCGGTCGACTCGCAGCGAGTTGTCTCCAGTCATCGCGTCGCCCCTCCTCTCGGGGAGGACGCGTGGTCGATCGCACGGTACATGACCACCTCGTCCGGGGCAGTTAGTAAGATGGCGCAGCCTGGCCGGTCGGACGTCCTTAACCCCGTCCCCCGTCAGCGGCGTCGCGAGACCGGTCGTGGCCCGCGGTCAGGACGGGTCCTGGTGCCGGAGCTTCTCCGCGGTCGTCGCCGGGACGGGCGTGCCGCAGTCGCCACACACCCAGTTCGTGCGTCGACCACCTGGCCGTCGCTCCATGTCCTGCCGGTACCGGAGTCTGGCACCACACGTGCACTCGTACGTCGCGTCGCTCACACGAAGGTCCACGCCCGGCGACGACAAGACGCTGTGGGCGGCGTGCGGCTGGCGGGGCGACGGGGCACCCAGTGACGACGATGGAGCGGACCGCCGTCGCTCCACGAGTCCTGGAGGGACCCTGCTACGGGGAGCAGGGGTCGGGTGCCGGATCCGACCACGAGACGGCAGTGGGTGGGAGTACCTGGCTTGACCGGGGGAAGTGTGGATGCGCCGAGAGCACGCATCCGTCGTGACCGTCCGGTCATCGAACCATCCGTGAACCCACGGTTCGAACACGTTTACCCATATTTCGTCCGTTCTATAGCACGTTCATTTCCTAATTTGCAGAGTTCATCGACAAATGCAGAACTCTTATACATGCAGTGGGCGTTCGTTAGGTTGTAATGGCAAACGGTAAGGTTGATTTCTTCAACGACACGGGCGGCTACGGTTTCATCTCCACCGAGGACTCCGACGACGACGTTTTCTTCCACATGGAGGACGTTGGCGGCGAGGACCTGACGGAAGGCACGGAAATCGAATTCGACATCGAACAGGCCCCCAAGGGCCCCCGCGCGAAGAACGTCCTTCGCGTCTAATTCAGGTCCACGCCGTCGCCGTCGGGCGACGTTTTCGACCTCGATTCTACGACGACCAGAACCGACAGCGTGCGCGCCGTCAGTTCCGGCACTGCGAGGGGTGGCGAGCGTCGACTCCGTCACTCGTTTCACGCTCGACGTCCTCGAATCGAGCATGACGACAGAACTCACCGTCACTGGGATGTCGTGTGGACACTGCGAGGAGACCGTCGAGGACGCGCTCGACGCGGTCGACGGCGTCACGGACGCCACCCCGGACAACGAGGCCGACCGCGTGATCGTCGAAGGGGACGCGGACCCGGACGCGCTCGTCGCCGCCGTCGAGGACGCCGGCTACGACGCCAGCGCCTGACCGCAGGAGACGGGAAACCCGAACCGGTGAGGGGGGCGACCTGACCGACCAAGCGACCGCACTACTTCGTCGAACTATTCAAGCGTCAAATGCCGATTGCCAAGAGCCATTACCATAACGAAATCCGGGCTTGAAGGCTTCTTGACAGCCCTTAGAAGCCGCATACCAATATGACGGCCTCCTGAACGGACGAGCGTATGTCAGACGTCAACAGACGTACGTTCCTGACGACGAGTGGTACAGTACTCGGTGGCATCGCGACGGGCGCGACCGTGACCGCGGCGACGCGAACCGACCGGTTCATCGTCCAGACGAAGGGGCGAGGCGACCTCCGCGGTCTCGACGTCGTTCACGAGATGCCCGGCGTCGACCTCGCCGTCGTCCGCGCGTCCAAGAACGAACTCCGGCGCGCAAAGACCGTGAAGGAGTTCGCGCCCGACGTCGAGATCGATCTCGACGACCCCGACGTGAACGCGCAGGCACCGACCGTCGACGAATCGTCCGTCGAGGACGAACCCTTCTACGGACTCCAGTGGGACAAACAGGACCTCGACGTCGCGAAAGCACACGAGACGACGGAAGGCGAGGGGACGCGCGTGACGATCATCGACACGGGCGTCGCCGGCGGCCACCCGGACCTCGACGTGAACGAGGACCTCTCGCGGAACTTCACGGGCGACGGATTCGGAGCAGCGAATCCCGCGGGCGGCTACCACGGAACGCACGTCGGCGGTATCGTCGCTGCCCTGGACAACGGCAAGGGCGTCATCGGGACCGCGCCCGACACGGACCTCGTGGACTGCCGCGTGTTCTCCCCGAGTTCGCTCGCGTCGTTCGCTGACATCCTCGCCGCGGTCGTCTACAGCACGAACATCGACGCCGACGTCGCCAACCTCTCGCTGGGCGCGTACCCGGTTCCGCGACAAGGACAGGGCTCGTTCTACGGCAAGGTCCTGAACAGCGTAATGACGTACGCGAACAAGGAGGGGACCCTGTTGGCCATCGCCGCCGGGAACGACAGTGCAGACCTCCAGCACGACAAGAACGTCATCAGCCTCCCGAACGAGGGCGCGCAAGCGTGCAGCGTCGCCGCGACCGGCCCCATCGGGTTCAACTGGGGGGACCAGGGTCTCGCGTCACCGCCGGAAAGTCCCGCGTTCTACACGAACTACGGGACGAACGCGATCACGCTCGCTGCACCCGGCGGCGACGCAGATCTGGAGACGGACAACCCCCTCTGGTACCTCGATCTCGTCCTGAGTACGGTCGCGGAACCCGAATTCGACGGAGACGGGAACTACCTTGGCGCGTCGTACTCCTACGGCTGGGCGGCCGGCACGTCGATGGCGGCGCCGAACGTCGCGGGTGCGGCGGCGCTCGTCAAGAGCGCGAACCCGAACTACAACGCGAACCAAGTCGAGAGTGCGCTGAAGCGCGCTGCGGACGTCCCGGAGGACTACGACAAGGCGTACTACGGGGGCGGCTACCTGAACATCGTGGACGCGCTCTGAGCTGGGCGCGTCGTCTCTATTCCTCGGGTTCGATGAGTTTGTCCGCGAGCGTCGGGACGAACGTGCCGACGTCGGTGACCATCCCAACCGCTTGCGAGGAGCCGCGGTCGAGCAGTTGCGTGACGGTCGAGGGGTCGATGTCGACGCAGACGACGGGCGTCGTCGACGGCAGGCAGTTCCCGACGGCGACGCTGTGGAGGAGCGTCGACAGCATGATCACGACGTCCGCCTCGTGGGCCTGCTCGCGGATGGCGTTCTGCGCTTCGACGGCGTCCGTGATGGTGTCCGGGAGCGGGCCGTCGTCGCGGATGCTGCCCGCGAGCACGTAGTCGACGTCGTGCTGGATGCAGTCGTACATCACGCCGGATTCCACGATGCCCGCGTCCACTGCTTCCTCGAGACCGCCGGCGCGGATGATCTCGCTGATCGCGTAGATGTGATGCTTGTGGCCCTTGCGGGGGCTTTCGAGGGTCTCGACGTTCATCCCGAGGCTCGTCCCGTAGATGGAGCGTTCCACGTCGTGCACCGCGAAGCCGTTCCCCGTCGAGAGCGCGTCCACGTACCCCTCGCGAACGAGGCGACCGAACGCGGGGCCGGCGCCCGAGTGCAGGAGCGCGGGGCCGGTGACCGCGAGCACGCTCCCGCCTTCGGCCTTGGCCTCCCGGACGACGTCCGCGATGTCCTCGATGAGGCTCTCGCTCGGGCGCTCGGGCGACACCCCGCCCTGCATGAACCCGAACGGGCCGCTGTCCCCACGCGGCCGGTCAGGTGGGTCGACGCGCACGCCGAACTCGTCGGTGACGACCAGATCGCCTTGCTCGATCGCGTTCAGGACCTTCGTGAACGCTCGCGGCCCGCCGTCTGTGTCCGGGTCGACGACGACCGCGCAGTCCATCTCGATGCGCTCGACCGCGAGCCAGTCGCCGTTGTACCGCACCTCTGTCGGGTGGTTCGTCGTCGAGTAGAACCCCTTGGGGACGACCTGATCTTCGGGTGCTGGCTCGAGGTGTGCGTCCCGCGGATCCGGGACGTTCGCGCCCGTCTGGTGGAGTTCGTGCAGGATCGCGTTCAAGGTTGCTTCGTCGTCCGCCGTGACGAGCATCCGGCAGTACGACTCCGCGTTCTTGTGCCGACCGACGTCGAACTGTTCGACGTCGAAGTCCCCACCCATCTCCATGACGGTCGTCATGCATCGCTGGAGCGTCCCGGAGTCGATGACGTGCCCCTCGAGTTCGATCTGGCGTGCGACGGTCATGCACGTACGGACGACGACCGGGGTCTTGAGGATTCTGACAGCAGCGAGGTTCGAGCGACGAACCGGGCGAGCCGGGACCGGGACAGGCCGCGAGTCGTGGCGTCGCCCGCCACGCCAGCTAAGCGATTCCAACCCGAAGGGACGGTATGGACCGGAACGACGTGCGGCGGGCGTGGGACGACGTCGCGGAGACGTACGCCGCGTCCCGCGACCCGACGGGAAGCGACGCCGCGCTCGTCGACGACCTCCTCCACGTACTCCCCGCGAACCCGCTGGTGCTCGACGTCGGGTGCGGTGACGGTGCGCGAACGCTCGCGAACCTCCCCGCGGACGCGATCGGCGTGGACGTCTCCCGGCGCGGTCTCGAACTCGCGACAGTGGAAGTTCCGGGCGCCCGCCTCGTCCAGGGCGACATGACGCACCTCCCGATCGCCGCGGACAGCGTGGACGCGATCACGGCGTACCACGCCGTCTTCCACGTCCCCCGCGAGGACCACCCCGCGGTGTACTGCGAGTTCGAGCGCGTCCTGAAACCCGGCGGGCGACTCCTGATGACGCTTCCGACCGGGCGCTTCGAGACGGTGCGGCGCGGCTGGATGGGCGGCGAGATGTTCTTCTCCGCGCCCGGCGAACGTACGACGCTCGACCAGCTCGCAGCCGCCGGGTTCGGGGACGTCGAGCGCGTCACCGCGGACGACCCGCTCGGGTCGAGCACCCTGTTCGCGTTCGCGACGCTACTGGAGCAAGGAACGTAGTGCAGTCCGTCGAGCCGAGAGTCGGTCGCGGTCGCTCGCTCGTCGCGGCGTCCCGTCCCCCTCAGCGAAGAGAATTCAGTCGATGTGGCCTTCCGCACGCAGCTGGTCCGCGTCCTCGTCGGTGTACCGCCACTCGATGTTCGCCTTCTCGTCCTGCCAGTCCCACGGTTCGGCGAGGACGACGTCGCCCTCGTTGATCCACACGCGGTACTTCATGCGGCCGGGGATGCGGCCCATGCGGTCCTCGCCGTCGGCACAGCGGAGCTGCACGTGGTTGCCGCCGTTGTGCTCTGTCACTACGGCGAACACTTGATCGTCGTTGGGCATTCGGAGGTTCTTTCGCCCAGTATTTTCAGTCACACTCTACACTGGTGAGGGATAGACTTAAGTATGTTGATTGTCATGCCAACACGCCACACTGACGGATTCGGTGCCGCGAACCCCGCAACGGCGGCGTTCCGACCGACGAGTCCCCGTCGAGGATCGACGCCCGAGACCCCCGCGGGGAGGCGGGACGTTCACGACGCTCTCGCTGGAAGGCGGGACGTTCACGGCGCTCGAACGCGTACCCCGAGGTATGCAAGTCGTGTCCGTCGCGGCGGTCGCCGAGAACGGCGTCATCGGGGACGCCGACCGGCTTCCCTGGGACCTCCCACACGAGTCCGAGCGGTACCGCGAGCGCGTCGCCGACGACCCCGTCGTCATCGGGCGGCGCACGTTCGAGATGTTCGACGACCTCCCCGGACGCGCCCAGGTCGTGCTCTCCCGAACAGACCGCGACTGGCCGCAGCCGACCGCGCACCACGCCAGCGGCGTCGCGGACGCGCTCACGGCCGCTCGCGACCTCGACGCGGACACCCTGTACGTCCTCGGCGGGAGCGCCATCTACGAACTGTTCCTCGATACCGCGGACCGCCAACTGCTGAGTCGCGTCCACGGCGAGTACGACGGCGACGCGCACTACCCCGAGTTCGACGAGAACGAGTGGGAGCTCGCCGACGAGACCGAGTACGACGGCTACACGCTCGAGGACTGGCGGCGCAGAACGTCGTAGTCAACGCAGCCGACGGTCGTCGCCCGTCCGCCAGACCACAGTGACGTCGGTCGCCCGTCCGCCAGACCACGGTGACGTGCGGCGCGCTCACGCTGGTCTCGGAGGGGCTTTACGTGCACGCACCGTCTTGGACGTATGGAATACGCTACAGCCCTCGATAGGGCCTACGACGTGCTGCCCGAGACACCGCGAGAGAGCGGTGACCGCCTGCAGGTCCCCGACCCCGAGGGGCAGACCGACGGCGCCTTCACGCGCCTGACGAACCTCGAAGCCATCTCGAAGGCGCTCAGCCGCGACGCCGACCACCTCCACCGCTCCATCCAGCGGGACCTCGGGACGAGCGGACAGTTCGACGGCTCCACCGCACGATACAGCGGGACGTTCGACATCGCGGACTTCCAGGCCGCGATCGACGCGTACGTCACCGAGTTCGTCACGTGCACCGAGTGCGGGCTCCCCGACACGCGCCTCGTCACCGAGGACGGCGTGGACATGCTTCGCTGCGAGGCCTGCGGGGCATTCCGGCCCGTCACGAAATCCACCAAGCAGTCCGGCTCCACGGTCACGGAGGACGTCGAGTCCGGCCGCACGTACCAGTTGAAGATCACGGGCACCGGCCGCAAGGGCGACGGCGTCGCGAAGAAGGCCGGGTACACGATCTTCGTGTCCGGCGCTCGCGAGGGCCAGGTCGTCGACGCGTTCGTCGAATCCGTCAGCGGCGACCTCGCGTTCGCGCGACTCGCCTGATCGCTCGCGGAACCCCAACCGCCTCGCCTGATCGCTCGCGGAGACCGCACCCCCCTGGCTTGGTTGCTCGCGGAACCACGCCCGAGGACTGATTTTCCGGTCGTCGAACGCAGGACAGCCAGAGCGTTTATGGAGCGGAGGGAGAAATTGTCTTCCGATAATGGGAAAGGATCTGTTGTCGAGTCGACGGAGTTTGTTGGTGCAGGGGATGGCCGCAAGTACGCTTCTGGCGGGCTGTACTGGCGGCGGGGACGCGACGAGGACGAACGGAGGCGAGACCGATACGGTGACGGACACCGAAACGGCGACGGAGACCGAGACGGCGACGGCCACCGAGACCAGCACGGAACCGGAACCGACGACGGAACGCCGGACCGTCGAGAACTTCGCGTATCCCGAGGGGGCGAGCCGGGAGGGCGTCGACGCAGCGACGCTGTACCGCACGCATCGCTCCTCGATCGTCGACGCGGGCTCGGTCACGGTCGAGGTCGAGAGGTCCACCGATAGGGGAAGCAGGACGTCCTCGATCACGCAGACGAACAAGTTCGGGTCGGCTGGCGTGTCCCGCGAGACGGCTCGGAGTTCCCTCACGGAGACGCTGTGGTCGCCGTCGGGCGACGACCAGGGATACGTCCGGATGAGCACGGGGTTCGAGGATCGATACCGGATCGATAACGCCGCGCCAGATCCGCAGACGGTGATCGAGCTACGGTTGTTCGAGTCACTCCTCGCCGGGGCGACGTGGAGCGAAGCGAAGACGGTCGTCGAAGCGAACGACGGCCACGCGGTCGTCTACGAGTCGACCGGCGTAGCGAACGAACGGCGGGTGATGGATGGCACGGTCTTCGGGGACGCGGTGAGCGAGTTCACGGCCGAGATAGCCGTCTCGGAGTCCGGCCTCGTGGCGCGAGTGGAGTACGACGTGACCGTCGAGCGAGAGTCGAGGGCGGTTCGACAGCAAGCGTCCGTCGCGAACACGTCGCTCGGAGACACGACGGTTCCCGAGCCGTCGTGGTCGGACACCGCACGAGCGGACGGCGTCCAGTTCAGCGTCGACCTGACGGACGATTCGAGACTGATCGCGGCGGAGATGACGAACGGAACGAGCATCGACGCCGACGCGTCGGTCAACCTCTCGTCGCGGCAGTTCGGCACCGGAAGCCTCGGGGAATCACTCGCGGAGGGACAGACGCTGTACGTCGGACTGTCAGACCAGGGTGACCTGGTGACGGGCGTGGACGAGCGCCCGACTGGCACCGAACCCCTGAATGACTTCGTGTTCTTCTCCGTTCGCGCAAAGGAGTTCCTCCTCCTCGAAGCCGAATTCCGCCTGTAGTTTCGCGTCGAGCGACGCAGCATCTGCTCGTGGCTGCGCGTCGGACCGGCGCTGCCGGTCCGACTGACTCGACGTCGCTGTGCTCCGTCGAACGTCGTCGAGCACGTGCCCGAGAACTACTCCTCGTCGAACTCGATGGCGACCGAGTTGATACAGAAGCGCTTCCCGGTAGGGTCGGGGCCGTCGTCGAACACGTGCCCGAGGTGGCTGTCGCAGTTCGCGCACACGACCTCGATGCGCGTCATGCCGTGGCTCAGGTCCTCGCGTTTCTCGACGTTCGCGTCCTCCGCGGCGTAGAACGACGGCCACCCGCAGCCGTGATCGAACTTCGTCTCCGAGTCGAACAGGACCTCGCCACAGCCCTTGCAGCGGTACGTGCCGTCCTCGAAGTGATCGACGTAGTCGCCGCTGAACCGCGCTTCCGTGCCCTGCTCGCGGAGGACGTGGTACTCCTCGTCGTCGAGGCGCTCGCGCCACTCCGCGTCGGACTCGGGGACGTCCCGCTTGCTCGCATCTGACTCGCTCATGGACGAACGAAGGGGTTCCAGGGGAATAAGGGCGTCCGTGACAGCGACGACGTGCTGGCGTCCGTCATCGCCCGAGAGCGAGCCGACCGTCGTCGCCCGAGAGCGAGCCGACCATCGTCGTCCGAGAGCGAGCGACGTAAGTAGGCGCTGTCCGAAGGCTCTCGTATGAGTGCAGAGCGCGACGGCTACCTCTCGCGGCGCGGGTTCCGGCGGCTCGCCGCGCTGACGGTCGGCGCTACCTTCCTCACCATCCTGCTCGGCGTATCCACGAAGGCGACCGGCGCGGGACTGGCGTGTCAGGCGCGCTGGCCGGTGTGCGACGGCGGCTTCCTGAACCTGTTCCCGCGATCCGTACCGAGTTCCTTCGAGATGATTCACCGCGTCGTCGCCGGCCTCACCGGGCCGTTCATCCTCGCGACCGCCGCGTTCGCGTGGCTCGACGACCACGAACGCTGGGTGCGTCTCGCGGCGACCGCGACGGTCGTCCTCCTGCCCCTGCAGGTGTTCCTCGGTCGGCAGACCGTCCTCGAGTTCACCGGACCCATCCTCTTCCTGCACTACTGGACGGCGATGGGAATCTTCGCGGGCGTCGTCGTCGCGACGACGCTCGTCTACCGGGACGTCGTCACCGACGGCGCGTACAGGCGCGCGCTCGCCGTCGCCGCGATCGCGCAGCCTGTGGTCGTCCTGTTCGGCGCACAGGTGCTGTCGCGGTACACGCCACCCGTGCAGACCGCGCACTACGCGGTGTCCCTGACGGTGCTCGCGGCGCTCGCGTTCGCGGTCGTCGGCGGCTGGCGCGTGCTCGACGCGCGCGCTCGCTGGCTCGCCGCCGGCGCGCTCGCCGTCTTCCCCGTGCAGATCGCGCTCGGTCGCGTCGCCGTCGGCGGCGCGACCGGCGCACTCCTCGCCGCGCACGCCGTCGCCATCGGGCTCGTGTTCGTGCTCGCGGTCGCCGCAGCCGTGGTCGCGTACCGCGTCGCGCCCGACACTCGACCGACCGCGGCCTGACCGCCGGTGGACGGTCGGTAAAGTGCTGCGTGGACCCGGTCGGTGCCGGCAATTCCCCCGGAACGGGTGGCGGTGACGAAACGTTCTTGCGCCGTCGGGTCGACGGATTCTGGTATGTCTCGCAGATTCAGTCTGGATCGTCGTTCGTACCTGAAGGTCGCCGGCGTCGCGTCGACCGCCGGCCTCGCGGGCTGCCTGAGCTCGTTCGGTGGCGGCAGCGGCGAGGAGCTCATCCCTGCGACCGCGCCGGGGTTCCCGCCGTTCGAGATGAAGGAAGGCGGGGAGCTCGTCGGGTTCGACGTCGACCTGTTGACGGCCGTCGTCGCGGAGACGGACTACGAGCTCGGCGAGTGGCGGGAGTTCGAGTTCTCCTCGCTCATCCCCGCGCTCTCGAACGGGCGGGTGGACGTCGTCGCGGCCGCGATGACGATCAACGACGAGCGCGACGAGACGATCGACTTCACGGACCCGTACTACAACGCCGACCAGGCGATCCTGGTGCGCGAGGACGGGTCGTTCAGTCCGTCCGAGCTGGCGGACCTCAGCGACCGACCGGTCGGCGCACAGGAGGGGACCACGGGCGCGAGCGTCGTCAAGGAAGAACTCATCGAGGGCGGCGACATGCCCGAGTCGAACTTCAAGACGTACGGGAGTTACGTGCTCGCCGTCGAGGACCTCGTGAACGAGAACCTGGACGCGGTCGTCGTCGACACGCCGGTCGCGAACACGTTCGAATCCCAGCGTCCGGTGTCGATCGCGTTCACGTACGAGACCGGGGAGCGGTACGGGTTCGGCGTGCAGGAGGGCGCCGACGACGTTCGAACCGCCCTCAACGACGGGCTGGCCGCCGTGCAGGACAGCGGCGAGTACGAGGAGATCCGCAACGAGTGGTTCAGCGAGGCCTGACTCGATGAGTGGCGTGGTCGGAGCGACCCTCGCGGGCGCGCTCGGGTGCGCTGGCCTGCCCGCGGACTGGCAGTTCGTCTGCCAGAACGCCGACTACCTCGCCGGCGGCCTCGTGTTGACCGTCGCGTTGACGATCGCGAGCCTCCTCCTCGGGTTCGCCGCGGGCTTCCCCGCTGGCGCCATCGAGGTGTACGGGAGCCGGTACGCGAAGCTCGCGGTGGAGTCCGTGGGCGTCGTCCTCCGCGGAACGCCGATCGTGGTGATCTTCATCTTCACGTTCTTCGTGTTCCCGGTGACGACGTGGTTCCCGATCCATCGCGTGCTCCCGGTGAGTGACGCGTTCATCGCGGCGGTCGTCGGCCTCGGCTTGCGGAGTGCGGCGTATCAGGCGCAGATGTTCCGGGGGAGCCTGCAGAGCGTCGACGCGGGACAGATGGAGGCGGCTCGCGCCGTCGGGCTGTCGAAGGTCGAGGCGATACGGCACGTCGTCGTCCCACAGGCCTTGCGGCGGTCCGTGCCGGGGTTCCAGAACGAGTTCACGATCGTCCTGAAGGACACGAGCGTCGCGATCGCGATCGGGCTCGCGGAACTGCTGACGCGCGGCCAGGAGCTGTTCGTGCAGGAGACGACGGCCGTGACCGAAGTGATTCTCGCGATCAGCGCGGTCTACTTCGTGCTGACGTTCGGGACGAACCGCGCACTGGACCGATTGAACGAACGGTACGCGATTCCGGAGGAAGCATGAACGAAGCCACGAACGACACCGACCCGCTGCTGTCCGTCGAATCGGTCTCGAAGTCCTACGGGGACGAGCAGGTGCTGTCAGACGTGAGTTTCGAGATGGATCGGAGCGACGTGACGGTCCTCATGGGGCCGAGCGGCAGCGGGAAGTCCACGATGCTCCGGTGCGTGAACCGGCTGACGGAGGTCGACTCCGGCGAGATACGGCTCGGTGACATGGTCGTGACGGACCCGTCGACGAACGTGGACGAACTCCGGCGGTCGGTCGGGATGGTGTTCCAGGACATCAACCTGTTCGCGCACCTGACGGCGCTGCTGAACGTCACCCTCGGCTTGCGGAAGGTTCGCGGGATGGACGCCGAGACGGCGCGGTCGCTGGGCGTCGAGCACCTGGAGCGCGTCGGGTTGGGCGACCAGCTCGACTCGTATCCCGGCGAGCTCTCCGGTGGCCAGAAGCAGCGCGTCGGGATCGCGCGAGCGCTCGCGATGGAACCGGAGCTGATGTTGTTCGACGAGCCGACGAGCGCCCTCGACCCGGAACTCATCGGGGAGGTCGTCGAGGTGATGCGTGACCTCGCGGCCGGCGGGACGACGATGCTCGTCGTCACGCACGAGATGGGGTTCGCGCGCGAGGCCGCGACGGACGCGATCTTCCTGGAGGACGGACGCATCGTCGAGGACGGCCCACCCGAGCAGCTGTTCGAGAACCCCCAGAAGGACCGCACTGCACAGTTCCTGGAACGCATCACGTCGATGTACGATTCCTGATGGCGGGCGCCGAACGGAGTTCCGCGGAGCGCGAGGACGCCGTCGTCGAGGAGTGGCGGGTGCTGTCGCGTCTCGGGACGATCGCCGCGGTCGCGTTCTGGGGGTGGCTGGCCGTGCGGTGGGCGAACAACTGGCTGCTGCCGCCGGGCGTCGGCGTCGACCCGAACGACTCGTTCATCGACCCGGAGACGGTTCGGCCGGTGTCGGAGTCGCTGGCGTTCGCGGTCGAGTTCCTGCCCGAACTCGCGGACGCGGCGTGGCTCACGATCGTGCTGACGGTCGTCGGAATCGCGCTCGGGTTCGTCATCGCGGTGCCGCTCGCGGTCGCACGCGTGTACGGCGACTCGATCTCCTCGACCGTCTCCCTGCTGTACACGGAACTGATCCGGGGGACGCCGCTGCTCGCGCAGCTGTTCGTGCTGTACTACGCGCTGAACCTCTCGCAGTACTTCCGGGGGCTCCCCCAGGACGGGTTCCTGCCGGCGACGGCGGTGTACGTCGCCCTCATCGGGTTCACCGTGAACAGTGCCGCGTACCAGGGCGAGTACATCCGCTCGGCGCTCCTGTCCGTCGAGGGCGACCAGCTCACGGCCGCACGCGCGGTCGGGTTGTCGAAGCTCGACGGCATCCGGTACGTGGTGCTGCCCCAGGCGTTGCGGTTCGCGATTCCGGGGTGGTCGAACGAGCTCGTCTACCTCATCAAGTACTCGTCGCTCGCGGCGTTCATCACGGTCCCGGAGCTGTTCAAGGTCGCGCAGGGCATCGCGTCGGAGAACTTCGCGTACACGGGCGTGTTCACGCTCGTCGCGCTCATGTACCTCGGACTGGTGGTGTCGGCGTCGAAGGGGATGAGCGTCGTCGAGGACCGCGTCGCGATTCCCGGTCTCGGCGGCGGCACTGACCGCTAGCCGTCCACGACTTCGGCGGTGGTGCTGACCACTAGCCGTCCCCGGTCTCGGCGGCGGCACTGACCGCTAGCCGTCCCCGGTCT
>Ga0136597_1000772_pt1 | contig 12997 bp, 13 predicted proteins | sample AntRauTorcE11898_FD_101385 | JGI IMG/M metagenome (GOLD analysis project Ga0136597, IMG submission 101385) | Saline lake microbial communities from Rauer Islands, Antarctica - Metagenome Torckler E11 #898 | ecosystem: Environmental > Aquatic > Non-marine Saline and Alkaline > Saline | place... | reverse complement strand
TTCATGCATTCGTCGATAGCGACGGCGACGGGGAATTCGATGCCGATGAAACACCCGTTCCGGGTGCACGGTTGAAGGGAGCCCTGGGTAAGGAGGGCGTGACTGACGAGGACGGGCGCATGGTCATGCATGATCTCGAGGCCCACAACAGTTATCCCGTCCAGTTGAACGCGGACAGTCTCGCGAATCCGGTCTGGTTACCCGCTACGAACGGGCGCCGCGTGACCGTCAGGCCGGGCTCGGTTCCGGTGGTGGAGTTGCCGGTGGAGGAAGCCCGTTCGGTCTCGGGTACGTTCCGACTCGGACCGGGGGGGATGGGAAATGCCCGGAATACCGATGCGAGTGGTTGATGATCCCGTGCACACGGCGGGACACCGGACGGCTGGAATCACTTGCTCTGGCGGTGGGGGATTTCAGGGTAAAAATAAAAAAACGGGCACCGACAGCACCGGTGCCCGCAAAAGCCCGCAGGGGCTGGGAGGGGGATACTCGACTTCGCGGAAGTCGGGTAAGAGGTATTCGACCGGTTCAGTCCCGGACGAATGGCTGTACGAGATACATGATCCAGTTGCGCACCTCCTGGATTCGCACGTCCTCGTTCATGACGTCGGCGTCGATGCCGAGCTTCCAGGCGATATCCCTGCGCGCGGGATCCCGATGCAGCGCTTCGAGCTCCTCGCCGTACGCGATCGCGCTCGCGACATCGGGGAAGAAGCCTTTGCGCGTCAGTTTCTCGCGCCGGCAGTAGATGAGCCGCCCCATCTCGAACAGGTCGTATTCGGGGTGGTACTGCACGGCCCAGAACGGCCCGCCCTCGTGCGTGACCGACAGCGCCTGGACGTCGCTGTAATCGTTGGAGGCCAACAGCACGCCGCTGTCGGGCAGGGCGGTGATCTCATCGTCGTGGCTGATGAAGGCATCGAACACGGTCTTCTTGCCGGCATACAGCGGGTGACCGCGGCCGGCGTCGGTCAGCGCGATCTTGCGGGCGATACCCATCTCGCGACCGCGCGGGTGGGCCGCGCAGGTTCCGCCCGCCGCGACGGCGGCGATCTGCGCCGCCCAGCAACTGCCGAAGCTCGGCACGCGCGAACGGTATGCGGCGCGGGCGAACTCGATCTGGTTGGTGACCTTCGGCTCTTCCGTGTCATAGATCGTCAGACTGGAGCCGGTCCATGCGATGCCGTCGTATTGCTCGATAGCGGCGCCTTGCGGCAGTTCCGCACCGGGGTCGGCCGGATAGACGATGTCGGCGGTTGCACCCGGTGCGCAGCGTTGCAGCATCTGTCGATAGAGTACGCCCGCGGTGGTCGCGCCGCCGGCCTCGAGATCGTCGCGTCCGGCCTTCGCGTAGCCGTCCACCACCAGGAAATGCAGATTGCGTGACATGCCGCTCTCCCGCTTCAGTTTGTCGCGAGCCGATCGATGATCGCCGGCAGGTCGAAGTGGTGATCGCAGATCGCGTCCGCGGTCGTGGTGGCCCGGTCGTTGTCGCGGGTCGCGGTGAACAGCACCGCTTTGGCGCCGATGGCATGGGGACCCTTGACGTCGTTGTGGTCGCGATCGCCGATATGGACGATCTCGTCGAGCTCGACGCCGAGCTGCCCGGCCGCCGACTCGAACATCGAACGATGGGGTTTCGAGCGACCGACTTCGTCGGAGAACGCGAAGCCGTCGAACAGATCACGCACGCCGTGTCGGGCCAGCAGCTCGCGCAGGCCGGTGCCCGGCGTGACGATCGCATCGGAGACGATCGCGAGGCGGTAGCGCTGTTTGAGTTCGCCGAGTGCCCATGCGATGCCTTCGATGGCGTCGGGCGGTACCTCGACTTCCATCGCGCCGGTGCGTTCAACGACATGATCGAATGCGTCTCGGGGCAGCGTGCGGCCGAGGCCGTTCAGGATGACGCGGATCCGCTGTTCCAGACGCCAGTTGATCGAGTCCTCTTTCCAGGCGACGTTGAAGCCGGCATCGGCCACGTCGTACGCGAGGCTGACCGTCTCGTAATCGATCGGCTCGATCGCGTTGAGGGCCTCCCAGACGATATGCCGGCGCTCGTCCCGCTTGCTGCGCAGGCCGAGCTCGCGGCGTTTCGGCTCGTCGGATTCGTCATGGATTACGGTATCCCAAAGGTCGAAAGTCACTGCCTTGATCCCGCTCATCGGATCGCTCCTGTCGTTTGTGCGCCGCCGCCTTGTCCGGTCCGGGACAGGCGTCCACGGAGCGCGTCGCGGAACAGGCGCGCGAGGTTGTCCCGATCCAGCGGGATCGGATTGGTCGCCGCCGACGGGTCGATCTCACCCATCGCCGCGAGTCGCTCGACGGCGTCTTCGGTCACGCCGAGATCCGCAAGCGTGTGTGGGATATCGAGCTGGAGCCGCAACTCGAGGACCCAGTCGAGCACCGCCTCGAAGGACGGATCGGGCAGGTCGAGGTACCGGGCCAGGCGCTCCATGCGCGTCTCGATCGCCTCGCGGTTGAATTCGAGGACGTAGGGCATGACCACGGCATTCGTGAGGCCGTGCTGGGTGTCGAACAGGGCGCCGCAGGGATGGCTCATGGCGTGCATCGCGCCGAGCCCCTTCTGGAACGCCGTCGACCCCATGCTGGACGCGGACAGCATGTGCGCCCGTGCCTCGATGTTTTCGCCCTCGTCGCACGCCGTCGGCAGCCAGTCGTGCACGAGGCGGATGCCCTCGGTCGCGATACCGGCGGCCATCGGATGGTAGACGGGGCTGCACAGCGCCTCGAGATTGTGCGACAGCGCGTCCATGCCGGTGGCCGCCGTCAGGTGGCGCGGCAGGCCGGCGGTCACGACGGGGTCGCTGATCACCCGCCCGGGCATCATGCGCGGGTGGAAGATGATGCGTTTCGTGTGATCGTTTTCGTCGGTGATGACGGCACCGCCGCCGGTCTCGGAACCGGTGCCCGCGGTGGTCGGCACCGCGATGATCGGTGCAATCCCCTCGGCGTCGGCGCGGGTCCACCAGTCCTCGCGGTCCTCGAAATCGAAGATGGAGCGTGTCTGGCCGACCATCAACGCGATCGCCTTGCCGGTATCCAGCGCGCTGCCGCCGCCGAAGGCGATCACGCCGTCATGCTGGCCCGCGCGGAATGCCCCGACACCGCGTATCACGTTCGTCTCGGTCGGGTTCGCCCGCAGTTCGGTGAACAACGCGCACGGCACACCGTGTCCGCTGCAGTGGTCGAGCGCCTGCTGCACGATCGGCAGGGCGGCGAGTATGGGATCGGTGACCAGCAGCGGCCGTTCGATACCGAGATCGCGACACGCGGTCGGGAGTTCGCTCAGCCGGCCGGGTCCGAACCGGACCGGGTTCGGGTAGTTCCAGTTCGACTGGAGATTCTGCTGTTCGCTCATCGGAGGGTTCCCGGTTGCGATTCGCGCGAGGCGCGTACCGGGAGGAAATTACCTGGCAGGCGGCTATAGGCCTATAGCCAGTATCAGTCAATCAATAAGGCCAATTCCGAAATTGACGCGAGGCGCTGGCGGGCGGCGACTCAGTGCGTGCCGTGGGCGGAACCGGCCATGCTCATCATGATCGGCGCGAGCGCGGTCCACAGACCGAGGCCGATCACCACGATACCGGCGGTACGGCGGAAACCGGCTTGATGGGTGTATCGGCGCAGGCGGGTCGCGAACGCGCCGGTGGCGATCATCGCCGGGGCCGTGCCGAGTCCGAAGGCGGCCATGAGGCCACCGGATTCGATCGGATTGCCCGCCGCGAGTGCGGCGAACAGCATGCCGTAGACGAGGCCGCACGGGAGCCAGCCCCAGAGGGCGCCGAGACCGACCGCCGCCAGGACACCGCGGCGCGCCATGAGGCCGCGGGCAAGCGGGGCGATCCGTGCCCACAGGCGAAAACCGAGACGCTCGATCGGCTGCAGCAGCCGCAGACCGAATGCGACCTGCAGGCCGATCGCGACCAGTACCACGCCCGTGATCGCCCGCAGCACGACCCCGGTGCCCGGTGCCTGGAGACTGCCACCTGCGAGCATGCCGAAGCTGCCCACGATGACGCCGGCGATCGTGTAGCTGGCGATCCGGCCGCCGTTGTACAGCAGCGCATACCCGAGACTCTGCAGCGGCCCGGCGCGTTCGCCGGCCGTGCCGAGCCCGAGCGAGGCGACGATGCCGCCGCACATGCCCATGCAGTGCGCGCTGCCGGCGAGGCCGGCGATGAACGCCGCGCCCATCGTGGTCGGATCCGGACTCATGGGCCTTCGTCGGCGTTGTCGGTCGGTCTTCCTCGCTCGCCGCTCGGGTCGCGCGTGGTCGTCTCCCGCCCTCGCTCGCGTCGTCGCGCCTCATCCGTATCCATCAGCACGCGGTAGGCCGGCGTCTCGAGGTCATCGAACTGCCCGCTGCGCACCGCCCAGAAGAAGACCGCGACCGCCAGCACCAGCAGGACCAGCGACACCGGTATCAGCAGGAAGAGAACATTCATCAGCCGGCTCCGGCAGTGACCGGGGCGGAACCTGAAACTTCACGCGTTTGGGGCGGCGGTGTGCGTCCAAGCCGCAATGCATTGCCCACGACCAGCAGTGAACTGGCGGACATGCCGATCGCCGCCATCCACGGCGGTACCATGCCGGCGGCGGCGAGCGGCAGCGCCAGGATGTTGTACCCGGCCGCCCAGGCGAGATTCTGGCGGATGACGCGCAGCGTGCGCCGCGCATGTTCAATGCCGTCGGTCAGATCGGTCAGATGGCCGCGCGTGAGCACCATGTCGGCGCTGGTCTGGGCCAGTGATGAACCGCTGGCCATGGCGACCGCGACGTCGGCGCCGGCGAGCACCGGGCCATCGTTGACGCCGTCGCCGAGCATGATGACGCGGTGGCCGGCCTGCTGCAGCGTCTGCAGCCGGTTGAGCTTGTCGGCCGGGGTCTGGCGTGCCGACCAGTGCTCGATGCCGAGTTCATCGGCCACGGCCGCGACCGGTCCCGCGCCGTCACCGCTGACGATCTCGACACCCAGGCCGAGGCGTTTCAGGGACGCCAGGGCGGCCACTGCACCGGGGCGCACGGCGTCCATGAGGTGGAAACGGGCCAACAGACCGTCGCCGTCGCCCAGGGCGATGACCGTACCGCCCCCACTCGTATCGCCGCCGCCGGCCAGCCCGCCGACCCAGTCGGGGCGACCCAGTCGCAGTCGGCGCCCGGCGACGATGCCCTCGAGACCCTTGCCGCTTTCCATCGTGACCTGCGTCGCCTCGTGGCCGGCACGCCCGGGCTCGAAGGCGCGCGCGATCGGATGTCCGGAATGGGCTTCGAGCGCCGCGGCGAACGCCAGCGCCTCATCGGCGTCGGCACGGTCCATGGTCTCGACTCGATGCAGGGTGAGTTCACCCCGCGTCAGCGTGCCGGTCTTGTCGAGGACGACGTGGTCCGCGCGCGCGAGGGTCTCGAGCGCACCGGCGCGGGCGACCAGCAGGCCACACCGGGCCAGCCGGGACGTGGCGGCGACCAGCGCCGATGGTGTCGCCAGCGACAGGGCACAGGGACAGGTGACCACGAGTACGGCCAGGGTCACCGCGAACGCCTCGCCCGGCGCGATCTGACTCCACGCGAGGGCCGTAGCGGCCGCTACCAGCAGAATGCCGCAGACGAACCAGCGCGCGACGCGGTCGGCCGTGCGCGCCAGCGGTGGCCGTTCCGCCTGGGCGCGGTCCAGCATGCGGACGATGCCGGCTACCAGCGTATCCTGGCCGACACGCGTGATTGCGACATCGATCGGCGCGTCGTTGTTGATGCTGCCGCCGATGACCTCGGTGCCCGGGCCGCGGGTGACCGGCAGGAACTCGCCCGTCAGCAGGGATTCGTCGAGATTGCTCTCGCCGGCCACGATACGGCCGTCGGCCGGGACCGGGTTGCCGGCCGGTACCCGCACGCGGTCGCCGACCGCGAGTTCATGCAACGCCACGCGCTCGTCGCCATCGGCACCGATGCGCAGGGCGGTGGCCGGCAGCATCCGCGCGAGCGCTCCGGTCTGGCGCGATGCCCGGTGGCGGGCCGTCATCTCGAAGAAGCGGGCGACCGTGAGGAAGAAGACGAACATCGTGACCGAGTCGAAATAGACTTCGCCATCCCCGATCAGCGTGTTCCAGACACTGGCGGCGAAGGCGCCGCCGATCGCCAGCGCCACCGGCACGTCCATCCCCGGGCGGCCGGCGCGCAGATCCCGCCATGCACCGCGGAAGAAGGGAGCGCCGGCGTAGAGCACCACCGGGGTGGCGATAAGCAGACTGACCGCGCGCAGGAGTTCCGCGATCGCCGGCTCCATGCCGGCCTGGATGGCCCCGGCATAGAGCGCCACCGCGTACATCATCACCTGCATCATGCCGAGGCCGGCGACCGCGAGCCGCCGGAGCGCCGCGCCGCGTTCGCGGGCGACCAGCGGCTCGCCCGCGTCGGCGCCGAGGGGATGGGGGCGGTAGCCGGCGGCGGCGATCCGCCGCAACAGCCGTGACAGCGCGACCTGGTCGGACCGCCAGCGCAGCAGGGCGCGGCCGGTGGCCGGGTTGACCTCGATCGTCTCCAGACCATGCGTGCCGGCGAGCACATGTTCGATCAGCCAGGCGCAGGCCGCACAGTACAGGCCCTCGACGAGGATAACCGCCTCGCGGCGTTCGTCGCCCAGGTCGCGCACGAAGGCGCGCTGGATCGCGTCGCGGTCGAAGGCGTTCCACTCATCGACGGCCGGTTCGGGCGGTGTGGGCGCGGGGCCAGTGCGGTGGCGGTAGAAGTCGGCCAGACCCGCATCCGCGATCAGCGTGGCCACGGCTTCACAGCCCGGGCAGCAGACCGGGCGTTGGGCGCCATCGACCTGCACGTAGTGCACGCCGGTTCGGGGGAGGGCGTCGCCGCAATGGAAACAGGTTGCCCTGGCGGTGGTCATGCTGCATCCGCTCCGTTCGGGCCGGATGGCGTCAGGGCCGCGGCGAGGGTCATTGTGACGATTCGATGCGATCCTGCCTGTCTGGTTCGTGCCGGTCCAGCGGTTCCAGCTGGAATTTCCCGCCGGGTGCCACCTCGGCGAGGGCGTCGCCGGAATGCTGCAGGGACACGGCCACCGTCGCGACGCAGCCGATGATCGAGCCGATCAGGGCGAGGATACCGACCCATACGACGGGGACCTGATACCAGCGTACCCCATCGGTTGTGCGCTCGTCGTTCATTCGCCGTCTTCACTCTCCCCGGAACCATCGACCGTGCCACCGGCGCGGAGCCAGGCGGTCAGGATCCGGATCTCTTCCGCGCGCAGGCGCTCGGACCAGCCAGGCATCACGCCGTTTCGGCCTTCCCGGATACTCACGATGATGTCCTCCAGACGTCCGCCGTACAACCAGTTATGGTCGGTCAGGTCGGGCGCGCCCATCGCGGTCATGCCCTTGCCCTGGGGGCCATGGCAGGCCACGCACTGGGTTGCGTAGCGTTCCTCGCCCACGGCGACCAGGTCTTCGCGCGGCCAGTCGCGGCCGTTCATTTCATAGACATAAGCGGCCACGGCCCGGGTGCCGCGCTCGCCCAGCGCGCCGCCGAGCGCCGGCATGACACCCGAACGGCCTTCCATCAGCGAGGTGTGAATCGCCTCAACACTGTTGCCGTACAGCCAGGCGTTATCGAACAGCGCGGGCGCGCCGATCTTCTGATTGCCCTCGGCATTGGCGCCGTGACACGCCGCGCAGTTTTCGTCGTAGAGCACCTGGCCGGTATGAATGACCTGCGGATCGCCGGCAAGCGTGTCCACCGATTCGGTGCGCACGCGCTCCAACAATGGGGCCAGCCGCCCCTCGTTCGCCGCGACGTGCCGCTCGACCCGGTTGTCGGACGTCCATCCCTGGGTCCCGCCGAAGGCGCCGAACCCCGGGTAGCGGAACAGGTAGATGGTACCGAACACGATCGAGACGACCGAGAGTATGACCCACCACATCGGCAGCCTGCGCACGCCCTCGCGAATCGCCCCGTGTGCCCACACGTGCCCCGTGGTGCCATCCCGGTCGGTGGGGATGGGGACCCGGGTGCCGTAAATCAGCAGGAACGTCACCAGAAGCCAGTTCAGCGTGACGAAGAAGATGATCCAGCCGCTCCAGAAGGCGCTCATCGCTGCTCTTCCCCGTTGTTATCCGTGTTGTCCGTGCGCGCGTCGTCGGTCTGGGTGTCGCTGGGCTCTGTATCGTTTTCGAGCGGGACACGCGCCATCCGGCTGAATACGCGGTGGTGGCGGGGCAACCACGCCCAGATCCATACGCCGACGAACGCGATGATCAGCAGGATGATCACCACGCCGATGAGGTGGCCCCAGATATCGCTCATTGTTCGGCTCCCGCGGGGCCGGTACCCGAAACGCGCTCCAGCGCTTCGCGGTCGATCTGCTGACCCAGTCCCTGTAGGTAGGCGACCAGGGCATCGAGTTCGGTCTTGCCCTCGAGCGCTTCCGGGGCCGACGCGATCTGTTCGTCGGTGTAGGGGTCGCCGATCATCCGCAGTGCCCGCATGCGCGCGACGATGTCGTCGGCGTCGATCTCCTCGCCTTCGAGCCACGGATAGGCCGGCATGTTCGAGTCCGGGACCAGTGACTGCGGATCGAGCAGGTGGACGCGCTGCCAGGCGTCGGAGTACTTGCCGCCCACCCGTGCGAGATCGGGCCCGGTCCGCTTGCTGCCCCACTGGAACGGGCGGTCGTAGGCGGATTCCCCGGCCAGCGAATACGCGCCGTAGCGCTGGACCTCGGCGCGGATTTTCCGGATCTGCTGCGAGTGGCAGCCGTAACAGCCCTCGCGCACGTAGATATCCCGGCCGGCGAGTTCGAGCGGTTCATACGGCTCGACCCCCGGAGCCGGTTCCGTCGTGGTCGCCTGATAGAACAGCGGCACGATCTCGGCGAGCCCGCCCAGCACCAGGGCCGCGGCCAGCAGCACACCGAAAAGGCCGAGGCGTTTCTCGATGGCTTCAAAGTAACGATGGTGAAACTGCATGTCGGCATTCCCGGCTGTCAGGCTCCCCGGTCGACCGGCTTCCGGGGGGTGCGCGCGGTAATCGGTTCGCGATCACCGCGCACGGCGATTTTCAGGGCAATCGTGATTCTTGTTCGCGCACCGGGCTTTACCGGGCGGGCGATGCCGATATGCCGGCATCCGGCATGGGCTCCGGAATCGGCACGGGAATCGGCGAGATCAGTCTGGCGCGGGCGGCGGCCGCCGTGTGCCACAGGTTCCATGCCATGACCACCATGCCGCCCATGACCAGTACGCCACCCAGGAAGCGGACGATGTAGAGGACATCGACAGTCCGGAAGATCTCCATGAAGCTGTAGAGCAGCGTGCCGTTCTCGGCGGTCGCGAACCACATGGCGCCGGTGGTGATCCCCGAGATCCACATCGCCACGACATAGATCAACAGGCCCATCGTGTGCATCCAGAAGTGCAGGTTCATGGCCTTGACCGAATGCATGGGCCGGTCGAGTGCGCGCGGCGCCATCGCGTAGATCGAACCGATCGTGATCATCGCCACCCAGCCGATGGATCCGGAATGCACGTGCGCGACGGTCCAGTCCGTGTAATGACTGAGGGCGTTGGCGCTGCGGATCGCCAGCATCGAGCCCTCGAGCGTCGCCGCGGCGTAGAAAACCAGCGCGATCACCATGAACTTCGCGGCCGGATCGACCCGCACCTTGTGCCAGGAGCCGTTGAAGGTCAGCAGGCCGTTGGCCGCGGAGCCCCAGCTCGGCATCAGCAGGATGACCGAGAACACCACTCCGACCGTCTGTACCCAGTCGGGCAGGGAGGTGTAGATCAGGTGGTGCGAGCCGGCCCACATGTAGACCGAGATCAGCGCCCAGAAGTTGACGATCGAGAAGCGGTAGCTCCACAGCGGCTGACCGGCCTGGCGTGGTACGAAGTAATACATCATGCCGAGGAAGCCGGCGGTCAGGAAAAAGGCCACGGCGTTATGGCCGTACCACCACTGCACCATGGCATCGACGGCACCGGAGTAGACCGGGTACGACTTGGTCAGCGATACCGGGATGGCGATGTTGTTGACGACGTGCAGGAGGCCGACCGCGACGATCAAGGCCGCGTAGTACCAGTTGGCGACGTAGATATGGCGGATGCGTCGTTTGGCGAGCGTGGCGAAGAAGACGATACCGAAGGAGATCCAGACCACGGCGATGAGGATATCGATCGGCCATTCCGGTTCCGCGTATTCCTTGCTCTGGGTGATGCCGAACGGCATCGTCGCCAACGCCAGGAACACGGCGATCTGCCAGCCCCAGAAGGTGAAGCTGGCGAGACGTCCGAGGGCGAGGCGCACGTGCCCGGTGCGCTGCACGACGTAGTAGCACGTGCCCATCAGCGCGGAACCGCCGAAGGCGAAGATGATCGAGAAGGTGTGATTGGGTCGGATGCGGCTGAACGTCAACCACGATGTGTCGAAATTGAGCCAGGGCCAGGCCATCTGCGCGGCGATAAGCACGCCCAGCGCGGTGCCGACGATGCCCCAGACCGCCGCCGCCAGCAGAAACAGGCGGACGACATGGTCATTGTAGGTTTCCTGCTGTGCCATGCTTGAAGGTCCTGGCCGGAGAGCGATTGTTGGTTATTGCGCCGGGCATGGGCGTCGGGTTGATATACCGAGCGAGCGGATCCCCGCCGATCCCGACCCGTTCTTCGATGACCAGGGGAAACTACCAGAGGCGTATGATCGGCGACTTGATCAGGATCAAGTACCTCGGCTGCGGTCCGGTTTGTGCCACGGCCACCGGTCACTTGGGCATACCGGGTCGGTGGGTTTTTCTGCCGCTGAGTGAGGCTTTACCAGTGTTCGGGTTAGTATAGGGAGACGCTCCCGATGACCCGGATGAACGGCATGCAGCGCTTTGCCTGCGGGATCGCCCCGCCGAAGCATTCATGAGGCCGGATCGCCGCCGTATCTTCGCGTGGGCGTTCTATGACTGGGCCAATTCGGCCTATGCCACCGTCGTCATCGCCGGCTTCTTCCCCATCTTCTTCCGGGAATACTGGGGATCGGGGCTGGAGCAGGCCGAGCGTACGTTCTGGCTGGGCGCCGCGAATTCCGCCTCGAGCCTGTTGATCGTGCTGCTCGCGCCACTGCTGGGCGCGGTCGCCGACCGGGCCGGGATGCGCCGGCGGTTCCTGATCCGTTTCGCCCTGCTGGGCATCCTCGCGACCGCGACGCTGGCGCTGATCGGTGCGGGGCACTGGGGGCTCGCCGCCGGGGCCTTCGCGGTGGCGACGGTCGGCTTCATGGGCGCCAATGTGTTTTACGACGCGCTGCTCGTCGAGGTCGCGCCGCCCGGGGAGGGCGACCGCGTCTCGGCACTCGGCTACGCGCTGGGTTATCTCGGCGGAGGCATCCTGTTCGCCGCCTGCGTGGGCCTTGTCCTGATGCCCGAGACGTTCGGTCTGGCCGATCGGGCGACCGCCGTACGGCTGTCGTTCCTGCTCACCGCGATCTGGTGGGCCGTGTTCTCGATACCGTTGCTGCGCACGGTCGGCGAGCGCGACGGCCCGCGGGTGCCGTTCCGCCAGGCCTTCGTCGAGGGCGCGGGGCAGCTTCTGCAGACGCTGCGGGATATCCGCCAGCACCGACAGGTCGCGCTGTTTCTGGGCGGCTATTTCCTCTATATCGATGGCGTCGACACGGTCGTGCGCATGGCGGTCGATTACGGCATGTCGATCGGCTTCGGGTCGAATGACCTGATCGCGGCGTTATTGCTGGTCCAGTTTGTCGGCTTCCCCGCGACCCTGCTGTTCGGACGGCTGGCGCGGCCGCTCGGTGCCCGCGGCGGAATCCTGCTGGCGCTGGCCATATACGCCGCGATGACGATCTGGGCCTCGGTGATGACCTCGACCTGGGAATTCTATGGCCTCGCCGTGACGATCGGTCTGGTCCAGGGCGGCGTTCAGGCCCTGTCGCGCTCGTTCTTCGCCCGGCTCGTTCCACCGGGCTGCGCGGCCGAGTTCTTCGGCTTCTATAACATGATGGGGAAATTCGCCGCCGTACTCGGTCCGGTCCTGGTCGGCTGGGTCGGCTGGATGGCCGGCGATCCGCGGGCGGGGATCCTCTCGCTGCTGCTGCTCTTCGCGGGTGGCGCGCTGCTGCTCCTCCGGGTGCGTACGCCGGCGGATACGTGACCCGCCGTGTCGATCACGGGCGCGCGTATGGGACAATCCGCCGTATGGTGCCCGTGCGGGTACCCGGCATTATGGAGTGCACAGACGGTGAGCGACGGCGATATCGATACGGACTGGTTCCACAAACGGCTGCTGGAGCTGCGCGAGGAGTTGATGGCGGAGTCGGGTAATACCGATGCCAATACGGTTGAACTCGACCAGCAGCGCCAGGGGCGCCTGTCGCGCATGGATGCCCTCGGGGCACAGCAGATGAGCCTCGCCGCGAAGCGCCGCCGCCAGGAAACGCTGCGCCGCACCGAAGCCGCATTACGGCGGATCGAAGACGGCGACTACGGCCTGTGCCAGTCCTGCGACGAGCCGATCAATCCGAAACGCCTCGAATTCGACCCGACCGTCCTCTACTGCATCCAATGCGCCAGCAAGGCCGAGCAGTCGTAGTACTTTACTTATTGGGTGCTTTGCAATCAGGTTCTCGCCAAGGCGCAAAGGGCGCCAAGGGACGCGAAGAAACTTCAATATCACGCAGAGCCGTGGAGGGCACGGAGACAAGCGTCTTGTGAACTCCACTGGCGGCTTGAATTCGCCCGATCCGGCTGACCGTCCGCTGCAACAGCCTCCAGATACTGAGGTCATTTCCTGCCGTTCTCCGCGCGCTCCGCGGCTCTGCGTGAATTCGCTCTTTCTTTTCTTTGCGTCCCTTGGCGCCCTTTGCGCCTTGGCGAGAACCCGATGGCAGATCCAGGATCAGGCGACAGGCGACAGGCGACAGGCGACAGGCGACAGGCGACAGGCGACAGGCGACAGGCGACAGGCGACAGGCG
>Ga0136597_1000763_pt1 | contig 13069 bp, 9 predicted proteins | sample AntRauTorcE11898_FD_101385 | JGI IMG/M metagenome (GOLD analysis project Ga0136597, IMG submission 101385) | Saline lake microbial communities from Rauer Islands, Antarctica - Metagenome Torckler E11 #898 | ecosystem: Environmental > Aquatic > Non-marine Saline and Alkaline > Saline | place... | reverse complement strand
TCGCCCTCGCCACCGAAGCCGTACCAGTCACCGGCCGCGAGTCCGGCCGTTTCCGGCGAGCGCACATGCAGCCGATCCTCCGGAGCCGGGCTGTCCCCGAGCGAGAGGACATTGAGATACCAGCGCCGGGACCGGATCCGGGGCGACGGCCACCGCTCCTCCGCCACCCACCGGCCCGGGCGTTCCTCGTACACCGGCGCCGGTCGCACGGACTCCTGCATCCATACCCGCATCGCCGGTTCGTCCATGATCCCGGTCTCGAGTCCCTTGAGCCAATAATCCCACCAGCGCAGCATCTCCTGGAAGAAACCGATGCTCGGCCCCGGTGCCCCCACATGCGGGAAGGCATGCGACCACGGCCCGATCAGCGCCTTCGAGGGTGCCGACAACCCCGCCATCATGCGCGGGATCGCGTTGGAGTAGCCGTCCGCCCAGCCACCGACCGCGTATACCGGGCATTCGATCGCGGCGAAATCCTCGCAGACGGACCCGAACCGCCAGTAGTCGTCGCGCAGCGGATGCCGCATCCAAATCGACGGGTACAGCACCGCGTTCTCGAGCCGGTAACGCCAGCGCTCACGCCAGTCGGAGCCCGTCAGCGCCGGGTCCGGCGGCGCGTTGGCCGAAACCAGGAACACCGCGCCCCAGTTGAGGTTTTCCGTCAGCAGGCAGCCGCCCTTGTAGTGGACATCGTCGGCGTAGCGATCGTCGGTCGAGCACATGGTGACGATCGCCTTGAGCTGCGGTGGCCGCCGCGCCGCGACCTGCAACGAGTTGAACCCGCCCCAGGAGATACCGAACATGCCCACGCCACCGCTGCACCACGACTGCGCTTCGAGCCATGCAAGCACCTCGATGATGTCGTCGTGCTCCTGCTCGGAGTACTCGTCCGTCATGAGGCCTTCGGAGTCGCCGGAGCCCCGCAGATCGAGGCGAACGGAGGCATAACCGTGACCGGCCATATAGGTATGCAGGGGTTCGTCACGCAGTCGCGTAAAGTCCCGCTTGCGGTAGGGCATGCACTCGAGCAGCACCGGCACCGGATCGGTCTCGGCGTCGTCCGGCAGCCAGACGCGTGCAGCGAGCCGGACCCCGTCGCTCATCGGGATCCAGACATTTTCGATCACCCGCACCGGGCGCGGAAAATCCTCGACTATGCGCACATCAATCCCCTGCCGTCGCGGCTGGATGTGATCAGCCTGCAAGCGATACTAACGCGAACGGGGGTGATGCATGTTGCCGCCGATCAATTTACCGTAACAGGCGAATGCCGGAGCCGATGCGGGAACCCATGAGTCACTGCAGCGAAGACGAAGTCGAAGTCCTCGAACACGTATCGATCCCGATGGCCGATGGCTGCCGGCTGGCGGGCCGGGTCTGGCTGCCTCCGGGCGCACGCGGGCGCCCGGTACCGGCAATCCTCGAATACATCCCGTATCGCCTCGACGACTTCCGGGCCGTTCGCGATGACCAGCACCAGCGCTGGTTCGCCATGCATGGCTACGCGGCCATCCGCGTTGACCTGCGCGGCTCAGGCAGTTCGGAAGGCGTGCTGCAGGACGAATATCTGCAGCAGGAACTCGACGACGGCGTGACCGTATTGCGCTGGCTCGCCGAACAGCCCTGGTGCAACGGCCGGGTCGGCATGATCGGCATCTCCTGGGGCGGCTTCAACGCACTCCAGCTCGCTGCCCTGCAGCCCCCGGAACTGCATGCGGTGATCACCGTGTGCTCATCGGACGATCGCTACGCCGACGATGTCCATTACATGGGCGGCTGCCTGCTGACCGACAATCTCTCCTGGGCCTCGGTCATGGCCTCGTACAACGCCTGTCCGCCGGATCCGGCCGTCGTCGGCGACGCGTGGCGCGACCTCTGGCGCCAGCGCCTCGAAGACAGTGGCCTCTGGCTGCGGCAATGGCTGCGCCACCAACGGCGCGATGCCTACTGGCGCCACGCGTCCGTGTGCGAGGATTTCGGCGCGATCCGCTGCCCGGTCTTCGCCGTCAGCGGCTGGGCCGACGGCTACTGCAATACCGTCTTCCGGCTGATGCGCCATCTCGACGTCCCGCGCAGGGGCCTGGTGGGCCCCTGGAACCACAAGTATCCGCACCTCGGCGGGCCGGGCCCGGCGATCGATTTCCTCGGCGAGTGCCTGACCTGGTGGGATCGCTGGCTCGCGGACGTCGACAATGGCGCCGACAGGGAACCCCGGATCCGCGCCTGGATGCAGGACAGCGTCTCACCCCACTCCGATGACCGCCCCGGGCACTGGGTCGCGGAACCGGACTGGCCCGCTGACGGCATTCCATGGGCGCCGTGGGGGCTCGCACCGGGGCGACTCGACCCCGATCCCGAGACCCGCTCGCCGGCAGCCCTGTCCGTTCAGAGTCCGCTCTCGGTCGGGTTGTTCGCGGGCAAGTGGTGCAGTTACTCCGAGAGCACCGATCTGCCGACCGACCAGCGGCTGGAGGACGGCGGCTCGCTCGTCTTCGACTCGAACGCGCTGGAACACGACATCGAGATCCTCGGTGCACCGTATGTCGAGCTGGATATCGAGGCGGATCAACCGCAGGCCATGGTCGCGGTGCGCATCTCGGATGTCGCCCCGGACGGCAAGGCGACGCTGGTCACCTACGGCCTGCTCAATCTCTCGCACCGGGACAGCCACGCCGAACCGGAACCGATTGAACCCGGTCGGCGTTATCGGGTCCGGGTCCCGCTGAACTACGTGGGCCAACGCTTCCCGGCGGGCAACCGTCTGCGTCTCGCCGTCTCCAGTTCCTACTGGCCGCTGGCCTGGCCCGCCCCGGAACCGGTGCGCCTCACCGTGCATACGGCCACGAGCACGCTCCATCTGCCAAGGCGCGAACCGCGATCCGGTGACGCCGAACTGCGCGATCTCGGCGAACCGCGCATGGCGACACCGCTGCCGACGACCGTATTGGGCACCGCCCGGCGCGAGTGGCGTGTCCTGTTCAACCTCGCGACCAACGAAGCCGTACTCGAAGTCGTTGACGATGACGCGCCGTACCGCCTCGACACGACCGGCACCCGGCTTGGCAATGAAGTCACGGAGCGCTACGCCTGCGCCAACGACGACTACGACACGCTCCGCGCCGAAGTCCACAACCGCAGAACGTTCGACCGTGACGACTGGCATGTCACGGCCACCACGCGAACCGTTCTGACGGCGACACCCGAAACGTTCCGGCTGCGCGCGACCGTGGATGCATGGGAGGGCGATACCCGGATCTTCTCCGCCGAGTGGGACGACGAGATTCCACGGGACAGACTGTAGAGAGCATCGCAAGCCCGGACCTCGCTGGAAGAACTCACCGGCACCGACATCGACGCCCACACCGCCGGCGCCGCGTCGCAACGGGCCGCTTATCGCCTGCTATAGTCCAGCGACAGTCTGGCGTGTCGCATCAGCGCAGCCAGGTCCGGACAGGCTACTGATAGGCCATACCCTGATGGGCAGTTCATCCGTTCCGACCGCAGCCGCTGCGGCCGCTCCCGTATTCCGTGTGGAAGGGCTCATCAAGACCTATCGGGTCGGCGATCTGGATATTCACGCCCTGAACGGGGTCGATCTGGAACTGCACGCGGGCGAATTCGCTGTACTGCTCGGGGCCTCAGGCAGTGGCAAGTCCACGCTGCTGAACATCCTCGGCGGTCTCGACATACCGACCCGCGGGCACGTCTGGTACCGCGAACATGAACTGACCGTCAGTGACGACGCGTCGCTCACCCGCTACCGGCGCGATCATGTCGGCTTCGTATTCCAGTTCTACAACCTGATCCCCAGTCTGACCGCGCGCGAGAACGTCGCCATCGTGACCGAAATCGCACGGGACCCGATGACGCCCGAGGCCGCACTCGCGATCGTCGGCCTCGACCAGCGCCTCGACCACTTCCCGGCACAGCTCTCGGGCGGTGAGCAGCAGCGCGTGGCCATCGCTCGCGCGATCGCGAAGAATCCGGCCGTGCTGCTCTGCGATGAACCGACGGGCGCGCTCGATTCCAGAACCGGCATCGTTGTCCTCGAGGCGCTGGAACGGGTCAACCGGGAGCTCGGCACCACGACGGTCGTGATTACGCACAACGCGGTCATCGCCCGGATGGCCCATCGCACGATCCAGATCAGCGACGGCCGTATCGCCGGTGTCGAGATCAATGAAACCCGCAGTGCGCCGGCGGAGCTGAGCTGGTGAGACCTTCGGCGCTGACCCGCAAGCTGCTGCGGGATCTCTGGATCCTGCGCGGGCAGGCTCTGGCCATCGCCGCGGTCGTCGCCAGCGGGGTCGCCATGTGGGTGATCGCGTTCTCGACCATCGATTCGCTGGATACGACCCAGCGCGCCTTCTACCGCGACCACGCCTTTGCGGAGATCTTCGCGGGTGCCACGCGCGCGCCTGAGCGGATCGCGGCGCGCGGGCGCTCGATCAAGGGCGTGGCGGCGCTGCAGACGCGGGTGACCGGCAGCGCGACGCTCGACGTGGCCGGGTTCGCGGATCCGGTCAATGCGCGTCTGGTATCGCTGCCGGAGAGCGGCGAGGCACTTCTGAATCGCCTCTACCTGCGCGAGGGACGCCGGCCCCGAACGGGGGCAACGGACGAGATCGTCATCAGCGTGCCCTTCGCCGACGCGCACGGGCTGGCGCCCGGAGAGCGGCTCACGGCGACGATCAACGGCCGGCGGCGGACGCTGACGATTGTCGGCACCGGACTGTCGCCCGAATTCGTGTACCAGATCCAGCCGGGCGCCATGTTTCCCGACTATCGCCGCTTTGGCATCGGCTGGATGCGGCGGCCCGCGCTGGCGGCCGCCTATGACCTGGAGGGTGCTTTCAACGACCTGACCCTCACGCTCACCCCGGGCACGGCGGCGGCCGAGGTGATGCCCGCGCTGGACCGGCTGCTGAAGCCCTTCGGTGGCACCGGCGCCTACACCCGCGAAGAGCAGGGCTCACACAAGTACCTCTCGCAGGAAATGGAACAGCTGCGCTCGACCGCCGTGGTGGTGCCCCTGCTGTTTCTCGGTGTCGCAGCCTTCCTGCTCAGCGTGGTCACCGAACGCACGATCCATCAGCAGCGCGATCAGATCGCGGTGCTCAAGGCCTTCGGTTATCCGAACCACACGATCGGACTGCACTACCTGGAGCTGGTCGCGGCGATGGTGATGCTGGGCGCGCTGCCGGGTGTAGCGCTGGGTGCGTGGGCGGGTCATGGTCTAGCCCAGCTCTACGGCGAATTCTTCCATTACCCATGGCTCGCCTACCGGCTGGCGCCGGGCACGATCGCGGCTGGCGTCACCGTCGCCCTGCTCGCCGCCGTCGCCGGCACCCTGCGAGCGGTCCTGCGCGCGGTCCGGCTGCCGCCGGCGGAGGCCATGCGGCCCGAACCGCCGCCGGTCTACCGGGCCACGCTGGTCGAACGCCTGGGTCTGCAACGCTGGATTGACCAGCCAACCCGCATGATCCTGCGCCACCTCGAGCGTCATCCAGCGAAATCGCTGCTGTCGGTGCTCGGTATCGCGCTTGCCGGCGGGATCCTGACCGTGGGCAATTTCCAGGAGGATGCGATCGACTACATGCTCGATGTCCAGTTCGAACTCGCCGCCCGCGAAGACCTGACGGTAACCCTGACGGAGCCTACCGGGCGCGCGGCCCTGTTCGAACTCGCGGCCCTGCGGGGCGTAAACGCGGCGCAGCCGTTCCGCACGGTTCCCGGTGAACTCGTCCATGGCCCACGCCGCCACCGAACGGCGATCCAGGGATACCCCGCCCGCCCTGACCTGCATCGCCTGCTCGATGCCGCCAACGAACCGATCGCTCTCCCCGCCGCGGGCCTGTTGATGTCACGCTGGCTGGGCGAAACTCTCGATCTGCGTAGCGGCGATACGGTGACCGTCGAACTGCTCGACGGCAGCGATGAACGGAGACAGGTGCGCGTGGCCGGCCTCGTTGACGATTACGTGGGGGTCTCCGCTTACATGCGCATGGAGGCACTCAACCGGCTCCTGGGCGAAGGACCGCGCATATCGGGAGCCTACCTGTCGCTGGCCCCCGGCACTGAGCCGTCCGTCCTCCGCGAACTGGAGCGCCGGCCACGCGTGGCCGCGATCACGCAGCGGACTTCGGCGATCGAAGCGTTCGAGGAGACACTCGGCGACACGCTGCTGATCTTCGCCTTCGTCAACACCCTGTTAGCCGGCTCGATCGCGCTGGGTGTGGTCTATAACGCCGCACGGTTGGCCTACGCCGAGCGCGCACGCGAGCTCGGCAGCCTGCGCATCCTGGGATTCACGCGCGGGCAGACCGCATACATACTGCTCGGCGAATTGGCGTTGCTGACACTGGCGGCCCTGCCGCTGGCCTTCGCGCTGGGGTGGCTGTTCTGCCGACTGGTGGTGGCCGGGCTCGCATCGGAACTGTACCGCGTGCCGCTCGTGATCGAACCGGCCACCTGGGGCTTCGCCGCGACCGTGATCATCGTGGCGGCGATCCTGTCGGCGATCGCGGTCGCTCGCCGTCTCGTACGCATGGACCTCGTCGCGGTCCTCAAGATCCGGGAATGATCATGATCCAACGCCGTCAGCTTGTCCTCGCCGCGATCGCACTGTTCGTACTCGCCCTGCTCGCATGGCTGCTGCGCCCCGCACCGGAGCCGGTATCGACCGCCGTGGCCGAGCGAGGCCCGCTGGCGGAGACCATCGAAGAGGAGGGTTTCACCCGCGTGCAGGAACGCTACGAAATCTCCGCACCGGTTGCTGGCTGGGCGCCCCGTATCACGCTCGATCCGGGCGACCCGGTCGCTTCGGGGCAGGTACTGGTGGCGCTCGATCCGGCCCCCGCCGCCGCCCTCGACCCACGCGCCCGGGCCGAGGCGACGGCCGGCGTGCAGCGGGCGCGAGCCGCGCTGCAGGCGGAGCGCGCCCGCCTCGAGGCGACGCGCGCCGGTGCACGCTATGCGCAGGCCGAGTTCCGGCGCCTGACCAGTCTTCGCGTTGACGGCCAGGTATCCCAAAGCGAGGTCGAGCGCGCGGCCGCCGAAGCCGAACGGGCGGCGGCGGAACTCGAATCGGCCGAATACGCCGTCGATGTCGCGACCCAGGAGCTCGCGGCGGCGGAAGCACGCCTCCAGTACACGGGCCGCAGCGACACGCTGGAGCCGATATCGGTGGAGGCGCCGGCGGACGGCCAGGTACTCGCCGTCCAGCACGAGAGCCGCGGTGTCGTCGCCGCCGGCACGCCCCTGCTGGTGATCGGCAATCCGGCGTCGCTGGAAGTCGTAATCGAGGTGCTATCCGCGGACGCCGTTCGGATCAGGCCGGGCATGGAAGTCCGTTTCCACCGCTGGGGCGGCGGCGAGAGCCTGCCAGGGAGAGTCCGGCGCGTGGAACCGTCCGGGTTTACCGAAGTCTCGGCGCTCGGCGTCGAGGAGCAACGCGTGCGCGTGATCGCCGATATCGATAGCCCACATGAGCGCTGGCGCGGGCTGGGCGACGCCTACCGGGTCGAGGCGGAGTTCATCCTCTGGTCCGATGCCGACGTCCTGCAGATCCCGGCGACCGCCCTGTTCGAGACCGACGACGGCCACGCGGTCTATGTAATCACCGATGGCGTTGCCCGACAGCGGGCTGTGCGCATTGGCCACGAGGGCGGCCTCGACGTCGAGATCCAGGCGGGACTTGCCGAGGGCGAGCGCGTGGTGCTGCAGCCCTCCCGGGCGATCAGCGACGGTACCCGGGTCACGGCGCGGGGCCAGAACTGACCCGTCCTGCTCACCCGCGCTGGGCGGTCGAGTCCAGTGCGGAGCGCAATGTCTCCAGACGCCCCTGCAGATCCTTGAGTTCCGCGAAGGTGAGGCCCGTCGCCTCGAACACCGAGCGGCGCACATCATGGACTTCGGGCCGGACCGCGCGCCCGTGCTCCGTGAGGTACACATGCATGCACCGCTGGTCGCGCTCGGCGCGCACGCGGTTCACGTAACCGGCCTCCTCGAGTCGGCGCAGCAGCGGCGTCAAGGTGCCGGAATCCAGCGCCAGCCGGTCGCCGAGCGTTTTCACCGTCGGGCCATCTTCCTCCCAGAGGACGAGCAGCACGAGATACTGCGTGTACGTTACGTCGAGCGATTTCAGCAGGCTCGTGTAGAGCCGCGTGAACGCATGCGCCGTGGAGTAGACGCTGAAACACAGCTGATTGCCGAGCTCGAGCGAGTCGTCCGTGGTTTCGTTTGCGGTCAAAATCGCGTCCCCGGTAAAGCGTGATGGACCGGCCCGACACCGATCAGCCTGAGCGAGAGGGTCGCCCAAAACGTTCACGATGCCAAGCGTGGGATTGTATCCTGGCTGACGGGGGGCGCTACACTGACTGACCGGAACCCGGATCGTGCCGCCTGTCGAAAGCCGTCCGGGGCCAGCCGCCCGACCACCCTCATGGAATCCACTCGATGACGAAATGGATGGTCCTCGTGACCGCACTTTTCCTGACCGCCTGCAGTTGGACACCGCCGCCCACTCAGCCCATGGGCACTGTCTCCGAGCCGAGTGAGCGCCGGTCCGACACGCTGCTGGTGTTTCTGCCGGGCCGTGGCGACCGCGGGCCCGACTTTGTCGAGCAGGGCTTTCTGGAAGTCGGTGCCGGGCGGGGCTACGACATGCTCGCCGCCGATGCGCACTTCGGCTATTACGTGAGCGAGACGATCGTCGATCGCCTCCACGAAGATGTTATCCGCCCGGCCCGGGTACGGGGTTACGAACACATCTGGCTGCTGGGGGTTTCCGCCGGTGGTCTGGGCGCCGGTCTCTACGCCGATACCCACCCGGGGACGATCGATGGACTGATCCTGCTGGCCCCCTATCCCGGCGACGAGGCACTCGTGCAGGACATCGCCGACGCTGGAGGCCTCGCGGCATGGAAAGGCGAATCCACGGCGGGCAAAGACTGGCAGCGCGGACACTGGCGCTGGCTCAAAAAGACCGCCGAAGACGCCGATTCGCCGCAAATCGTCCTCGGCTATGGCCGCGATGACCGTTTTGCCGAGAGCGGCGATCTGCTGGCCCGAGAGTTGCCGCCGGAACGGGTCTTTCGCGTCGACGGTGGGCATCGTTGGCCCGTGTGGCGTGATCTCTGGGAGCGCATCGCCGCTGCCGACTTTCCGCATGCAAACCGCCCCTGAATCGACGGGGCGGTCCCGGTGGGTCACTAAGGGCTGGTGTTTTCGAGCGCCTGGTGCAATGCCGGGGGATCGGAGACGAAGCCGATCGTCCGCGCGTTACCCTCGGTGGGTGTAAGCCGAACGAACGCGAAGCCGAGGTACCTCGCAAAGCCGTTCTGGATGAGTTCGACCGCGCTGGCGCCCGGTGCCTCGATCTCATGCGTGCGGCAAACCCCGGTCCGGGCAAGTACGCGGCGGTCGGTGACCACCAGTTCGATCCGGATCGCCTCTAACGCGCGCACGCACAGATCGATACTCCCGGCCACGATGGCGATGGCCGCCGCGGGTCCACCCGCGCCCAGCATGGCGAACAATCCGATCCCGAGCACGGCGCCAGGCCGGATCCAGATGGCCGGGTGCGCCCGCTTATGGAAGAGTACCCGCTCGGATGCGTCCAGCCGTTCGCTCAACCCCGCCACACTGTTCCCCCCGATTCCGTGCGCATGCGCTTACGGCCGGGCCTCGGCCTGTTCCGTGACATCGACCTGCAGTTCGAGGCTCTGCCCCGGTTGGAGATACTCCCCCGCCTGCAGACCGTTCCAGCGCCGGATAGCCTCGACATCGAGGTTGAACCGACGCGCGATCGCATACAGTGAATCGCCTTTGCGTACCGTGTAGGTGACCTGCTGCAGGTTCTCCTTTGGGCCGCCACGACCGTTCTGGCTGGCCTCGACCCAGATCGCAAGGTTTTGTCCGGGATGGATCGCGTCGCCCGGAGCCATGTCATTCCAGGCAGCCAGACGCCGTACCCCGACATCGTGCGAGCGGGCGATTTCCCAGAAGGTATCGCCCGCGCGTACACGGTAGTCGATGCGCTCACGTCCGGACGGGCCACTCGCCTGGGTACGCTGGCGGCGATTTTCGAGACTCAGGCTATACGCTTCGCCGTCGCGGCTGGGCATGGGTACCAGCAGATGCTGCCCGACCCGGATCGTCGATCCATCGATGTCGTTCGCGTCCCGCAACATATCGATGGTCGTGCCGTAGGTATCCGCGATGCCACCGAGTGTATCGCCTGATTCAACGGCGTGCCGACGCCAGCGGATCATCGCCCGCTCATCACGGCTCTGCAGTGACGCCCTGAGGACGTCGGCCTGGCGTTTGGGAACGGCCAGCCGGTGCGGGCCATCCGGCGGCGTTGCCCACCGGTTGTAGCCGGAGTTGTAGCGATGGAGCGCGTCCAGCGGCATCTCGGCCATTTCCGCGGCGAGCGCGAGATCCACCTGCCCGTCGAGTTCCACAATGGTCAACGCATCTTCCTCGGGCATCTCCGGCAACGCGATCCCGTATTCGCCGGGTTCGGCCAGAATGGCCCGCAGCGCCAGTATGCGCGGCACGTACTTCTCGGTCTGCGCCGGCAGATCGAGATGCCAGTAATCTGTCGGCTGCCCTTTCGCCGCGTTGACCCGTACCGCCCGCTGCACCGTCCCCTCGCCGCCGTTGTAGGCGGCGATCGCCAGCAGCCAGTCGCCATCGAAGAAGCCGTGCAGGTACTCGAGGTAATCGAGCGCCGCATCGGTACTCGACAACACGTCACGACGCCCGTCATACCACCAGTTCTGTTCCAGCCCGAAGCGCTGCCCCGTAAGCGGTTTGAACTGCCAGAGTCCTCCGGCGCGCGCATGGGAGTAGGCAAACGGACGGAACGCGCTCTCGACAACGGGAATCAGGAGCAGTTCAGCGGGCAGATCGCGCGCCTCGATGCGATCGAGGATATAACGCAGATAGGGCTGCGCCCGCTGGGCGACGATCTCAAAATACCGCTGCCTTCCTTCATAGCGCGCGATCTCGACATCGATGCGGTCCTGATCGACATCCGGCAGTCCAAACCCGTCGCGCAGCCGTGACCAGACGTCAGCCACCTCGGGATCGATCGGCGGCAGATCGATCACCCGCGCACCGGGCCTCAGCCGCGGAACGAGCGGGCCATCCATTGCCGGATTCCGCGCGGTCACTGGTTCACCACCGTCGGCCGCGGTTGTCCCGGAATCATCAACGGGCTCCGACTCCCGGCGTTCATCAAGCCCGAGCGTCGCACAGCCTGCCAGTGCGAACACCGCAATCGAGACCAAACCCGGCGGACTGCACCGGAACAGGATGTTGTTCATTATTTATGGGTTCCGAGATTCGGCGGCGATATCGCGCATGAAGCTGCCAACGGTTCAGCGGTGAATGGATCGGCGGACAGTACCCGATCGGATCGTCACGGCCAAGGGCACGGATCACAGTCCCCGGTTTGGTCAGGATCGCGGACGCCCGACGGCGGAATTACAATTCCATCATCGCACCAGGCTTCCATCGGCTGACGCGCAGTGCCATTCTTGAACGGCTACGCGCTCCAACGCGTAAAGGCGGATTAACCGGAGGCTCCCCACGATGCCGCGTCCATCCCGGCCCACTGTAATGGTCTGCGGTGCGCTCGTACTGTTTGCGCTGACGCTCCCCTTTTGGAGGGATGCCGAAGCCCCACCCGGGCGGATCGACCTGGATCTCTCCGGGGGGACGCCCCATGGCAGCATCCGCGAGGCATGGCTGGAGTTTTCCGGCGTGACGGTGGAGCGCGCGGACGGCCAACGCATCCAGCACGGCTTCGATAAACCGCAGCGGATCGATCTGGCCAAAATCGAACGGGGCAACGCCGCCGAGCTGCTCGCGGGCATGGAGTTGCCGGCCGGCCGCTACGAGTGGCTCGAGTTTCACCTCAACACCCGGGGCAGGGAAGATACGTATCTCGTGCTCGCCGACGATTCAGTGCGGGAACTCGTCGTGCCCAGCGATGAGCGTAACCATCTGCGCATCGAAACACCGTTCGAAGTCCCCCCCGGCGGCGAGGTCAAGCGGACGATCGATTTCCACCTGCACGAACCGCTCGGTAAAAAAGGCCCCACCAGCAATACGTATGCCCTGCGACCGATACTGCGGTCCGTGGCCACCGAAACGGCCGCCCACATCGAGGCGACCGCCGGGCGCGACCTGATCGCACGGCATTGCAGCGAACCACACCGAAGCGGTCTCGCGCTCTACGTCTTCGCCGGCGAAGGCGTCACGCCGGACGATATCGGCGGCACCGGCGCGAATCCGATCAGCGTCAGCGCCGGGCGCACGGAAAGCGAAAACCATCCATTTGAATTTTATGCGGCTTTCCTGGAACCCGGCGACTACACCATCGCCCTGACCTGCAATGCCGGCGGCGATCAGGCGAAAACCGATGACTCGTTCGCCTTCTTCGCCACGACCGTAATCCATATCGGACCCGGTGATACGCTCAGCCACCAGTTCGCGGAACCGGAGCGTCCCTGAACACCGGGCCGGCGCCAGGGTCGAGGCAATCGGTATGCTTGCATGTGGCCCGGGCAAACGACGGCCAGTAGAATTCTCGTCCCCTCATCCACCACGACGCGGATCTCGCCATGACCGCCGCCTCCGACAGCGACCCGTGGGATCGATACTGGGCCTACGGCAATCTCCACTCGTTCAGTCAGGTGGCGGCGGGCAACTACGGTGGCGCCATCGCCGCGTTCTGGCAGGAGCGATTCGAGGCGCTTGCGGACGGCGCCTGTGTCGTTGACGTCGCGACCGGGAATGGCGCCGTGGCGCTGCTGGCACTCGACACCGCCAAAGCAACCGGGCGCGACTTCGCGGTTCACGGTACCGATCTGGCCGCAATCGATCCCGTCAGGCAGGTTCCCGATGACAGCAACCGTGAACGCCTGGCGCGGATCCACTTCCATCCGCGTACGCCCGCAGAGGCACTGCCGTTCGCCGATGCCACGGTCGATCTCGTCTGCAGCCAGTTCGGCCTGGAATACAGCGACACGGCCCGCTCTGTCCCCGAACTGGCACG
>Ga0136597_1000758_pt1 | contig 13097 bp, 13 predicted proteins | sample AntRauTorcE11898_FD_101385 | JGI IMG/M metagenome (GOLD analysis project Ga0136597, IMG submission 101385) | Saline lake microbial communities from Rauer Islands, Antarctica - Metagenome Torckler E11 #898 | ecosystem: Environmental > Aquatic > Non-marine Saline and Alkaline > Saline | place... | reverse complement strand
GTGCTGGAGCTGGGGCGTTACGAGCGTGAAGGGGAAAAGTCCGGCACGTCAGACGTGCTCATTGAGGATTTCGCCCTCGGTTACATAAACAATCGCGCCTATTTTGACCGCAACCGGAAAGCTCCCCGGCAACGCAAAGCCGATGGCAGCGCCTACGCGGAAAACGAGATAGTCCCCTTCCATATCGACAATCCTTTTCTAGAGTTTGCGTTCGATGAAGATGCCCAGGAAATGGTCGGCTTCCGCCTGGGTTTCGGTGAGTCTCTGGGGGTCTTGTCGGGCAAAATCGAAACTCTCACTGGCAATGTCAATGTGGATATTATCGACCAAGGCCAAGGGCTCAGGCAGGCGGACTCAAATGGCAATTTTTTCGATCAAATTATTGTTCTGCTGACGCCGCTTCTTGAAGGCGGGAGCCCCCTCGAAACCAAGGCTCAGCTGGTTTATGGCGCAGAGGGCGATCCAAATATCGGAGAACTCGACCCAATCCGTTCTGAGCATATTGGCGTCCCTAATGGTGAGCGATTTGTGCTTGAGGGCGCAGGCGGGTTTACCCGCTGGGCAGTGAAAAATCTGGTTGGGTGGGGGTCAAGCTCCAGGATTGATGTGCCAGATTGCTCGTTCTTCAGCTGCGGTGGAGGTGACATCCATGTCTACGCTCAGGACTGTGTGGTTCTGGGTATTGACTCCTGTTTCGAGCTCGATATGTATAACAGCTTTCCCATTGGTAAAATTGAAAAGGTTGGCGGTCAGCGTCGCATAGTGGCTCCTACGGACGGTGCCTTCATTTCGTTTCAGACCAAGGACTTGGATTGGCTGGAAGACGTCAGGAAAACCAACCCATCGGCAGAGGATTTTATTCGTGCTACCTCGGGCGCGTTCTTCAATATTCCCAACGGCGCAACCGAAGTTAACCTGAATGAAGCTCTCTTCGGTACAGAACGTTACCGCTCCGAATACATTGACCGAGGGAGGGGGCTGTTTTGAACGCTATGGTGTTACCAGGCTGTGGCTTCGCTTTCGGTCGGTTGAAGGTCTGGTTGTTTTTGGTTCTGGCAGTGCCATCGTTTCCGGTTACAGCTGACCTCGAAGGACTCACCGAATCCGAGCTTTCTGAAGTCGCCGGTGCCGGCCTAGGAATCGTGCTTGAGGATTTCAAATTCTCTCACGGTACAGATGCGCCAGACGCAAATGGCAATCAGGCTCGAATTTTCAAGCTTGGGGGAATCCGCAGCACCGATGGTCGGGATGTTGAGATCATCGTCAATCATCTGTATATCTCCGGCTCCGGGAGCAGGTACGGGCAGGCTTTAAGCCCCGTCAATCTGGGGCGTCTGGTGAATCCATACAGCATCGATGTGGTAGACGGAAACACCATTGGCATCCCCAATCGTGCGGTACTTGAGCTCGCGGCGCCGGCTCTGATTGACCCCGCACTCGGATATGACTGCATGAGCCCCGCCGCTGCAGCGGGTAGCGGCGCGTGCGCCAGCCGTCCGGCAACGGAGACCTACATCGGTGAGCGGCCTGACCTGGGCATGCAAATGAATGTGGCCGTCGGAAACGACCGGTCGGCCAATATCAACATTCACGCCAAGAGTGCGGTCATTGATGGCAGTTATCTCCGCCTTTGGGGGGATAATGACCGGCGTCAGATGGTGGGGCAGTTCAAGCTGAACTTCTACACGCCAGAGCTTTCCATCAATGCCTGCTCTCAGGACGGATCTTCCTGCGGGTCGCGAATTACCATGACGGATTTTGCGCTGGAACTGGCCCTTGGCAATCAATTACAGCCGGTCTTTTTTAACGTCGATGGCCGCGGCAATTTCGTGGTTGAAGTAGCGGCCATCGATCGTCCCTCGCTCGGCTCCATCGGTTCCGATGGCCTTCGTGGAAGCAGCGATGGTGCGACCTGGGATTTCTATCAGAACTACTATTCCAATCCCGAGTTCCGAAGCAATCTGCACATCGGCAACTTATCTGTGGGTGATCGTGACTTTGGCTCTGCACGGGTGGAAGGCATGTTGATCCAGCATCTGGAGATTCGGACAAAGGACCTGGCGCAATGATGGGGATAAGGATCTGGTTTTTGGTGTTGGGTGTTACAGGTCTTATGCCGGGGATTGTTCTGGCAGAGCTCGACCGGCTCTCCGATAAGGATCTTGCGGATGTATCCGGCCAGGGCGGTATCTACCTGTCTGGTGATATCAGCATCAACGAAGACGGAGGCCCCATTGATAACAGCTATTTCGGAGGCTGCGATGAGGCGGATAAAAAATGCGGCGCCCGTTTTGCTTACCGACTCAAGGAAGACGGTGGCTGGATGGTGCTGGATGACATCCGGGGCAACTTTGCGTTCGAGGGGCTGACGTTAAGAGTGCGATCCGTTGATTCAGGCTTTGATGGCGATGGCCAGGAATTTGACAGCGATGTGCTGGAAATCGGGTTGCCAAACATCGTTCGATTCAACGACGTACGCTTCAAGATTGCCGCCAGCAATGAAGCCAGACCGACCGCGCCAAACTTCCGGCAGACTGACCTGTTTTCTGTAGAGATGCAGGGCAATGTCGTCATGGAAGGCAATATGCTGGTCTTTCCAAAGGGAAATCCCTGAGGGGCTGTTATGAGATTACGATTCCGGAAACTGATCAGATTTTGTTGTCTTTTGCCGCTCGGGACCCTGGGAACAGTCGTGCCCGCTTACGGTGATATGCAGAGCCTCGACGATGCAGACCTGGCCAGTATCAGCGGGCAAAGCGGCATTACCCTTGAAATGGATCTGGAGGTAGCTGCCCGGCAGTTATCCTACTTTGATGACGACAAGGGTATCCATCTTGAGAATTTCCGTATCGGTTCGTCAGAGTCCTTGCAGGGTCCCGCCAGTCATCTGATCAAGATAGACATCGCCAACGATGCATCACTCAATCTCGATTTTCTGGTGGTGAATCGCCGGATCGAATTTCAGGATATGACCCTCGATGGCGTCCCTGGCCGCGGTATGGGCGGCCTGTTTTTCGATCACAGTCTTGATGGCTATTTGCGCATCAGTTCCGGCGGGGCCAAGAGCAAGGCCGGAACCACCTTCGATTCGGCTTTCTCCCTGACAGATGGACGCCTTGGTTACCGCACGAATGGCAACGAGGTTTTTCTCGATAACATCACCATGTCAGTTGAGGCACTGGGTGTGACTCTCGATGAGGTTGGAAAGGGGCTTGAGATCAATGTGCCCCGGCTGACGGGTTCCTATGACGTAGGCGCGATCCGCCACAGCGGCAATCCATCTAATCATGGCAACTCTTACGATGTTGACTCCGGCCAGCTTCTGCCGAGCTATGGCAGCCTGAGCGGTGATTTTGATCTGTCGACCAGGTTAGGTATCACCGGTGGCGGCAGGGAAGGAGAAGGTTTCCGGATCGACAATGAAACCATTATCCATTCGGCAAACTTTCTATACAGCGACGACGGCAATGCTTTGCGATTTCGGGATATCACCGGCCGGTATGACATTAACGACCTGAGAGTAGACGTTACCGAAGACTGGCTGGGCCGCAAGGCACTTGGCCTGACCCTGGGGTCGTTTGACGGTGAGCTGGCAATCGGCGGGATTGATATCGGTGGAAACGGTAAAAGTATCGGCCAGGTCAATCTCGACTTTCTGTTCAGCAACCATGCCTACAATGGCGAATCCTACACCAACGCTGTGTATGCTCAGGGTGGCGGTCATCCCGATGCCGGAGCACAGGGGCTGAGGCTTGCTGCCGAGTGGAGTCTTCGCAACGCAGATCTGAGTTACACGGAGGACGGAAATCGCGTCATCTTCAGTGGGCTTCAGTCCTGGGGGCGGGGAGACATCACTGCAAACGTGACCCGCAATGAGGTCCGCAATGGCACCCGGTTTTATGATGGCCTGCGAATCGGATTCGAAAATCTGCAGGCTGGATATCGTATCAATGGCCTCCGGGTGGGCGATGAAGACGCACCACTGCAGGGTGGCACAGAGCTGTTGTTAGCCCTTGGGTTTTACCCGTCCTATGAATTTGACCTGGACGGCCATATCACCCTGGGGGCCGGTGGTGCTGAGGGGGCGGGTCTTACCATAAACTCGGATATCCGCATCCGGAACGGACGTGCCGCCATAATTGCTGGTCCCTATGATGAGGGCGAAGGCGAGCAGCCCCAAAAAGGCCTCTGGCTGACTGAGCTGGATTATGAAGCCCATGTCCGCGATATGACGGTGGATGTCACCGAAGACGGCCTTGCCATCATTAAGGGTGAGGCCTGGAGCGTGATGGATGTGGGAAATCTCCGGGTTGGCGATAAAACAGATGGCAACAGCTTTGGCCGGTTTGTGGTTCAGACCTATGAAACCGACAGTAGCATGACCATTATTCCCGGTGGCGCGGGAGCGGTTTGTGCCGGTGGTATGGGTGCTGACTCTGCCGGCTGCGCCGCTTCCGGTGGGCGCTGGGAAGACCGCGGGGATGAGGGGGTGACCATTCGCCTGAAGCAGATTTTTGCCAAAGCCCTGAACGATTCCCGGAAAAATGCCTTTGCCTGGGAAACCAATCGTCGTGTCAGCGGCGGTTCGCCGATGAACGGCACCGGTACCCAGTTGGTATTGAACGATATCCACACCAGCGACGGCGGGGATTTCGACGGTGATGGCGTTGACGATAATACCTTTGGTATTCGGACTGATTTGGCCGTGGATGTTTACCAGACTCGGGTTCTGAAAAAGACTGGCGGGCCCGATGCGTTGGGTGTTGTTGGTGCCCGGGGTGATGAAAAGATTATGGATTCGTCGGCGGCAGCTGGCTACCGGTATGTGTCCTCGCCTTCGAACACCCAGCTCGATAGCCGGCCACTGGGGTTTGCGGTCCAGGCGCGGACCCAATTCAAAGAGTTGTCTATCAATAACATTGACCTGATTCATCCTACCGGTGGCGCTCAAACAATGGTTTACGGCGTCAAAATGCAGAACTTCGACATCAAGGCGAACCTGACGGCAACGCCGATTCCCTGATCCTGGGCAGTGGCCGGGTGATCGCGCCGTATCGGGATTCCCGGTACCTTTGTTTTTTGCATCGTCCTGGTGTTTAATCGCGCCCTGATGCTGATCTATTTACCGGGCGATGTTGAATGAAATCCAGAGCGTTACTCGGCCTTCTTGCCGATGGCCAGATCCATTCCGGAGAATCCCTCGCCTCCTCTCTTGGGGTAAGTCGCACTGCCGTCTGGAAAAAGATCAGGCGGGCCGCGGAAGAGGGCTATTCGATCGATACCATCCGTGGCAAGGGCTATCGGCTGATCACGGCGGTGGACCTGCTGGATGCCGACGCAATACTGGATCAGCTATCGGCTGATCTGCGTTCCACCATTTCTTCTCTTCAGGTCCATGATGAGCTGGACTCAACCAACGCCGAAATCATCAGGCAGAGAGGCCGCAGCAGTGGCCATGACACTCTGATCTGCCTGGCTGATCACCAGACTGCAGGGAGAGGTCGTCGTGGCCGACAGTGGCAAAGCCCCCGTGGAGAGAACCTGTATCTGAGCCTGGGGCTGACGTTCCAGGGAGGTTTTGCGATGCTGGATGGCCTGAGCCTGGTGCTCGGTCTTGCCGTCGCAGAGGCTCTCGAGAAGCAGGGGGTTACTGCTGTTGGTCTGAAATGGCCGAATGATGTGTTCGTCGAGGGCAGCAAACTTGCCGGCATTCTCGTTGAGTTGCAAGGCGAGTTGGAAGAGGGCGTGATTCAGGTGGTCGCGGGCATCGGAATCAATGTACACATGTCCCGGGCCGAAGAAGTAGAGCAGGCATGGACCAGTCTTGCGCGATCGATGCCGGAAGGAAGCTGGCAGAGAAACCGGATTGCGGCCGATGTTATTGCGTCGGTTCTTGAAGCCTCGGAGAAATTCGCAGGCACCGGTTTCGAGGGTTTCCGGGCGCAGTGGCAGGCTCGGGATATTTTTATGGGGAAACCGCTGGCGACCGGCGACGGCAAACTCTTGGGCAACGGTTGTGGTGTGGATGAGAGAGGGAACTACCTGATTGGCGTGGATGGTGAGGTTGAAAAAGTACGGGCGGGTGAAATCAGCTTGCGGGCCCGCTCATGAGATTGCTTATCGACGCCGGGAATACGCGCCTCAAGTGGCAGCTCAATCAGCAGGGCATCATTATTGCGCGTGGGGCCTGTCTGTTCGACAGTCAGGACTGGCAGGGTGAGCTGTCGTCCTACGCTGCCCGGATTGGCCACATCGCTGTCTCGACCGTTGTCTCCGAGCCACGGCGTCGTATGTTGATAGAGCGGTTAGGCCAGTTGTCGGCCGCGGATGTGTGTTTCTACTGGTCAGAAATCAGCCGTGGCGGACTGAGAAATGCCTATTCGGATGTTAGTAAAATGGGCGCGGACCGCTGGCATGCCATGTATGCGGGCTGGCACCAGAAGCCTGGCGGCTTTGCGGTTATTGATGCCGGGAGCGCCATTACTGTTGATTATGTTGCCAGCGACGGCGGGCACCTCGGCGGATATATCTTGCCGGGCAAGCAGATGATGCTGCGATCCCTGCAGCAGGATGCCGCCAGAATCGGATTCGAATCGATAGATGCCAGTGCAGGCGAGCCCGGGATGTCTACCACTGAATGTGTGCAACACGGTGTTGTCTGGCTTTGGGAGGGGCTGATCCGTCACCTGGTTGCCGACTGCCAGCGGTACGGTCTTGACCGGATACTGTGCACCGGTGGTGATGCTGGCGCACTGCTGTCGGCGGGCCTTCGGGGGCAGCATGATCCGGATCTGGTGCTGGCAGGCTTGGCTGCCATTGACTCAGAGAACACTGAGTCATGAAGTGGCTGGCGCTCAGCCTCCTGGCTATCAATGTCTTTGTTTGGTTTGCCGGAGACCTATGGATTCCGGACGGGACCAGAATGGTTGCAACGGCCCAGACATTGCCAAGAATCTCAACGCTGAAGCTCGACGCCGATGTCCCGAGCAGCGACGCGAATGGCGTTGAAGGTGATCCTGGTAGTGAGGTTACAGGTGACGTTGAGAGTGAGGTTAAGAGTGACGTTGAGAGTGACGTTGAGAGTGACGTTAAGAGTGACGTTGAGAGTGACGTTAAGAGTGACGTTGAGAGTGACGTTAAGAGTGACGTTTCCGGTGCGTCTGTTTTACAAACCTGCGTCCGATTGGGCTGGTTTGAAACCGCAGACGGTGCCCGTGAAGTCTATCGTTCTCTTGGCAGCCCGGGTGGTGTATACGCGATAAGGGAGCAGGAACGAGCGCTTGAGCCTCTGCACTGGGTCATCATACCGCCGCAGCCGGAAGATGATGCGCTGCGGCTGTTTAACGACCTTCAGCGCCGGGGTATAGACTCCTATCTGGTGACCCGGGGTGAAAACGCCAATGCCATCTCACTGGGCCTGTTTCAGTCGAGAGCGGCCGCCGAACGGATATTGGAGGCAAAAAAACGTCAGAATCTCAATGCGATACTGGCCAACTTCCCGCGTAATCAGCTAAGATACGCGCTCGTTTTCGAGGTGTCCCGGGCAGGCAATGCTAACGCCGGGGACGGGTGGGTCCGTGATTATCAGGACAATTTCGACATGGTCGAAATCAGCCGTTGTGAAGGTATTGCAACGACTCCTGAAAATCCGTAGTATACCGCCCTCGCTGAAGAGGCGAATTTGGGCTGGCGTAGCTCAGTTGGTAGAGCAGCTGACTTGTAATCAGCAGGTCGGGGGTTCGATTCCGTCCGCCAGCTCCACTTTTTAGTTTTAGCGGGCACGCCGTTGGCAGGCTCGTACGGGAGGGGTTCCCGAGTGGCCAAAGGGATCAGACTGTAAATCTGACGCGAAAGCTTCGCAGGTTCGAATCCTGCCCCCTCCACCACTTATTGTTCGCGGGCATCGTATAGTGGTATTACCTCAGCCTTCCAAGCTGATGACGCGGGTTCAATTCCCGCTGCCCGCTCCAATTTGAAGTGTTGAATCGCTCATGTAGCTCAGTCGGTAGAGCACATCCTTGGTAAGGATGAGGTCACCGGTTCAATTCCGGTCATGAGCTCCATCATTTTGTCCGGTCAACGTTTCGGTCCAGTTGATTAGGGAGAAAGGTCGAATGTCTAAAGCAAAATTTGAGCGTAAAAAGCCGCACGTAAACGTGGGCACTATTGGTCACGTAGACCATGGTAAAACCACACTGACAGCTGCCCTGACTCGTGTATGTCACGAAGCGTGGGGAAGTGGTGCTGCCAGTGCATTCGACCAGATCGATAACGCGCCGGAAGAGAAGGCTCGTGGTATCACCATCGCGACATCTCACGTTGAGTATGATTCCCCGGCTCGCCACTACGCACACGTAGACTGCCCGGGCCACGCTGACTATGTGAAGAACATGATCACTGGTGCGGCGCAGATGGACGGCGCTATTCTGGTGTGTTCTGCAGCTGACGGCCCTATGCCGCAGACTCGCGAGCACATCCTGCTGTCCCGTCAGGTTGGCGTTCCGTTCATCGTTGTGTTCCTGAACAAGGCGGACATGGTCGATGACGAAGAGCTGCTTGAGCTGGTCGAGATGGAAGTTCGTGAGCTGTTGGATCGATACGACTTCCCGGGCGACGATACGCCGATCATTACCGGTTCAGCGCTGATGGCGCTGGAAGGCAAAGACGACAACGAGATGGGTACTACGGCTGTAAGAAAGCTGGTAGAAGCGCTGGACGAGTACATCCCGGATCCGGAGCGAGCGATTGATCAGCCGTTCCTGATGCCGATTGAGGACGTTTTCTCTATTTCCGGTCGTGGTACGGTAGTGACTGGTCGTGTAGAGCGTGGCGTTGTCAAGGTTGGTGAGGAAGTCGAGATTGTTGGTATCAAGGATACCGTCAAGACGGTTTGTACCGGCGTTGAGATGTTCCGTAAGCTGCTCGACGAAGGTCGTGCAGGTGAGAACGTAGGTGTGCTGCTGCGTGGCACCAAGCGTGACGACGTTGAGCGCGGTCAGATTCTGTGTAAGCCGGGCTCCATCAAGCCGCACACAAAGTTTGAGTGCGAAGTCTATATCCTGAGCAAAGAGGAAGGTGGTCGTCATACGCCGTTCTTCAAGGGATATCGTCCGCAGTTTTACTTCCGTACCACCGACGTCACAGGTTCCTGTGAGCTGCCGGAAGGTGTGGAAATGGTAATGCCGGGTGACAACGTCAAGATGGATGTTACCCTGATTGCTCCGATCGCCATGGAAGATGGTCTGCGCTTCGCGATTCGCGAAGGTGGCCGTACCGTTGGTGCCGGCGTAGTCTCAAAGATCATCGAGTAATTTGCTCGAAGTAAGTGCACTGAGTTGTTTCGGTGCAGGCCAGTAGCTCAATTGGCAGAGCAGCGGTCTCCAAAACCGCAGGTTGGGGGTTCGATTCCCTCCTGGCCTGCCATTTTTTAACATCCGGATAAAGCTGATTCCTATGGAGTCAAAAGCCGATCGTTCAACCAGCAGCTTTGATGCAATCAAGTGGCTGGTCGTATTTTTCCTGATTGCCGTCGGTGTCGTTGGTAATCAGTATTTCAGCGCCGAGTCACTATTGTATCGGGTGCTGGGACTTGTTGTGCTTGCGATGTTGGCAGCATTTGTTGCGCTGCAGACAGACCGCGGTCGCCGATTTGCGGCACTCCTGAAAGAAGCACGGGTTGAAATCCGGAAAGTCGTATGGCCCACCCGGCCAGAGCTGATCCAGACCACGTTCATTGTTGTGGTATTTGTATTGGTTGTGGCGTTGATGTTGTGGGGTATGGATTCGTTGATCAGTTGGCTGGTCTCCGGAGTTATCGGGTAACAGGAGTGGGCAATGGCTAAGCGCTGGTACGTCGTACATGCGTATTCTGGCTTTGAAAAGCAGGTAATGCGCACTCTCACTGAGCGTGTTGCGCTCGACGGTATGGAAGAAAAGTTCGGCGACGTTCTGGTTCCAACGGAAGAAGTCGTCGAAATGCGCGACGGCAAAAAGCGCAAGAGCGAGCGTAAATTTTATCCGGGCTACGTACTGGTCCAGATGGAAATGGACGACGCCACCTGGCACCTGGTTAAAAATACTCCGCGTGTCCTGGGTTTTATTGGCGGTACCAAAGACAAGCCAGCTCCGATCACTGAGCGGGAAGCCGAAGCCATCCTTCGTCGCGTAGAGAATGGTGCTGATAAGCCCAAGCCGAAGACATTGTTCGAGCCGGGTGAGGTTGTTCGAGTTAGTGAAGGTCCGTTCGCCGACTTTAACGGCGTTGTGGAAGAGGTGGACTACGACAAGAGTAGGGTTAAGGTTGCTGTTCTGATTTTCGGTCGTTCAACTCCGGTTGAGCTGGAATTTGGGCAGGTCGAAAAAGACTGATCAGCGGCTGTTCATGCTGAGAGCTCGCGCGCCCAGGCGACGCGGGCTTTTTGTGTCTGCCTTGTTGCAGTTGAAAAAAACCGGGGAGCCGAAAGGCGATTGCACCCATAGGAGAAAATCATGGCTAAGAAAATCGAAGCGTATGTCAAGCTTCAGGTTGCTGCCGGTAAGGCCAACCCGAGTCCCCCCGTTGGTCCTGCGCTGGGTCAGCGCGGCGTGAACATCATGGAGTTCTGTAAGGCGTTCAACGCCAAGACTCAGGACATGGAGCCTGGCCTGCCGATTCCGACTGTGATCACCGTTTACAGTGATCGCAGCTTTACTTTTATCACCAAGACGCCGCCGGCTCCGGTGCTGCTGAAGAAAGCGGCCGGAATCAAGAGCGGCTCCGGTCGCCCAAATACTGAAAAGGTAGGCACTGTCACCCGTGATCAGCTCGAAGAAATCGTTAAGACCAAAGAGCCGGATCTGACTGCTGCCAGCATGGACGCTGCCATTCGTACCATCGCCGGAACTGCCCGTAGTATGGGCCTCAACGTGGAGGGCCTGTAACATGGCAAAGCTTAGTAAGCGTCAAAAGTTGATTCGCGAGAAAACTGATAAAGCGACCTCCTACAGTGTTGATGAAGCGGTTTCTTTGCTGGTTGAGCTGGGCGAAAGCGTGAAGTTCAAAGAGTCTGTTGACGTCGCCATCAACCTCGGCGTCGACGCGCGTAAATCCGATCAGGTTGTTCGCAGCAGCACCGTTTTGCCCCATGGCACTGGAAAAACCGTCCGTGTGGCGGTATTTACCCAGGGTGCGAACGCCGAGAAGGCAACCGCAGCCGGCGCCGATATCGTCGGTATGGATGACCTGGCGGAACAAGTTAAAAAGGGCATTATGGATTTCGATGTGGTCATTGCCACACCGGACGCCATGCGTGTTGTTGGTCAGCTGGGCCAGATTCTTGGTCCCCGCGGCCTTATGCCGAACCCGAAAGTCGGCACAGTTACCCCGGACGTTGAAACTGCCGTAAAGAACGCCAAGGCAGGCCAGGTCCGTTATCGTACGGACAAGAACGGTATCATCCACGCGCCGATGGGCAACGTGGAGTTCTCTGCTCAGAACATCAAGGAAAACATTGAAGCTCTGATTGCAGATCTGAAAAAGGCCAAGCCTTCTTCTTCCAAAGGGATCTACCTGAAAAAGGTAACTCTTTCGTCGACGATGGGTCCTGGCCTGACTATCGACCAGGCAGCCCTTAGCGTTTAAGGGTTCTGGTTGGTAGTGCTTTGTAGTCTGGGCGGAAGCCAAGGCTGTCAAAGACCGCAGGCCCCCGAGGCCGCCCGTCAGGGCGGTCGAAAGGGTTAAAGCAACGCCTGCGCAGACGGTGTGAAGACGTTCTCTCTGAACCCAAACACCGTTAGGCGCCCCGTAAGGGGTATATGTGGGTTTGCCGGGATGAACCCGGCGAAATCGAGGAGAAATCCAGTGGCAATTAGACTCGAAGACAAGAAAGCGATCGTCGCTGAAGTCAACGAGACTGCCGGTGGTGCTCTGTCAGTGGTTATGGCTGATTACCGTGGTGTCACCTCAGGTGATATGACGGCGCTTCGTGCCAAGGCTCGTGCCGAAAACGTAATTCTGAAGGTTGTTCGTAACAACCTGGCGAAGATTGCGATTCGCGGCACTGAGTACGAGTGCATTGACGAAGTATTGGTTGGCCCAACCATTCTGGCGTTCTCTATGGAAGATCCGGGCGCGGCTGCGCGCCTGCTGAAGGATTTTGCCAAGGAGAAAGAGGCGTTCGAGATCAAAGGTCTGGCTATCAGCGGTGAGCTGATGGGCGCAGATCAGATCGATCGCCTTGCCAAGCTGCCAACGCGTCACGAAGCGTTGACAATGTTGGCCGCCGTAACACAGGCACCGATCACCAAGCTTGCACGGACACTGAACGAAGTACCAACGAAGGTGACCCGAGCAGTAGCGGCAGTTCGAGACCAGAAGCAAGAAGCTGCTTGATTCTGTTGAACACCATTTTTATATTTTTGGGAGAAAGTCATGGCTCTGTCTAACGAAGACATTTTGAACGCAATTGCAGAAATGAGCGTAATGGACGTTGTTGCGCTGGTTGAAGCAATGGAAGAAAAATTCGGTGTATCTGCTGCCGCTGCTGTAGCCGCTGCTCCGGCTGCTGCCGGTGAAGCCGCTGCTGTTGAAGAGCAGACAGAATTTGACGTTGTTCTGACCGGTCCAGGTGAGAAGAAAGTCAACGTAATCAAGGCCGTTCGTGAATTGACTGGCCTGGGTCTGAAAGAAGCGAAAGAAATGGTCGACAGCGCGCCTTCCGTTATCAAGGAAGCAGCGAGCAAAGCCGACGCCGACGCAGCCAAGACGAAGCTTGAGGAAGCAGGCGCTTCTGTTGAGCTCAAGTAAGCGTTCGCTGTTGATTGAAACCGTGCATTGAGCATGGATAGGCTGGTGGCCCAGAGCCACCGGCCTTTTTCTGTTGTATATGCTGCAGGTTCGGAACGTCAGGGCCAATGAGCTGTCGGAGCCTGTAATCTACGGCAAAGGTCTTGTTCAAGACGGCGCAGTAAGCCGAGCAATTCGGCCCCGAAGCAGAAAAATGGTTGCTTCTTGATACCAGGTATCAGGTCTAAAGCTGGGGAATGCAGATGACTTACTCCTATACTGAGAAAAAGCGGATTCGCAAAGATTTTAGTAAATTGCCGTCCGTGATGGATGT
>Ga0136597_1000756_pt1 | contig 13131 bp, 4 predicted proteins | sample AntRauTorcE11898_FD_101385 | JGI IMG/M metagenome (GOLD analysis project Ga0136597, IMG submission 101385) | Saline lake microbial communities from Rauer Islands, Antarctica - Metagenome Torckler E11 #898 | ecosystem: Environmental > Aquatic > Non-marine Saline and Alkaline > Saline | place... | reverse complement strand
TATACGGAGGATAATCTTGGCCGGCCTCTTTAAGTATCTCCATCATGTTGTCAAATTTAGGAGTAGTATCTACAAACAGGGCTGTCATCTTATCGTAAATCTCATCCAGAGGTACGTATGTATTAAGGCCTAACCATTCAGACTCTCTGGTAACAAGTACTTTATTGTCTCCGGAAATATTGTAAGACTGTCTAGGTATCTGAGAAAGGAACAGTTTTAGCTGTGCAGAAGCAGTATCTTTACTATTCTGTTGCCATCTTGCTTTATCCTCATACTTAGTCTTCTCATAATTCGATTGCTCACCTTCTATCACACCACCTTCTACAGGTTCAAACCCTATAGCTTTTAGATGGTTAACTGCACGGTCAGCAAACTTATCCCAAGTTTTTAAAATATCCCTGAATGCATCAGTACGAGCTTCATCACTTGCATCTTTATAGTCAGAATACTGATCCATAAAGCGGTTTTTAGCCTCTTCCAGAGTCTCTTGTACAGTAGGAGGTACATCACCTTCTGTATTAGATATCTTTTCACGTACTGCAAGCATGATAGAATCTACTACCTGGGAGACTTGGCTGTGAGAAAATCCACCGATATTATATCGGGATAATACTTCATCAAGCTTCTCGTCTACGGTAGCAGGAAACCCTACATCAATTGTATCAGAATCAGAGTAAGGATTATTAGAGTTACTAGACCTTTCATTCTCTAGATCTTTAAGACTTTTACGACCTTGCTTAGGTCTGTAAAATGGATCATCATCTGGAGTAGGATCAAGATCTTCTTCAGTCTGTTGACTTACCTCATCAACTTTTTGCTCTACAGTTTCTACAACTTCTGCGGGTTCTTTTGTAAGTTTAGTCACAGTAGAATTGGCAGCTCCTGTATAGTCATAAGAGTTTACCTGCTGTTGCCAGTATAGGTACTCTGTTCCAATTTCAGGGTGCTCAATTGTGTTCCGGCCATCAATAAAGGAGTCTAGTAAGGTTTTAGCATATTCATTGTATGAGTTATACGTTACTGCATCTACCTTACCGTCTACTATACTAATGTCATCATAAGACCCTTCAGTATTAAGGTGACTTCTGCGTACATTAGAGTTGAGTTTATCAATGTATTCTGCGGCTTCCGGATTGATCTCACCATCGACTACAAGTGGCTCATACCCTTCCTGATCAACCTTACCTGGGTTAGTGGTATATATTGTACCGTCATTAGGTCGTGCTAAGTGCACAAATCCTGATTGAGGATCTACGTGAAAAAATACTTTGTTCGGATTAGGAGCTTTACTTAAAGACTTTCTGTCAAACCTGGAGGTGTATACCTTTCTGCTAATAAGTTCAGCTAGTCCGGCAACAGAATCAAATGCTATAGGTTCATCAATATTCTCTACTACATCTGATATCTCTTTAATCGCTTCTTCATTGTTAGTAGCTTTAGCTACAATAGCCTTTTTGATAATCTGAGCATCTTCAGCAGATATTTCACGTATCCACATAGGCATAGAAACTCCTGCATAGTTTCCTACTACAGTACCATCTTTCATATTTTTCTGTACAGGTACAGACGGTCTTCCCTCTCCGTAGTTAGCTATACCAGCTTTAACTACACCTATACTAAATTCCGGGTCAGGTAGTAGCTCAGAAGCCGGGCCTTTAACTCTTCTACCATCTTCAGTACGATTATAGAGAGGCACACCTTGACTAATATCATTAATAGTGCTTGACATTGATCCTTCTTTGTCAACTGTCTCTCTAATAAGTTTAACAATTTCTTCCTGCAGATGGGCGTTAGAGTATCCGGACTCCGTTTGAAAGTCAGCAACATTCACATAGTTACCGGCTTCATCTTGTCTGGTAATCCATGTTAACTGTGGTACATAACCTAGTAACTTCCCATCAACAGTCTCTATTTTCATAGGCTTGTTGTATAAGTCTGTAGGCACATTATCTACAGTGTTACCATCTTCATCAATTGTATTACCAGCGTAGTTTTCATCTACAGAGATACGTACGTCAGTACCTCTTAAGCTATTGATTTTACTCTCTAGCCTGGGTTCTACAATAGTATTACGACCATCAGCACTTGTTACTTTTCTAACAGTACCATCGTCATCAACGATCTCTACATAGTCCTGTACATTACCATACTGGATTTTATTACCAGCTATAGCCTTAGGCCTGTATTCCGGGTCACGTTTCTTTTCAGTAGCTTCTGTAATGTCTTCTGTAAGAGTTAATATCTTATCAGTAGAGTCTTTAGCGTTTACATTTTCACCATCTCCAGTAGTATCAGAAGGAGTTTCTCCAGCAATATCTGTAGTATCTTCACTATCTTGTGTATTATCAGGTTTTGATTCACCCTTCATAAGGCTACTTAAATCCTGAAGTTTATTAGGATCTTGTTCAGTAGATACAGCAGGTTTTTTAGTATCTGTTTTTGGCTTAGGATCTGGCTTAGGTTTTGGCTTAGGAGCTTTCTTCTTTGCTTCTTTTTTAACACGAGCTTCAGACACTCCGGCTTGCTCTATCTCTTCTGCTTCTTTAGTATCAAGTTTATCGGCTATTTCTTTCTGAATCTTAACCTCAGATTTATATGCTTCAAATGCTTTTTTAACAAAGTCTGCACGGCCTTCATTAGATTCTACGAAAGCCAGTCTACGAGTAAGAGCACGTAATATCTTAGTAGCTTTATCCTTAGTCTTAAGTCCATCTTTATAGTCCTTTCTCATATTAAACGTCTTCTGTGCTTCTACATAGAGACTAGGAACTATTTGAGATACTCGTTCATCAAGAGCTTTTAACTGCTCTTCAGTTTGCTTAATAGATTTATTAATTTCTTGTAAAGCTTGCTCTTTAGTTTGAGCTTTATACTCCTGTAATAATTGCTTATTACCTTTTTCAGCCTGACGTTTCTCCTCTTTAAACTCTTCAAGATTCTCACGAATAGCATCACGCTTGGCACCTAGCCTCATGGCTGCTACTTCTTCTCCGGCTTCACCCACCAGATCATCAGGTAAGATATCAGATGATATTTTAGATATTTCAGCTTCTAAGTTAGCAAGCTGTGTATCTATAAACTCTACATTAGACTCAGCACGTCGTCGTCTATTTTGTAAATCGAATACGTACTCAGCTAATCCTAATGCTTGTTCATCGCCATAATTATACTTACTCATAGTAGCGAGATACTCTTCTTTCATCTCGTCTACTTCAGTAAGTTTATTTTCAGCTTTCTCCTTATATTCGTTGTCTTTTTGATTTTCAGCAAGACCTAGCTGCATAGCTTCAGTAATACCATTAGCAGGGTCTATCCCTCTGGCGTCTGCCCAGGTATTAAGAGCTTCTATTTGTTGAGTAAGTTGATCAATTTTCATCTGAGTTTCTTGAGTAGGCTCTTGTCCAGATAGAGCTTCAAGTTGTTTAGTAGCTTCAGATAAAAGATCAGTCTCATTGTCCATTTCGGCAATTTCTCTGAGAGACTGTTTTACAGCCTCCCCACCGTCTATTGGTATACTACGTTTACTTGCCACGTCAAAGAGCTTCAGCCTAGCAATCTCGGCCCTTGCTTCATCTTTATTAGACATAGCGGTCTCAAGTTCTTCCTGAGCTTTAATAATATCACGAATATCAGCTTCTAGGCTTTTAGCATACGTAGCTCCGGCCTTAGTTTCATCTATACTTTCCAGCTCTTTTCTTGATAGCCATTGAATATCTGGATCTTCTCCCGGATCAGCTACATTTCTTCTGTGCATAGGAAGGTTCATCATACCTGCAGTTTGAGCAGCACCTCCAATACCTCCAAGTAAAGCAGCTAAAACACCTTCTTCTGTCATCAATGTTTCAGTCCAGAGATCGAATCCGGTAGCGTCTGTATCAGATATGCCTGCTTCTTGTCTACCTCTGGCTTCAGCATAAAGGTTAGATACCTCTTCTGCAGCTTCTTGAGGAACTTCAAGAGCAGTAGCAAATCTAGAATAGAATTCTTGAGTAGGGCTAGATGGGTTAGTTTGAGCTTTAGCCATACGTTGTGCAAAAGCTTTATTAGTCTCTCCCGGTTTTCTAGAAAGGTTCCATTTAGAACCTTTATTCAGCAGGCTTCTAGACTTAAACAGAGGATAGAATGAAGTGAGGTTTAAAGCGGTTACTATAGCAGTAGATGTCATAGTAGTTAAAGCAGCAGATTCTGCAGCTGTTTTAGTAGCTTCTACAGGATCTCCGGTTTTATCATATACCTCTCTACGAACTTGATCGTACATTTCTGCACCACTCATAGCCCCTTCAAAGTATGCTAAAGTACCAGCAGAAAATGCCTGGCCTGCACCCGATGTACCCATCTCTGTATACCGTATAGCACGAGCACTTTTCATACCTTTAGTAACCCTGCCGGCTACTTTACCAGCTACCCACATGGCTCCTTTACCTACCCCTGCACCTGTAATTAAAAAGGAACCTATAGACTCTACAAGTCCGGAACCATTGTTTAACCACCATGACCAGTCATCAAGATCAAATACATCATTGTTATATCGGTGAGCTTCTCCTAAAGGGTTCTTTGCTTCTTTAGCCCATTCAGTAACAGCATTAGTAAAGTCGGTTTTATATTCTTCATCAGAAAGTTCAGAAATGCCATACCCTATTAGTTCTCCTGCGTATCCTGCATACTCTACTAGATTAGCTCCAATATTAGGTATAAGGTTACCTACAGTTCTACCTATCTTACTGATAGTCGTTTGGTTACGAGCACGGTTAGTTACGAGATCTATGTTAGGTAGGAGATCTGTATCAAACTTATTAAGCTTGCCCATGCCGGTTCCTCTGGCTCTGGGTAACGGCCCTAATCCTTGTTGTTCAGACCCCTTTTTAATAATATCCTCAACTGTCAGAGGCTTACTCTTTTCAACAGGTTCAGGGTCAGATATTCCTAGTGCTTCAAATACATTTTTATCCTTATTACTCATATTGTGTTTCCAGTCCTTTCATGAAGTTCCTATATGCTTGAGAGTCTTCGTAAACCTTTTCGCCTTCACTCCAGAAGCCTAATATCTTCCCACGATATTGACTACCCGGTGTTTTAGGGCTTACTTGGTCTCCTGCAGAGATTTGTAATTCTGGTATATCTCTGGAAGCAATATAGCGATCTTCTGCAAAGAAGTCCACTTCTGTCCCTTGACCAATATCAACTGTTCTAGAATATTGTCTAGGGTCAAATCCTAATTCAGCTATTTGACGCATAGGCTCATAAATAGCTTGTTGCTGAATCTCAGAAGAAGCTATTTTAAATTCTCTGGTATGTCCGTCTTGAAACATTCCACCGGGATCTGTAATAGTCATTATGTAGCCTGAAGGTATGTTAGGATCTGTACCTTTAAATTCTCCGGCAATTACAGCGTTCTCTCTCATTATATCTTTGAACTCTTCTGAACCATAATCTTCACCAATCATCTCGGCTATGTCAGGTAAGCTTACAGCCCCTGATTCATTGCCTGCAGTTACTTCATATATTTCAGAGTTCTGAATACTACCCAGACGATTAGAGAGACGGTTTATAATAATACTGTCACTCATTTTCTCTTTAGTATCTGAGTCAGGATACATATCATATGTACCTCTCATAGAACCAAACCAGTTGTTCTTCTCTTGATACTTATAGTTAATACGATCTTTATACTCTTCTTCAGTTTCTCCTGCTTCAACTTCTCTAGGAAACTGGTCTACTAATTTTTCTAAAGCCTCACCGTAATACTTTTTACCAACATCAGATTTAGCATACTGCTCCATAGTGGTGTCCTCAGGAATAGCTTTTTTCTTTTCTATCATAAGCTCGCCAATCTGAGCCGTTAACTCTTTATTCTTATCTGATTTATATGGCATTCCTGTATGAGGAGAAATAGTTATTCCAGCTCTTAACTGGTCTATTTCTTTTTGTATATTCTTTCCAGGGTCTACGAGATTTTCCGGCATACCGGCCATCATAGGATTATTAAATGCTTTAGTTCTTGCAGCTACTGTATTTACCTGATCAGCTGTTCTTAAAGCATTTTCTCGACCAGGATTCATAAAGTCAGTATTGAAGTCAGTAAATGCATGTTTAGTTGCACCAAAGCCCTGAGCATTTCTAATCTCATTGTCAGCCAAAAGAGCTCCTGTAATTTCTGCATCAGTAGCACCTGTTTCTTTCATAGCATTAATACGGTTTTCAAGCAAAGGTCTTGACTCTTCTGGGGAGCTTGCAACTAACCTTTCTAATGACTCAGGATCTTGTGCAGCTCGTGCTGTATAATATTCTTGTCTTCTCTGTTTGTATCTCTGTACTTCTGAATCTCCAGCAAATGCTTGATCAAGAGCACGTATAACACGTTCTTCAGTCACACCTGAAGGAGTACTTATTTCTATTTGACCGGTTCTAGGGTTAATCTGTCTTTGTATAAGTTGCTCGCCAGTCTCTTTATCATAAAAGTCTTCATCTTTAAATCCGGCAAGGTATTCATTAGCTTTCTCAGAATATACTACTTCATCAGCATACTTAGTTGGGCCTGTAGAGTTAATCTCTGCTCTCAGATTTTCTGTATCATACTGTATACCGGGCGCTTCATTAGCCAATCTCCATTCAAGCTCGTCAGTATCCATACTCTCATTAAGAGCTCTAGTCTCTTGTACCCAATTAGATTGTTGTTCTTTAGCTGTAGTAAGGGAGTTAAGGGCAGCTCCGGCTTCTTCTGCTTCTATCTGTGTACGAATAAGATCCTGTTGAGAGTATCCTTTTCTAGACCTCTCTTCTATTCTGGGCATGTATGTATCCAGAATACTTTTAGCAAATTCTCTTTCTTCAGGAGTACCTGCTCCGCCCACAGCCGATCTATACGCAGCTTCCATTCTAGCATCTCCTAGTTGAGAAGCTTCTCTACGGTCTCTAGCGTCTGATAACATTGTACCTATCTGTTCTACTGGTGCTGGAACATACTGAGGTACGTATTCAGATGTTTGTATTTGAGTATACTTGTTAGCCATATGTTTTAGTCTTCAAATAGTGATTGTAAAGAAGGGTCGTCCCCGTAATATTTTTTAAGAGCTTCAATCATTTTAGTGTCTCTTTCTTCAAGCTTATTCTCCATCTTAAGAGCCATAAGCTTCTGAGCCATACTACTTAAAGCAGCTCTAGACATGTTTCCTGTAATACCAAGATTAGCATCTGCTTGCATCTTATCATCTACTCGTCTTTCATCCATAGATGCTTGCTGTGCATTAGCATTAGCATCAAGTCCAGCCTGTCTACTGTTACGCTGCTCGAGCATTTGTGATTCTACATTAGCCTTTCTAGCATAAGCGGAAGCATCTTGGGAACCTTTCATTGATAGTCCGGCCAGACGCTCTTGTGCAGAAGATCCTAAGTTAGATAGTAACCCTCTGTAGCTTTGAGCATTAGCTTTAAGCTGAGGATTAATATTGTAATTAATAGAGGATCTGTCTAAAGTAGTACGCTGTACTTTAGTAGGTTCAGGTGTAGTATCTTTACCAAAAGCACCTACTGCAAAGTTCATAAGATCCGGAGCTATAGCCATAAGACCTGTTAAATCTCTAGGCTCCTTCTCTTCAGTTTGAGGAGTTTGAGGAGTTTGAGCTTTTTGTGTAGCTTTACTAGGTAAGTTTATAGCGTTATTAAACCCAGCAGCATTAATTGTCTTATATCTAGGATTTGCTCTATTTGCTGTTACAGTAACTTCTCCCCCATTAGCGTAGTGAGTACCGAGAGCGCTGTTAATAGCTCCTCTAACTCGTTGCCCCACATGAGGCCATACCATTTTAGCTTCTTCCACCATACCTAAACCAGCTTCTTGTCTAAGTTTTTGCCCTTTTCTAAGATCTGCAGAAAGGTCATTAGTATTATAAAGACTTCCATCGAATCTAGGAGAAAGCTTAGATAGAGCTTCTTTGTCGTTTGTTCCTATAGCACTTCTAGCAGCTTTTAGATGTTCCATATGCTTCTCATAAGGAGTAGTTTTTCCTCCGTTAGCAAATGACCTAGTAGGACGTTTATCTAGTAGCCCTTTATAAGAACCACCATTACCTAAAGATCTTTCAGCTCGGCCAGACACCCTTTCCTGAGTCTTAGCAAGATCGTCTACTGCCTCTTTACCCGCATTCATAGACATAAGCTTTTCGTGTCGTTTGGCAAATGTGCTCCCAGTCCCCGGAACTTTTAATCTATCTGAAAATACATATCCTGAACCATTTAGTTTTGTCATAGTTTCTCCACCTTCTGCTTCTATTTCAGGAGACATCTTAATACCACCTGTTGCGTGTTTACGGCCAGTTAGTTTATGACCACCACCGTCCATCCTAGAGGCGTATCCACCTGTAGCGTATGGTTTATAAGAACCTCCGTTTTTATACGAACCGAGAGTACCTGAACCGGTAGTTCTAGGTTCTTTTACGTCTACAGGATTACCATTCTCGTCAAACTGAGCTCCCAACATACCTCCTACTTTAGCACCCATCATAGGGTCACCTAAAAATGTACCGCCTACAGCACCTAGTCCACTACCTATAAGACCGCCTAATCCATACTTGTTAGGGTCAAAATATTTACCATCTGCTGTAATTTTAATTCTACGAGGAGATGTAGTAGTTCTTGAATAAGATTTCTTAGGGAGTTTCATTATCGGTTATGTTTTCTAAAGTTAACGTCAGAGTCTATAAGGCGTAGAAAATGGGCATCTTCCGGAGTGTAATATAACCTTACTACAGCATATTTTCCAGTCAGCTTTTTCTTACGATAAAACGGCATATTTGGATCCGGGTTACCTGTGTTAGGGTTAATAACATCTCTAAACTTGTTCACTTTCCATGTGTGGCCAGAGTTTCTTTTATTCCCTCCGGGTTCAGTGAAGTAGATCAGATCTACATATCCTGTATCCTGGAGTTCATTAGTTATACGAATAGCGTCAAATGTCTTTTTGTGATCTATTCTAGACCCCTCTAAAAACTGTGAAGCGTACGTTATAAATTCTACATTTCTAACAAGCTTTGTCTGTTTAGGCTCTCTGTTATCTACAAACTCATAGATCATATCTTCCTGAGTACCATAATACTCTGAAGGATTACCAGAGTCATGTATATGTACTTCTCCATTCTTGTAAGAATACATATTATTGATATCATTGAACATATAATCAGGCTCATACGAATGGAAGCTAACCCATCTACCTAATTCTGGTAAGAATGATATAGTAAAGCTCTTGTCTTCAAAGTACGTTTCATTAGTGTAATCTGCCGGAGTACTATTCACCAGAAGCTCACCACCTGCAGTAGTTAATGTTTGATTAAGAAGCTCTGTTGTAGGCTTCCAATCTCGTTTTGTAAGTATGATTCGTTTATACTTAGGATCATATGAGCTGAAAATATCAGTCTTTACTATGTCTTTAGATATACCATCTTGTATATCATCAATGTACCATTCCAGCTCTCTGCTAAAGAAGTTTCTAAGCCCCAGGTCAGATATTTCTTTAGGTTTATCAGTAATTAAAAATACCTTTTTAGCCTGCTGATCTACAAAAAAGTACCCTGCCGAAGTAGATATAGCTGATTTTGCATTTTGAAGGCCGGCATACCCTTCTTCTATACTAAACATTTCATCAGGTTTAACGGAAAAGATATCTCCACTACCAAGAAATGCTCTAAAATCAGACGTTGTAAGTTCTTCTCTACCCCTGGTTCTGAATAAACCTCTTTCCATATGCACTAAAAGTATATTTTGTAGTACATCAAGGTTCGTTATCTCACCTCTGTTTTTTGGCAAGTCTAGATAGTCCTCTGCCAAAAACTTTCTAAAGGTATCAGTAGCTACATTGTCTGTATCTGATTGACCTCTTACAACTCTATCAGGGAATTCATATACTTCGTCAAATACCTTAGGGAAAGGAGTAGTCTTAACAGCAAGTTCTCCTCCTGCAGAGTGGGCTTCATCGTATTCAAAGTAGTTATCAAACCATTCGTTTGAGTTAGTGTCTGGATTATTCTCTTCGAGAGCTAGTAAGTCTTCTACTACAGAGAACTTGTTGCCATTTATCTCCCCATAGTTCTGACCAGCTTGCCTAAAAGCTATATTGTCAGTAGACTCTACAAGCACATAATTAACTACATGCTTTTTAGGTGACTGGCCTACTCCTATCCGATAGCCATACTTATTAATGAAAGTATCTCCACCAAAGAATGTAAGATCATTAGTAGCATTAGCTCCATTCTCCATACCTGTTATAGTAGAGATGGTGTTAAAGTCTGTAGTAGATGTTTCTGTAATAGTATAATTCCACTCTGCTCCAAACTCTTTAGCAAATACAGCTACGTATGTCTCTACAGTCTCAAAATCACTTATCTCTAAAGCCTGTACTGTATAGTTAGCGCCTGAATAGCTATTTGCTAGCCCACTAATAATATCAGCACGGGTGTCACCAAACTGTATATCGTATGACATACTATCATTTGGACCTATCTCTATAGTTACATTAGCCCAGGAACCGGTACCAGCAGGAGCAGCACTCGTTACTTCTATACTACCGGACGCTTTTGTATCAGTAGCTGTAGACGGTTGAAATATATCCATATTTCCAGAATAGCTACCTACAGGAACTAGCTCCTGCAAATCAAAAGGTGCAAATACCTCTGTTTTATACTGCATAAGGCCTACCATAATACCATGATCTTGCCCTACATATGTTTCATTAATTCCGTATCTATATGTGCCCCAGTCATTATCTACTTCTACTAGAATCTGAGACTCCTCTTCAGTAGACTCTTTGTCTTCAGTAAACCCTAAATTACTTATTCTTACTTCATCTTTGTTGCTAGGTATTCTAGATATAGCTCTGACTTTGGCGTTAACCGGCGTCATATACTCCTGATCCATTAAGTGAACAGACCATTCATCATCATTAACGTCGTGAGCTTCTGTTCTAGTAATCTTAGCTTTTGAAAGGGCCTTTACGTAAGATATACTTGCCACAGATGTATCTCTAAGCATAGTACTAAAAGGAACCACACTGAATGCATTTATATCTACATTTAAAGAAGCGCTATTAATATACTCCTGATTAATGTACCTGCTGTCTGTACCAAAAGGCTCATTAGGTTGTGCCCATCCTTGATCCACTACAAGAGTATTATCAAGAGTCTTTTTAGCATGATAGATATTTATACTCTTAACTTTATCTCTAAGATTATCAGGAAGGTTAATATTCTCTAGCTTAATACCTAGTACAGATACGGATGTATTTTCTCCTCCGGCATCTGGAGCTACAGCTATAGGATTGTCCACATGGTCAGGAAACTTATGGTGCCTTACTTTCTTGTTTCTAAGAGTACCTGCAGTAGACTCACTTCCATTAATATTTACATTAGTGATATCCCAGTCTTCAGTACTAGGATATCTCTCATTTTCATTCTCCCAATAAGACATGTTATAGCTACCAGCAGTAGAATTAAGCTGAAACGTTTTAGCTTCTGTAAAGCCTGCATTAAATACAGCTACAGAGTCTTCTGCACCTCCACCTACTACTTCTGATTCCCGGCCAGGTATATGAAAAGCTCTTGTTTGTTGACCGTTTTCTAGCGTAAAGCTTATATAAAAGGCGTAAACTTCTCCTCTTTTAAAGCTCTTGTTAAAGTATGTGAGATTTTCATCTCCATAAGCCCATTGGTAATTCTCGTCAACCCCAAGTTCTTTAGTTACAGCTCGTACTTTTATATTGTTTGCATAACGCTGATATCGAACAGCAGGATCTTGAGTGAGGTTACCGAGGTATAGGGTGTTGTCTACCTGAGTTAGGCTCTTAGCAGCCGTGTAGTAAGCGTTATCTATCAGAATTTCCTGAATAGACCCGTCTGTAAAGCTTTCTCCACCAGTTACTGTATAATTGAAAGTTGATGACACAATAGATAGAGGTTCTATGTACTCCACAGAGGCGATTCCTGCCCCTTCATACCGTATAACGGCTAGCTGTACACGATCATACGATGTATCAATATCGTTAATACTCAGCTTAATAGACTTGCTGGTAGGTGCTGTAGGATTACCTTGATTAAAGTACCCATCACCAGCATCTTTTTGTATACCTCTTACTACATTTACAGGCCTGGTAATAGTTGTAAAGTTTGTTGTATTACCATCTTTGTCTACATATCTAGCAGCAAATTGGTAAGCACCAGATACTAAAGAACCATCAGCATCCGATATGGAATCAATAGTGAGGTCGATGTCCTTCTTAATTACCGGAAAGATATTTAACTCGTCAGCAGAGTCAAAGCTCTCATCTGCATCTATGTTATAAAAACGAGGAGGGTTAACACCATCTGTCCAATAGATAATAGTCTCACCTTTCTCGTTAATCCTAGACGTAGCTTGTACGGGATTAGTCTTTTGTAGATTAGTTTGTGCAAATTTAGAAGCCATATCATCCTATTGGTCAGCTAATACTGTTACGTTATTACCGGAATCTTTCTGTGTTAATATACCACTTTCTGAAAAAATAGCAACTCCTCCAGTAGGGAGTTGTGTGTGTCCTATAGGAACGTCAGCTAAAGTATACTTAGATACAGTACCTTCTTCTGTAACTACAGCCCCCACTTCTTTATTAATGTTAATATTTTCAGCATGTCTGTATGTTTCAGAAGGTTGGTCTATAGGATCACTATCCTTGTAAAGTCCTTTTAAACGTTTCATGCTGTAAAGTATTTAATCTTAGATTTTAAAAGATCCATATCAAAGCCCTCCCCTGGATCATACTTAGGGTCGTCTGGTCTTATATCAGGCCCGGATACTTCTGAGTGCATGACTATGTTATCCATAGATATAGTAGGAAATTTACTCATCATACTATAGCATAAAATAGCAGTAGATTCATACTGCTCAGCTGTAAAAGTTTCTGGACGTTTTATCTTTCTTAAGAACTCCTCATAAGTATTATCCCCTTCTACAAGAATTTCAATACCTATAAAGTTCTTATTAAGGTTAGACATACCTTTCCACCTACTAACTCCAGCGTGCTTAGCTTGTCTATATAAAGGAACCATCTGTTTAACAACTCCTTTAGGCCTTACAAAATAATGAGCACTAACTTTAATGCTCTCTAAAAAG
>Ga0136597_1000755_pt1 | contig 13133 bp, 12 predicted proteins | sample AntRauTorcE11898_FD_101385 | JGI IMG/M metagenome (GOLD analysis project Ga0136597, IMG submission 101385) | Saline lake microbial communities from Rauer Islands, Antarctica - Metagenome Torckler E11 #898 | ecosystem: Environmental > Aquatic > Non-marine Saline and Alkaline > Saline | place... | reverse complement strand
GTTGGCGGGCTGGTCGGCGCGCACGGTGGTGCCGCCGATGATGTTCAACAACGCGGGCAATCTCGGGCTGCCGCTGGCGGCGCTCGCGTTCGGCGACATCGGGCTCGCGCTTGCGGTCGTGCTGTTCGTCGTGTCGATGACGCTGCACTTCACCTTTGGCGTATTCATGCTGCGTGGTCGCGCATCGCTGGGCCCGCTGCTGTACAACCCCATTCTGCTGGCGACGATCGCCGGCCTCTGGGCCCATTTCGGTGACTGGCGGGCGCCGGAACTGCTGCTGCCCGGAATCGAGATGATGGCGGACGTGTCCATTCCCCTGATGCTCGTGGCCCTGGGTGTGCGCTTGACCGATGTGGATCTCTCACAGTGGCGGGTTGGTCTCGCGGGCGCATTGCTGTGTCCGGCCACCGGTCTTCTGGCCGCATGGATATTTATTACGGCGTTTGGACTGACCGGTCCCCAGGCCGGCCTGCTGTGGCTGTTCGGCGTGCTGCCGCCGGCGGTACTGAACTACATCCTCGCCGAGCACTACCAGCGCGGGCCCGGTCAGGTGGCTTCCATCGTGGTGATGGGCAATGCGGCCGCGCTGATCACGATCCCGGCGGCGCTGTACTTCATTCTGCCAGGCTGAATGCCGGGGCGTGAGCGGAAATGGTGTCGGAACCGGGTACAGGACGAAAAAGGGCCGGGACACGCACTGTGTCCCGACCCCGTTTACTGGCTGCCTGATTGCCTGCGCTATCGAGGCAGGATAACCACCCGCCGGTTCTTCGAACGGCCCTCTTGCGTGGCGTTGGTCGCGATCGGGTCTGCCTCGCCCCGTCCGGAAACGGCCATGAGGTCGCGGTCGACACCCTCGTTGGCGAGGTAATCGGCCACGGCCTCGGCACGCTGCCGGGAAAGGTCGCGATTGTAGTCCGCGCTACCCCGGCTGTCGGTGTAACCGATGATCTCGATCCGGTCGAGTCCGCCGCGGTCCCTGAGATTTTGGGCGGTCCTCTGCAGAGCCTGCCGCATCTCCGGCTTCAGTTCGGCGCTATCGGTCGCGAATTCGCCCCCTTCGAGGTCGATTTCGATCACTTCACAGCCGTCATCAAGGACGTCGGCGCCTGCCGGCGTGGCGGGACACTGGTCGCGATCGTCCGCGATACCGTCGCCGTCGCTGTCGAGAACACAGCCACGGTCGTCCACGGGGCGCCCCGACTCGGTCCCCGGGCAGGAATCCGCATGGTCGGCGACGCCATCGCCGTCGCTGTCCAGGGCACACCCCGCGGCATCGACACGGGCACCGGTCGGCGTGCCCGGACACTGATCGTCGGCATCGCTGACACCGTCTTTATCACTATCGAGGGCACAGCCGGCCTCATCGACACGCACACCCCTGGGCGTGTCGGGACACTGGTCGTCAGGATCGTTGACACCATCGCCGTCGCTGTCGATCACGTCACCACACAATTCGGCGAATTCGCTCTGATCCTCGTCGGCCGGGTACGGGCTGCGCCAGCATTCGCCGTAGCGCGTCATCCAGACATTGCCGTCGCCGGTGGTGACATAGCCGCGCGTGTCCGGATCGGCAGCGAACGCGGGCAGTGCGGTAAAGCCGGCAACGAGCGCGAGTATTCCCGCGGCGTGCGCGGGAGACGTCATGGTTCGGATCATTCTGAGCATTGCTCTTTATCCTGTAGGGCGACAGGCCCGAGTGATTGAATACCGGGGGCGGACGGTAATTCGGCCCCTACGCAATGATAGTTCGAATTTCGAATCTCTCTACCGTGACCCGATGAAATTCGTGCAGTCGTACCCGCATGGCCCACCGGGAGCGTGTCCGGGAAACCTGAGCCGTAGCGGCCGCTGGGGCGCGTGCGCAGTAGGCTCCGGGTTTCCCGGACAGGCTCTTGGAGCCGGTGGGGTGTGCTGGCGATGCAGACCTCCCGGAACCCGGAGTGCTGTAGCGCGGCACATCGGTACGATTCGCCTGCGGGGGGCAGATGAGTATGATGATCGGGGTGACTCCATCGATGGAGTCGGATTGATCGGGAGATCGGATATGAATCATCAACGGGTTGATGGCGGAGCCGCGGGTCGCTGGTTGCAGCGCGGTTGGCAACTGTTCACGCGGAGTGCCGGGTTATGGGCCTTACTGGCGCTTGTGATGGGCATTGTCTTCATCGCGCTCCACTTCGTGCCGTTGTTGGGAGGTCTTGTGGTGGCCGTCCTCATGCCCGGGCTGTTCGGCGGTCTCGTGTACGGCGCACGCGAACTCGATCGGGGGCGCACACTCGAGTTCGCCCATCTGTTCCAGGCGTTCCGCGAACCTGGCCGCGCCGGTCCGATGCTGATGCTCGGGTTGGTTCCGCTGACTGCGATGGTCCTGACCGGCGTAATCGCCGCCGGGGTGATGTCCGGCGCGGCGGATGCCGGAATGGCCTCCGGATCTGGCTCTGGCGGCATGGGGATGGGCATGATGGCCGGAGGCGGCATGCTGATGATGGTGGTTTCGCCACTGATCGGGTTGATATCGGGCGCACTGCTGCTGTTCGCGATTCCTCGGGTGATGTTCGGGCTCGACGCGCCGATGGCGGCGATCCAGGCGAGCTTCCGTGCGGTGCTGGACAACATCGCGGCCTACATCGTGCTGGCGATCATTTATTTCGTGCTCGCGATCGTGGCGGCGATCCCGTTCGGTCTCGGCTTCCTCGTTCTGATGCCCGTGATGGCGGGGGCGGTCTATGCCGCGCATGACGAAGTTTTCGCGGATCCGGCGGCGGCTGCGGCGTCAGCAGGCGGGTAGCCATCGGGATGCGCTGCCCGGGGGCTCCACCGGGGCGAAATGGAATCCCTGGCCGATATCGCAGCCCTGCTCAAGCAGAAAATCATGCTGACGATCGCGTTCGATCCCGACGGCGCTGACCTGCATACCGTGGTCGTGCGAGAGGGCGATCACGCCTCGGGTAACGGCCGCGCAGCGACGATCGCCCGGCAGCCCGGCGACGATACTGTTGTCCAGCTTGGCGATGTCGACGGGGAGCGACCGGATCAACTCCGCCGACCGTGGCCCGGTTCCGACATCGTCAAGCGCGAGCCGGATCCGATCGCCGCATAGGCGGCGAAACTCGGTGCATGCGTGTGACAGTTCGGCCGACGCGGACCGTTCGGAGACCTCGATCACGAGGTGTCGTGCGTAAGCCGGCTGCTCCCTTCCCAGACGACGAAGGTCTTTCAGCAGCGACTGGTCCGCCAGAATGGCTGCCGGAATATTGACGGCGATCCCCGCCTCGGCCGGCAGCCGTTCATGCCAGTCCTCGATCTGGCCGATCATCCGGTCGATCACGTCCATTGTCGCCGCGCGGAGCATGCCGCTGTTCTGCAGATCATTGAGAAAATCGGCCGGCAGTACCAGCTCGCCCGACGGATCCTGCCAGCGTAGCAGGCCCTCGAAGCCCACAAGGCGCCCGTCCAGCAGCGCGAACTGCGGCTGGTAGTGGACCGTGAGTTCCTGGATCTCGACGGTGGCGCTGGATGAATTCGCTGCGATGTTGGCGTTTCCCGTGTTTCGCTGTGTCAATGTGCTCTCGGGCCGGCCGCGCGGCGCGCGTGAGGTCCGTGGATCGTCGCCAGGCCGTTGTGGCCGCCCGCGTCCGTGGCCATGCGAAACTCGTGCCGACCCGATAATGCGGGACGACAAATGCTTGGTGCCACCGCGGACATGATCATACGGAAGTCGCCGGGGTCATTGGGAGATCGGCTGACACGCGGCGTATACTATCGGGTCACGCAGAGCCCATCGGTGGCTTCGCCACCGTCCCGCAGGAGGACGCACGCTGATGCAGACCATCCGGATCGATCTCGTCTCCGATATCGCCTGTCCATGGTGCGCCATCGGGTATCGACGCCTGGAGGAGGCGTTGTCCCGGCTCGAGGGCGAGGTGGATGTGCAACTCGTCTGGCAGCCCTTCGAGCTGAATCCCGACATGCCGCCCGGGGGCGAGCCGATTCTGGATCACCTGTGCCGCAAGTATGGACAGGACGCGGCGAGCGTCGAGCGGACCCAGGGCGAGATCATCGCGCTGGCGGAAGAACTCGGGCTGGATTTCCGGCGTGCCCGTGAACGGCGTGCGCTGTCCACGTTCGATGCCCACCGGGTGCTCGCCTGGGCGGCCGAGCAGGGCCGTGAGACCGCGCTGAATCTCGCCCTGTTCGATGCCTACTTCGGGGAGGCGAAGGATCCGTCGGATCCGCTCGTGCTCCGCGAGGCCGCGGCACGAGCCGGTTTGGATGGCGACGAGGCCGAGGCGATCGCCCGATCGGATCGCTATGCCGACACCGTCAGGGCGGCCAAACGCCGGTTCATGGACGCGGGAGTCGATGCTGTTCCGGCGTTCATTCTGGACCACCGCTGGCTTGTTTCGGGGGCCCAGCCACCGGAGGCTTTGGTAGATGCCATCCGTCAGGTCGTGCATGAGGGGCAAAAGGCCGCCGCCTCCGGTTCCTGATCAACGGCCGTCTATTACTGGTCCGACTACTGGTAAAGCCACACTCGGAGCGACGGTCCGTTATGACCGCTGCACTTATTTTCCCGTATTATTCGGTGCCGGTCGCGGCCAGCACGGCGACTTTCATCCGCTGACAGGACCCCCATGTCCCCGCGACGTGAACAATTCAGCGCCGGTGTTGCCGCCGTGGCGCCCATGCTGCCGGGTGTTGCCCCGTTCGGCGTGATCGCCGGTCTGACGGCGGTCGGGACCGGACTGAGTTCGGCCCAGGCGATGGCGATGTCGGTGGCGATCTTCGCGGGCGCCTCGCAGCTTGCCACGCTGCAGCTGGTCGCGGACGGGGCGATGCCCGCCATCATCCTGCTCACCGTTTTTACCATCAATCTGCGCTTTTCCATGTACAGCGCCTCGCTGGCGCCGCATTTCCAGCACCTGGGTCGGCGCTGGCGGCTGCCGCTCGCATACGTGCTGGTCGATCAGAACTATGCACTCGGGATCCGTCACTACCGCCAGGGCAAGTCGGGCACCGCCGAGTTCGGTCACTGGTTCTTCCTCGGGGCCGGCATCACGCTCTGGCTGACCTGGCAGGCGGCGACCGCCATTGGTGTGTTCATGGGTGCGAGCGTCCCTCGCGACTGGTCGCTCGATTTTGCGATCCCGCTGGTCTTCATGGTTCTGCTCGTGCCGACACTGCAGGATCGGCCGCATATCGCCGCCGCTGTCACGGGCGGCACCGTGGCGACCCTCGCCGCCAGTATGCCGCTGCATCTGGGAATCGTCACCGGGGCGCTGTGCGGCATCGCCGCGGGCGTCTGGTTCGAACACCGCGCGGAGGCCAAATGAGTGGTAGTTATCGGCGACGCGGCCGATGAGCGATACGACGCTGTGGCTGACCATCATCGGTGCCGGCCTGTGCACCTGGCTGCTGCGCCTGTCATTCATCGAACTGTGGCAGTGGATGTCGGTGCCGCCGCTGCTCAATCGGGCCCTGCGTTATGTGCCGCCGGCCGTGCTGGCCGCGCTGGTCGTGCCGGCGCTCGTGCGTTCCGGCGGTGCCATTGATATCTCCCCGGACAATCTGCGTCTGATGTCCGGTATCGTCGCGGCCACTGTTGCGTGGTTCTCGCGCAATGTGCTGCTGACGCTTGCTGTCGGTATGGGGATGCTCTGGCTGCTGGAGAGCGTTATCTGACGTCGGCGAAGGGGCCTGGGTCCAGGGGGATGGGTCGCGTGATCATCCGTCATTGATCGCTGTTTCTTTGCCGCGATTCGGAACGATTTCCGATGACCGCACTCGAACCTTGGCCGGACAGCGGGGAGGAAAACATGGATCATCAGGTAACACGGCGCCAGCGGACGAGTGTCGGGGAAATCGCATGGGATGTGGTCGGCAGTGGGCCGGATGTGGTGCTGGTGCATGGTACGCCCACCCGTTCGCTGGTCTGGCAGGGCGTGATCGAACGGCTGCGCGAGCGCTACCGCATCCATTATCTCGACCTGCCGGGCTACGGCGAGTCGGAGCAGTTCGAAGGGCAGGAGGTGCGCCTGCGCAGCTTCGCCCGGGCGCTGCGCGAGTTCCTGACGGAACGCGGGCTGGAACGGCCGCACCTGGTTGGTCACGATTTCGGTGCCGCGGCCGTTATGGGCGCGCACCTGATCGAAGCGGCGCCGGTCGCCAGCATCACGGTCGCCGATGGCGTGCTGCTAAGCCCCTGGGGAACACCGTTTTCGCGCCATGTGCGTGAGTACGAATCGGTGTTCGCAGCGGTACCGGAATACATCCACCGGGCCACGCTGGCGGCGCATCTGGCCACCGGCGTCGTGCGGCCGTTATCGGCGGCACTGGAACAGGCGCTGATCGCGCCGTGGACGGGGGCGGAGGGACAGGCGGCCTACTACCGACAGGTCGGGCAGTATGATTATGAATATACCGATTGGCTGGAGGCCCGATATCCGTCGCTCGATGTGCCGGTGACGATCCTCTGGGGGGAACAGGATGCGTGGGTGCCTCTGAGCGAGGGGTACCGTGTGCAGGATATGATCCCCGGGGCCGGGATACGACTGTTGCCGGATGCGGGCCATTTCTCGATGCTTGACTGCCCGGGACTGTTTGCCCGCGAACTGGATGGGGTGCTTGGCGGGTATGCCAGCGAAAACGCTTGATTACGAGGAGAATCCTTGAGCCGAAACAAAGGCAGCAGCAAACGCGGGGGAAAATCTCCGGGTGGTAAGGCCGCGCCGAAGAGAAACGCGCCGCGCGCGGGTGCAACGGGGCCCTCGCGTCGGCCGTTGAGCCGGGCGAAGATCCGGCGGCGCATTCATGTGGGGGTGTTCGCCTTATTTGTGGCGTCACTCGTCGGCGCGATGTGGTGGGTTTCCAGCGCGCGTCAGAGCGATTTCCTGGCGCTCGCCGACGAAGGCGGCGAAGCGATGCGCGAACGGGTCGTTTCCGAGCCCTCCGCGGGGCGTGACCACGTGTCCGGGTCCATCAATTACGATCATCGTTTTCCGCTCTCGGGGCCACACAATCCCACCTGGGTCGAGCCCGGCGTGTACGACACCCCGCAGCGGAAAGAGAGGCTGGTACACGCGCTGGAACACGGCAATATCGTGATCTATTACGATGAACCCGGATCGGAAGTCATGGGTCGTTTACGCGAATGGGCCGGGCTATACGACAACCAGTGGTCCGGTATCGTGGTGACACCGGCGGCAGGGCTGGGGGAGTCCATCGTATTGAGCGCGTGGACGAAACGGCTGCGCATGGATGAGTTCGCACCCGCGCCGGCCGCTGCCTTTATCGACGCGTACCGCGGGCGGGGCCCGGAGAACCCGGTCCGATGATGGCGGGTCGTTTTTACGCGTGCGGGCGAGCGGACAGGCGTGCGCTACGCCCAAACCGGGTGTGCACCGCGTTGCTGGTGGCCGCGCTGCTCGGTCCATGGACCGGAACAGCCGGTCTGGCGGGTGATGGAACTCGCTTCGACATAGCGCTGGAAGACGGTAGCCCCCGGCAGGGTGAACGCACCCTGACCGCAATCGCCGGTGATACGATCTCGATTCGGGTCCGCTCGGACCAGGCGGTGACGCTGCATCTCCACGGATACGATCGCGAACTCGGTGTGCCTGCCGACGGTGAGGCGACAATGCGCTTCGATGCGGCCATTCCCGGGCGCTTCCCGATCGAAGTTCACGGTGGTCACGGCCACGGACCGATCCTGTACTTCGAAGTCCGACCGGACTGAACGGCGTCATGTCGTCGCGATTCGCCGGGTCGGCGGGACTGCTGATGCTGGTACCCATGGCGCCGGCATGGGGCCATGCCCTCGGTGGCCGTTATGATCTGCCGTTGCCGCTCGGTCTGTACCTGACGGGGGCCGGGTTGGCCGTGGCACTCTCGTTCATCGGCGCAGTCGCTTTGTCGCGGCCGATCGGTTCGCGGCACGGGCGAGGCCTCGATCTGCTGAAAGCATGGCCAACGCGCGGGTTGCTGCGGACCGCCTTCACCGCGCTGTTGCCGGGTTTCGGGATCGCCTGCTTCCTGTTGATTCTTTTCACGGCACTATTTGGCAGCGCCCATGCAAGCCATAACCCGGCCGTCACGCTGGTCTGGGTCGTCTTCTGGGTAGGCGGGACCTGGCTGAGCGTGGTGTTCGGGGAGGCCTGGTGGCGCGCGGTCGATCCATGGCGTCACGGTTATCGCCTCTGGCAGCGCTGGGCCGACAGCCGCGGCTGGCGACATCACCTCGCCTGGTCCGCTCCCGGTATGGGACGTTGGCCGGCGGTCGTCCTGCTTGCGTGCATCTTCTGGCTCGAACTGGTGTATCCGGATTCGGCGCAGCCGCGGACCCTGGCCGCGCTGATCTTCGCCTACAGCGCCATTACCTGGGCGGGCATGGCCCTGTTTGGCCCGGATCGCTGGTCCCTGCGCGGTGATGCGTTCGGTGCGCTTTTCCGTGAATTCGGGCGGCTGGCACCGTTGCAGTATCGCTCGGGTGGCGCCGAGGGGGAGGCTTCACTGGAGCTGCGTCGTCCCGGCGCGGCATTGACGCCGCCACGCCCGGTGCATCGCTCGACCACGGCGTTGACCCTGCTGCTGCTCGCTGCGGTCTCATTCGACGGTCTCCTGGCGACGCCGCAGTGGGCCGCCGCCTGGCGGACCCTGACCAGCCTCGATGCGGTCAGCGCGATCCTGCGCACGTTCGAAGGTGCGGGCCTGAGCGGTTATGCAGTGATCTCCACGCTCGCCTTCGCCCTGACCATCGCCGTTTTCGCGGGTCTGTACGGCGCGGCGTGTGCAGGCATGGCCCGCCTGTTGCGGTGGATCCACCACGACGGCGGCTGGCACGTCGCACGGCTGGCCGACGTCTTCGCCCCCTCACTGCTGCCTATCGGGGTCGGTTATCACCTCGCCCATTACGTCTCGTATCTGTTGATCCAGGGGCAGCGAATCATTCCGCAGGCGAGCGACCCGTTCGGCAACGGGATGGATCTTCTGGGCACGGCCGACTACCGGGTCGCGATCGATGTCATCTCGCCGGCCACGGTCTGGTATTTCGCGGTCGCGGCGGTGGTCCTGGGCCACGTGCTCGCCGTCTACGCCGCCCATCGCCTGGCACTCATTCACCTTGGCGACCGCCGCGCGGCGGCCATCAGCCAACTGCCGCTGATCGTCCTGATGATCGCGTACACGGTATTCAGCCTGTGGCTGTTCGCCCAGCCGACCGTCGAGACCGGTTGAGGCCCTGCGAAAAGGTTACTCACGCAGAGCTCAAGCGCGCGCACAGGAAAGTCAAAATCGGTTTCTCGCAGAGCCGCAGAGCGCGCAAAGGAGACTCAAAATCGGGTTCTCACGAGGAGGTCACGTGCGTCAGGGAAAATTGTCAGAAAACGATGCTGATACGCCAATTGTCCGAGCCCCGGACGGCTCGGGGTCGCCGGAATCCAGCAGCATCTGATACTTCGACATTCAAGATCGAACCCACCAGCGCGCAGTTGACGTCCTCTCTCTCAACTATTTTTCTTTATTATCGCCTTACTTGGCGCTCTTTGCGTCTTGGCGAGAAACTGGTTTTGACTCTCCTTTGCGCGCTCTGCGACTCCGCGAGAAACCGACTTTGACCTTCTTTTACAATCAGCTTATCAGCCGCCGCTATCCGTGGCGGTGATCATTTCCAGCCAGTGGCGTACGGGCACGCCGGTGCCGGTCTGAATGTGGGTCAGGCAGCCGATGTTCGCGGTCGCGATCATCTGCGGTGAGCCGCTTTCCAGGTTGCGTACCTTGTCGCCGCGCAGTTGCCCGGCAAGTTCCGGCTGCAGTACGGAGTAGGTGCCGGCGGAGCCGCAGCAGATATGCGGGTCCGCGACCGGTGTCAGTTCAAAACCGATCCGTCGGAGCAGGTTCTCGACGCGGCCGCCGAGGCCGAGGCCGTGCTGCAGGGTGCAGGGCGCATGGAAAGCAATGCGGGTCGGCACGCCGTCCGCCGGGCGGAGCTGCTCGGCATAGGGCTCCAGCAGCTCCACCGGGTCGGTGGCGAGCCGGGTCGCCTCGCGGGCGCGCTCGGCATAGGCGGGATCACCCGCGAGCGCGTGCGCGTACTCGGCCACCTGGGCGCCGCAGCCGGTGGCGTTGACCACGATGGCGTCGGCGCCGGCGTCGAGTGCGGGCGCCCACGCGTCGAGATTGTGGCGGATACGCGCGTGCGCCTTGTCGGGAGCGCCCAGATGCTGGTCGATCGCGCCACAGCAGCCGGCGGCCGGGATGCGTACCGCCTCGATCCCGAGTTCATGGAGCACGCGTGCGGTATGGGCATTGATGGCCGGCACCAGCGCGGGTTGCACGCAGCCCTCGAAGAGAATCACGCGGCGCGTCGGCGTCGCCGTCACGGTGGGCCAGGCCGCCCGCCGCGCCACGGGGATGTGATGACGCAGCATGGCGGGTATCAACGGCCGCACGCCGCGCCCGAGCGCCAGTAGAGGGCTAAATAGCTGGCGGTGCGGCAGTACCGAGCGCAGCAGGCCGCGCATGATCCGCTCGCCGCGTGAACGCGGGACCCGTTCTTCGACGATCTGGCGTCCGAGATCGGCCAGACGGCCGTATTCGACGCCCGATGGACAGGTCGTCTCGCAGGCGCGGCAGGTCAGGCAGCGGTCCAGATGGAGCTGGGTAGTCGCCGTCGGCTCGGCGCCTTCGAGCACCTGTTTGATCTGGTAGATACGACCGCGCGGGCTGTCGAGTTCGTCGCCCAGCAGGCGGTAGGTCGGGCAGTTGGCGAGGCAGAAGCCGCAATGCGTGCATTTGCGCAGGATCGCATCGGCCTCCTGGCCGGCCTCGGTATCGCGGATGAAGGGTGCGAGATTCGTCTGCATGGCGTGGACCGGGGTCGCGTCAGAGGGCCGGGTACATCCGGCCGGGGTTGAGTACGCCCTGTGGATCGAAAGCGCGTTTGAGCCGTTCGTGGAAACGGGCCAGCGCCGGCTGCAGCGGCGTGAATACGGGTGTGTCTGCGTTGCCGCCGCGGAACAGGGTGGCGTGGCCACCGATCGCCGCGGTTTCGCTGCGTATACGCTCGACAGGAGCATCCGTGCGCAGCCAGTGCAGTTGTCCACCCCAGTCGACGAGCCGGCGTCCGGGGAGTGCCGGGGCCTGGCCACCGGGCGGCAGCGAGAGCCGCCACAGGGGTTCGGCGGCATCGCCCCGGAAGAATTCCGTCGTCTGGTCGCGCAGGCCGTGCCAGAACGTGTCGTCGTCGGGTGTGTCGCCGCCGAGATCGTTGGCGCCGGCCGTTACGGCGGACGCGGCCCCGGCGAGCCGGATCCAGGCCCGTTCACCATCGTGTGCGGCTGCGGTGATCGGTGCACCACTGCGCAGTGCCGCCTCGATGCGGTCGTACACGGTGTCCGCCGGCATCTCGACACAGATCGTACGCTCGGCCTCAGGGCGCGGCATCACCTTGATCGAGACCTCGAGCACGACCCCGAGTGTACCCAGCGCGCCGACCGACAGCCGCGAGACGTCATAACCGGCGACGTTCTTGATCACTTCGCCGCCAAAGCGCCCGACGTTGCCGTTGCCATCGACGATCCTCACGCCGAGGACGTGGTCGCGCACGGCGCCGGCGAACGGCCGCCGTGGCCCGGAGAGGCCGGTGGCCACCGCACCGCCGAGCGTCGTGGCGCCGTCGAAACGGGGCGGCTCGAATGCGAACATCTGGCCATTTTCGGCCAGTGTCTCTTCGATTTCGGCCAGGGGCGTCCCGGCGCGCGCGGTCAGCATCAGCTCGGTGGGCTCGTAGTTGAGCACACCCCGGTGGCCGGTCACGTCGAGTGGTTCCCCGTGCAGGGGGTGTCCGTAGAACGGCTTCGAGCCGCCGCCCCGGATCGCGAGCGGCGTGCCCGCCGCGGCGGCTTCCCGCACGCGGATCGCGATCGCTTCGGTCTGGTCGGTGTCTTCGTTCACGGTTCGGTCAGTATCTTTCGAGCTCGGGATGTGCCACCTCACCGTGATGCACATGCATGGCGCCGAATTCCGCACAGCGGTTCAGGGTCGGGATGGCCTTGCCGGGATTGAGCAGGCCGGGCGGATCGAATGCCCGCTTGATCGCAAAAAAGGTTTCGCGTTCGGTATCCGTGAACTGGATGCACATCTCGTTGATCTTCTCGACACCGACGCCGTGCTCACCGGTAATGGTGCCGCCTTTCTCGACGCAGAGTTCGAGAATGCGCGCGCCAAAGGCCTCCGCCTGTTCAAGCTCGCCCGGGGTGTTGCCATCGTAGAGGATCAGCGGATGCAGGTTGCCGTCGCCGGCGTGGAATACGTTGACGACCCCGAGCCCGTGTTCATCGCCCATTTCCGCGATCCGGGTGAGCACATCGCCCAGGTGCCTGCGCGGAATCGTGCCATCCATGCAGTAGTAGTCCGGCGAGATACGCCCGGCCGCCGGGAACGCCGCCTTGCGCCCCGCCCAGAAGCGGGCGCCTTCGTCGGCGTCGCGGGCGACGCGCACTTCGGTGGCGCCGCTGTCCCGGAGCAGGGCGTCCACGCGGCCGGTATCGGCGGTGACCTCTTCGTTGCCGCCGTCGAGTTCGCAGATGAGAATCGCCGCCGCGTCGGTCGGGTAGCCCGCGTGCACGAAGTCCTCCGCCGCCTGGATCGCCGGACCGTCCATCATCTCCAGACCGGCCGGGACGATACCCGCGGCGATCAGGCCGGCGACGGCGTTGCCGGCGGTGGCGGCGCTGTCGAACGCAGCCAGCAGAACCTGCTTCGTCAGGGGCTCCGGCAGCAGGCGCACGGTGGCCTCCAGGATCACGCCGAGCATGCCCTCGGAGCCGTGCATCAGGGCGAGCAGGTCGTAACCGGGCGTGTCGAGCGCCTGCGATCCGACCGTGATGATGTCGCCCTCGATGGTCGCGAGTGTGATGTCGACGACGTTGTGAACGGTCAGCCCGTATTTGAGGCAGTGCACGCCGCCGGCGTTCTCGGCGATGTTGCCGCCGATCGAGCAGGCGATCTGCGAGGAAGGGTCGGGGGCATAGTACAGACCGTGCGGTGCCGCCGCCTCGCTGATCGCGAGATTGCGCACACCGGGCTGGACGCGGGCGGTGCGGCGCTGCGGATCGAGTTCCAGCACCTGGTTG
>Ga0136597_1000754_pt1 | contig 13142 bp, 10 predicted proteins | sample AntRauTorcE11898_FD_101385 | JGI IMG/M metagenome (GOLD analysis project Ga0136597, IMG submission 101385) | Saline lake microbial communities from Rauer Islands, Antarctica - Metagenome Torckler E11 #898 | ecosystem: Environmental > Aquatic > Non-marine Saline and Alkaline > Saline | place... | reverse complement strand
TTCCCGATGTCGTTGATGAGGCTGATTTTGGCGGCGAGGAAGCTGTTGTTCGCATACTTGATCATCTCGGCGGTACGCGTGTCCGTCTCGACGACCGGGGCGTTACTCCGATCGATGAGCGGGTCGAACACGGAGTACATATCCTCGAGCGCGCGGTCGTCGTCGGCGCCGAGAACGACCTTATTGGGATCGAGAAAGTCGTGAACTGCCGTCCCTTCACGGAGGAACTCCGGATTCATGCCGACGCCGAACTCGTCGCCGGCCGTGTTGCCGCTTGCTGTTTCAAGAATTGGCGTGATCTCCTCTTCGGTCGAGCCCGGGACCACGGTGCTCTTGACGATCGCCGTGTGCCACGCGTCCTTCGCGGCGAGGGTGGCCCCTAGCTGGTCGGCAGCCGCCTCCATGATGGAGAGATCGATACTCCCGTCGTCGTTCTGGGGCGTCGGGAGACAGAGGAAGGTAACGTCGGTGTCCAAGACCGCCTCGTAGTCGGTTGTAGCCTCGAGCCGGCCCGTGCTATTCGGGCCGGCATGCTCGGCGACGAGTTCCGCGAGCCCGTCTTCGTGGATCGGGGCAGTGCCATCGTTGATCGTGTCGACGATCTCCTGATCGATGTCGACGTTCACGACTTCGTGGCCGAACTCGGCGAAACACGCGGCAATAGTCGTCCCCACATACCCGCTCCCAATAACCGACAGTCGTGTCATGTGACAACTATCCGTCGTCAACCATATCAACGGTCCGGTTGGACGGAGCGCTTCTCCTCGCTCACGACGTGGATCCATCGTTCCGATCTAATGACAAACAATATATAGCTTGACCTGAATCGGACAAACGATACATGGAAGTAACGAAGGCAGTCATCCCGGCAGCAGGATTTGGGACTCGCTTTCTCCCGGTGACGAAGGCGCAGCCGAAAGAGATGATGCCCGTGCTAGATAAGCCGACGATCCAGTACGTCGTCGAAGAGGCCGTCGAGGCCGGTATCGACGACATTCTCATTATTACTGGCCGCGGGAAACAAGCTATCGAGCGCCACTTCGACAAGTCGTACGAGCTCGAGGAGGAACTGGAAGCTGACGGGAAACTCGATCGTCTCGACCGCGTCCAGGACATCGCCGACCTCGCAGACATCCACTACGTCCGCCAGAAGGAGCGGGAAGGACTAGGCGACGCTGTACTGTACGCACGAAAGCACGTCGGCGACGAACCGTTCGCACTGTTGCTCGGCGACACGATCATTGAGAACGAGACACCGTGTACGGAATCGCTCGTCGCGGCCGCGGAGGCGCACGATTCGTCCGTGCTCTCGCTCGAACGCGTCCCCTGGGAGGACGTCCCGTCGTACGGAGTCGCGGACACCGACGAGGTGGAGCCGAGCGCCAACAGCTTCCCGGTGAACGACTTCGTGGAAAAACCGCCACGGGAGGAGGCCCCCTCGAACCTCGCTATTACCGGGCGATACGTACTCACGTCCGAGATCTTTGATTTGCTAGAGGCAACGGAGAAGGGCGTCGGTGGCGAGTTACAGCTAACGGACGCCATCCGGAAACTCGACGTGGTGCGCGGCGTCGAGCTCGACGGCGACCGCTACGACATTGGAAACATCCCGAGCTGGCTCCAGGCTAACGTCGAGATGGCGCTCAAGCACGACGATGGCGAGATCAACGCAGCGGTAAAAGCGTTTCTTGAGGATCGAGACGAATGAGTCGGATTCTCATCACAGGAGCTGCCGGATTCCTTGGGTCACACCTCACGGATCGCTTGTTGGCCGACGGCCACGAAGTCATCGGGATGGACAACCGCGTGAGCGGACAGACGGAGAACCTTGACGACGCCTTCGAAAACGATCGCTTCTCCTTTTACGATCACGACGTGACGGAGTTCATTCACGTATCGGGGGAGCTCGATGCCGTGTTACATCTAGCGAGTCTCGCCTCGCCGGTGTTTTATCGGGATCACCCAATTAAGACGCTGAAAGTGGGAGCGCTGGGAACACACAAGACGCTCGGATTGGCTAGGGAGAAGGACGCGACGTACCTGTTCACCTCGACGAGCGAGGTGTACGGCGATCCAGAGGTAAACCCGCAACCAGAAGACTACCGGGGGAACGTCGATCCCTACGGGCCGCGATCGTGTTATGACGAGTCAAAGCGCTACGGAGAATCGCTGGTTCGGGCGTATCGGGACAAGCACGACCTCGACGTGCGTGTGGCCCGTATCTTCAACACGTACGGACCGCGAATGCGTCTCGACGACGGACGGGTGATTCCGAACTTTATGAAACAGGCGTTGACTGGGAAGGACTTGACCGTGTATGGAGACGGCGAGCAGACGCGGAGCTTCTGCTATGTCGACGACATGATTGAGAGTTTAGTTTCGCTGTTTGAGTCTGGCGTCGACGAGCCGGTCAACATCGGCAATCCCGACGAGCGGACGATCAACGAACTGGCCGAGGTCGTGCTGGAGGTGACGGGAAGCGACAGCGGAGTCACACACGAAGAGTTACCACCCCAAGATCCTCAAGTGCGACGACCAGATCTCTCGAAAGCGCGGTCGGAGGTCGGCTGGGAACCGGCCGTCGGACTGCGAGAGGGATTGCGAAAATCTATCCCGTACTTCGAATCGCAGCTCGACTAGTTGCTTGAGACCACGGCGACGCGGCGCTGCGGCACGGCTGGTGTAGTTCAGCGGGCGAGAATTATAAACCTACAAATACAGACACACTCGTTGGTTCCGCTGGAACAACGGAGCATCCCACGCCCTAACCGATGACCGACTACGACGATCTGTTTGCCCGGACCGCGGCGACCGAGAGACTATTTACCGACAAAAGCACACTCGATCCGCTCGCCTAGCCCGAGCAGATTGTGGCCCGCGACCCTCAACAAGGGCGGCTCGCCCGATTGCTAAGCGGCGTGTATGGGGGCATCTGCCGATAACGGTCACGATCTATGGACCGCCGGGAACGGGGAAGACCGTAACCATCCGGCGCGTCTGTAATGAGTTTGCTGCTCGGACCGATACCGTCGCCGTCGAGTACGTCAATCTCAAGGAGTGCCGGTTGCTGTTCAGCGCCGCCAACGAAATCCTCGTAGTGTTGACTGGTAGAAACTGGGAGCGAATCAGTGGTTCGATGGGTCTTTGAAGCAATTTGGACTGCTCTTGAGGGGTACCCCGAGTGGACCGTGTTGATTCTTGACGATATCGATCACATCAAACGGCTGTATTGAATCGCTGTAAGACGGAGAGATTCACTGTTTGACGAAGCGTTTGATGTTATAGACGACACACATCAGCCCGATCTCACGGAACTCACGGAACCATGACCACGCTCGCACGGCGAAGCCGAGCGAGCGCTTGACAGCCGAGTTCACGATTTCAGTCATAAAGCGCTGATTGTAGCGATTATCATCGATCTGGCGTTGTGTATATGATCGTACGGAACGAAGATCCGATGCTTGATCAGCGGTCTGATCCCGAGCTCGCGTAATCCGTCACAAAACGATTGCTTGTCATAGCCTTTATTGGCCGCAAGACTACAGACCGCCCGTATTCCGGCGGACGATCTGCTTAGCGAGGTCTACGTCGCTCCCTTCCCGATTCGTCGAGCAGTGAACGTCAAGGACAGCCTGAGACGCTGTATCGACGATTCACGTGACTTTCAACCTCTGAACGCGGTATCTGATTCGCTGGCAGTAGTGGCGGCTCGCTGGTGAGCGGTCGGGGAACGTGGCGTCAATCGCAGCGTGTTCAGAGAGATCGTGTAGCTGCGCCGACTGGCGCAGCAGCACTCGACAGACGATCATACTGATCCGATTGAATGTCTTACACAACGTGGACCGCGCGGGGAGATCGGCCAGTCTGAGGCGATCTCCCCGGTTATTTGTGGCACCTCTTTGAGCAGGTCGATCTTCATGCGGTACGATGTATCGAGGTGAATTCGGAGACAGTGGAGGGAAACGAGTGCGTAGTCGGTGAATCCACCGCCACCGTCCGGGGCGGCGGATTCGCCTCCATCGCCAGTAACTCTTTGAGCAACCGGCACGACTTCCCCGATGAACGTGAGATTTGTGTCATAGGCAACCAAATCTTCCCGCTTCAACTTCTTTGATTTAGTGGCCTACCTCGCTTCGGTATCGCGATTCAACACAGCCGGTGAATAATGAACGTCATTGGCTGTTCGCCGCCGCCAATCCAGACACGAACGAATCCTACACGCTCGGCTGTTTCAGACATGAACCACGCAATTTACACTGCTGCTTCTGCGCGAATTCCGTGAGCAACAGCAGGTCGAGCAGGCCACGTTCTTCATCGATGCGGCGCCGACACTCGCTAGCGTCCTTGACCGACTCGGCCTGTAATTTCAGACGATTTGCCACGGTAATCGGAACTGCGTCGAACGTGTTTTCCGCGAGGTAAAGCGACGAACGTATTCATTCCCGACTACGTTTAGCAACGCGTCACTAAGCTCGGCTGAGTCGTGGCTACAAACCTTCACCGTCTGGTGGAATCAATGCCAAACTTAACACGACTCAAGGTGGACATTATCGTCTAGGAACTATTATACGGTTGATTACGGGTGAATAGATTGTATTCTCTTTCGGAGTTCTTTTCCAACAGCCATCGGAGAGAACGACAACGCTTTCTGTCGCGCTGCTTTCCCTGTCACGGAGGTTATTTCTGGACTCGTTAGGAATTCTCGGAGCCGCATAGCGAACTTGTCCACATCTCCTTTGTCGACCAGGTACCCCGTCTCGCCATTGACGACGAAGTCCTCGGGACCGCCACATCTTGTCGACACTACCGGTGTCCCACAAGCTAACGCCTCTAAGGCTGCAATACCGAAGCCCTCCTGATCGGACGGGAACGCGAATACGGATGCCCGACGAAGGTAGGGCACCACCGAATCGACCTTGCCCGGCGTCGAAACGTTTTCGCGAATTCCTAGTTCGTCCATTAGTTCTGTGTACCGCACATCTGGTTCACCACCGACAAGCGTCAATTTTGCGTCCGGCACGTCTTCTAACACCAGTGCGAACGCCTCCAAGAGTAGCTTCGTGTTCTTCCTAGGATCGTTCAGTCGGCCGACGAACACGATCTCCTTCGGGTCCGTTTCCGGCTCTCCAGGAGAGAATGCCTCTGTGTCGACGGGGACCGGGACGACGTCGACTGCATCCCCGTTCAGTCCGTGCTTCTCTACGACTCGTCTTCTTGTGTACGAACTCTGGACGAGTACCTTATCTGCGTTCCGTAGGACCGCCCGCTCCTGTCGTTTTAAAACCGGCCGGGCCACTTCGTACCGGAGTTGCCGTCCAAGGCCGAACTGTTGCTTCTGGACCTCACGCTCGTCTTCAATGGTCGTTCCCATCCAGACAACGTATGGTATCTCTGAGCGCGCTAGTGGCACGCCGGCCAAGCAGGGGCCACCTAACACCAGCCCTACATCGGCGCCGGTGAGTGCCGACTGCCACGCCGATCGGTTCAGACGGTAGTTGGTGACAAGCAGTTCCGGCAGTCGTCGGCCAATACGTAACACCCTCGTACCATCATGACTATCCCGCGTATTCTTAATCGACCAGTTTCCTTTGATCAGGTCGGTAACTGTCGCGCACTCTTCCCACGGATATGCGTTATAGACAAAGTAGGAATCGTACCTCCGATCATCAAGCGCTTCGGCCGTAAACTCTGCAACCGACTTGACGCCGCCGCTGAACCGAAGATCATACGTAGCAAGTGCTATCTGTTTTTTTGTAGTTTGATTTATTACGTCGTCATCTCCAGTCATGCTATCTGAGATAGGGCAACGGTCACATGTCGGTCAAAATATCGGAGGGACCATTTTGTTCGTCGACCAGCCCGCCCCCAACTATTGTCGGTCATATCTACTGGTTCTGCGCAACCAGGTAAGCAACGTATCGAATACTGAGGGAGTCGCATCAATATGAAAAGGGTGTTGAAGCACAGATAAAGTTGTGTCGGACGGGCAATCTTTGAAATTTTAGACGCCGTTTCGATTAACTGTCCTACAAGGTATTTAGAGGACGACAAGAATATCGATGATAAGACGAGTTCTGCTTTGTCTTATATTCAGATTTAGTGGGAATAAATGAGCAATCAACTTGATGATCCAGAATTGCTGTCTTCCGAATAATAGGCTCTGTTGAAATCCTATTCTTCAGACACATTCTCTTCTGAAACAGCCGGTCGATGAGAGCTGCGAATTACTCGCCTTGGGACGCACACCCGATTGCCTCTCCAGCAAGACCGTATATGAGGCCGAGAAGACCGATGAGGAGTCCGAAATGGAGTGAACCGGGTGAGGCGTACATATCAGGGGAAAGCATCGCGACTCCTGGTGTACGGTCAGGAGTACCGCAAACACCTCGATGAGAACTGCTTTCTGGACGGACATTCAGCCGAGAGCGGCGCTCGTTTTACGTAAATTCTACGGTAGATGAGTCGCCTGTACTGACCACAACCGGGGTCAGAATATATCACTTGTTGAGGATTTCAACAGAGCCGAATAATATTATCTTACCAGGCGTCTCCATATCCGGTAACTCATCTATCTCATCAATATATTATTTTCAATCTGAGAGAAAAATTCATCTTCATATTCTTCTACAGCACGATCCCACGTGTGGCCACCGGATTGGTCTGGATATCTCGTTGCTTCACACGAGCCTGTCATAGAATCTTTCCACCAGATTATTGACGACTGCGTAGGACTGATTTGATATGCAAGTTGATATTGCAGTTCCCGGTACGTTTCACGCCTTCAAACTTGGGCGACAGTTAGAGAGTCGTGGTAGCTTACGCAGGATATATACCACCTATCCAAAATTTGCGACCGATACTGAGGGAGTCCCTGATGGAAAGGTCACACATATTCGCCATCCCGAACTCATCGCCCAAGTTGGTCACCGATTCCCCGCAGTGAACGAGATCGCTCTAAGTCAGTGGAATGACCCTTTCAATCGCTGGAAAGAGATTGCTTTTGACAAGTCGGTTGCTCGGAAGTTGGAGCCAGCTGAGGACGGTCTTTTTCTTGGGTTTGCAGGAGCGTGTCTCGAAAGTTTACAACGGGCCGATGAACTCGGATTGACGACTGTTGTGGAACGAAGTTCTGCACATATCAGGACACAGAAAGAAATACTCGATGAGGAGTATCAGAAGTACGAACAAGGTGAATCGTCAATATCACGACAGCATATCAAGCGTGAGGAGAAAGAATACGACACAGCAGACTATGTAGTTACCCCTTCGACGTTCGCACAGGATTCATTCATAGAACAGGGATATGACGACGAAAAAGTGAAGCGAGTACCCCTCGGAATAAACCCGCCTAAACAATCAAATGTATATAACGACGACACAACATATTTTATCTATTCAGGAAGTGTAATGCTTCGAAAAGGGATTCAATACTTATTGTCTGCTTGGGATTCCCTTGACCTTCCTAATACCGAGTTAATTGTGACAAGTAATGTTGATGAAAGTGCCCAATCAATAGTTGAAGAGTTCAACGATACTGAAGATATTCATTTCGTCGGATGGGTTGACGACCTATATGAGCAGTTTGGCAAATCTTCTTTGTTTGTATTTCCCTCACTTGAAGATGGATTCGGGATGGTTGTAATAGAGGCAATGGCATCGGGTCTGCCAGTAATAGTTTCTGAAAACACTGGGGCGAAAGACTGTGTACGTGAGGGCGTTGACGGGCAGGTCGTGCCCATTAGAGACAGCGAAGCTCTCGCAGAAGCGATGCAGTATATGTACGACAACCCTGAAGAGCGAAAGCAAATGGGAGAGAACGCACAGGCCTACATCAGGTCAAACTTCACAGAAGACGACTATGGCGAGAGGATATTTTCCAAGTACCAAGCGATGATTAGTCAGTAGGAATTAAAAGTTGATTCGGAAGAGCAGGATAACACCGTGTTCGCAGGGAGATCCTCGACGGGCTTCCTCTGGTTCGGGTTCCTCACCCTCGTCCCACACGTCGTAACACGACCTGCGGAAGTGGTGGATACCCTCGCTCACCCTCTCACTGTCGAAGCCCATAGGAGTTCGTCAAAATCCATCGAGTCCACTTCTGGCAGATGTGCGGGTTGGGTGTGGGTGTAGGTTGCTCCCGCACTACCACCATCCTCAGTCCGTGGAATCGTATCAGTTTGCTCCGTGCTCTTTATACTGATTGTGTCGCCCTCTGTCGAATTTCCGGACCCATCGACAAGTGTATACTGGCAGGATTCGACAAACCGTTGTACGACAGGCTGAAACGCCTCTCGTGGTATGTCGCCCTCTGCTCATACGTAGATGTGAGCGTGAGGAGTCGCGTATTGGCGAGTCCCTGCTAACACTAACAGCCACTCCCATCTGTCCGTGTGTTTGTCGAGCCTGTAACGCAGGGCGTCAAGGGTGAGTTCGAGGGCGACAGATAGTTCCAGCAACAGGCTCACCCTGTTGAGAACCGCTCGCTCGACTCGCAGAGAGAGGAGGGCAGTTGTCGAGTTCTCATACTCCGCCAGCAGTTGCTTGTCTATCTCTTTCCCGTAAACATAGTTCTGCCTATCGTGCCACTGTCGCATTCGATGGAACCCGTTCCTATTGGTGGAAGTATTCTTTCCGTGCCGCTCCTCGACGTATGTAGGGTGGCACGTTGCTCCGTCAAGGGCGATAATTTCCTGTAGGGCGAGAAAGTCCCCTCCGTTAAGTGGTTCGGCAGGCTCGCCAAGTTCGAAGGAAGGGGTACAAGTTTTACCGGATGAATCCGGTTCCGTCGAATCGGTGGAGGGCGAGTTTTTCGCTGTGGACACAGTGTTATCGAGAGCAGAATCTTTGAGCGCCCACAGTTGTCCGAACACGCTGCCTCCCGGTGGGACTGGTATTTCGCTTACCTCATTGAGTCCTGCGTCATCAAGGAAGCCCTGAACTTCTCGCTTCTCGTACCCGTGTGCCTCACCCTGTGCAATCACCTCTTCAATGGGGAGAGTCGCCAGTATCTAAGCCGACAAAACTGTCTGCCTCGACCGCAAGCCGGTGTAGTTGCTCGTTCGATCGTGTCTGTACCCCTGCTGACTGTAGATTCGATGGGTGTAGTATCGTGCTCAAGAAATATCACAAGCCGCAGATTCCACGCATAAGCGAGCGGAGAAGATAGTCTGAGACAGCGACTCAATCTCATTTATAATCGGCTATCTACCTTTTCGTCTCTGCCAGAGTAGTTCCCTGCGCTTCCGCTCAGAAGGTGTGAACGACTTGTCCGACAACAGCTTCCAAGACTGGCATACCGAGTGCGAGATCTCCGCACATGACGTTGGGTACCTTGTTCATTACCGTGGCTCGTCAGGGAAAGCAGCCGCAAACAACGCACTTAACCGAGCAAACGACTACGCTAAGCGGTGGATGGCCGAAACATCATACTCGACAACGAAGCGCTCGCTCGGCGACGCCGTGCGAGCGCTGGGCTGATATCGGCAGTTCCGTGAAATCATCTTGATGTTCGCCATCACTAACATAGAACCACTGTGTGAGCCGCTATAACCGTGACTCAGCATCTCTTCAACACAGTAATACAGACAGCATTGTAACGCAAGATTGCTGGATAGTGTACGTATTTATTAAATATTTCTGTAAGAAAGGATAGTTATATCTGGGTTAGCTAATTCCAGCAACTGACGTGACAGCTCTATGGATTCCAAACTCCGTTTCCGAAATCCCCCATTCGGAAATTAACTGTTCAGAAACATCCGATAGAGCGGGCAAGTCTTCCTTGAATGCGACTTTTTCGATTGCATCTGAAAGTTCCTGTATAGAATCCGCTCGAATAACCATACCGTTATTTCGAACCAGATCCTCGCTGGCTCCGACGGCCTCAGTTGTGATGACGGGTAGCCCAAAGTTCATCGCCTCATTTATTACTAACCCCCAGTTCTCGCGGGCACTCGGCAGCACGAACACATCGGCAAGTTCGTAATACCGGGGAAGGTTGGTCTGATTGACAAACCCCGTGAACATGACATCGTCTTCGCGGCCACGTTTTGCGGCTCTCCGTTCAACCTGAGAGCGCAAGTCGCCGTCCCCGACATACAGTAGCGTCGCCTCTCCTGGGTCAGATGCTTCAACGAAGGCATCCAGTAGCAGACCGGGTCGCTTTCGCTTCAGGAGTTTCCCGACGAACAGCACTACCGGTCGGTCAATCGGAATGTCAACTTCCTCTCGAAGCTGCCAAGCCGGCGGCAGCTGATCACGCTTTCGCTGGAAGAACTCATTGTCGACCGAGTATGGTGCGTGGAAGATGCGGTCTTCGGGAATATCAAACGATTCGTAGACCCGTCGATTCGGCGTGCCAATGCTAGCGAACGCGTCAACCCGTTTAAACAGTTCTCTGACGACGTACCGCTTAGTCGAATGCTCCACCGTTTCCGGCATCACCTCCCCGCGGAAAACGACCGAAATATCGTATCGGTTCGCTGCGAGGATGCCCGCAACGTTGGTTAACGATTCGTACCCGTGAACCCATAGTACGTCGTGTTCGCCGTGACGAAGCTTTTCGAGTATCTTCGGATTGAGCCGGAAGAACGAAGTCGCACCTCCTAGTGGCGACCAGTCCGGAAGGAACTCGTAATTGTACCCTTCCAACAGCGGTACGTCCCAGACAACTTCCTCGCCGAACCCTTCGTCAGTCTCTGGCTCAACGCCCCGTCGACTGCAAAAGTACACAGTCAGGTCGATGCCATCCCGATTGGCAATTTCCCGGAACAGCGGTGCTTGATACTGGATTGGATGAGAGGTAAGTGCCGCCAGTCGTATGTCACTCATTGTTCTCCCCTTCTCTGAAGTCCGGTAATAACGTTTCGGGAATCATTCGTATTCTTTGACAGCATCGACGAGTTGGGCCATTCGTCGTTCATATGTTTGTTCTTTGACTCGCTCCCGGCCGCTGGCTGCTATCGCTTCGCGCTCTTCATCGTCGTCAAGATACTGAGCCACAATATCTCGAAGCTCGGCCGGGTCGTCGTACATCAGACACGCATTTTCGTCGGGGAAATATCGCTGCTGTCCCTCAGAGCGGGTAGTCACCATCAGCGAACCGCTTGCAGGCACCTCGAACGTTCGCATATTATGTTCGGGTAAGTTATGATCTGCGACGACGTTGACGACGATGTCCGCGGAGGCCATCGCATGCGTGTACGACGGGTGACCGAGTGCAGCGCCACGGTAGCAGCGACGGAGCGACAAGTCGAAACATTTCCATCGCCACATGTTGCCCCGAAGCTGGAAGTTGAGGTCGGTGAGTGGCGAGAGATGTCGCTCACGTTTTGACGAGTAGTGCCCCAGAAAGGTAACCTCGCAATTGTACTCATTATTGGGTTCGGCTGGATGGTGAAACTGTGGGTCATGCGCAAATGGGAGGTGGCGAACGTCATCGGCTCCGTCCTCACGAAGTCGATCAAGTAGGAACTCCCCCCAGGTAAAAACGATATCATACGCTGGTAGGGTATCGAGGTAGTCGGTCGCTATCCGCTCCTCGGACCGAATCTTGTATGGATTGTCCGGGTTCCAGTTGCACAGCACTGAGTCGGTTGCGTGCTGAATTCGCTTGAGTCGCTCTTGAGAAAGGTCGTAGCCCTTCATCACCAGCACGGCGTCTACGTCTAACTTCGTCGCGGTTGCTTCAAACCTGTAATGCGTTTGGTCAAAATTCATCGGACCGATAAGTGGGAGCGTCCGCGGTTTCCGCTCAACATACCTGACCTCATGACCCAAGGACTCGAGTCCACGAGCGCACATCCGCCCCATGGCCGTCTCGGCGCCCGCCCCGTAGATTAGCACTTGCATTGATATCTTGGTACTCGGACCCAGGCCATTAAGCCTTCGTCTGGGGTTCAAATAGCAATCGTAATCGCTAAGTGAACTACTACGGCAGTAGAAAGAGATGGGAGACAGTGGTGGCGGGCGCGTTCGTCGGAACGCGATATATCTATTTCTTGGAGTCGTCGTTGCAAACCTCGCGTCGTTCCTGTTTCGGATACTGCTGGCCCGTGAGTTCGGCCCTGATGGGTTCGGTGTGTTCTCGCTGGCACTGATGACAACCTCCATCGCCACGATGATCGCATTGCTGGGTCTGCCTGACGGAGTCATCACGTTCGTCAGCAAGTTCCACGAACAGGAGGAGTACGACCGAGCCGCCGGCGTCGTCGCCGCGAGTTTCGGGCTGTCTTTCGGGGCGGCGGTACTGCTAGCGGTGGTCGTAATCCTCGCCGCGCCGCTGCTGTCGATCCGTGTGTTCGATAGCCCGGCGCTGGCGGACGTCCTTTGGTGGTTCGCATTCGTCATCCCGGCGAACGCTATCGTCGACGTTTCGGCGGCATATTTCCTCGGAATCCAACGCGGTGGATACAACACACTCATCAAGCAGGTGATTCCGAAGACAGCACTGCTTGTGCTGGTCGCTGTAATAGCGGTTATCGACGGTCCGCTAGTCGCTGTCGGTGTCGCGTATCTGGCGGCGATGGGTGTTGCCGCAGTCGTAGGAATTGCCGCCGTCGGCAACTCTCTGTCCCGAGATCGAATCGAGAGGTTCTCGGTTGACATACCCGACCTGTTGACCTACTCAGTGCCGCTTCTAGCCACGAGCGCTATCGGATTCTTTCTCAACTGGACGGACACGATGATTGTCGGGTATATGCTCGGGAGCAGCTCTGTCGGCGTCTACCAGTCTGCGTTCGTGTTGGCGTCGAATATCCATATCGTTCTCGGCGCCGTTTCGGGGTCACTGTATCCGAACTTCGCGGCGTTGCTTGCGCGTGATAAGCGAGAAATCATCCGTGACCGGTTCGCCGAGGGAACCAGATGGGCGCTGCTAATCAGCGTAGCCCCAGCAATGTATCTGATTGGTTTCCCACGCCTCTCGCTGGGGATGCTGTTCGGCGATGCCTTCGCCACCGGTGCGACTGCGCTCGCCATCCTCGTTGTCGGTCAGATCGCAGTATTGCTGTTCGGTCCGTCTACGGACTTTCTCAAGGCAATTGAGGATTCACGGTACGTCGCAGTTAGCTATGGGATCGCCGCTCTGCTAAACCTACTGTTGAACCTGTTGTTGGTTCCGGTTTTTGGACTTGTTGGTGCAGCAG
>Ga0136597_1000730_pt1 | contig 13392 bp, 17 predicted proteins | sample AntRauTorcE11898_FD_101385 | JGI IMG/M metagenome (GOLD analysis project Ga0136597, IMG submission 101385) | Saline lake microbial communities from Rauer Islands, Antarctica - Metagenome Torckler E11 #898 | ecosystem: Environmental > Aquatic > Non-marine Saline and Alkaline > Saline | place... | reverse complement strand
TTGGGTGACATCATACACTGTTTCCTGATAGCCATATAGATTTTCATTGACTTGTCTACACCAATGGACTCAAACCATTCATACGCGGGCGTCAGCAACATATTTGATATTGGGTCTAAGTTGTATTTCTCATTGCTAAACGCCCGACACGCCAGCATTTCATAAAAGATAAGAGCATTAGTATACGCACTTTCTTTGGACGTTAATTCAACTTCCTGGTTACGCCAGTCGTATCCAACTTCCTTATGGGGAGCAGGAATAACGTGGTCGCCCACTGTAATAAAACCCCAGTCCCAAAAGTTCGCGCCGCCGTTGCTCATTGGATTATCATCAGGGTGAAGCTTGCAAATCAACAAGTCCATTGCGCTGTGAAGAGCTTGGCACTTGTTTAGAGAATTTTTACTAATCTTTGGATTAAATGCAGTTTTCATATCGTTCACCGTTTTGGTGTTAGTGGAAGTGTGTTCGTTTGTTCATTGTAGTAACATTATAGCGCGTTTTGCGTGTTCTGTCAACCTCTCATTTACGCAAATGCTGTGTCAAATTCAACAGTGTCCAAGCCTGAGAAGTTATTGTTTAGAAAGTCTAGCACGTCTGCTTCAACTACGAACGCACTGTGAAACTTCTGTGGGTGTCCAAACTTTTTAAGCAACGCTTTCTGTGCCTTAAGAGTGAGTTGACCTGCGTCGTCAAAGCCAGCGTCAATGATAGCACAGTTAAGTTCTGTTTCTGCGCTGTGGCTTACGAAAATAATGTGTCTCATAATCTGTGCCCTTTGTGTGTCGTTTGCTTCAGTGTAAGTTAATTATACTACCGTCTGCCTTGTCTGTCAACCTCTCATTTTCCTTGCTCGTTTTGCCTTTTCCTTATTGTGTATACAGTATAAGCTCAAAACGCGCACCTGTCTAGCACATTCGTGTAACAGTTTGTATGGATAAATAACTGTAACAGCGAGATCAACAGATGATGACCAAATACGTTCCAAAGACAGTTACTACACGCAGACGTGACCCCAACACCTGGATCACGGGACCTTGTCCACTACGTCGTGAAAAGCGATATGCTTGGCTTAAACATAGAGCACAGTGTAAGTTTCGAAATGAAGCATATGAGCTTACTTGGGAACAGTGGGAAGCCAAGTGGAGTGATGCGGACTTCCTACAACGAGGTCGTCATAAACTAAGTCTATGTTTGATGTTGGTTGACCTAAGTGGTGCTTGGAGTGTGGACAATACGCAGGTAGTAACACGGCACACACAACTCAAACGCAACAGGGAGTATCGTCATGATAGACAATGAATTCAATCCTTATGATGAGATAGTAGCAAGTCGACAAGCCATTGTTAACTTGGAAAAAATAGTCAGGGAAATAGTTGATGTGGTGAATGCCCAAGCGCGTCTATTAGAAGACTCAAGTAAGGCTCACGTGAGCATAGCAGAAATAACACACAACAACTGCACCGTGATCAACCAACTTAGAGCGGACCTTAAACTATGTCGCTCATATATCAATCAGCTGGAAGCGCAGGTCGTGAAAGCAGGATGAAGTTAAGCAAGTGTCAACGCATAGTAGCTGACAATCCCGCACGATTCAAGGTGGTTGTTGCCGGCAGAAGATTCGGGAAAACTTACTTGTCCATGCGTGAACTATGCTATCGTGCCAAAGAACCCGATCAAGAAATATTCTACATCACTACTTCATATCGTGCTGCCAAGATGATTATGTGGAAGCCACTCAAGCGCAAGCTGTTGAAGCTGCGATGGGTCAAGAAGATTAATGAAAGCGAACTCAGCATACTATTAAAGAATGGCAGCACCATAAGTTTGAAGGGCAGTGAAGATCCAGACAAGTTGCGTGGTGTTAGTCTAAGTTATTGCGTGATTGATGAAGCTGCTGAATGTAAACTCAAAGAACTATGGGGTGAAATCATTCGTCCCGCACTGGCCGATCAACAAGGTGGTGCGCTGTTCATTGGCACACCGCGAGGCAAGAGTAATCCATTCTATGACTTGTATGTGCGAGCGGCCAGCAGTGCGGGATGGGCAAACTTTACATTCACCACACTTCAAGGTGGGTTTGTTAGCGCAAGTGAAATAGCTGCGGCACGTGATGATATGACTGCCACTCAGTTCCGTCAAGAGTTTGAAGCCACGTTTGAAACAAGTGATAACCAAGTGGCTTGGAGCTTCAAACACGAGTTTAATGTGGTGGATGGATTAATGGACATCAACACCTCTATCATTCACGTGGGACTGGACTTCAACGTTAACCCAATATGCGCCAACATATTAGTCAAGGGTGCCAACGATGTATTGATCTGCATTGATGAAATAAGAATATACGGCAGCAATACTGATGAGATGGTAGAAGAGATCAACAGTCGCTATCCCAAGAGCAAGGTGTTCGTATATCCTGACCCAAGTGGCAGCCGCAAGCAGACCAGCAGTGGTGGTAACAGTGATCATAAGATACTTGAGAACGCGGGCTACATTGTTAAGGCCCCACGCAAACACGATCCGGTCAAGGACAGAATCAACGCATTCAACGCAAGACTATGTAATGCCAATGACGTTAGGCGCTTGTTTATTACGCGCGACTGTAAATATACAATTGAATGTTTGGATAAGCACAGCTTCAAAGAGGGCACTACCATACCCGACAAAGACTCGGGCTTCGATCATATGTTTGACGCTATCAGTTATGCCGTGGCATACATGTATCCAATCAAGAAGAACGTGACTGTGAACACACAACCACAACGCTGGGGGCACAGTATTGCCTAGTCACGCTAAATACACTATCGATAAATCAATCCCGGGAATACTAAGATGAGCATAAGCAATAACGTAAACACACAAACAGGAAGTATGATCCCAACCAATGACTTATATGGGTCAATGCAAGATGACTGGAACTACTTCTACAAGAGTTACTTGGGCGGCACTGACTACCGTGAAGGCCACTATTTGGTTAAGTATCAAAATGAAAGTGATGCAGAATATTCCGCACGACTTAAGGCAACGCCACTTGAGAACCATTGCGCAAGTGTTATTGGAGTGTATAACAGTTTCTTATTTCGTGAAGATATTGAGCGAGAATTGGGCACATTGAAGACCATGCCCGAAGTAGAAGACTTGCTTGAAGACGCTGATTTGGACGGGCGTAGCTTGGACAACTTCATGAGCGACATAAACGTTTGGAGCAGTGTTTTCGGACACGCTTGGATCGTAGTTGTTCAACCCAATGTGGATGCGACCACACGAGCCCAACAACAATTGCTTGGTGTCCGTCCATACCTTAATATGCTCACTCCTTTAAGCGTGTTAGATTGGGAGTATTCCCGCAACATTGTGGGTCGTTATGAACTTGCTTACTTCAAGTATATCGAAGATGTCAACGGTGATGTTGTCACTGTGAAAGAATGGTATCCACAAGTTATTGTTACCACAATATATGATATGAAAAAGAAGGTGAGTGGACAACCCATCACAGAACCAAATGGACTTGGTGTTGTGCCCATTGTGTGCGCATATAATCAGCGCAGTGGACATAGAGGCGTGGGCATTAGTGACCTGGCTGACATTGCCGATCTACAAAAGTTCATCTACAATGCCACCAGTGAAGTAGACCAAAGTATTAGGTTGAACACACACCCATCCTTGGTTAAGAGCAGCAACACCAGCGCAGGTATAGGTGCGGGCAGTTTGATTAATATGGATGAAGATATGGATCCGGCTCTCAAGCCCTACTTGTTGGAGTATAGTGGTGCGAGTGTGGAAAGCATATACACTGCCATTGAACACGCTGTTGAGGCCATTGATAAGATTGCCAATACGGGTGCGGTTCGCGCAACGGAAAGTAGGACTATTAGTGGTGTGGCTATGGAAACAGAATTCACTCTACTTAATAGTAAGCTGAGCAGCAAAGCCAAGAGCATTGAGCTTGCCGAAGAACAAGTATGGAAGTTGGTTGCACGTTACTTGGACAGAACTTGGACGGGCAGCATCAACTATCCGGACAGCTTCAACATACGTGATACTTCTACGGAAATCAATCAGTTGAAGACAGCCAAAGAAACAGCTACTGATCCCAAGGTTATAATGGAAATTGACAATGCTATCTTTGAATGGCTGGGCAGTGAAACCAAGCTGAATACACCCACAAACAATGAGGATATATAAGAATTGCTAAATAAGCATATACGCGGGGAGGTTCCCGCTGTAGCTACAGAAATAAAACATACGCGATTAGTTCGCGGCGAGGTTAACGATGGACCATACAACAAATCAATCGGCTGAACAAGAAAACGCAACTGATGCGGCAACTATTGAAAATCAGGCCCGAGACGATAAGCAAGTAGAGACTAAGAGTTACACCCAAGAAGAAGTGGATAATATGATGGCCCGAATGAAGGGCAGCTTAGAACACAAACTTCTTAAGCCTTATGAAGGGTTGGGTAATCCAGACGAACTACGTGAGTTGAAGAGCGCACACGAACAACGCACTCAAGAAGAACAACTCAAGCGTGGTGAATTTGAAAAGACACTACAAGATATCGTTGCTAAGAAGGATGCAGAAATATCAAAGCGAGACGGTGTTATTAAAGAATACAAGGTGAATTCACCATTGATGGACAGTGCTGCTAAACATAAAGCAGTAGCGCCAGAACAAGTGCGTTCATTGTTAGCCAACCAAGTTAGACTTGGTGAAAGTGGTGAGGTAGAAGTAGTAGATATAAATGGTGCAGTTCGATACAATGATAGTGGTGCCGCTTACGGCGTTGACGATCTTGTTAGAGAATTCATAGATGCGAATCCGCATTTTGGTAATGCTACACCCGCTACCACAAATACCAAAAGCAATTTGGGTGCTAACAACCCCAGTAAACTTAACATTGGCGAACTTGATATGACTAATCCCGAACACAGAAAACTTTACGCAGAATATAGAAAGTCTGCGGGACTAGCCTAAACACAAGGAATTTATATCATGGCCGGATCAACAACTACTACTCTAGATGACCTGTTACCGCAAATCGTAGCAGAAGCAATGTTCCAAGCAAACGAAGTATCAATCATGCGTGGACTTGTAAAGAATTATAACATTGGCGCGGGTCAAGGCAAGACAGTTACTGTTCCTTTTTACCCAAGTCAAGCTGCCGCAACACTTGTTGAAGGCAACGAAGTAGCCAACTCAGTTATTTCTACAACTGGCAAGACACTTACTGTTGAAACCGTGGCTATCCGCACACTATTGACCGACTTGGTTCGTAACAGTGCTGGTTCAAACGTGGTTTCTGACATTGGTATGCTATTTGGTGAAGCGATTGGTCGTAAGATCGACGAAGAATTGCTGGCGCTATTTGGTAGCTTTGCTGCTACTGTTGGTGACACTACTACTGCTATGACCGCTGCTACTGTTGCTCAGGCTGTTGCCAAGCTACGTGCTGCAAACATTAGTGGTGCGGACATCTCTTGTATTGTTCACCCTAACGTGGCATACGACCTGAAAGCTAACTTGACCAACACCTTTGCTAACCCTGCTGCGGGCATCATACAAAACCGCGCTATGGAAAGTGGTTATGTTGGTATGTTGTTTGGCGTTCCTGTATTCGAAAGTGGAAACATTGTTGATACGGACGGCGACAGCACTGGTGCGGTATTCCATCGCAACGCAATTGGTCTTGCCATGATGGGCGATATCAAAATTGAAACAGCAAGACGCGCTAGCTATGTTGGTGATGACCTTGTAGCAAGTGCCAACTTTGGCGTGGGCATTCTTCAGAATAGCCACGGCGTTGGTGTATTAGCTGACAGTTCAATTGTAGGCGCGTAAGGACTGATATGGCATTCATTACTGAAGACAACACAGTTATATCATGGGCGGAGAGCAGCGATGTTCTTGCTCGTGATCAACGGTTGTTTGACAGTAATGAAGGCTTAACTGACGAGATAGTTGAGGACGCATTAATACGCGCAACTGAACGTTTGCTTAACAAGTTCAGAAGCACAGACTGGTGGAGACGTTACTACTTAAAGCGTAGTGACAACGCTTACTTGACCAGCATACCCGCTTTGGATGTTAATCGTATCAAGGATAGATACAATGATTTTACCGATCTATGTGTCTACTTCGCCCTGGGGGAATACATACTGCCCATCGTAGCAGACTTTGGTGGCGAAGACGAGAATGAAAGGACCAAGATGGCCTACTACAGTCGAAAGGCTGATGACCTATTTGCGGAACTTGTTCACGTTGGTGATTGGTATGATTTCAACGAGGATGATATAATCACTGTTGATGAAAAGCAGCCGGGCATATACGTATTGAAGAGGGTTAGATAATGAGACAAGCTGTTGTAGAAGCAATCAAAAGATTGGGATTGACAGGCTACGGTGTGAGCAGTGAACTGCCATACGATAGCAGCGGAACAAGTCTTTACATCAAGAACCCCAAGCGAGTATACGTCGACAATGAACAGTCCAACGAGGAACCTTTGTTTCTTACTATGGGCAGTCTCAGTGCAGACGTGTTTAACACAACTACTGCGGTTACAGTTTTTATTGCTGTTGACGCTAAGAACAAGCCCGCTAATTATGACACAACACTTAGACAATTGCGCGATATGAAGAATGACATTGTATGGGAAGGATCAACTTCACGCACGGTCAACATTGAGCAACTGTTTGAAGGTGACCTATTAATTAGCGAGCTCACATATGAATTTACAAGGATAACATAAGGAAACTAAATCATGTCATATATCTACCCAGCACCAGGTGTAGCAGACGTTCAATCAACTCTTACGTTGAGTGAAGCTAACACACCAGCAGACTCAGGATACGTGATTCCAGCATTACAGGACATCACATTCAACGCAGCAAACGACGTGTTCTCTTGGGAACAATTGGATGTTGGCTCTAAGTTGCAAATTGCAACTACTTCAACCAACAGCATTAGTATGAACTTGGTTGTTGACAGCGATGCTTTCTTCGGTGATGCTGCTGCTACTGGCGCAGCTGAAATAGCAGGCATCTTCAAACTCAGCCAAGACAAGACTCTTGTTAAGGTTGAATTGTATATGGGTGACACATCAGAAGGCGATGAAGGTAAAACTATTACTGCCTCTGGTTATATCACTGGACTGGCTCCCAGCGTAAGTGCTTCAAGCCCAGTTTGGGTTAGCCCGATCACTATTACAATCACTGGTGATTATACAGTAAGCTAAGCAAACAACATTAGGGGGAAACCCCTAATGTATTTTAAAGGTAGATAGATGTCAGACTTAATAGACGATAAGAGCAATGAAGAATTACTAGAAAGCGTTTTGATGGAAACAGCCAAAGCTCGCAATGAGCTAGCCTGTGCCAAACGTGATCTAAATAAAGCCGAAGGACGAATGGGATTCCTAATCGTTCTGACTAATAAACTGATAAACAGAACCAAGGATTAACAGATGAAACTACAAGCACTCGCAAAGAAACCCGCCCTAATTAAAATTGTAATTGACGATGCTGACACAGTGGAGACCCACGGTGAAAGTATTGAGTTCTATATCTATGACCGTTATAGTATGGATCTATATATGAAGCTGAGCGCACTTGACAGCACTGAAGACAGTGACCAAATGAGACAACTAGCATATGAGATTATGCTGGACGAGAACGGTAAGAAGATAATGAGTGAAGGTTTAGAACTACCCATTGACCTTCAAATCAAAGCTGTGGAGAAGACTCTTATATCATTGGGAAACTTGGTGACCCGGACTTCCACGAAATAACACCAGCAATGAACGCTTGGTTAACACTAGACTTTGTTGCCAAGCGATATGGCTTATTACCTAGTCAGTTGCTCAAGTCCGGGTCAAGTATTGATGCTAAGATTTCTATTCTTGCTGTTCAATATGAAACTTTCTTAAAAGAGAAAGCCCAAGGCGAACACACGCATAAACCCGTCAAGGAAGACGATATGCTGAAAATGCTGGAACAAGCAAGGAGGAAACACAATGCTAAAGCCCAAGCTAACGCTCAAGACCAACAAGATAGCTAAGAAGTTATCCAAGAAGCAAAGGGACCTAGCCAAAGTCCCTGAACTTGCTTACAAGGAGTTCAAGAAGAATACGCCTGTTCGCACAGGCAATGCTCGAAGACGCACCAAACTCAAAGACGAAACCATAACTGCTGATTACCCTTATGCTGGGAGACTTGATGACGGATATAGCAAGCAATCGCGTCAGGGTATGACCGACCCAACCGTTAAATACATACAGAAGATAGTCAAGCAGATAACAGGGAAATAGTATGGCTAAGACACGCGACGAATATGAATTAGTAGTCCAAACACAACAAGCAACCAAAGCACTGGGCAACATCAAGAAAGTGTTGGGAGCAGTAGCTGGTGCATTTGCAATCAAGGAAATGGTTTCATTTGCCCAAGACAGTTTGTCGCTTGTAGACAGCCAGGCTAAACTTGCTCGCGCACTAAAGGGCACAGCAGACGGTGTAAAGGCTATTCAAATAGCAGCTGGCGATGCGGGCGTTGACGGACTTGAAAGCAGCTTAACCAGATTGAATAGACGTTTGGGTGCGGCAGCACAAGGTAATGCTGAATACGGTAAAGCAGTTCAGGCACTTAACCTAGACTTAAACGAACTGCGTAATATGGATGCAGACGAACGTGTTGCTGCCATAGCTGATGCTGTAAGGGACAGTGGTAAGGCGTCAGATGAAACTGCTCGTCTTGTTCAGGTCCTGGGCTTTGAACAAAGTAATGCCAACGAGTTCTTCAGACAAGGTGGTGATGCTATTAGAGCAGCACGCCAAGAAGTTACAGATTACGGTCTTAGTCTAAGTGAAGTTGACAGTGCTCAAGTTGAAGCAGCCAATGACAGCTTCTCACGCATAACAAGAACAATGGAAGTATTGCGTCAGCGTGTGGCAGTTGCACTTGCACCCATCCTTGAGTATCTAAGTGGATTGCTTAATGATGCTGCCAAAGAAGCCGGTGGGTTCCGCAATGAAATAGACAGTGCTATTGAAAACAGCATACGAGGAATGGCATTTGTTGCAGATGCAGTTGAAGGCGTGCGCAGAGTATTCCAAATAGCTGGCCGTGGTGTAGCACTGTTCGGACTAGGCATTGTTGATGTAACACTTACCGCAGTTGACGCAATTGTAAACGGCCCAATACGCGCAATCAACGAACTCATTGAAGTTATGAATGCCATTCCAGGTGTTAAAATTGATGCGGTTGACATGGGCGACTTTGGTAAAGGCATTGCAAGCGAACTAGAAACTGTTCGTCTTGCGCAAGAGATTGGCCTGCAAGACATACAAGACCTGCTGATGAAGCCTCTGCCATCCAGCGGCATTGAAGAAAAACTTAAAGAAATACGCAAGGACAGCAAAGCTACTGCTGAACAAGTAATTGCGGATCGCAAAGCAGCCGATGAGGACAACAATAACACACCACTTGCTCCCAGCATTGATCAAGCAACCAATGCCCAAAAGGAAATTGAGAAGGCAATAACTGCCAGCAACAAACGAATTGCTGACAGCAACAAACAATTGGAACTCAGCAAGTATAGTGGTCTTGCTCTCAAGCTAAAGGAAATTGAACTTGAAGAAATAGAACTCAAGCGACTTGCTGAAGAAAGGATTCGCACTCAGTTTGGGGAGAATGTAAGTGCTGATGTGCTTACAAGAGAACTCAACAAAGTCAATGATGCGTTTGAACGTAGTCTAACAGCTCGCCAAGCGGCTCAACGTGAGATGAGTGCTACACAAGAGCAAGCAGTTGCCACTGAAAAGCAAATCAAAGAGGACAAGTTACGCAGCGAAGAACAGTTGAAGGCTGCTGAAGAAAAAAGACAGCGCCAGTTTAGTGTAGGTTGGGACAACGCCTTTAACGAATATCGTGACAACGCAACCAACGCAAGTAAGACCGCTGAAAAGTTGTTTGAACAAAGCACACAAGGTATGGAAGATGCTATTGTAGGATTTGTTAAGACAGGCAAGTTTGAATTCAAAGACCTTATTGCTGATATGTTAGAAACACTATTGCGTTCACAGATCCAACAGATGATGGCTGGCCTATTAGGCGGTGGTGGTGGTAGTGGTGGTAGTGCTATATTTGCGGGCATTAGTAAGTTTGCTGGTATGTTTGCCAATGGCGGTAATATACCTGCGGGACAGTTTGGCATTGCAGGTGAAGCAGGTCCAGAACTAATAACAGGGCCAGCCACAGTCACACCTGACATTGGCGGTGGCGGTGGTATGGTTACATACAATATAAATGCTGTTGATGCTCGCAGCTTCAAAGAATTAGTAGCACGTGATCCAGGATTTATTCACGCAGTAAGTGAACAAGGCAGACGCAAAGCTCCACAGACAAGAAGGTAAACATTATGTCAGCATTTCAACCAATATTTGATAGAGCAGTTAGTATATCAATTGACAAGTCACCCAAGGTAAGTCAAACCGTGAGCAGAGACGGTGTTGTTAGAACTACCAGCTTGGGCGGGCAGGCTTGGTCATTTAAAGTCGAGTTCCCCAACAATCAACCATATGCGCAGATGCGTGGCATTATAGAAACTATAGAAAACGTGGGACGTGTAACAGCCAGCAGCGTAGCAATTAATAGTGCGGGTCACACTTGGATAACGGGCTATCAAGGTGACTTGCCCAGCCTAGCAAGTTTATTTGTATTTGCCAATGGTGGTAATACTGTGGAGCTTACATCGGGCAGTGGCGGACTATCACCGGGCCAATATAAGTTTCGACGTGGCGACTATATTCAACTGGGCACCGGCCACGTTTATACAGTGGTAGAAGACGTGGCGCACAACGAGGACACTGTGACCTTACACCGCCCACTGCGTGACGCTACGGGCTCTTATGCGTTAAGTGTAGGCACTGACGTGAACTGGAATGTTGTTTGTGTAAGTTTGCCCAAGTGGGTTTTGAACAAGTATAATCTTGTGAGCTGGGACGGGGACTTCGTGTTTGCGGAGGTAGTATAATGAGCTTGGATCTAAGTTCATACAGTGCGGTTCAAACCAACGTGTTTGTGGAGCTTGACATACACGAATACCAAGTGGTTACATTCAGCGACTATCATAAGAGCCTAGAACTAAACAGTGTGACATATGACGGTCTTGGTCAACTTCTGGCAGTAACCAACGTGGGCAGTGGATTAAGAGCCAGCCCACAAGACCTTACAATAACAATAAGTGGCATTCCTAGTTCTAACGTAACAGACTTTATAACCAAGAAGATAAGAGGTAGTCGTGTAGAAGTATTGCGAGCCTTCTTTGACCCAACCACTGCGCAACTATTAAGTGTAGCGGGTAATCCTGCAGGTATGTTTCGTGGCGTTGTTAGTAACTTTGAAGTTGCTGATGAGCTAGAACAAGGTGCGGATACTGGTAGTGTGAGCATAACGTTTACCTGCACCAATATCGTAGAACTATTAAATAACAAAGTAACAGGTAGACGGACTAATCCAATAGATCAACAGGAATATTATCCCCTCGATAAATCCATGGATAGAGTGCCTCGCTTGGCCAAGAGCAACTTTAACTTTGGAGCACCACGTAAATGAGTTTTTTAACAGGACTAGCAAGCGCAGGACGCACAGCCATAGGCTATCTACAAGGAAATAGTTTTGGTAGTAGCCTGGTCAAAACTGTGGCATTGGGTTATGCGGTAAGTCAATTAAGTAGCAGCGCAAAGAAAGCCAACGACCGCGGTAGTGACAACATAGATGCTGGTGTTCGTCTACAACTTGAGCCTGCAAGCAACAACAAGATTCCAGTATTATATGGCACGGCATACTTTGGCGGCATTATTAGTGACGCGGAGATGACCACTGACAACAAGACCATGTATTATGCTGTTACTCTGTGTGAGCGCACTGGAACTAAACTAAGCAACAACGCCGCAACTTCTTATGTATTCAAAGATGTGTATTGGAATGACCAACGCATTGTGTTTCGCAGTGATGGTATAACAGTTGATTACAGTGTGGACCGCGGTGGCAATATTGATAGAAGTCTAAGTGGCTTTGTCAAGATATATTGCTATGCGGGATCAAGTAGCGAGGGCGTTATTCCAGAGAACTATACGGGCACCGTGCCTAATGCTGCTGATGTTATGCCCAACTGGTCACCCAGCACGCACACAATGAACGACTTGATATTTGCTGTTGTTAAGGTTGACTATAACAGAGAACGCAACATCAAAGGCATTGGCGACATCAGCTTTCAAGTAAGCAGTGATATGACAGCGCCCGGCGATGCGTTGTATGACTATATGACCAACGCAATGTATGGTGCGGGCATTTCTGCAAACAATATTGACACTGATAAACTAGCACAACTAAACACCTACAGTCTAGAAAGCGTGAGTTACGTTCAAGAAGGTGTGGGCGCGGCCACACTTGCCAATAGATATCAAATCAACGGACTATTAGACACTGCTGATCAAGTATTAAGCAATGCAGAATTGATTGCCAGTGCTGCCGCTACTTGGATCAGCTATGATGTTCACGCAGGCGTTTGGACCTTTGTTATTAACCGTGCCGCTTCAAGTGTGGCAAGTTTTTCAGATGCCAACATATTATCAAACATCAGCTTGCAAGGCACAGGCATTAGTGAAGTATACAATACAGTTAAGGTTGAGTTCCCCCATCGCGAACTGAGAGACAGCGCGGACTTTGTGAGCATAGCCATTCCGTTGGCGGACAGACTTGCTAATGAAGTAGAAAACAGACTTAATATTAGCTACGACATCATCAACGAACCAGTGCAAGCACAACAACTGGGCCTAATTGAATTAAAGCAAGCGCGTGTGGACCTGTTGGTATCATTTGAAACGGACTACAGCTACATTAATCTAAGTGCGGGCGATGTCATTGATGTTACCAACGCGCGATATGGTTATAGCAGCAAACTATTTCGTATACTCACAATTGAAGAACGTCAAAACGATGACGGTGCACTCACAGTTGATATACTTGCGCTGGAATATGATGCCAACGTATATGACATAAGTGATATCACACGCTACGTTAGAACTGACGAAGATGGTATTATAACCATTGGTAGCATTGGAACACCAGGCACACCACAAGTAAGCAAGTTTCAACAAAGTGCACGTCCGCGTGTGGTAGTAGAAACAACTACACCGTCGGGCATTGTAGACGGACTTGAATATTGGTTGAGTAATGATGTAACACTGTTGGAAGAAAATAGAAACTATAGACTAATAGCAGAAAGACGTCCCAGCGACAACCAAACATTCCCCGGCGGCACAGCAGTAAGTATTGACCTTGACAGCATTCCGTCCTCGGACTTCGTAATAAAAATACGTGGTTTTAATACATTAACAGTT
>Ga0136597_1000728_pt1 | contig 13421 bp, 14 predicted proteins | sample AntRauTorcE11898_FD_101385 | JGI IMG/M metagenome (GOLD analysis project Ga0136597, IMG submission 101385) | Saline lake microbial communities from Rauer Islands, Antarctica - Metagenome Torckler E11 #898 | ecosystem: Environmental > Aquatic > Non-marine Saline and Alkaline > Saline | place... | reverse complement strand
GCTGAAGATATTGACCGGGTCGTGGTTCTGATAAGGAGAACCGCATGACCAAGAAGCACCGCCGTCACAGCACGTCCAAGAAACGCGAAGTCGTTGAAGCCTATTTCAACGGCGAGTCGATGCGCGCGCTCAGCCAGAAGCACGATATCTGCCGCACTCTGATCCCGATCTGGATCGACAAGTATGAACGCGGCGAGTTCGACGATGACGCCGTCGAAGAGGAATTGCTTCCAAAGTACGAAACGCGGATCGCGGCGCTCGAACGGCTTGTCGGCCGTCAGGCGCTCGAGATCGAATTGTTAAAAACGGCGCGGGCGCGCGCACGGTCGCAGAGAAACGCGCCTACATCCGTGATCACCGGCCCGCCGGCCTCTCGGTCAGACGGGGGTGCGAGCTGATGGATCTGCCCCGTTCCAGTTTCTATGCCGCTTCCGATCCGGCCGCGGAAGATCCGGTCATCGGCGAGATCCGGTTGATCACGAAAACCTGCCGCAACTATGGGTATCGCCGTGTCACTGCCGAGTTGCGCCACCGTGGCCTTGTCGTGAACTCGAAGAAAGTGCGGCGGGTCATGCGTGAGAATGATCTGAATCCAAAGCGTAAACGCCGCTATGTCGCAACCACCGACAGCAGCCACGATAGCCCGATCTATCCGAATGTTGCCAAGGGGTTTGAAGTCCATGGACCGGATCAGCTCTGGGTCGGAAACATCACCTACGTCGCCATCGAGACCGGCTTCGTTTATCTGGCCGTCATCCTGGACGCCTGGTCGCGCAAGGTCGTGGGCTACGGGCTGGGCCGCAACATCGACGTGCGCCTCACAGCGGCGGCGCTGAAGGCTGCAACCGCATCCCGGCACCCGCTGCCGGGATGCATTTTCCATACCGATAGGGGTACGCAATATGCCGCGTCCCGGCATCGCCGCATTCTCGAACGCCACGGCTTCTTCGGATCCATGAGCCGTCGGGGGAATCCGTACGATAACGCACAAGCCGAAAGCTTCATGAAGACGCTGAAGGTCGAGGCTGTCTATGTGACTCAATACAAGACCTTCGATGACGTTGCAGCAGATTTGCCAAACTTCATCGACAAAGTCTACAACGCCACCGGGCTGCATTCCGCGCTCGGCTACCTGAGCCCCAACCAGTTCGAAGAAAGGAACGCCGCGCCCCGGTCAAAAAGAGCCGCCTAACTGTCCAGCCCGAGGGGCGCACTCCACCAATGGCCGAATTTTACTCCGCCGTTGACAGACAAGACCGAAAAAATCGAAGTGCCGTTATGTTTCCGGATCAGTAGATCAGGTTCAGCATGAGGAGAGAAACGACAAGGAACAGCGCGGTCATGATCCCGCCGGATTTCACAAAGTCCATCACCTTGTAACCGCCAGGGCCCATGATGAGCGCATTGACTTGGTGGGTGGGGATGATGAAGCTGTTGGACGTGGAGATCGCCACGGTCAGTGCGAAGACCGCCGGGTTGGCCCCCGCCGCCACTGCGATGGAGACGGCAAGCGGCACCAGCAGCACCGTTGCGCCGACATTGGACATGACCAGAGAGAAGATCGTGGCGAGGATCGCGACACCCGCCTGCAGCGACCAGATCGGCCAGTCGTCGAGCAAGATGAGGATGCCTTGCGCGATCCATTCCGCCGTGCCGGTGTTCTGCACCGCTTGGCCCAGAGGGATGAGGCTTGCCAGCAAAAAGACGGTTTTCCAACTGACTGCGCGATAGGCCTCGTCGATACTCAGAACTCGGGACAGGATCATGCCCACTGCACCCGTGAGCAGGCAGAGAGACAGGCGCACGTCGGTAAAGAGGATGAGAGCCAGCGACACGACGAAGAAGAAGAGCGCCCAGTTCACCTTTTGCGGCCGAAGCTCGTCCTGCGGGAAATCGGCGGTGACCACGATGAAATCGCGATCCCGCTTGAGCCGCAGCAGGTTTACCCAGCGCGTGTGGGCCACCAGCATGTCGCCAGCCTTGAACGGCACCAGCCCGATCTGGGTCGGCGCGTGATCCTCGGTCTCCACATGGCTCAGCGTCTCCTCGCCGCGATGAATTGCCAAGAGGCCCAGCCCGTAGGTCTTGCGCAGCAGCAGGTCACGCGGGCTTTTTCCGATCAACTGGCTGTCTGGGGGGATGACCAGTTCGGCGACACCCGCATTTGTTGGCGAGAACTCGTCTGCGAAGACGTCGAGCTCCGGTTTGACCGTCAGCCCGTACCGCTCCGCGAACCTGCGCGCCGCCGCCTTCTTGCCGATGATCGCCAGCCGGCAGGGTGCTGCGATCTCGGCTGTCAGGATCTGGATCATAGAGACCTTGCCACGGTAGAAGGTGGAGATGACATAAATGTGGTTTTCGTTGTTTATGTCAGCGATGATCTCGCCCGTCAGCGGGCTGTCGGCGGGCACCTCCACCTCAAACACGCTGGCATCGAGCCCGTAGACCCGCTGGAGATATTCCGACGTGCCCTTGCCTGCGGTGGCGTCGGCGTCACCGGATGTCTTTGGCAGGACCCACCGGCCCAGCAACATAAAATAGGCGATGCCCGTCAAGATCAGTGCCGCGCCGATCGGTGCGACGGAGAAGAGTCCGAAACGCTCCATACGTTGCGCCTCGGGCAAGGTCCGGTTGGCGGTTTCGATAAGGTCGTTAAGCAGAATGAGCGGCGAGGATCCGACCATCGTCATGGTGCCGCCGAGGATCGCGCAGAAACCCATCGGCATGAGCAAACGCCCCAACGGGATGCCCGAGCGAACCGAGATCCGGCTGACCACCGGCAAAAACAGCGCCGCCGCGCCGACATTCTGGAGAAAGCTGGAAATTATGCCCACCGTTCCCGAGATGATTGGCAGAACGCGCGCCTCCGTACTGCCGCCATGGCGCAGGATCGCGGCGGCGACCTTGTTCATGATCCCCGTCCGGTCGAGCCCGGCGCCAACGATCATGACCGCGATGATTGAAATGACCGCGTTCGACGCAAACCCGTCGAAAATCCGTGTGACATCGGCAAGCGATCCGAGCCCGGGCACATAACTCAGCATCCCCACCATGACTAGGATCAGTAGCGCGGCGAGGTCGATGCGGATGATCTCGGAGACGAACAGGAAGATGGTGAACGCGAGCAATCCCAAAACGACTGCCATTTCCGTGTTGAATACGATCGGTTCCATTGTACCCCCTGCACCTGCTGACGCAATTTGGACTGCAGGTGCTGCTTCGGTCAAGAACCGCTGCCAACCATGGTCTGTTGACGTTCCTGCCGCTTGATTGATTCAGGGGGTTACCACGCCAGAGCACAAAATTCTGCACCGTCTCGTGAGTCTCGCGCGCGAGAGTTATCTGTTCATCCGGTGGAGATGCCAAGCCTCGCGCATAGGAAAGCTGCGCCAAGCTCGGCTACAAGCTCCTCCATTGCGTAGGATTCCGGGCCGAAGCGGTTTCGTAGATCCCGATCGCAGCGCGTCGGATGGCCCGTCCAGTGCGTGAGTTCATGCAGGAGCACCGCATAGAAGTTTTCGGTGCGCGTGCCACTCTGGGTGTCGAAGAAGCGCTCGGGATCCGGCCTATGCACTGTGTCGGTGGCCGGGCGATAGTAGGCACTGCCACCACGCTCGATGATATGCGCGCCGGTGCCGGTGACGACGGTGTCCACTGCCTCGAGGCGCTCGGGTGGGTGAGCGTTGACAGCGGCTCCCAGCCATCTACCTGGTCAGCGTTGAAGGTGGTCGAGTATTTCAGAATCCGGATCATCTCTTCCTCGCCGTGTTCGTTGTCCTCCAACCGCTTCGTCACTTGCTTGTAGACGACGGGTGTCGACTTCGCACCCTTGCGCACCTGCGCGCCCAGGGCGTGCCATTGTTTATAGGTGCCCCAGACATTGCTGGCAAAGCCGGAAACCCGCTAGCGGCTCTTGGTGAGAAGAACTGCTGTATTTAAAGCCGTGCGGCGGCTGATTCTGATCCAGCCTCACCACGAGTGCGTTGCTTACCCCATGGGTGGTGGTTCAACCGTAGGCATTGGGCGTCGACAGAGACATTTCGCGTTCCCTGTTCTCACGACGAAGCCCGAGGATACGGCGGAGAAAGTCGCGGTCGACGCTTGCTGGCTTAGTCTAACCCGAACGTCGCCGCTTCGGATCAGAACCAACGCCCGCGGCCATACCAGCCACCTCCGCCGAGCAAGGCAACGACGAGAACTATGATGAGAATTGTGGTCAAGTCCATGAACTTCTCTCCAGTCAGTACCCTGGCGGCAACCGCTGCTCAAGATGAGCAAAGCATCTCGCACGATTGGCACTCCACGCAGATTACGGCCCATCACGCAGGTCAGCCCTAACCTGGATCAGCGCCGAAGCCCTCGATGCCGGCTTCCCACTCGGTTCACACCGATGCTGGTTCGTTCGAGTGCAAACATTCCTGAGGGGTTTTCCTGTGGCCCCACATGTCGGCGGTTCTATGCCGCTTGCGACGGAACGCCTGGAAGGAACGGGGCCTGTTGGCCGTGGCGATCGACGACGCGCGGCTGACCTGGCCGGAACGCGAACTCGTGCGCCAACCCGGGGAAAGACTTTACGGCAAGCGACAGGAGGCGCGCCATGGCTGACTGGAACGCCGACGACGTCGCCAACCATTTCGAGGAAGCGTTCCGCACGCTGCGCAAGCTGCCGACTGTAAAGGTGCAGGGCTATTTCAGCGTCTGGCCCGAAATCGCGCGGACCTGGCGCGAGATCGGGGCGATGGAGCCCAAGCCGATGCGGGTCTGGACCTCGGCTGCTGCGATCACCCGGCTCGAGCAGTCCTTCGACTGGGTGCTCTGGATCGAGGAGGCGGAGCGCAAGCTGGTCTGGTCCCGAGCGGCCCGGGTACTTTTCGGCTGTCGCCTGCACCAGAGCCGGTAACAGTCACAAGACGCAGCACCCAGCGCGCGTCATTCCGACAGCCGATGTACCGGCACGTTCTCCCGCGACAGCGCCTCCATACTCTCGCCCCGCGTCAAGCGTTGCACTACGACCAGCTTCTTCTTAGCCGAGAAGCGCTTGCCCGGACCGGCCCCGGCCCCGCCGCCGCCAGCGTCTGGGGCGCGCGTCGTCAGAGCCGAGGCCTCCGTCGCGCCTAGTTTCAACTCGTTCTTGTCGTCCATGCTATACCCCCGTTCCTCCGGAAAGTAGCGCTCGACGTTGTCTGAAGAATCCGTGCCTCCAGCCCAGTTATCGCGCCAGATTAGGCCCTCTGCCTCCTGATCCTGCATTGTTTGCAAGGCATGGTGCATGAGGACGGAAAATGCGAAGATCGTTTTTGGGGTAAAATGGAAGAAACCGAATGGATTCATCGGGCGACGTAGAGGCAGCGCAGCCAGCGCCAGACGGGCCGAACGGTGCGTCCAAGCCTGATATCGCGGTTCTCGGCGGGCGTCACGGGCAAGCGAACGCCTTTCACGCCAGTGATACCGCGCGCGCAGCCGGCCCGGCACCGATCGAAAAGGCGCCCGATGAGGCATTACGAGTTCTCGTGATCGCTGGCCATCCGCGCCGCCACAGCCTTACCGTCGCGCTCGCCGAGGCATTCGCCGAGGGTGCGCGACAGGCCTCATGCGCGGTCAGGATCCTGTATCTGTCGGAGATGGCGTTCGATCCCGACGTCACGGCGAACTCTCCCGCCGATCAGGCGTTGGAGCCCGACCTTGCCGAGGCGCGGCAATCGATCGAATGGGCACAGCACCTTGTCTTTGTCTTTCCCAACTGGTGGGGCACGATGCCCGCCGGGCTGAAGGGATTTCTGGACCGCATCCTCTACCCCGGTTTCGCGTTCCGCGAGGATGGCGGGCACTATTACGGCATGCTCGCACCCCGCACGGCCGAACTGCTGATCACCATGGACGTTCCGCCGCTTGTCTATCGATGGATCCAGGGGGCGCCGGGGCGGAAAGCGATGGCCCGCGCGACGCTGGGTCTATGCGGGATCAAGACCGTAGCGGTTACGACCTTCGCACCGCCCAGCCACACAGACCAGGCGACGCGCGAAGGCTGGGTCCGACAGGCGCGGGAACTGGGCTTGCGCTTGCACGATGGCCCGCGCCGACGGGTCCGGCGACGTCTGCACGCCTTGGGCCGATGGCTGCTTGCGGTGCGCCCGCAATTCTACCCGATGAGCATTCTGGCCTACACGATTGGCGCACTCATGGTGGCCGGATCGCTCGATCTGCTGGCGTTTTTCCTCGGGCTCGTCGCAATGGTCGGGTTGAAAGTCGCCACGGTGCTGACCAACGACATCAACGATTTTGAAAGCGACGTGCGGAACCGATTCCATAGTCCCTTCAGCGGCGGCGGACGCAGCCTGCAAGAGGGTGGCCTTTCGTTCGGGGAAATGTGGCGCGGCGCGCGGGTGGCGCTGGGTGTCAGCGCGCTGGCCGCGCTGGGGCTTCTGTTCGTGGTGCCCTCGCCCGTGGTGGTACTCCTCGTCCTCCTCGCGCTGGCGGTTCTGGCACTTGGATATACCGTGGCGCCGTTGAAGCTGTCGCATCGCGGTCTGGGCGAACTTGACGTAGCGCTGACCCATGGGCCGGGTGTGCTGATCCTGGGCCATGTCGTGCAGGGGGGCGATGTGTTCTCGGGCCAGGCGTGGTTCATGGCGCTGGTCATCGGGGTCGCCGTCCTGCCCGCCATCCTGCTCGCCGGCATTCCCGACCGCACGGCCGACCGAGAGGCCGGCAAGATGACGCTGGTTGTCAGGCTGGGCACGGCCCGGAGCGTGCCGCTGGCCATCGGCTTTCTGGCGCTGTCGGCACTTGGGACGCTGGCCGTTGCCCTGGGGCCGGTTCCGGTCGGGCCGGCGCTGGCGCTCATCGCCATCCCCCATGCCGCCGGGCTGACCTGGCTTCTGCTGCGCTATCACAGCGAGGGCGCGCCAGAACGGCGCATCGACCTGCTGCTTGGCCTTTCACTTCTCTATATTGCCTGGTTCGTGATCGTGCCGTTTGTCGAAATGCTGTGAGGCGGCCTGAAACTCGCAGGAACTATGTTACACAAAATCGCATTAAAGTTCGCGCGGGCCATCCCTGCGCCGTAAAGAGGGGCGGAAACACCTGCGCAGAATTGCGCGCTTCTGGCGTGCGCCGCTGAACGCAGAGGAACGCGCGCACCGCGCTGCTACACTGAAGCGCAATCGTGTCGCCGCTTCGACGAGCCCTGAGAATACTCAGGGACAAATCGACGCCTCGCCTTCGGATGGGGTGAGGGTACCGAACGGTTCAGCCGCCGCTTACTCCCCGACAGAAATGGACGAAAACGAGGGAGGTGCATCATGACCGGCATGGGCTTTCATCCCGCCGGCTATGGCGGCGCTCGGCGCGAATCCGCGCCGCATCGCCCCGACTGCCGCCATCGTAGATTTTGGTCAGCGCGCCAGCAGCCTCCGGCTCTGGATCGCGTTCTTCGTTGTCCGGGCCAGGCACCTCAATGTCGCGCCGTCAAAACCCGCCCGGAATTCTATTGCTGCACCCATGGCCACGTCCTCCCCAACTCTCACCGTAGAGTCAGTTTTTCGCCGCCTTGGGAATCCCCCGTGAGTCAGCCTTCACGCAGCTTGGTATAAGCCTCTGCTAGCTGTGCACTCAAAAACAACGCAATTGTCGGGTCGTGGTCCCCAGTCGCCACGGTTTTCGTGGAAACCGGCCAGAGTCGCCGCCGATGCAGGATAATCATCGGGAACGTATCGCTGATGATGGCGTTGACTCTACGAATGTATGGATAGGGACGATCACCATGTCTTATGTCGTGGCGCTTCTCATTTTTGGCGTGCTGCTTTCGATTTGTGTCGCGGGCTATACCGCCTCCGTGCGCGACGCAGAGCGGTTCTCGCACGACCGAAAACCGTCTTCGTCCCCGTCCAAGCCCCCGTCCAATTCGCCTCAATCCGCTGAAAGGCGATCATAGGGGCCGCGTTGCGCGAAACAGCACGCGCCCGACATCCGGGATGAGGGTGCATCGCGATCTCGCCGGTGCGAAACATCGGTCCGGGGCGAGCCGGGACTTTCGTGGAACAGGCCGGCTCTTCCGACGACTGAATCTTCGCGCGGGGGCCGACATCACGGCGCGCTGACCTCGTCCACGGTGGGACCCATGCGAAGGAGTGAAGGACATGAACTGGGAAGAAATGTTTTTTCACGGGTGGGAGGGGATTATCCGCACGATCCTTGTCGGTGCGCTCGCATATCTCACACTTGTCCTGTTTCTGCGGATATCGGGAAAGCGCACGCTTGCAAAGCTGAATGCGTTCGATCTTGTCGTGACAGTCGCGCTTGGCTCCACGCTTGCCGCGATCATCTTGCAGAAATCGGTCCCCCTCGCCGAGGGAGCGGCTGCCCTCGCAATGTTGATTTTCATGCAATTCCTTGTGACCTTCACCTCGGTCAGATCAGAGCAATTTGCCAAAATCGTCCGTTCCGAACCGACGCTGTTGGCGAGAGACGGAACTTTCTGTAACGCCGCGATGAAACGGTCACGCGTAACACAGGACGAAGCGATGAGCGCCGTCCGTTCTTCCGGCGGACAAAGGCTTGTCGATATCGAGACGCTGATCCTGGAAAGCGACGGAACCATCAGTGTGAGTTTGCGGCAGTCATCCTGATTTTCTGAACAGCAGGTAGCCCCGGCACCCGGGCGTGCGCTCGCAATGCCCGGCCCCGAGAAAGCGCTCGCGCTCGCGTCACGCATCGCCAGATCGAAGACGCGGGCCACCACCCCGGTGACTTCACCGGGGCCCGTTTCGATCAGATGTTCCAGGATCGCCCCAAAGGTTGCATCCTTCCGTCTGTCCATTCGCGCTTTTCCAGGGTTGGTTTGCAACTCCATGGAATACCACAATGGGCTGCCCCTGCGGAGCGCGCGCCGGCAGAGGCTCATGGCCCGCGGCTCGAACGAATTTCCAGACCTGAGGGCGCAGTAACCAAATCCGGCCCCGGGAGACTGGCGACGCAGCACTCGGTCAGCGCGGGTCGAGGCCCCGCCCAGTGCAAATCGACAGGCAGTGTCGACATTGCGCTTGCAAGCATCCAAGAAACATCCATATACCATCTGTATGGATGTTAAAATGAGAAGAAAATGGTTAAGCCCACGGTGACACGCCCGGTCGGCAAGGTGCCGGACTCCGAAAAGATCACGATCAACCTCGGGTTCGTGGATCTCGGCCAGATCGAACTGCTCGTGCAGGAAGGGTTCTATTCCAACCGCTCCGACTTCATTCGCACCGCGATCCGCAATCAGATCGAACGGCATGCCGATACGGTGCGCCAGGTCATCATCCGCAAAAGCGTCGAGCTTGGCGTGCGGCACCTCACCAAGGCCGAACTGCTGGACGCTCAGGCCGCGGGTGAAATGCTGGATATCCGGGTTCTTGGCCTGGCCGTGATCGCCCCCGATGTGACCGAAGACCTTGCGCGAAACACGATATCGTCCCTCTCGGTTCTGGGCGCCCTTCAGGCCAGCGATACGGTCAAGGCTGCGCTTTCGGACCGGATCTCCTGAACGTCTCTCCAATAAAGGAAAGTATCCGATGAACACCTCATTCAAGCAAGGTCTGGCCAGGGCCACCGGCTTGACAAGATCCGGCAACCTGCAAGAGGCGACCGCCCTGATCCAGTCACTGCTTCAACAGGGCAAGGCCCCGGCGGATATGTCCGACGCAGACAATGTGATTGATGGTGATGTGATCGAAGGCGATTTCATCAACCTCGACACGGCACCGACACCGAAGGCCCGGAACGCCGGACATGCCCGTTTCGGCACGGGGCCAAGCACGGGGCCAAGTTCTGGGCCTCGCACTGGGTCTCGCTCTGGGCGCCGCCCGCTGAGCGAGGTGCTGCGCAAGATCGCGGCGGGTGGAATGCCGGGTCATGCGCCGGGGGCCACCGAGGCACCTTGCGTGCCGGACGGGGCGGCGTTCCTGTCGCTGTCTCACGTCTCCGCCGCGGGGAGCCGTGACTACCGTCTCTATGTTCCGGCGAATGCGCCCGATGCTCCGATGCCGCTGATCGTCATGCTGCACGGCTGCACGCAGACACCCGAGGATTTCGCCACAGGCACCGGAATGAATGCACTGGCCGACGAGTTCGGGTGTCTGGTCGCCTATCCGGGGCAACCCGCCGGGGCGAATGCCCAGAAATGCTGGAACTGGTTCCGGCCCGAAGATCAGGCGCGGGGGCGTGGCGAACCGGCGATCATCGCCGGGATCGCGCGGGACATCCTGAAGCGCCACGCTGTCGATCCGGCGCGGGTCTATGCGGCCGGACTGTCCGCGGGCGGTGCCGCGGCAGCCATCCTCGGCAACGCCTATCCCGACATATTCGCGGCCATAGGCGTGCATTCCGGTCTTCCTGCCGGTGGGGCGCAGGATATCCCGTCCGCGTTCACCGCGATGCGCACTGGCGCGCCCGGCAATCCACAAGCGGTTTTCGTGCCAACGATCGTCTTTCACGGGCTATCGGACCAGACGGTTCATCCCGCCAATGGCCGTGCCGTGCTTGACCGCATGGTGGAGATCGATCCGAACCTGACGCGTAGAACCGTCAGGGGAGCAACCGCCGGCGGCCGCACGCACAGTCACACCAGCCACATGTCGCGCAGCGGTCGCAGCATGGCCGAGCATTGGGAAATCGACGGGGCCGCACATGCATGGTCCGGCGGTCAGGCCGGCGGCAGTTACACGGACCCCACCGGTCCCGATGCATCACGCGAGATGCTGCGCTTCTTCCTGCAACACGCGGGCGGACAGCAATGACGCTGCCGCCACCTGCTATGGCCGTGATCCGCCGCCCTGATGCGGCGGGTCGTGATGGAACCATATCCCCGGTGCCGCGTTGAACATCGATACGCGTCACCAACCTTGAAAGGAAAACCCGACATGGGGATCATCTGGACCATCCTCATCGGCTTTATTGTCGGTGTCATCGCCAAGTTCGTGATGCCGGGAGACAACGAGCCGTCCGGCTTCATTCTGACCACCATTCTCGGCATTGTCGGCGCCGTCGTGGCCACGTTTCTCGGCCAAAGCCTGGGCTTGTACGGGGCTAGCGAGGCGGCGGGTTTCATCGGGGCTGTCGTCGGGGCCGTGATCGTGCTTGCCGTTTGGGGGTTCGTGCAAAGACGCGCCTGAATCACGCGGCTTCAGCTGCCAGGGTCGCAGCACATTTTCCGACGTCGGATGGGCACGCTGTGGCTGCCGGGATGCCCCGGACGGGCACCTGGAACGCCGACACGGGCAGGAAAATCCCGCCTGGTCTCCGAAGCGCGGCAAGTACATTCACCATGCCACTTTAGGCCCATCCGATCTCAGCAGAACCAAGGATAAATCGCGCGCATTTTGGCGTGACTGCGGTTCTGCAAACGATTGCCTTCAGGTCGGAGCTGCATGTACGGCCATCGCCATCTTCTTGCTGACATTATCATGTCGTGGGGCAAGAAAGTCAGGTTTGGCGGTGGGTCGGTTTGACACGGCCATGGCGGTGCGTACCGGAGTTTCTGACTCGCGCCCGAACGCGCGATCGAGCGTCGCGCGTCCGCGACTGACACGGCTCTTGATGGTGCCGACGTTACAGCCGCAGGCGACGGCTGCTTCGAGCTGCGAAAACCCGTACGCGCCCATCAGGACAAGCGGACGGCGCTGGATTTCGGGCAGCCTCGCGACGGCGGCAATCAGCTCTTTCAGCGCGACAACATGATCCTGAGCATCCTCCTCGAAAAGCCGCAACGCCAGCCTGTCATCCACATCCTCGGTCTCACGCTTGTACTTGCGATAATCCGAATAGAAGGTGTTGCGAAGGATGGTGAACAGCCAGCCCTTCAGTTCTGTGCCCGGCGTGTACTTGTCGCGGTTGGCCCACGCCTTGAGAAAGGTTTCCTGCACCAGATCTTCAGAACGGTGTTCGTTGCCCGTCAACCTCATCGCGAAGCGACGCAAGGGCACACCGTGCTGACAAAGCTGGTGGTGAAACGGATGACAATCGGCCATGGGACTTCAACCTTTGCAATATGCACGGGTCCGGTCGGCGACCGGTCCCGCGGCATTCCATCTGCGCGTGAGCATGTCTTGCCTCACCCGACCTGAGCGACTGGCCTGAGTGACAGGGGCGATGACATGTTTCGAAGGAATATCCCGGATGCGCGCCAGCACGACAGGTTTCGCAGTGGTCAGGATTCGGGGGGCATTCAGGCTGCTGGTGCAGCGATCAGGCGCATTTCTGCCATATGCGACAGCGCGCGTTCGGCGGCCTGTTCTTCATCCAGCGTCGATTTCAGAAGCACGACGGCCTCCGGTTTGCCCAGTTGCTTTGCCCAGGTGATCAGTGTTCCGTAGCGCGCGATCTCGTAATGTTCGATCGCCTGCGCAAGCGATATGAGCGCTGCATCCATCGTCTCGGCATCATCGATATCGGCCATCAGGCCGTCAGCCTCTTCGATCAACCCGACCATCGCGTCGCATTTGGCACCGCGGGCCGGCTTGCCGAGCGCTTCGAACACCGACTCGAGCCGCACGACATGGTCTTCGGTCTGGTCATGGTGATCTGAAAACGCCGCCTTCAGCCTGGGATCGGTCGCCTTGCGCTCCATCTTCGGGAGGGCCTTGAGGATCTTGCGTTCCGCGTAGAGCACATCCTTGAGGGTGTGCAGAAAGAGGTCGTCAAGGGTTTCGAGTGTCATGGGATCAGTCCTTTATAATGTGCCACTGTGTTTGAGCGGTGAACAGCCGGATCAGTCCGACTGCATTTGCGGCAAGACCTGCCGCACTGATCGGGTGTCCCACTCCGCCCGATCGGGCCAGAACCGGAGGTCGTCATATGCGGCCGGGAATGCCTGGACATAGCGTCGGGCGAGAGCCTTGCTTTGGCGCAGACGGCGGGCGCGCCGGATTTCACGGTCTTCCTCGAGCATCTCCTCGAGGGTCCTGATGAATGTCTCGGCCTGTCGGCGGTTTTGCATTGAAGGTCTCCTTCCCACAGTGAGGGTCGCTGTCGGACAAGGGTTTCAGGGGCTCACAGAAGGACCGCGATGATGATGACAACAAGAAGCGGTGCGCCAAGAAGCCAGGCAATGATCGCAGGCATGTGCCTATCCTTTCGGGATTGGGGTGAAGATGCGGCGCATCAGTGACGCGCCGTGAAGATGTCAAAGCCCAGACCGTCATCGCGGTGGCGACCACCGGCGGCGGCGGCAAAGAACGCGGCGACGGCACCGATCAGCAGGGTCGCGGCAACGATGAACCCGAACACCACACCCGCAACCCGCGCAGTTTCGGCAACGGCGAGCGCGTCGTCACGGGCGGCATCGATTTCGGCGGTCACCTCGTCGACCCGAGTCCGGGCCTGATCCGGGTCTAGACCGGTGTTCGAGGCCACCACGCGAGAGAGATAGTCGCGATCACGCTCGG
>Ga0136597_1000727_pt1 | contig 13422 bp, 11 predicted proteins | sample AntRauTorcE11898_FD_101385 | JGI IMG/M metagenome (GOLD analysis project Ga0136597, IMG submission 101385) | Saline lake microbial communities from Rauer Islands, Antarctica - Metagenome Torckler E11 #898 | ecosystem: Environmental > Aquatic > Non-marine Saline and Alkaline > Saline | place... | reverse complement strand
TTGGAAAGCTTTTCCAGACATCAATCTGTACTTTTCAGATTTCAGGACATCCGATTGCTCTGACCAAACAAAATTTGAGCAGGCTCCGGAAGGATGGCTTGAGAGACTTTGCGAAGAACCAATGGAAGAATCGAGGCCCTTCTATCGTTGCCGGCGGCCTTTCCTGGCTGTTTTACTGGATTTTAAGGCGTGTTTTCAGTCATGCCTTGTGTTCAGGCGCTCGCTTTACGATGAGCTGGGAGGGATCCGACCGCATGTTGCCCGATGGCCATCAGAAGACTTTCACCTGACTGCCAGAATGGCTGTGGCAGCCAGAGCTGCTATAGGTACTCGTAGTACCGTTCTGATCCATAAACATCCAGACAATTTTTCGTCAGACTATGTGCGCAATCTGGAAGGTGAAGTACGCATCCTTATGGATCTTCACAACGAAGACTCGATGCCGGGAAGTTCCATCCCAATACTGGAAAGAGGATTAACGAAATTCCGTATCGGGCTATTCCGGGCCTATTACTGGGATGGGCAATACCAGAACGCCTCCATATTAGCCCGGAAGATACCGTTTAATCATTTTCGTGGTCGGGACTGGGCCAGACGTATTATATCGATTGTCAAAGCAAGGGCTGGATAATGACTGGAAACCTGAATCGTGTGGCGCAACCGGAAGTGACGCCCGGGAGACCGTGTTTTAGCATCATTATGCCCTGTTATAACTCTGAAAAGTTTATAGAGGAGAGTATTAACTCGGTACTTTCTCAAACATACGATAATTTTGAGTTAATTGTTATTGACGATGGGTCAGATGATTCATCCGTTGCAATTGTTGAAAGAATAAAATCAATTGATAGCAGAGTGCGTCTGGCACAGAACAGTCATAACCGGGGGGCTTCGGGAGCACGGAATTGTGGTGCGCAGATGAGTGTTGGAAATTGGCTTTGCTTTCTTGATAGTGACGATGTTTATGCACAAGATGCGTTAGAGAAAAGATTCTATCATATAGCAGAAGTCCCAGATTGTTCCTTTTTTAGTTGCGATTTTTTTCTGTGGACTCCAGGTTCTGATCCTGAGCTTTTACGACAGACCGAGAAAAATAATTACTGGTCCGGATTTTTCAGCAGAGCTTCAAAAAATAAATCATATGTTCTTGATCAGGATCCGGGTCTGGTTTTCATCGAGGCCCCTCTTGCATGGACGGGAGGAGTTACGATAAGCCGGATTCTTTTCGAAGAACTCGGTGGATTCGATGAAAGTCTGATACGTGGAGAAGATGACCATTTATGGATCAGGGCGGCTGTATTGGCGGGATCCGTAGCGCTGATTAACGAGGCTGATGCTTACTATCGTTTACGTAATGATGGGCTGTCTCAAGGTGCGGCAAATAAAACACCTGACTCACCCATTATGGTAAAGAGCTTGTTTCATGACCCTCTATTAAAGCGCTACAAAAAATATATCATAAAAAAACTCGATAAAGAGTATTATTTACTGTCATTATTCTATCGCGAACAAGGCAATAGGTACCTGGCGTGTAAGTTCGCCTTGAAGAGTTTCTTTTTTTCCGGATTCGATTATGGCCGTATCCGGAACTTATTAGGTGCAATATTTCTTAAAGCATGATCCTGAGGGCGAAATGGCTATATTCTATTACTCTGACTTTTCCAAGCGCTGCTCTTCAGGAAACTTTGGCGATGATATCAACCCATTCCTCCTTGGCAGGCTGTTTTCTAAAAGCATAATTAACAGTGAAGACGTTTGCCTTGTTGGCGTGGGTACCCTCCTGAATGACCATAATATCGAGCTATTACAAGGCTATAGGCAGAAAGTGGTTTTCTCTACGGGGGCTGGATACGGGAACCTGACTACGAGACTCGATAATTCCTGGGATCTGGTATGTGTGAGAGGACCAAAATCTGCGAAACAGCTCGGAATTTCAAGCAATAAGGCTATATGTGATGGTGCTGTTTTGCTTTCCGAATTTTATCGTATTGTTCCGGAATCGGAGCGAGATATTGACAGAATATTCATTCCCCACCTGAAAAGTCACTGGGCCGGGGGACAAGCCATTCGAAAGGCAGCAGAAGCGTCCGGATTCATGTATTTGCCGCCCGACTGTAATGCTGACCATTTTATTGATTTGGTTTCTCGAGCCAAGCTCGTTGTGTCAGAAGCGATGCATGGGGCCATTCTCGCGGACACTATGCGTGTGCCATGGTTTCCCGTTTCGATTCACGAGCACCATCGGTTCAAGTGGGAGGACTGGTTTTTGTCGGTGGGAATGCCCTATTACTCCAGGACACTGCGACCTTTGATCTGGGATCTGCCTGGAGGTAGCTTTAAGGCATATCTTAAAAAGCCCTATCAGAAGTTGAAAACTGACCTTCTGAAAAGACAATTCGTTGGTATAGCTGATGGCGCAGTAGGTCTGATGAGTGATAGTGATGTGCTCCATCATAAAAAGCAAAGTCTGCTTGAACAGGTTGCATGGATAAATGAGTCATACGCCAATGATTAGCGTCATAATGCCGGTTTTTAACGTAGAGCCATACGTTAGGGATAGTGTACTCTCGGTTCTTAATCAGACATATACGAATTTGGAACTGATCGTGGTTGACGATAGGTCTACAGACTCCACTTGGGCTGTTGTCGAAGAGATTGCGAAAGACGATCCGCGTCTGATTTTGTGCAGTAATCGTCGGAGTAAAGGTGTAGCCGGGGCCAGAAATACTGGTATCGAGAGTTCAGGTGGCGAGTGGATTGCATTCCTGGATGGTGATGACTTGTGGTATCCGGAGAGTCTTGAAAAAAGAGTGGCTGTGGCGATAAAAAACTGTGATTGTGATGTTATTACAACGGACTATCACTTATGGTTTCCTGAGGACGATGACTATGAAGTGCGTATCACTGAAAAAAATCCCGTTTGGAATGGAGTTTTTTCAAAAAGCAACCAGGAAAGCAAAATTCTGAAGATGTTTAATCCTGTTGATGAGTTTTTAGAAAGTGCATTGACTCATACATCGGTGGTTATGATTAAGTCGGATCTTTTGAAGAGGATTGGCGGGTTTGATGAAAGCCTGAAGACCTATGAAGACGTTTTATTATGGCTGAAACTTGCCGTTCATTCTAAGGAAATGATTTATATTCCAGTTGTTTGCTCTCGATATAGGCAAAGAGCAGGAAGTTTGACGCATCTTGGGGACCCGCCAACCAAGGGTGGTGCCGAAATGTTTAAGAAAATTCTGCATGACCCTGATTTTGATGGTTTTCAGTCGAAAATAAAAAATCAATTGCAACACCATCTGGTAATAAATACCTACTGGTATAGAAATAATGGATTTAGGTACAAAGCCCTGGTCTGTGCTTGGGAGAGTTTTATCAGTAATCCGCTAAACCTGTCAGTACAGAAAAACCTGATCGCTACTATTTTGGGTCGTTAAATTTAGGCTGCTTACCATTAATATATTCTAAAAAAATATCCGTGATAACAAATGTATCTAAAGAGCATTGAGCGAACTTTCCAAATTCTGCCATGCTTATAATGGATGAAGTTCTCATGGAATTCTCGGTTTCTCAGAGAGGTCAGCGTTATGTTCAGAACAGGCATTGCCATGTCGTTGCTAGGAGGAACGCTGATAATGGCAGGCTGCGCTACGCCTCGTCAGCCGTCTAATACGCTGGATGATCTCCCCCCCACCGCCGCCGGCCCCGACACTGGGGAAATCATTATCGACAATAGTGCGGCAGCTTTCTTCACAGACGGGCCCTGGAGTTCGTCCAGTGTGTCGCCCGGTTATGTGGGTGAAAATTATCAATTTATTGGAGCCGGAGCGGGAGATAACAGCGCTGTTTGGAATCTGGAACTAGTCAGCCAATACGACGTTTATGTGAGGTGGACATCTCACTCCAACCGGGCCAGTAATGCCTCGTACCTTGTACACCATATTGACAGTGACGGCAGGCTGGTCACTGATGAAGTGGTTGTTGATCAGCGCACGAACGGTGGCCAATGGTTCAAGCTTGGCACCTATCGTATGTCGTCGTTGACCGGTCGCGTAGAGCTTACCGACGCAGGTGATGGGTACATAGTAGCCGACGCTGTTCGATTTGTTCCGGTAACCCCAACGGCCGGAGACCAGGATTCCGATGGCGACGGGATGTCCGATACTTTTGAAGAACAGTATGGTCTCGACCCGAATGATCCCCAGGATGCTCTGGCCGATCTTGATGGTGACGGGCTTACAAATTTCGAGGAATTCTATCTCGGAACTGACCCGACTTCTCGCGATACAGACGGGGATGGAATTAGTGATGGGTATGAGGTCGATAATGGTCTGGACCCAACCACAGATGATGCGTCTCTGGATGAAGATGGTGATGGTTTCACCAACCTGGAAGAGTTTCAGTCTGGCTCGGATATAAATGACGCAGGCAGCACACCAGGAGCTGGCCCTCTGATCAGTTGGACGGCCCCGACGGAGCGTCTTGATGGTTCAACCCTGAATATTGATGATATCGAGCGTTATGAGGTGTCGTATCGTCCGGTCCTCGACGAGACCGGCATCATTGTTGACGATGCCTCTGGCTACTTTGCAATAATCGGAGCGAATATCTCGGCTTCATCCCATTCTCCGGGCTATCTTGCCGAAGGCTATCACCCGATTCCTCCCGGGAATGGCGATGTTTATGCAGAATGGAGTTTCTTCGAACTGCGGCCAGCGGTGACCTATCAGGTTGAAGCTCGCTGGACATCAGCTAACAACCGTTCCGACAGCGCTCAGTACCGCGTGCGTTTTGCTACAGGCTCCGGCGAACAGTTTGTTGCGGCGCCTCCAGTGGACCAGACTACAGGGGGGGGAGCATGGCGCGAGCTTGCCCAGTTTACCCCTTCAGACAGTACTGCGACGGTAGAACTGGGTAGCTCACCGGATGGGTATGTGATTGCCGATGCCGTTCGCCTGACGCCCGATGCCGAAGCCTCAGGGGAAGTGGTTACGGTCTCCGGTGACCGGACTAGTGTGCGACTTGAAGAAGAGTTAGAGAGTGGGCAGTGGGTTTTCAGAGTCAGAGCCATTGACGATCAGGGCGCTGCCAGTGAATTCAGTGAGCCCTTGAGTGTTTCTTTTCCGTAACGTTCAAGAGAGTGGTTGATACCCTGACCCAAGGGGCTAATAGCTTAATCCACGATACTCAAAGGGAAATACTATGAAGTTACATCAAAGTTTACTCGTTCGGTTTGGTATTGCCTTGACTGTTTATCTACCTGTAGCAGCAGAAGCCGAAGTAATTTTCAAGGAGGACTTTGATAATCAGCCCGACTTTACGAGCACTATGCATACTAGGGAAAAGGCCCAGCGTGAAACAAGTGGGCATGTTCTTCCTGAAGGGTGGGACGCTCTTTATCAAGATACTCGATGGTCACCAGAAACGGGATACCCTGACAATCATGCATCACTGGAGATCCTGGCTAGAAATGCTGATAAGGCATATGGTGAACAAGGTAAATCAGCTGTTATGTGGCGCGAGTCATATTCCCTTGGCTGGCGAAATTGGGCGTCAGACAGTCAATTAATGAAATATCTTGACTCAGGTTATGAGGAACTTTATGTAGAATTTTATATCAGGTTTTCAGGGAATTTTTATGGTCGGGATAATGCGTCAAATTATGCTTCTAAACTGTTCAGGATTGGAAGTTGGACTGGAAGCGGTAGTGAATTCAATGGCGCGGCAGGAGATTTAGGGCCTGTTGTTATTTGGGATTACAAGCGTGATGCCTATGGGGTGCGAAATGTCGTTTCGTTTAGGGGCGGTCCCTATGGTGAGTATTATCGTTTTAAAGATCAGCATATTACTGATGTTTCATGGAACTATACGACAAATTTGCAAGGCCAAGCTCCAGGCGGTGGGGATCCAGAGCTGTATGGATTGATCAGTGGGAAAAAATTGGCAAATTATAAAGTATCGGCTCTCGATCATGAAGAATTATTCGGTCCTACAGATAATTGGACCAAAATGGCATTTTACGTCAAACTCAACTCCGCTCCAGGAAAAGCTGATGGGGTTTTTCGTCAATGGGTTAATGGTGAGAGAATTGTAAACAAAGAAAATATACCTTGGAACTTGGAAAATCCGGATAACCAAATGGCGAAGTGGAATTATTTTGCTATTGGTGGTAACGATTATTTTCAGCCTTATGAAAATCAACTAAATTTTGAAGATTGGTATGCTATCGACAACATCATCGTAAGGAACGATTTGCCTGATTCTTTTGAAGGGAGCTATGAGGACGGAAGCCAATCTGACAAAAAGGCTGCACCATTAGCACCATCCGATGTAATAGTAAAATAACAAAAATAAAGTGAGCACTCGATAATAATTTATCATACGTCTAAAAGATTTTGCTTAATAAAGGCTTGATAGTTCCGCATGCTCTTGCTGATAGGTAAGCTAGATCAAGGGTCATAATTCCTAATATATCTTTTGCATTTTTCGGTAGATATTTTGTTAGGATCATCCGTTTCAAAGATAGGATGCATGTAAGGATCAGCGCTGAAAATAGTCCGTATATAACGACAATGGGTGAAAGGGTAAATATGCCAATTATTGATACAGTGATTGATATAATGAAAAGAAAAACTATCCAAAATGTGTAGTCACGTACTGAGTTTTTTAGAAAACGTATGTAATTTTCAGAATGCCACACTTGGCGCTTGAAAAATTCTTTTAAAGATTTCGGGTTTCCTAAATGAACAACTGAAATTGAGCTTTCGATTTTCACCTTAAAGTTTTTGTTTCTGAGTTTATCAGAAAGGTCGGAATCTTCTCCTGCTGTCATCTTTTCGTCAAAACCATTAACGCTATAAAATTGATCCCGGTAAATAAATATACACCCACCAAGTAAGTCAGGCTGGACCCTTGGATATTTTGGGTTTTCCAGAAGCCAGAGTCGTTCTACCCAGTTTGCATTTTCTCTCGTTTTGTATGGGCCGCCAAATGCTGTATCTTTATTTTTTAGAAGTAGATTTACACCTCTTTGGATCCATTTTTTGTCTACCAGGCAGTCGGCATCAAGGAATATTATTATATCTGACTCGCTATTTTTTACTCCATAATTTCTTACTGCACCGACATTGCCCTCGTCTAATGAAAGTACTTTTTTACAATAATTCTTGGCAATCTTGATAGTATTATCCTGCGAGCCGTTGTCTACAACTATTATTTCAAGGCTTTTTTCTGGGTAGTCAGAATGTAGAATCGATTGTAATGTTTGCTCAATATACAGCTCTTCATTATATGCGGGAATAACTACAGAAACAGGTGGTAAAAAGTTCTGACTCACATTGAGATCCTATATTTTTCCAGAGAGCTTTTTTAGAATAAATTGGCTTTTAAGACACTGATTTCCTTTGCTTAAATCTTTAATTAGCTTTATGATCTTCTTTGATTGCTCGCCACTCATATCGCTGCCAAGCTCGTAAAGCTTCAGAAAATCACCAACATTCTGAGCTGAACCCGTCAAGATCGGGCGGCCTCCATGCTCTGATATCGTGGCAGGCCATGCACGGCAAGCAGTTATACCCTTCTTCGTAAGTTCAATGTCGAGTACTCCAGACTTAAGAAGTCTTGGATCCCAAAAAAGGTCAAAGACAAAGTTCCCTAACGAGGGAGCTGCGATAGTATTGCCTTCATGCCAAATTTCATAGAATAAATGTGGATGAGCACCTATAACGCCTCTTACGCCCTTATCGCATAACTCTGAAATGAGAAGTTTCTGATACTTCATTGGCTTTGTCGATGATTCAAGACCCCAGTGGAGCATTACGAAGAGGTGGTCTACCAAATTAACTGATGCGCTGATTTTCTTAAGAAAGTCAGCGTCAAGTCGTTGATATGAGCGTTGATCAGCGTTCGTATTATCTGGTACATCAGATGCGGCCAGGAATCCAACAGTCTGGGAATCAATGTCAAAAGTAAGCAATTCCTGGCCAGCAATGCCTACCGGCTCTATATTTACGGATTTTAGCGTTTCAACGGTTTCCTGAAATCCTTCAGGACCGTGTTGGACTGTGTGGTTGTTGGCTAGTTGTAGAATTTTGAAGTTGGCCGATGACAAAATCTCTGCATGCGCAGGATCTCCACGGAGCACAGAGCTTTCAACCTTTGTGGGTCTATAGGCGTGGTTGGTTAGAGGAGCTTCAAGGTTACCGGCAACTAAGTCCGCTTTAGATAGGACTTCTCGAACTGAGTCAAAAATGTCATTGTTTTTGGAGTAGGTTCTGGGCCCATGGCCGAAGGCTGTATAGTATTCGCCCAGGTTTATATCACCAACGAACATGATCCTCATTATTAATGCCCAACCTTAAATTTTCTGATGACATTACGGAACTTTCCATTAGCGCCTCGTGATATCCGGTCTACTACCTGAATATCAATATGAATTTGGGAGGCTGTTCTTGCCTCGAATTTTTTTGCTAAAGTGTCGAGCAGGTCACTCGGAGGCGGAGACGAAAACACAACCTTGATTATGCAATGGTCTCTTGAAACTTGGACTATTTGAGCCTCATTCAAACTGTTAAGTCCCTTAAAAACATGATCAAGCCGCCCAATCCGCCTTCCATCCGGCAATTCGATATAATCATCCATTCGTCCATTGATTCGTTCAAGTTGATGGACAACTGATTGAGTCATGTCCTCCCTTATGGCCAGGCCGGAGTCACCGACTTCATAGCGTAGAAGAGGCATGACCCGGTTGGTCAATGTGGTCGCCACCAACCTTCCTTCCGATGCAGGCTCTCCTGAATCAGCCAGAACTTCTGTGATACCCAGCACCGGATTGAGGCGATAGCGGCCATCTCGTTCCTGTCCGGCGAATAACACGTATTCTGCGGTACCGTAATAGTCGTAAACAGGGCAGCTGAAGGCTTTTTCGATGGCTTCTCTTTGCCACGCCAGCAACGTTTCTGAGTTGGTGATAATGGCGTCTGGTCTGAATCCCGGGCTGATACCGGTATCCAGGTAGTGGGATGCGAGGTCTGAAATGGCGGATGGGTAACCAATCAGCTCCCGGGGAGAGAAACGCTTTAACTCATTGGCATACCATTGGAAGGTGTCGTTGTTCAGGGGATAGCTGGAAAAAAGCATCTGATTTTCGGCCCGGTTATACCGGGCAAAGGGAGGGCGCAGGTAGTTAGCTGGCTGCACCATGCGGCCCGCGAAGGTCGCTCTCGGTGCACCGAAGGGAACACCGTGTGCTTCCTCATGCTCAACAAGCAGTGCCATCGCCATTTTGTAGGTGTATTCATCGACCTCCAGAGCCAGAGGGGTTCCGGTGCTGCCGCTGGTGTGCTGGAGCATGTAGGGTTTATCTTCGGATGACCGGAATTGCGTGGTGTTTTGGCGCAATGTTTCTTTTTCGAGAACAGGCAGCTTTTGGATATCCTGGACACTGGTAAAATCGTTTTCGTTCAGACCATAGTCAGCAAACAGCTGCTGATAAAAGGGCACGGTTCGCCGACAATGCCGCACCATATCGTGGAGTTTCTCGGCCTGCCACGCTTCTGCTTCCTGTCGGGTCCAGTTCCGGGAGTGCTTCAGAAGCGTAAGAATGTCTTGGAATGCACCGTGGTATCGCTTCCGGTAAAGATGATAGCCATAAGCTGAGACCAGGACATTCTGCATCCATACCGGTGAAGCGTCGTAAACACGCTCTTTCACTGAGCTCATTCACGGGCCTCTCTTGATGCTTTCTGCGTTTGCGAATCTTCGAATCGGTTGCGCAAAACCCTGGCCGGGTTTCCCGCGACTATATCTCCGCTCTCCACGGAGCTAATCACAACGCTGCCCGCGGCGATAATGCTTTTTGCCGCGGTGGGAGACATAACGATAGCCTGGTTCCCAATCCAGCAATCATTGCCGATGGTGATTTTCTCAAACATCCCCCCCTGTTCCTTGATCGGGCGGTCGATATCGCGGAATTCATGCTGTCGGCTGCCGCTCAGTATGTGTACACCGCTACCCAGAAGGGTGTTTTCTCCGATCCGGCACATGCCGATATTGCCCTGAGGCCCGATATAAACACCTTTGCCAATGCTGGTGTCCCGGTGAGAGAGAATCGTGAGAAAGCCGATAGAGATGTCATCGGAGGTGTCCGGACAGGCGAGGTGGTAGAAAGCTGCCCGGAGGTAAACGCCAACTTTGCCCGGTATCAGGCTCAGGAACTGCGAGAAGGAGGCAAAGCTGTCGTCCGAGCCTGTCGCGGTTCGGATCACGAGGAACAGGCCGAAAACTGGCAGGGCAAGCGCCAGGAAAAGCCACTTGATGGATCGTTTTAGGGTAGTGCGCATAGTCATTGGCGGTCCAGCCTTGCTTCCAGCCAGGCCTTTTCCCGATGGGGCCTGAAGTGAAGTAATCCGCTTGTCAGTCGGGACACAATCTGACTGGCCAGCGTCGTCCAGCTCAGTTCTGGTGCCTTATCAGGCGGTGTATAGCTGCTCAAGTGCCCGGGGCACTCTTCCTTAAAGGTTGTCGTTAAATGCTGAGGACCATAGTTCTGCAACAAAATGATCTGCAGTCGCGTAAAGCCTCGCTCCGGGCTTGGCCGCAGTGCGGATGTAACATGGTCCAGCCATTCCTGGCCTTTCTCACGGTAGCGGTCAGCATTGGCCGGGTCTTCTTGAGCCGCCTGAAACATCAACATGGCTTTGCGGATGTCCTGTGCAGTCCAGGTGTCATTGGCAAACTCCAGATCGCCTGGATTCTCAAGGAATGGCCGTTCATTTTTGAGCATCCAGCGGGTGTAATGCAGGAAGCTGGCCCTCGTGTAATGCCAGTGATCGTCTCTGTCGTCGGCATCAGCCTTGATAGACAGGTATCTGGCGAGACTGGCCAGCAGAATCAGGTACGACCAGCTGTTTTCCGTGTCCCTCAGGCGCCTTTGCTCGATGTTGTCAGCGGGATGAATGGTATTTCTTATCACGTCTTCCGCCTGTGTTAGCCAGCCGGCATCTGGCTGGGCCAGGTAGGCGTCCAGCAGGGTATTGATGTAATTGCCGGTGCCCCGCGAAAAAGGGTAACGGTGAGTGGTGACATCATCACCCCGGAGTAACGCCTTGAGTCTTGGCAACTCCTGTTTTTTCAGCGCCAGCACCTCTGCCAGCAATCCTTTTTCACCCTGGTGGAGTGTTTTCATCCAGTGGGCAAGGTCCAGCACTGCTTCTTTTGATCCGCAGTTACCCGTCAACCAGTAATGATAGAGCAGCCCGCTGGTGTAGCAGTGCTCGGCCGCGGGGCCTCCACCGAGCTGCCCTGGCGTGGAGCTGCTGTTGCTGTTTCGGGTGAAGGTGCGGTGCGTGCAGGTATAGGCATCCAGGTAGTGGTCGGTATGCCAGAACAGCCCATGGTTGTATTCCGAACGGTCTTCATCGGTGTGGTAGATGTCGATGTCGGCCACGTGCCGTGCGAGGTCGTCCATTAGTTCAAACCAGCGTGGATCACCGGTCAGCGCAAATTGTCGGGCAAAACCGTAAATGGCGTCGTATTGGTTGTTGTAATGGGATATGTGCGGGGCCTCGTCTTCGCGCTGATACAGCGTTTCATGGTCTGCGAACAGGTCTCCGAAATTTCGCCAGCCGAACTCATCGATCATTTCCCGTTTGGCGAAGAAATTGGAGGTACCATCCAGGCCGTCCTGTATGAGGTGGTCTAGCGGCGTGCCGGGCTGATTGGCGCGGAACCACGGGAAAGCTTCCGTGGTCTCGTAATGCTCTGCTGGCAGAATCGGTACTAGTGGAGAGTGGCTCCAGCCCAGCTGTTCCAGGGAAAATCCGTAACCCAGGATCACCTGCTGGGTTTTGCGTTCTCCGCCTTGCAGCTCGTACGGTTCGGGCTTATCAGCAGGGAAAAGCCATGCCCGGAGGGTGTCATCACCTGCGTCCAGCCCGCTGGGGAAGTTCTGCCAGAAATGGGGCAGGCTGATACTGATCAGGGAGTCTGCCGTTGTGGCTTCTAGAACCGGGCTGGCCCTGAGTCCGTACTCTGGTTCTTGCTGACCATGTTGAAGCCGGTAACCGCGATAGCGGGGCAAAAGCTGACCCTTCGCGTTGATGTGGTTTCGGGAGTTCCAGTTTTCGCCGCCGCTGGATTCCTGGTGCAGTGTCACGGATTGATCAGCAGTGAATGTTTTGGGTGGCTGATCGGGTGCCAGAGAAAGCCGGTATTGCGTGATTCCGGCCACATGGGTTTCAACCGCCATGCCACCGAAACGCACGGAACCCGGATCCCCAAGGTCCCAAAGGCCTCCGGAATGTTTTGCCCGGTGGGGGTTGTGGATCATGGTGTCGGCGGTAACCAGGCCATTGGCGTAAAAGCCAAGTTCACAACGAAAGCGGGCCAGTTTGTCTCCCTGGCTATCAACCCACCAGCCGGCTGCCGACAGTACGGTGACGACGGGCCCGGTGGTTTCGATCTCCCAATGCGCATCCATGAGGGCTGAGCAGGGCAAATTATCCTGATCTTCAAACAGTAACCGGGAGGAAAACTGGTCGTCTGGACCGGACCACTGCCAGCTGGGAGCGTCATGCTTTGGCGTGAGGTGATAAGCGCCATAGCTGATTTGCAACTGGTTTCCGTTCCGAGAGATTGACGCGGATTTTTCAGTTGTCGGTTTGCCCTGAGCGAGGGTAAGACCAGCCAGAGGCTGTTCAGTGGCGGGAAGCACCGCTTCAACGCAAGCCCAGCGAATGGAATTGTCAGGCCAATAAGCCAATGGCCGGGTCTGAACGGGCAACACTGCGCCGTTGGCAACGGACAGTTTCAGACATTGCGTGTCGTGCAACTCCCCTCGTGCAAACGGAACGCCGAATCGCAATGGCTCCCCAGCCCTGCTTGCAGCGCTGCGTTCCCTGAGTTGGATGGCTATTGGTTTTATCATGCCAGTTACTGCCAATTCCTTCTGTACTGACCCAAAGCATGCGGCTTCCGGTTACATAATGTCACATTCTACCGGGGCTTCAAAACTTTCAAAAGACCTTCCTGATGGTCATGGCGATCAGGCTTTTGAGCTGATGCCACTCATCAAAGTGTTGCAGCAAAATACGGGCAAAGCAAACGGCCAGAGCAGCGGCCAGTCCAACGTATAAAAGGCCTCTGGCAAAGAGTTCTATCAGAGCCAGCGATGATGTCGTTGGTAACTGAAGGACAAGCCATGCAGCGGCGGCGGACGCAAGTACTGCCGGCAGGCAGAGGTAAAAGAGCCGCAACAGGCCGAAGCGGGTCTGGCGGTTCAGGAGGATCAACAGGGTGGTCGTTGTTGCCACGGCCAACCGGCCTCTCAGCCAGGCCATGTTGTCCAGGCTCGGGGGGCCCCACTGGTAGAGGATAGCGATGATTTATGGGGTGGAAGCCACATCGAACCATAACAACATTTTAACC